>Ga0070729_10000832_pt1 | contig 56733 bp, 44 predicted proteins | sample tdDd472_FD_66725 | JGI IMG/M metagenome (GOLD analysis project Ga0070729, IMG submission 66725) | Marine sediment microbial communities from the Atlantic coast under amendment with organic carbon and nitrate - tdDd47.2 | ecosystem: Environmental > Aquatic > Marine > Coastal > Sediment | place... | reverse complement strand
ATTGGTGATGATGTCAGGATTGATGCTTTTCGCTTTTTCAAGGGATTCCATTAGCATTGCCTCGATTTCCGGTTTGTCTTTCAATAACTGGATGAGTTCTACAGTTATGACCTCATGTTTGTTACTTTGCGCTATGACGTCGCCAACTGGAAAAATCGATCCTGCAAATAGTATTACAGCTAATACAATCCACATTTTGTTTACATAAGTTTTCATTTTTTACCTCCTTTTTTTGTTATGTGAAAATATCAGTCAAATATAAGATTATATCTGGTTTTTCCAAGGAATTTTTAAGAAAGGAAACTTTTCAATATTAGCAGAAATACGAATCTCTAATATAAAATGATCATTTTCCTTACTTCCTCATGCTTTTTGCCGTTTCCGGGATCACACCTAAGCCAGTTTAAATAAACTCCACATGGCAAATCCCTTTTTTCAAATTCAACTTCATGCAAACCAGATGGCATTGATTTATGTAACAGGGTTTCCATCTTCTGCCCATAATGGTTGAAGATTTCGATTTTGACTTCTGCTGATTCAGGAAGGTCAAATTTAATTGTGGTTGAGTAAGAGAATGGATTGGGGTAATTTTGATGTAGATATGGCAGGGTGGATGGTTTATTTGATTCATAGCTTTCAACGCCTACCCAAAAGTCCCAATCCTTTACATTGCTCCACACATCGAATCCTGTTTGTTGCATGCTGTTGTCGTGCCAGGTAGAGAAGATTCTTTCATTTCCTAAAACCACTTCAGGCGCCGATTGTTCCCATTCCTCAGAGATAGAAACGCGGTAGTTATTCCCATAAGGTGAACCGTCGTTTAAAAATTGTTGGGCATACACATTAGAATTGCCATCGGTAACATCCGACCAGGCAATGATGAAATTACCAGAAGCATTAACTGATATACTAGGCCAGTAGCGGTAAGCTGTTGTACTTTCGTTGTTCACCTGGAAGCTGTTTCCTAAAGGTGTGCCATCGTTTGAGAAGCGTTTACAGAAAATATCAAAAACCTCATTGCGGTTGTCGCGCCAGACCAGGGTAAAATTGCCTGCTCCATCCATGCAAATGGATGGGCTCAGGGCCCATTCACTGTAAATAATGTCTTCGGCTTTAAAGTTGCTCCCTAATGGTGTTCCGTCGCTGAGGTATCGTTGCAGGTAGATTTCTGAGAAGCCGTTACGGTCATCTTCCCAGGCAATGATAAAATTCCCGGCTGCATCAACGGCTATATCCGGATTATGCTGAAAGCTGTAATCAGCATTATCGTTTACCCTGAAATTCTCACCCAGGGGAGTTCCATCGCTCAAAAATTGCTGGGCCCAGATATCAGGTTCACCAAGCAATTCTTTTGTAGTGATTTCATGTTCTATATTTTGAAAAACGCCACCTTTCGATCCGCCTTCATCAGCATCTCCCCAGGTAATGATAAAACCACCATTGGGTTTGCAAACAACCTTAGGGCTGTAGTTCAAATAGGCACTCAGGTAGTTTACTTTAAAGTTGTTTCCCAATGGGGTACCATCAACCGAATATTGTTGGGCATAAATTTGGTGACAGTCTCCAGATCTTAAATCGGCCCAGGTAATTACAAATCTTCCGTCAGTATTTGCATCAACTGAGGGCATCGATGCCCAGTTTTCACCAGCATCGTCGTTTACTTTGAAATTATTCCCCAGGGCAGTTCCATCAGCTGAAAACCGCTGTGCATAAATTTCTCTGCCATCTGACCGACTGTCAGCCCATGCAATGATAAAGTTTTCGTTGCCATCGGTTGCAATTGCCGGCCAATTCTGATTTTCGCTGACGTCGTCATCGTTCACCATGAAATTTTCATCCACAGCAGTGCCATCATTTAAGTAATGTTGAGCGAATATCTCGCCGTTGAACCCAAAGCGATGGTCTTCCCAGCAAATCAAAAAATTCCCCTCATCGTCCGAAGCAATCACAGCATTTAGTTGTTGTGCGTTATTGGTGTTGTCGTCGCTTACTTTGAAATCGCCTGCCAGCGGTGTACCATCATTCGAGAAACGCCGGGCATACACATCGTTATAATCGTTGCGGTTGTCTTCCCAGCAAACGGTAAAGTTCCCGGCCAAATCAGACGAAACTGAAGGGTTACACTGCGATGAAGTGGGTGTATCATCAGTTATTTTAAAGTTATCCCCCAACGTTGAGCCATCGCTCAAATAACGCTGTGCATAAATGTCGAAGTACCCATTGCGGTTGTCTTCCCAGGCAATAATGAAATTGCTGTTTCCATCAATGGAAATATCCGGGCGGATATGGTTCGTCCCGATGGCATCGGTGTTTACCTTAAAGTTATTTCCCATTGGAGTGCCATCTGCTGAAATGCGCTGGGCGAAGATTTCACGGCCATTATTGTTGCGTTCATCAGACCAGCTTATAACAAGGTTTCCGTTTTTATCGCTGGAACACGTTGGCCAGTGCTGGAAATTATTTCCGGTATCATCATTAATTTTGAAATTACTTCCGAGGGCCGTACCATCATTTAAAAAACGCTGGCCATAAATATCCCATGGGTTGCCTCGTTTGTCCGACCAAACAACCACAAAGTTCCCGACGCTGTCGATACATATCGAAGGATGGTCCTTTTTTGCGGTAGCCTGTTCATCGTTAACAATAAAGTTATCACCCAAAGGAGTACCGTCGCTGGAATATCGTTGTGCATAAATATCCCAATCGGTATTCGGATCACCGTTCCGGCGGTCAATCCATGCAATGACGAAATTTAAATTCTGATCAACGGCAACAATGGGCCGGTATTGAAGGGCATCTCCGGCATCATCATTTACCCTGAAGTTATCACCTGATGGTGTCCCATCACTCAGGTAGATTTGTGCAAAAATGTCAAAATCGGTTCCATTGCGTTTGTCCTGCCAGCAAACAACGTAATTGCCGTTTCCATTGCCATCAATCTCAGGTGTTGCCTGTTGAGCGCCATCAATGCTACCCTGTTCGTTTACCAGGAAATCGGGGATGTTTTGAGCGGGTGCGGAAGTGCTGATTAGTAGTAAGGATAAAGAGGCACATAAAAAAAGCAGTTGAGTTTTCATAGTGAATTAGTTTTGGAGGAATAAAAGTTTTTCATTTCAGTGCCAATTGATCAAGCAATTTTTGTTAAGAACAAATAATCATATCAAAGATAAGAAAATATAATCATCGCAACACCACCATCTTTCTGATTTGCTCAAGCCCACCTGATTGTCCTATCATTTTAGCTTCCATCCTGATAAAATAGACGCCTGGAATATTATTCCCTGCATCAAATCCAAATTGATGTGATCCTTGAGGCAGGGGGTTATTAAGTATGGCTTTTATCTTTTGACCAAATTGATTGAAAACATCTAATTTAACGTTTGCCGGCCCGGGCAGATCAAAGCTTAGTGTGGTTAAGGTGCTGAAGGGATTGGGATAATTTTGATGTAAAATCAATCCGGGACTTGCTTCATGAACAGGTGGCTCTTTAACCCCAACCCATGAATTCCAATCGGTGACGCTTGCCCAGATGTCGAGGCCAAATTGTTGGCAGTGGTTGTCACGCCATGCTGTAAATATCCTATCATTTTTGAAGGCTATCGCAGGTTGGTTTTGAATGTAAGCATCATTATTCGTAACGCTGTAATTTGGCCCATAAGTTCCATAGCTGTTCACTTCACTCCAAAAGCGCTGTCCGTAAATATCATCATTTCCATTGCGGGAGTCCCTCCAATTGATAACGAAATTTCCATCAGCTCCTAAAGCTATACACGGATTTGTCTGATACCCATCATCATCGTCGGTATTCACCCGGAAATTGCCTCCCATTGGTGTGCCTCCGGGCCAAAAATGCTGTAGATAGATATCATAATCCCCACTGCGTTTGTCACTCCATGCGATGGTAAAATCCCCTTCAAAATTGTAAGCAACAGCTGGCTTCATTTGATATTCGCTAAACACATCACTCTCTACCAAAGTATTATCACCAATAGCAGTGCCATCATTTTCATAGCGTTGATAATAAATATCCCAATCGCCATTGCGTGCGTCTTCCCAGGCAATAATGAATTCACCATTTTCGGAAATTGCCAGGGCCGGATTTTGTTGGTAAGCAGTACTATTATCATCATTTACCCTGAAGTTCTCACCCAGTGCTGTGCCATCGCCTGAAAATCGTTGGGCCCAAACATCAGGTTCGGTCCAATTTTGATAGGCAGGCTCATCAGCAAATTGATGTAGTTCCAAATCCTGGTGCATTGATCTGACAAGGCCGCCATCTTCGGCATCGCCCCAAACAATGATAAAATCCCCGTTTTCACAACAAACCACTTTCGGGGCATAATGCATATTTGCACCAAGGTAATTCACTTTGAAGTTACTGTCTATCGGTGTACCATCGTTTGTATATCGCTGGGCATAAATATCACTGTCGTAACCACTGCGATAGTCTTCCCAGGCAATGATGAAATTCCCTTCTGCATCAGCAGCAAGCGAAGGTGTCCAATGGATGATATTGGGATAAGTGTCGTCATTAACTTTAAAATTATCACCATGGGCTGTACCGTCAGCGCCAAATCGCTGCGCATATATGTTTTCATCCCCTTCGCGGCTATCAGTCCATGCAACAATAAAATTTTCGTTGCCATCAACTGCTATTGAAGGATAGCCCTGATTCTCACTTCCTACATCGTTGTTCACTTTGAAGTTTTCACCCATTGTTGTTCCATCGTTAAAATAGGATTGTGAAAAAATTTCACCATTGAAACTAAAACGATGATCTTCCCAGGTTATCATAAAATTCCCGTTTTCAGCTACTGAAATTTCCGAATAGAATTGGTATGAATTCACAGTGTCGGTATTCACCTGATAATTAACTCCAACAGGAGTGGCATCATTATCAAAACGCTGTGCAAATACATCCTTATAATCCATGCGGTCGTCCTCCCAGCAAACTATAAAAGATCCAATAATGTCCGATGATATCGAAGCGTTGCGCTGAGATGTACGGGGAGTATCATCATTTATTTTGAAATTATCTCCCAAAGTCGTTCCATCACTCAGATATCGTTGTGCATAAATATCCCAGTCACCGTTTCGTTTGTCTTCCCAGGCAATAATGAAGTTTCCGTCATCATCAAAGCTTATGTCGGGGCGCAACTGCATGGCATATTCCGTATCCGTATTCACCCTGAAGTTATTTCCAATAGCTGTGCCATCAGGTGAATACCGTTGTGCATAAATTTCATAATCATCATAATAGCGTTTGTCTACCCAGGCAATAAGTAAATTTCCGTTTTTATCACAATTGCAGCAAGGCCAATACTGTAACTCATACCCGGTGTCGTCGCTAATTTTAAAGTTTTCGCCCTGGGCAGCACCATCAGCCGAGTATTGCTGGCCCCAAATATCCCAGTCACCGCTTTTTTCATCAGACCACACAATTACAAAATTGCCATTGCCATCCATTGCAATGCAGGGATGTTCCTGTTCTTCATTACCGGGCTCTTCGTTCACCTTAAAATTATTTCCCAGGGCTGTGCCATCATTCGAAAACCGTTGTGCGTAAACGTCCCACTCCCAACCGTTTCGTTTATCTATCCATGTTATCACGAAATTCAAATCGGGGCCAACAGCAATGGCAGGGTTGTATTGGGCGGCCATTAAGTTTTCATCACTTACCTTAAAATTATCACCAAATGGTATGGTGTCGTTTATGTAGATTTGGGCATAAACGTTATGATTAGTTCCTGAGCGTTGGTCAATCCAGGTAAGCACATAATTGCCGTTTCCATCACCACCGATATCTGGTGTGGATTGCTCACAGCCGTCAATGCTGGCATGGTCATTTACAAGGAAATCGGGGATGTTTTGGGCAGTTATTGAAGGGAAGTAAATAAGTAAGGGTAATGTTAGTAAGCAGAAAAAAAGTAGTTTAGTTTTCATAGTGTGTGAGCATTGGAGGATTTATAGATCGTAAGCAATACTGAGGCTGAAGTTCCTATTTTGATTTAATCAGTTTTTTCGAGTAAGGCACAGCTACACTCTGTGTTCGTTTTATATGAAAACTTACTTTTATATTTTGACATTTCATTTAATTTTTTGTTTCCTGAAACTTCGGCAACCAGTATCACCATTGTAGCCAGAATTGATGCGCCCAAATATACTAAAAAAGTGATTAGAAGTCAAGGGTTTATGGGTATTTATTTTGTATAAATCAATCAAGCAATACTTTATTTGGTATGGAATTGTAGGTTGGCTGTAACGGGATTTACTAATAATTGCATGTATTGGTTATGCCAGATTAGAATAGATAAAATATGTTCAACGGATTTGGCGGCTATTTCTTCTCAGCAATACCCAACCTTAGCGGGCTGGCAGTATAATCGAAAATGGTATAGTAATGATCTAAAAAAATGGATCCGGCCAGCAGCATATTGGTGGTGCTGGAACTTTTGGTGGGATAAAGCGGGTAAAAGGCAAGGTGCAGGCTATCCGGAAACTGTTGGAAATATTCCCCGGCAGAAAGAGTAAATTGTATCAGCTTTCCATTTTCATCCCTCAATGTAATTGTGAAGTCGGGATAATCTTCTAATTCGGAAGCATCGTTAACAACAACAGGTTTGGTTCCTTTATCAGTAATTAAACTGGTGATGTTTCCAATGATTTCCGGGTCTCCCTTGAAACGGGAAGAGCCGGTGTCCAGGGCAAAAACTGTCGAGTTGGGAAGATCTATTTTTATGTCGCCCACTTTTAATTCAACCAATTCAATGGTCCACAATTCTTCAGCATGATCTTGCCGGGCAGTTTCTTTAACAAGTGGGAAAAACTTCAAAGATCCTTTTTTAAATTTCTCGTGATCAATTCCACCCAACATCACTTCTCCACGGTTCAACTCCCGGCTTGTCCAAAAAGAAACAATTTTGTCAGAAATCAGCTGTTGCTGTAACAACAAATCCAAAATTTGGATCGAGGGATTGCCAGAACTTTGTGATGGGAAGGCCAGGGAGCCATCCTGCACCAGGTCATCCCAGTTGGTGTTGAAAGTGCCATCCGGGTTTTTGCCATCATTTAAACTTGTAGTAAGCAGAAATCTCATTCCCGGAACTGCATATTTTTCCTTTCGACTCAAATCTTCTGTACTACCTGCCCAAAAGTTCCAAGAATCCTGGCCGACTTTAAAATTGAAACTCCCCCATGGGCCAAGTTCGCTGCTTTTCTCGACTGTATCGATCCATATGTATGAAGGTGATTGGTCTGTATTATATCCACGGTGATGTTTGCAGGGAACTGTTTTGCACTCATCCGAAGTAATCCAGGTGCTGGCTGTGCCCGTATCCATAATTAATTTGAAGAGTTGGTCTTTTGGCGATTCACCTATGGATAATTCGGCATACCAGGGAGTGGCACCATTGTTTTCTGCCAATCCCATTTTTAAAGGAATAATCAGTGTATTGCTAGTCTTTGTCTGATTGCGGCAAAACGAAATTGAAAACATGAATATGCCAATAATTAAAATGAGACCGATAAAATGGAATGGTTGCCTTTTCATATTTACTTCTAACTTTTAAAAAAATTCACAACCAAAACACCGGAACCTTAAACTCCAAAATCAACACATTACCCGATCATTTCTTTTGCCTTTTCGAAAGCTTTTTCGATTCCGGCAGGATTTTTCCCTCCGGCTGTTGCAAAGTGCGGCTGTCCGCCACCGCCGCCTTGAATTTCTTTTGCAATTTCGCGAATAATCTGACCGGCATTCAACCCTTTCGTTTTAGCCAGTTCTTCTGATATCATCACGGTAAGGTTTGCTTTTCCACCATTTTCGGTTCCAATGACGAGAAACAGGTCATCTACAATATCTTTCATCTGGAAAGCGAGGTCTTTGGCGGTTTGAATATCACCATCCAATCTGGTAGAAATAAAGTTCGCACCATTGATGTTTTCTGCCCTGGCCTTCAGATCGTATTTCATGGAGGCCACTTTCTCCCTTTTCAATTCATCAATCTGGTGTTCCAGAGACTTTTTCTCTTCAACCAGAGCCTGGGCTGATTTAGTAAGATCTTTCTGGTTTTTGAAGATATCTTTCAGATTATCAATGAGGTCTTCCTGTTCATAAACCAAAGCTTCTACAACATCGGCGGTAATCGCTTCTATCCGGCGAATGCCTGCTGCTATAGCTGCTTCCGAAATGATCTTGAACATACCGATTTGCCCGGTAGCAGGTACATGCGTCCCGCCACAAAGCTCTATCGAATACTCCGGGTCGAAAGTGATTACCCGAACAAATTCACCGTATTTTTCACCAAATAATGCAGCTGCACCCATTTCTTTGGCATTGTTGATGGGGATATTTCGTTGCTCATCAATGAGGATGTTTTCACGTATTTTGTTATTGACCATACGTTCCACTTGCCTGATCTCTTCAGCGCTCATTTTTGAGAAATGTGAAAAGTCGAAGCGCAGTCGTTTTTCGTCTACAAGCGAACCTCGTTGCTCCACGTGTGATCCCAAAACCCTTTTCAAGGCAGTGTGCATCAGGTGGGTGGCGCTGTGGTTGTTCATGGTCATTCTGCGTTTTTCAGCATCAACCTTTGCTGTAAAATTTGTACTCAGATTTGCAGGCAGTTTGCTGCTGATATGGATGATCAGGTCGTTTTCCTTTTGTGTATCCTCAATAAATATCTTTTCTTCACTATTTACAAGAATACCTTTATCACCAACCTGTCCGCCTGATTCTGCATAAAATGGTGTTTGGTTTAAAACAAGCTGAAAATATTCTTTTTTCTTTGTTTTGATCTTCCTGAATTTTAGAATAACCGCTTCCGCTTCCAGGGATTCATATCCCAAAAACCTGGTCTGGTCTTCGCCTTCCCTTACAATTACCCAATCATCAGTATCTATTTCGGCAGCCTGGCGTGAACGATTTTTCTGAACTTCAAGACCTTTGTTAAATCCATCCATATCAACCGTTGAGCCATTTTCTTTTGCCATCAATTGAGTCAGGTCGATAGGAAATCCAAAGGTGTCGAAAAGCTCAAATGCAAATTCACCGTCGATCGATTTTGAAGTAGAATTCTCTTCGATATATTGTTCGAAACGTTTTATTCCATGAGCAAGCGTCTTAAGAAACGATTGTTCCTCCTCCAGGATTACCCTGGTGATCAATTCCTGTTGCGCTTTTAATTCCGGGAAAAACGAACCCATATCGCCAATAAGGACGGGAACCAGCTTATTAATGAATGGATCTTTCAGTTCTAGAAATGTAAAACCGTATCGCACTGCACGGCGTAAAATTCGGCGAATTACATATCCAGCCTTATTATTCGAAGGCAACTGCCCATCAGCGATTGCAAAAGCAACGGCACGCAGGTGATCGGCTACAACACGCATTGCAATATCAACCTTTTCATCTTCGCCGTATTTCTTCCCTGCAACCTTTCCGATTTCAGAAATGATGGGCTGGAACACATCCGTATCGTAGTTGGATTTTTTTCCTTGCAGTGCCATAGTCAGGCGTTCAAAGCCCATCCCTGTATCCACATGTTTCGCAGGTAGCGGTACCAGTTTTCCATCAGCCATCCTGTTGAACTCAATAAACACAAGGTTCCACACCTCAATCACTTCAGGGTGATCCATGTTCACAAGGTCTCTTCCAGGTACCTTAAGCTTTTCCTCCTCACTTCGCAAATCAATATGGATTTCTGAACAAGGTCCACAAGGGCCGGTATCTCCCATTTCCCAGAAATTATCCTTTTTTGATCCATGCAGGATCTGGTCTTCAGGAAGAATGGCTTTCCAATAATCGAGTGCTTCCTGGTCGATCGGAAGTCCATCGCCGGTATCTCCGCCAAAAACAGAAGCATAAAGGTTTTCTTTTTTCAAACCAAAAACATCAGTCAACAATTCCCATCCCCATTGGATGGCCTCCTTTTTAAAATAATCTCCGAAGGACCAGTTCCCCAGCATTTCGAACATGGTGTGGTGGTAGGTGTCGTGACCTACTTCATCCAGGTCATTGTGTTTGCCCGAAACCCTTAAGCACTTCTGGCTGTCGGCAATGCGAGGATATTTCCCAGGGGCATTTCCCAGGAAAATGTCTTTAAATTGATTCATCCCTGCATTGGTAAACATCAGTGTTGGATCGTTTTTAACCACCATTGGCGCTGACGGGATAATTTTATGCTGTTTCGTTTCAAAAAATTCCAGGAATGTTTTTCTTATCTCGGATGATCTCATAAATAGCAGGTTATTAACAGTTTCGGTTGAATACTCCAAATCATAAAGCTTGCAAAATTAGTTTTTTTGATTAATTTTGCGCGAAATTAGCGATCTGCCCAATCAAAACTTATGGCAAAAACAAAATATTTTTTTAATCCTGCGTCACTTTCATACGAAAAGGTTGAAAGACCGTTGAAAAGAAAATTGGGTCGTTGGATTACAATTGCAATCCTCGCTACTGCTTATGCTATATTGGTGCTTTTTGTCGGATATAACTTTTTCAATACTCCCAAAGAAAAAGCATTAAGGCGTGAACTGTCTCAGATGCGGTTTCAATATGAGGTATTAAACGATCGCCTTGACCAAATTGTGGCTGTTATGGATGAACTACAAGATAGGGACGACAATATTTATCGTGTGATCTTTGAGGCTGAGCCAATTCCAAGTTCTGTGCGTAAGGCAGGTTACGGAGGAGCCAATCGCTATGCTAAACTGGATGGATATAAAAATTCAGATTACCTCATCGAAACCACACAAAAGCTCGATCAGATTACCAGTCAGATGGTGGTACAGTCTAAATCCTTTGATGAAGTTTACGATATGGCAACCAATAAAGCCGATTTTCTTGCAGCGATGCCAGCCATCCAACCTGTTAATAACAAAGACTTAAAAAGGCTCTCTTCATATTATGGTTACAGGATGGATCCTTTTTACAAGGTGATGAAATTTCATGAGGGTGTTGATTTCTCAGCTCAGGTTGGAACTGATATTTATGCAACAGGTGATGGCACAGTTGTAAAAGTAAAGCAGTCGAAAAGAAATTATGGCAACAGCATTTTGGTTGATCATGGTTTTGGATATCAGACCTTTTACGCACATTGCGAAAAGATTTTGGTGAAAAAAGGCCAGAAGTTAAAGCGTGGGCAGGTAATTGCCACAGTTGGAAATTCCGGAAAATCAACCGCACCTCATCTTCATTATGAAGTTCAGAAAAACGGTAGAGCCGTCGACCCAATCAATTTCTTTTTTAATGATCTTACTCCTGAGGAATACGAACTGATTCTCGAGCTTTCGGCCAGGCCATCGCAAACACTGGACTAACGCCTACCTTATAATTTCCAGTTTGTTTTATTATTGTTTTCTCGTTTATACCATTAACTTTGTGCTCAGAACTCAAAACTTTGAACTATTAACCATTTTCCTCAATGTCTGAAAGGCTATACTACACCATAGGAGAGGTTGCGAAAATGTTTGATGTGAACACTTCACTTATTCGTTTTTGGGAGAAGGAGTTTGACATTATCCAACCTAAGAAAAACAAAAAGGGAAATCGCCTTTTCACCCCACAGGATGTTGATAATTTTCATGTCATTTATCATTTGGTAAAGGAACGGGGCTTCACTTTGCAGGGGGCACAGGATAAGTTAAATGAAAATAAATCGGATGTTGTAGATAAAGTTGAGGTCGTAAAATCGTTGCAGAATATCAAGAGTTTCCTTGAGGATTTGAAAAATGAGCTTTAAATATTTTTTTAGAAAATATAAGCAGCTATTTCTTTTCATCATTATTTCGGCTTATCCTTTCCTTCAATCATGTTCTCCCACGGCTGATGAGCGAAACACCAATCCACTTCCGAACATTATCCTAATATTTATTGACGACCTGGGATATGGTGATTTGGGTTGTTATGGTGCCACCGGTTATAAAACTCCAAACCTTGACAGGCTTGCTGCTGAAGGGATGAAGTTTAACGACTTTTATGCGCCACAGGGCGTTTGTACTGCATCACGTGCTGGTTTATTGACAGGATGCTATCCTAACAGAATTGGGCTCACCGGAGCTTTTAGTCCCCGAACAAAACACGGTATAAACGGAGATGAAATAACTATTGCCGAAATGTTAAAGGAACAAGGTTATGCAACCGCTATTTTCGGGAAGTGGCATTTGGGACACCATCAACAGTTCCTACCATTACAACATGGTTTTGATGAGTTTACCGGCCTGCCTTATTCTAATGATATGTGGCCTGTGAACTTCGATGGTAAACCTTTTACTGACGGATGGAAAGCAGGTTATCCTCCCTTGCCATTAATCGAAGGAAATAAGCATATCGATACGATTAGAAACCTGAAGGATCAGGATAAACTTACTGCACTTTATACCGAAAGGGCCATCGATTTTATTGAAAGGCACAACAATGAACCATTTTTTCTTTATTTGCCACATTCTATGGTTCATGTTCCCCTGGGAGTGAGTGATAATTTCAGGGGTAAAAGTGAGCAGGGAATGTTTGGGGATGTGATGATGGAACTGGATTGGTCGACCGGAGAAATTATAAAAACTCTGGAGCAATATGGCCTTGCTGAAAATACACTTATTATTTTCACCAGTGATAATGGGCCATGGTTAAATTTTGGTAACCATGCTGGTTCAACTGCAGGTCTCCGTGAAGGGAAAGGGACCAGTTGGGAGGGCGGACAAAAGGTGCCTTGCATCATGAACTGGCCTGGTAAAATCCAGGAAGGTTGGGAGTGCAGTAAATTGGCCACGGTTTTAGATATTTTCCCAACCCTGGCATCCATTACTGGAGGACAAATGCCTGATCATAGAATTGATGGTGTTGATCTTTCTCGTCTGATTCTCGGTGATACATCAGCTAACCCTCGAAAAACTTTTCTTTTTTATTATAACCGGAACGACCTTGAGGCAATGAGGAAAGATTATTGGAAACTTATTTTCCCGCATTCATTTCGCTCTTATGAAGGAGTGGATCCTGGTATAGATGGCTGGCCGGGACCCTACGCACGTGGTCGTTCTGGCTTGGAGTTGTACCATTTGAAAAATGATCCCTTCGAAGAACACAACCTTGCTGAGAAACATCCTGAAATTGTGAAAGAACTTTCGCTCATTGCTGATTCTGCCCGTATCGATTTGGGAGATGACCTAATGAAAATGATTGGTAAAAATAACCGTGCTCCAGGATTTATTTATGAGGCTGAAACCCATATTGATCATCTTGGTAAAAATGCAAAGGTGGATTTAATGACTGAATACAGCATCAAATATTCAGGTGGTGGTGAAATTGCACCTACCGATGGAAAGTTGGGTGTGCCTGACATCAAACATCCTGCATGGCAGGGATACCACGAAAATGATTTGCAAGCAACAATAGATTTGGGTGAGATCAAGGATTTAAGCGAAATACGGCTGCGTATGTTGAAAGAGGAGGCATCATGGGTTTTCCCTGCCCAGGGTGTTACCTATGAGATATCGAAAAATGGTTTTGACTATAAAGTTTTGGGTGACCTTTCGCAGGATCAGTTTGTTGAAAAGGTGGAACATATGATTTATGAGGCGGTGTGGCAAGGGGAGAAACAACAAGCCAGGTTTATCCGCATCACAGCAAAAAATATTGGTCGATGCCCAAAAGGTCATCCAGGTGAAGGAGACAAAGCATGGTTGTTTGTGGATGAGGTGATTGTTAATTAATGGAGTGAGATATGATTTTGTTCTACTTATAAGAACCTTGAAAATTTAGTTCAATTTCGGTGTTCTTCCGGGTGCAGCCGTTCATAACGATATTAATTCTTGTTTATATTAACTGATGCTATATTTTTGCAATCGCAGATAAACGATTCAGAGTCTCAGTATTTCAATTAATCTCTGGATTTTTTTGCATTCTTACTATAAATAAAACCACTCTTTGTCTCAATGAAACCAAGTAACGGACTTATCAAATTTCTAAACAATAAATTTGTACTCATTGTAATAATATGGTCAGTATTAACTGCTATTAACATAAATAAAGCTTATCATATTGATGATACTTTTTACCTTGAGGCTGCCCAACACATTAAGGATAATCCCACGAAACCAATGTCTGGCTTTATAAATTGGGAGAATGATCCGGTCCCTATCTATAAACATAACCCACCTCCTTTGTTTTTCTATTTTATTGTTCTTACTTCAGTTTCATTTGGATTCGGTGAAATCCCAATGCATCTGCTAATATCTGTATTTACTTTTTTTGCACTATTGCTTTTCTATAACCTTTCCGTACTTCTAAGAATAAAAAATACAAATACTTTAATCCTGTTATTGGCTTTTTCTCCGGCTTTTGTAATAAACCAGAATTTAATGTTAGATATTCCTGTTATAACTATTCTTTTAGGATTTGCTTATTGCTTGCTAAAAGCCAATATTACAGGCAAAACTCAATTCTATACCTTATCGGCTTTGCTATTGGGAGTTGGTTTGCTTTTTAAATATTCGTTACTGCCTTTAATTGTCCTCTTGTTAATTGTAATTATACTGAACAGGGAGTTTAAAAAACTCTTTGTATTATTGATCCCTTTTGGTTTTCTTATTGCCTGGTCAATGTGGAATTACCTTGAGTTTGGTTCCGTTCACATGCTTGGTAGATCGAATAGTACACATATTTTAAAAGTCTGGGCATTCCCGGGATGCCTCGGTGCGATAGCCTTTTTCTCTGTTTCATTACTCTTTTCAAGATACAAGTCCAGGGTGGTCAAGCCTAAATTATATACAATGCTAAGTATTACGATATTGGCTATAATATTGTTCGCTTTCAATATTGTTGATGAGATATTTTTTGCCAATTTCATGAGTGTATTATTTACCCTTAATGGTACCTTCATCTGTTTTGCATTAGTTTCAAGGTTTTTTATTGATATTAAATTGACCTCGATTTTCAAAAACAAACCTTCAAATGAATTGATACTATATCTGTTTATAGCAGCTCTGATGCTATTTATTATATTGTTTGCTCCTTTTATTGCTACCCGTCATATTTTACTAATGCTCCCTTTTGCTCTGCTAATTTTTGCTAAAGAAATCAGTATCGCTCCAAAAAAGGTGAATCTGTCAGTTATTTCACTAACCATATTTTTAGGAGTTCTTCTTGGTGTTTCTGATTGGAAATATGCCGACTATTACCGGGAAATGGCATCAAAGATTGAATTGCCAGATGATAAAAAGGTCTGGACTGCAGGTCACTGGGGGTGGCAATGGTACTCGAAGCAAAGGGGTTTGATTGAATATAGCACAAACCAATCTGAACCAAATGTCGGGGATTTAATCGTATATCCCGGGCGGGTTTCAATGCAGGAGTTGAATGAAAATATAAAACTGTCGATTATTAACAAGGTCTGGGATGAACCTACCCTGCTGACATTTGTTTCCGGGAATAATTGGGCAAGCATGTATAGTTCTTATTTAAACAAAGTCCCATGGACATTATCCAAAACCCCTATCGATACAATTTTCATTTGTAAGGTTGATAGTATTGTTCAAGAAACAATAATCACAAACTAAATTTCAGATTACAAAGCAAAACTCAGCCATAAAAACAATACCTTCTAAAAATCAACTTACACTTTTTTCAATCCGGAGAAATTTGTGAGGCACCACTTTATTACCTGACCGGTCATGTATAGAATCGCTAATGTTCTGAATGGTGTAACTCGGAACAAAGCGAAATTGTTATTATATTTGTTTGATCAAAGAAACCCATATTTAATTGCAGCCCTGAAATTTGTGCGATTGGTTACTTAAACAAGTCATACTTTTTCTTTGAAACAAAAAAAATAGCAATGAAAAATCCACAATTTCCCAAACAGCAATTTCTGGCACTTATTCTAATGATTTTATGCTTTAGCAATTTAGATGTCAGAGCGCAAAATGTATCAATCTCAAACGATGGAAGTGACCCGGATAATTCGGCCATGCTGGATGTTATATCCGAAGACAAGGGAGTTCTTATCCCGAGAATTGAATTTGTCGACAGGCCGGTTAACCCTGCTACTGGACTGTTGATATATCAAACCGATAATAATCCGGGATTTTATTACTTCAATGGTGTCGGGTGGATGAAATTAATGACAGGTATCGAGTCATATAGCCAGGCAGAAATTGATGCCATGACTCCCTATGATGGGCTTACCTTACATAATGCTACTACCAATTGCATAAATTATTATTTTCGCTCTAACTGGTTTGAATCCTGTGGTATTTGTACCCCAATGCCCACGCAGGCTGAAGCAGGCGATGACCAGACTTTTAACGACTATACGCTTTTTACATCCCTTGAAGCCAACACTCCTGAAGTTGGTGACGGAGTTTGGACCATTTTAAGCGGGCAGGGAGGTGCTTGTGATGACTCCACAAGTCCCACCACTCTTTTTTCAGGGCAAATCAATGAATCCTACAATTTGCAATGGGCTATTTCAACTGATTGTGAAACCTCATATGATGAGGTGAATATAACTTTTACACTGGAAATTGGCGCCGAATACGAGGGAGGTATCGTAGCCTACATTTTGCAGCCCGGTGATCCAGGATATGTTGAAGATGAGTTACATGGCTTTATAGCTTCACCAAATGACATTGGTTGGGCCTCCTGGGGATGTTTTGAAACCTCCCTTGGGGGGACTTCTACAGCCCTGGGTAGTGGTGCAACAAATACATCAAGAATTGTAATCCGGTGTACTACGGCGGGTATTGCGGCCTATGTATGTGATGGGCTTGAGCTAAATGGATTTACCGACTGGTTCCTGCCCAGTAAGGATGAACTGAATAAACTGTATTTGAACAGAATTTTAATTGGAGGCTTTATGGATCTTGACTATTGGAGTTCTTCGGAAAGAGATGACTGGGGTTCCTGGATGCAGGATTTTGAACTTGGGACGCAAACAGATGATGACAGACGCCATACTAAAAGGATTCGTGCGATCCGGGAATTTTAAATATCTATTCATCCAAAAAATACATTTTCATCTTTCCCTTGCCCTTAATTTCCATTGGTTCGCGTGGTGTAAAACTGAATCGATCTTTAATCAGTAACCAGGTAGTTTCGGAAACATTGATACGCATGGGTTCCGAATTGCTTTCCATGCGTGAGGTTGTATTTATGGTATCGCCAAAAACATCATAAATGTATTTCCGTATTCCCACAACTCCACCAACAACTTTCCCTGAGTGAAGGCCAATCCTGATCTTCCAGCTGATCTCCGATTGCTTGTTCCGCTCCTCAAGATATTCCCTGATCTCAAGTGCAGCTTTTGCCATCAGGTTAGCATGATTTTCATGTTTGTCGGGCATGCCGCAAACAGCGAGGTAAGCATCGCCAATGGTTTTGATGCGCTCGCATTGGTTTCGTTCCATGATATCATCAAAAGCTGTAAATATTTCGTTTAACTCGCCAATAAGTATCGCTGGTTCCAGGCTAGTAGAAATATTTGTGAATCCTACAATATCGGAAAAATATACCGTAACATTTTCGAAGCTTTCGGGTTCGGTGCGGCCATTTTCTTTGAGGTCGTTTACTACTTTCAGGGGCAGGGTATTTAATAGCAATTCTTCGGTTTTCTCTTTTTCTTTTTCCAATTCATGGGTCCGCTGTTTAACAAGAACCTCCAGTTTTTCCTTTTGTCCTGCCAAAATTTTCTGCTTCTCTTTTTCCTGTTCAATAGTTTTCGCCGATAGCACTTTTACATTTTCAAGTTGAGTCTTAAGGTTTTTGTTGGTCCTGGCAAAATCCAGGGCAAGATAAACCGACATAGAAAGTGGTATGCTTATCACTGCCAGCAGGAGTAGTAACGAAATAATAATTGCATAAAAACTGGAGCCTTGAATAACATGGTTTCCTTTCCAGATTGCAATTATTATTAACAAGGTAAGGAAGAGGATAAAAAATAAAATGCCGGTCCCAATAATCCATGCTCCACTTATTCCTTTAATCATCGCCCTGATAATAACCCGGAATATCTCGAAAAATATCAAAAACATAAATAAGCCTAATGCATATAAAATCCATGAAACATCCAGGTAATTCAATATTGATATTACAACACCCATGGCAATTATCACCCAAAAGATTACAGGAAATTTTTCATAAAAGAGGCTATAAACCAACGCCATTAAAAGGACGAATATCATAGGTACTATGAGTTCAACATAATATTCGAATGCTAGTGAAAATCCGGGTCGAAAAATAAATGCAATTTCGAGGTAAGATGAGAAAATTACCAGCGCGAGCCCAAGTGCGAAAACACTGTAGTACAAATTGGATTTGTTATCCGGGAAGAACAGAAAAAGTAACAAATGTAATCCCCCCAATACAAAAAATATTATGAACAATGATATCACGATGTTACCGCCAAGAGCTATTCCGATGAGTGATGTAGTGGCTGTTGCCAGATCAGTAATCCTTAACGTGAAACCAGCTTCCTCCCTCCTGAATTTTTTATAGGCTTTATATGCATCTTCATTTACATACCGCACAGCTATTACCTGATGTTCCTGATTGTTAAAATGTATGGGTATTGGCAGGTTTGCCGGGTCACGATATCTTTTTTCCATATCATTAATCCCAAGTCTCCCGCTGCGTTTCAACCTAATTCCGTTGTGGTATATCTCAGAAGCCCCTTTATGGTTCATCAAAAGTATATGTGTTTTATCCATCAGGCCCGAATCAATAGATAAATGAAGCCTGAACCAGCCTTTACCAGGAAAAACACTATCGGAAACCGAACTCATATTTAAAGTCGTGCTTAGTGTATCCCATTTCTGGTCAGGGAAATCAGTGGCAGCCCATGTTGTGTCATCACCCGCTTGGTATTTCCATGGAATATCAAATGTAATGATGGTATCAGTGAGATTGGTGAGCCGATAAGTATTTTCATCTTGTGAATAACAAATTGGCAGTTGGGAGAAAAATAGAAAGATCAACAGGATGATTGGCCTGGTTTTGTTTTGGAGGTAGATTTGGTTTTGTCTATTGTTCATTCTGACCGGAATTGATTTATTAAATATTTGAAGTAAGTAGCGGAGTGTTGGTAGTTATTGGTGATATTTTAGAGTTAAAGGAAAAACTAATCGTTAAAGATAAATGTGATGTTGCCTTTTCCTGTTTCCAATAAAAAATTCTCCTTTGAATAAAGATGGGCAATAGAGTCAATGTTTTCTAAAAGGATGTTAATCAACTGTTGATTTGAAATGTTTCCAAGGTTAATTTTTATGAGTTTCTTAGGTGTTTTATGGATGAAAAAACTGTCACGGAAATCCGAATCTTTTGTGATTACAATAAAATCGTCCGAGTCTGCATATTTAGATATTGCAGTATCCTTCGTATTCCATTTGTCAAGAATCTCATTCACATGAATTGTCTCGAATCCAGCTGAGATTAAATGTTTAGTAATTATATATGAAATATGCACATCGCAAAGAAATTTCATTATGCTACTTCCTTAATCGACTGGCCGGATAAATAAAGTTTTGCAAAATTTAAACTTGCAAGGATATCTTCTTTTTCCAATTCTTCATGATCCTCGAGAATTTGCTCTATTGTCATTTCCGAGCCAAGCATATCAAGAATCACTTCTACCGGCCATCTCATTCCACGAATGCAGGGCTTACCATGACAGATTTCAGGATCAATTGTAATTCTGTTGATTAAATTATTCATGTAGCTAATTTTTATCAAAAATAATATTTTTATCGATATCGTTTCCTCATAAAACCTGGGCAATAAACAAGCAGAATGCTGACTTTCCATATGTCAATCACCAAAAATAAAAAAGCCCGGCATCATTCAATACCAGGCTTCTCAACTATTTTATATTGTTTATTGCAGTATCAATTTCTTGATAAAAACATCTGTATCAGTTTTAACTTTTACAAAATATACGCCCTGGCTCAATCCATTTAAATCAATGTTTCCAAAGCCCGGCAGATTTTGTGTGAGTACCGTTTTCCCATCGATGTTTACTATTTCAACTGTTGCCAACTTATCAGTATTCAGCTGAATGCTAACATTTGTTTTTGCAGGATTCGGGTAAATAGATAATTGATCATCATCAGCAAGGATGTCACCAATACCCACAGGTATCGGCACTTCGATGTCGTCAATGTAAAGGTTATTGCCAAAACGGTTAACTCCTTCAAACATAAACATTACATCGGGTTGTAATGCAAAAGCAGTAAGGTCAATCGAAACACATTCTGCACCATAGCCCTGTCCACACCAGTCTTCAAGGGATGCAGGGTTGAAAAAGGATACAATGCCCGGAGAGGTTGCAAATACTCCGGTTCCATCGGGGCCATTTGCATAAATTCGTTGCCAGTTCTCGCCGCAATCAGCCGAAGCATAAACTATTAAAGAGTCAGTCTGTGAAAATCGCTGTGCATAGGCATACATAAAATTGAGTTCCGGCTCGGTCAGTTCTGATAAATTAACTGGAGGGCTAACCAGTTGATCGCGTGCATTCATGCTATAATAATTATAAAAGTTCATCATTGCAGCATATTGCCCACTTGCAGTATAGTTTGGTTCCGTAATTTCCCAGGTTTTATCATCATCTTCGTTGATAACCTTCCAACTGTTTGAAGCAATGACACCCGACTCAAAATCTTCGATAAACGGGGTGGCAAAACCACCGGCATGAATATAATTTTCTTTCGTAAAGCTGTTATTACCTGCAGGATTGTTTACTGTTAACATTACCGTATAAACTCCAGACTCAAGAAATTCAACTTCGGGATTCATTGATGCTGCTCCCGTACCATTCACGAAATCGACAGTATTAGGACTGAAACTCCACAGCCAATCACTTGCACAATATTTGGTTTGATCTTCGAATGTCACACTTTGTGTTGTACAGATCACCGAATCGCTGGCTATAAAATTGGGATCAGGCAATAAACCTTCCTCAACTGAAATCATATTTTCATACTGCAATGTGTCGGAGCCAAAGTCATTGTTTACGATCAGTTCAACATCAAATATACCCGCTGTTTCATAAGTTACTTCGGGAAACTCTTCAATGCTTGTAGGTGGAGTTCCTCCTTCGAATGACCATACGAATTCGTTATCACATCCTGATGAGGTATTAAGAAACTCAATCGTGCAGTTGGTAGGTACCATGTTTTCGCTAACCTCAAAAGCGGCTGTAGGAGCAGTAAGCAATACATCAGATTCCCATAGGCCACGGCCATAGGTTCCGGCCCTTATTTTATTTATCGTGTAGTTAATTTCCAGTTCATTAACAATAACATTTGGCATTCCATCGAAATATGGAATCCATTCTTCCATGGCTTTATCTCTGAAGTAAATCCCTACATCCATTCCAACATAAAGTCCATTGTCGGGGCTATTGTAAAAAGTAACACAGTTAGCAGGAATGTTAGGCAGGTTATCCGAAATATTCTCCCAATTGCCGCCAGCATCTTGCGAAATGTAAACTTTTAATCCATCGTCATATCCCGACAAGCTAACACAAACTATTTCGGGATCGGAAGGATGTACAGCAATGTAGGTAATGTATTTATTGGGTAAACCGTTTGAAATATTATTCCATGCCGATCCACCGTCTTTGGTACGGTAAATAGTCCCTGATTTAGAGGCATAAATGTAATCCGGATCAGATTCTCCGATGGCCAGACCATTAATGTTTCCACCGCTTAAGCTCGAAATGGTGCTCCAACTGTTCATCCCATTGGTGGTTTTTCTTACCTGGTTTCCACCCATAAACAAGGTGTTCGATTCGGTGGGATGTTGCACAAAAGGTGTAATCCATGCTCCTCCGCCGGGTTGCGAAATATTTACATTACCAAAGTTTCCACCATTATTGGATTTATAGAAGTTACCATTTTGTGAAGTTCCATAAACGATGTCAGGGTCACTCCAGTCAACAACGCATTCCATGCCATCGGCGCCCAGCCACTCATGCCAGAAGGAAGTACTGAGTACACTGGTGCCATTGTCCTGAGATCCACCAAGGATTTTATAAGGACTAGATTGTGAACCCCCAATACGGTAAAACTGACGGATTCCGATACCTTCGGTCAGGTTGATCCAATCGTTTCCACTATTGGTTGATTTCGAAATCAGGCCATCACTACCAACATAAAGTGTTCCACCATAAAAAACCATTTCGTGAATATCACAGTGTGTATAACCAATGCTGTTTCCATGTGTCCAGTCGGATGTCAGCGACCAGCTTTGTCCGCCATTATATGATCTGTGGGTATTAAATTCTCCGGCATGAACCTCTTCGGCATTGGTATGTGATGCCGCAAATGAAAGGTCGTACCAGTCCTGGTTGCCAGGTACCGGGCTGTTCGATTTTTTGGTAAATGATTGACCACTGTCTTCGGAGCGATATACGCCATCACGCGAACTTAAAAAGTAGAGATACTCCGGGTTGGCCTCGGTTACAGCAATTTGCACGCGGTAGCTTGTCGGCAGCGTGGCTGGAGTTTGGGTAAAGTTTTCTCCGCCATCTGTAGAGATGTAAAGTTTTTTGGTGTTGGCATAAATCACATCCGGGTTGCCGGGTTTGAATTCCATGTCATCGATGTCACCCGTTTGTGTACGGTTCCAGGTGTCGCCTCCATCTACAGTTTTCATGAAACCATAAGTAGTGGCTGCAAAAAGTGTATTTGGATCAGTAGGATGAATGAGGAGTTTAGCAATGGTCCTGTTTTGATAAATAGTCCAGTCAATACCTGTAGGTTCCCAGTTTTGACCACCATCGTATGATTTTAAAATGCCTATGCTATAAGTATCGCTGGCGTCTTTATCACCTGTTCCAATATAAATAATATCAGGGTTGGTATAGTCGATGGCAATGGCTGAAACACCTATTACCGGCAGGTTATCAGTCAGGCAAATCCAATTTTCACCTTCATCCGTTGTTTTCCATAATCCTCCCGAAGGAGCGCCAATATAAATTGTTTGGGGATCATCGGGTGCTAGAGCAATAACATTGATCCTACCAATGCCCGGGCTCCAGTGGCCGGTATTGTTTAACGATGTCTTTGGACCAAGTTCTTCCCATAAGTTGCGGGTTGTTTCGGGAGATGATGGGGTATTCCTGTTGAAATCCATCATTTCGTTCCAGAGTTGATCATGGGCAAATCTTTCTCCGGTAGGATAAACGCGTGGCTCCATAAATGCGGCCCACCTGAGGAATTGTTTATGGCCGGTACCTTTTCCTGATTCCCTGTTTTCAAAATAAATTTCGAATGCTTCCCGGGTTTCATAGAAATTTACAGTTGGGTCCTGCATCATTTCAGTCCAATAGGGATGCGATGCAAAGTCTTCGTGTGTAAGGTTTTGGAAGTTTGTGTTTTGAGCGGAGAGGTAAAAAGCAGAGACTACCACTGAGAGTAGCAACGAGATAAGTTTTTTCATGATTTTGAGTTTGCAATTAGTGGCGCAAAAGTACTATAAAATGGAAACGAAAAATTTAGAATAGATATGAATAAGGAAGCAAGGGGGTAATGATTAATTGGTTAAATGTGATAATGCTGGAATATTGCAATGCGCTTATGATGATCGTTTTTACAAGGGAGGGAATACAAGAATGGATGAATGCTTGAATCTTTGAATGTCAGTATGCTACATACGTCACTCAGAATCTTGCACAAGGTTTTCCTTATTTCAAGGGCCAGGCTGGGATGGTGTTCCCACGGTGGTTTGCCTATTCCTCACCATCTGAGGCGAGTTTTTTTTCGAGTTTGGCCAGATAATATAAAACTATACGATATGTGATGAATATTAAAATCGGCCAGGTTATCAGGTGAATTATTTCTCTCCAGTACATATTTGTGTGTTTTTAGATTTCTATTTTCTACAATTAAACATTGATGTTAAAACGTTGTGAAGATTAAATGAGGGTTGACAACACGCCAGGGAGAGAAACCACTCCATTTTTCCAATACTCCAACACTCCATTCTCTCACTTCTAATACGTATGTGATTCTTCTTCCATTTCCTTCGCATTAATTTTTTTTCTGCTTATCGCTCTCCAGGCATAGATGATGTATGCCAGTACAAAAGGTACCATCAACGAAACATAACTCATTGTAGTGAGCGTGAATTTACTTGATGAACTATTCATAATAGTCAGTGAACTTTGCAGATCAAAGGTTGATGGATAATAAGCTGTATTTTTCAATCCGGCCACCAATAGTACTGAAAATATGGTAAGCACCGTACCAATACCAGCCGACCAGATACCCTTTTTACATTTTCCTGTGATCGTACCAACAATCGACCATAATACCATAATTACTCCAAGCAGGAATAGTATCGATACAATGGGCATTTGCAGGAAATTATGAAGGTATTTGTAGGATTCCATTTTTATTTTCCATGCCAGGGGATTTACTCCTTCCTGTGGAATAACCGTAAAGCCTTGCTTTGTGAGGAGCAATCCAACAAACAAAAGAAAGAATACAACAAAGGGTATTGAATTGATCAGCAAATGCTTCTTCGACCTGGTAAAAATGTTGTTATCATCAATATCGTTCATAAAATACAGTAAAGCCAAAACCCTGGCAAGGAAAAAAATTGCGAATCCAAGCGACAGGTTTTGGATGTTAAGGGCAGCTTCTAATCCATGCGCCGGTCCTTCCCATGCCGAAATGGTTGTTGATCCAGAGCCAAAAATGTTGGTCAGGTTCATCTTATTCATCGAAAATTCCGACCCTGTAAAAAAAGTTGAAACGGCTACTCCCACCAATATGGTCCCCAGCGCTCCATTAATAATTAAAAATGTTTCGTAAGTGCGCTGCCCAAGAAAATTACCTGGTTTGGTGCGAAATTCATAGGCCACAGCCTGGATGACAAAGGCAAACAGGATCAACATCCATACCCAGTAAGCGCCGCCAAAACTGGTAGAATAAAACAGTGGGAAGGATGCAAAGAATGCACCGCCAAATGTTACGAGGGTAGTAAATGTGAATTCCCATTTTCGGCCCAGTGAGTTTACAAGCATCTTTCGTTCAGATTCATTTTTGCCAAGTGTGAATATCAGAGTTTGACCACCCTGAACAAAAAACAGGAAAACCAGTAAACTGGCAAGGAGTGAAATGATCATCCACCAGTATTGTTGTAAAGCTAAAAGTGATAGAGATTCAAACATGATTAATGTCCCCCTGATATTCCTTTTTTAATTTGAGTAAGCATAATTTTAATTTCAGCAATCAATAGTGCCGTAAAAGTTACAGCAAACAGCCAGAAAGTAATTTGCACGCTGCCAGCATCAATTTTAGAAACAGCAGCAAGCGTTGGCATCAAATCCTGGATAACCCAGGGCTGACGACCCAGTTCTGCCAAAACCCATCCGGACTGGCTAGCGATATAAACCAGGGGAATAGTCCAGATGCTCACGTAGAGTAACCATTTCATTTTGTGCAGGCGATTTTTTAGGACAAAGATGAGCATCAAAATAAACAAAACCATAAAATGCCCCGCCAGTATTACCATTAGGTGAAAACTGTAAAACGAAAATGGGATGCTGGGTATCAGTTCGGCTATGGTATTTTCGTTGTAATATCCATAACCAAAATATTTAAAAGTACTCTCCATCCATTCTTCGCTATCGAATTTGGCCTTGAAGTGTGCTATCGTTTCTTCATCACCTTTATTCATCGCTTCCTTGTACCCTCTTAAAGTTGCAATTGCCTCCTTTCCAAGGTCAATTTTCTCGTAATACGAAAGTTCCTGAAGTCCCGTTTCAGGATTCGTGTATCCATTAACAAGGTCTTTTACTCCGGGGATATATGCGTTTGGGTCAAGAAAAGCCAATAGTGAAAGTGCGTTGGGGATTTCAATTTTAAATGCAAACTCTCTCTCCTGGTAGTTTCCATCGGCCTGAACAGTTGAAGGTTTTTGCATGAAACCAATTGCTACGAGAGGAACATTGGCATGCCCGTCCCAAAGCGCTTCCATGGCAGCAAATTTCATGGGTTGTACCCGGGCTACCTGTCGGGCAGACTCATCACCGGACCAAAAAAGGAAAAGTGATGTGGTAACTCCAAAAATACTGGCAACCAAAATACTTTTCTTTGCAAAAATCATATCACGTTTTTTGAGCAGAAACCATGAAGCAATTCCAATGACAAATACTGCAGCCAATACATATCCTGAGGCGATGGTGTGCAAAAATTTATTGATGGCAGTTGGGGAGAAAAGCACTGCCCAGAAATCAACCATTTCATTTCTTGCCGTATCGGGATTAAAAACCATTCCTACAGGGTCCTGCATCCAGGCATTGGCGACAAGAATCCAGAGTGCCGATAAGTTAGCTCCAATGGCAACAAGCCATGTTGAAACTAGATGGAATCTTTTACTCACTTTATCCCACCCAAAAAACATTACTGCAATAAAGGTTGATTCCAGGAAAAAAGCCATAATACCTTCAATGGCAAGAGGGGCACCAAAAATATCACCTACAAACCATGAATAGTTTGACCAATTGGTGCCGAACTCGAATTCGAGGATAATACCAGTGGCCACCCCAATAGCGAAGTTAATTCCAAACAGGGTACCCCAGAATTTTGTGATTTTTTTCCAATTCTCATCCCCGGTCTTCACATAAATGCTTTCCATAATGGCAATGATAAAAGCGAGGCCGAGAGTTAGAGGGACAAAAATCCAGTGGTACATGGCAGTGAGTGCAAACTGCCCACGAGACCAATCAATCAATGTCATGTCGAAATTTTCCATAAATTTTTGGTTGGCGTTAATTGGTTTTTGTTAATTGTTCAATTACATAGTCGCTTCTTTCCTTATCAGAAGTGAAGTTGGTTTTGAGGAAATCAGGGAAGAAAAAAAGTTTAAGAATGGCAAACATGATGAACAGCTTAATTAAGATTATTATCCACAGTTTACGCCCCCAGGTCATGCTGCGAAATCCGTCGTAATAAAACCGGAAAATTTGATGAAGAAGGTTTTTCTTATTAGGCATGGATCAATGAATAGAAATCGATAAAGAGTGATTGCATGAGGTTAGTCATATTTTAATTCTCGAAACGCAAAACCCTCAACATTTTCCTAATAGTCCAGCGTTATTATTCTGCCTTTGGTAAAGTTGAAAAACTTTTCCTTTTCGGCTAAAATAATCCCGGGCATAAGGTTATCTTTCGTATATCCGGCAGCCTGCAGACAACCCGGACATGCCTGGATATCAACACCCTTTTCTATCAGCAAATTGATTTGTGTATGGGATGATGGGAATTGCGCATAGCTAATATCCTCTGAAGTGTTTATCAATGCTTCAATCCCTTTGATGTCGAAATACATCAACACATCATGTTCTTCCGACATCAATTCTGCCATTTTAAAAGCCATCAAAATGCGATGAGGTTCATCGCTACTTACATGGATGAACATGCCATCCTTTACATCGTGGTGCTTGTCGCATTTTTCAGAAACATGCTTTTCACATTCTTTGTGGTGGTCACCTTCGCATTCATGGTCATCGTCATCACAGCCGGCAAATAATGCCAGTGCAACAAATAGGAATAGAATTTTTTTCATCTTTTTGTAAATTATTAGTTGTGAAATTAATTTGTCGTTTCTGTAATTATATATTCCCCCGGTTCAAATCCTTTGTCAGCGATTGCTGCTTTCATCTCATCTACTGTAGTTTGAGATTTATCAAAACATACAATGGCTACTTCATCAACATGTGAAGCCTTTACGTCTTGCACGCCGGGTAAAGCTTTTACAGCCTTTTGTATGGTCATTTCGCAATGGTTACAGGTCATACCGCTTACGGCAATTTCAACGGTTTCGATGTTGGCCGGATCACTGCTCTTTATTTCTGTGGATTCAGTTTGCGTTGTTTGTTCCCCACATGCATAAATAATCAAAGTGATCAATAGTAGTGAAAGAATTTTTTTCATAATTAATTGAGATTAGTGTTTGGTTTACGCTGCATCAAATTTCTGAGTAAATGTAAATATTATTTTTAATAAAAAACAATGTATTGTTTCGCCAATCAAGAGGATTTCTGCTTTTGGGTTCAATTAAACATGTAAAACATTTTAATATACAGTATATTATGATTTTAATTTGGGGCGTGTAAAAATAGCTATGAATTTTCTGTTTCTTTGTGCTCAAATTTTATTCCATGGAATCAGAAAAGTGTGTGCATTGTGGCGATGACTGCGGTAAATACCCGGTTGTTTGGGAGGATGAAAACTTCTGTTGTCATGGGTGTAAAACTGTTTACCAGCTTCTCAATCAAAATAAACTCCATAAATATTATACGATCGTAGATACTCCGGGTGTACGGGTTGAAAAGCAAGAGTTTGGAAACAAGTACGCATTTCTTGATAATGAGGAAATCAGGAATAACCTGCTTGATTTTTCTGAAGGCGATATCAGCAAAGTTTCTCTTTTTATTCCGGCCATCCATTGTAGCTCCTGCATCTGGTTGCTCGAGAATATGCACATGCTCGACAAAGGAGTTAAAAGTTCGCTGGTAAATTTTGTAAAAAAAGAGGTGTCGATTACCTACAACGAAAAGGAGATTTCTCTCCGGCGTTTGGTAGAATTGTTAGCCTCGGTACACTACATACCTCAAATTAACCTGGATAAGGCCGAAGGAAAGGAAAAACCAAAAGGCGATAAAAGTTTATTAATTAAAATTGGAATAGCAGGCTTTGCGTTTGGCAACATCATGCTCATCAGCATGCCCGAGTATTTGTCGTTTGGTGTGGAGCTGGAAGAACAATATCGCGATTTTTTTGGATGGATAAACGTATTGCTTTCTCTTCCTGTATTGTTTTACAGTAGCAGCGGATATTTGCTTTCTGCGTTTAAAAACCTCAGGCACAAAATCGTAAATATTGATTTGCCCATCAGCCTGGGAATTTTGGCCTTGTCACTTCAAAGTTATTACGAAATTATTTCGGGTACCGGATCGGGTTACCTCGATTCTTTTGCAGGTTTTATTTTTTTCCTTTTGATTGGTAAATGGTACCAGGACAAAACCTACAAAAGCCTTTCATTCGACAGGGACTACAAATCTTATTTCCCGGTTGCAGTTACAAAACTTACCGAAGCTGGTGAAGTTAGCACACCATTGAAAAATTTAAAGGTTGGCGATAGGATTTTAATCCGAAATCAGGAGTTGATCCCAACAGATGGTGTGGTGAGCAAGGGAAGGGCAAATATTGATTATTCCTTTGTTACTGGCGAGTCGATGCCGGTAGGCAAAAAAGAGGGCGACGTGGTTTTTGCCGGCGGTAAGCAAATTGGCAGTGCGGTTGAAATACTTGTAAAAAAGGATGTGGCGCAAAGCCAGTTAACCCAGCTCTGGAATCAAAATGTAGATAAAGAAAAGGCTCAGTCAAAAATTACCTCCTTGATTGACCGTCTGAGTAAAAATTTTACAATTGCTGTTTTATTTATTGCTGTCACAACTGCTATCTATTGGTATTTTACCGATCCGTCAATTGCCCTGCTTGCATTTACTTCGGTGCTGATAGTTGCCTGTCCCTGTGCCATTGCCCTGTCGATGCCTTTTTCGTTTGGCTCGTCCATGCGTATTTTTGGACACAAGGGTTTTTACCTGAAGAACACCGATGTTGTAGAAAGACTGACAAAGATCGATACCGTGGTGTTCGACAAAACCGGGACCATCACATACAATCGCTCAAAAAATGTAAAACTTGTTGATGGAGAACTGGCCCTCGAAGAGATCGTTGCAATAAAATCACTGGCCAGGCAATCGGCACATCCGTTGAGTGCGGCTGTTTTTGATTTCCTGGATGTGGACAGAATTGAGGATGTTGAGGATTTCATGGAAATTCCTTCATCGGGAATTAAGGGGCAGGTAAAGGGACTTGATGTAAAAATGGGGTCCGCTGAATTTGTATTGTGCAATAAGCGGGAAAAGGGAGCATTTGCATCTGAAGTATTTGTTTCGATCAACGGAAACTGCAAAGCCCATTTTGTTGTCGACAGCAAATACCGCAAGGGCATGCAGGATATCATCGATACCCTCAAGCCTGCTTATGACCTTCATGTACTGTCGGGAGATAATGATGCGGAAAAAATACGACTGGCGCGGATTTTTGGAAGTGATGAGCATCTTTATTTTAACCAGTCACCCGGCGATAAACTTGAATATATTCAAGGATTAAAAGAAGCATCCCGCCAGGTTTTGATGATTGGCGATGGCCTTAACGATGCCGGTGCGCTGAATGCAAGTAACGTTGGTATTTCAATCGCCGATGATATTTACCAGTTCTCACCGGCCTGCGATGCCATCCTGGAAGCCGGCCGTTTTGCCGATCTGGTTAAATTCATTAGATTTTCGAAGGCATCTCTTAATATCGTAAAAATCAGCTACCTGATTTCTATAATTTATAATATTATTGGTTTGAGCTTTGCTGTTCAAGGTTTGCTCTCACCAATCATTGCCGCCATATTAATGCCCCTGAGTTCGGTAACGGTGGTGGCCTTTGTAACGTTTGCAACGAGGATTACTGCCAGGAGCCGTTTGCAATCATAGGACAATTTACCCATATCTTTTTTTCGTCTTTTTTCTTTTTTTGGTGATCATAATCCTGAATAGCCTACTGGTTTTTCTAATATTCAATCTTAGAATTAGTTAAGGTATTAGAGTCTATTTAGAATCCATAAAAATTAAAGAATTTACACATTCACATACTTTGCTTATGCAAGAATCATCGTACTTTTGCTAATTCAGTAATCAGATACTCAATTATACTATGTCTATTATATTTATCCTTATCATCATCAGCCTTACCCTGGCCACCGGTTTTTTAATTGCCTTCTTTTGGGCTGTAAAAAACGGGCAATTCGAGGACGACTTCACACCTTCGGTTAGAATTTTATTTGATGATGAAAAAATTGTTGATGAAGCGAAACCTATTGTGAAAAAGGAAGATGAAGCAATAGATAAGGATGCTGTGAATCAGGATGAAACTAATCTTAACGAAAAATAAATGAACATGGAACACGAACACTTTTCGTATGACAACAAAATTGTAAAGTTCTTTGCCTATGCCACACTTCTCTGGGCAATTGTTGGCCTATTGGTTGGCCTGTTGATTGCTTTGCAATTGGCTTTTCCGGTCTTTAACTTAGGCCTGGAATACACCTCCTTCGGCAGGCTTCGCCCCTTACACACCAATGCTACAATTTTTGCTTTTGTGGGGAATGCCATTTTTTGTGGAGTGTATTATTCGATGCAGCGATTGCTTAAAACCCGGATGTTCAACGATACCTTGAGCTGGATACATTTCTGGGGCTGGCAATTGATCATTGTTGCTGCCGCAATTACACTGGTTTTAGGTTACACCACCTCAAAAGAGTATGCCGAGCTTGAATGGCCCATCGATATTGCCATTACATTGATTTGGGTGGTATTTGGCTGGAATATGATTGGGACAATCATAAAAAGGCGGGTTAAGCATATGTATGTTGCCATTTGGTTTTACATCGCAACTTTTGTTACGGTTGCCGTGTTGCATGTTGTTAATTCTTTCGCTATCCCGGTTTCGTTATGGAAAAGTTATTCATTGTTTGCTGGAGTCCAGGATGCGCTTGTAGAATGGTGGTACGGGCACAATGCTGTTGCATTTTTTCTTACCACACCTTATCTGGGCATGATGTATTACTTCCTTCCCAAGGCAGCCAACAGGCCGGTTTATTCATACCGTTTGTCTATCCTTCACTTTTGGGCATTAATATTTCTGTACATTTGGGCAGGCCCTCACCACTTACTGTATAATGCATTACCTGATTGGGCGCAAACCCTGGGTGTTGTATTTTCGATCATGCTGATAGCTCCATCGTGGGGTGGTATGGTAAACGGTTTGCTAACCTTGCGAGGAGCCTGGGATAAGGTTCGTGATTCTGCCATGTTGAAATTTATGGTTGTTGCAATTACCGGTTATGGTATGTCGACCTTTGAGGGGCCGATGCTTTCGTTGAAAAACGTAAATGCCATCAGCCACTTCACCGACTGGACAATCGCTCACGTACATATTGGCGTATTGGCATGGAACGGCTTCTTTACCTTTGCCATGTTCTACTGGTTGTTCCCCAGGATGTTTAAAACGAAATTATTCTCGGAGAAGCTGGCAAATATGCACTTCTGGCTGGGTACCCTTGGTATCCTGTTCTATGCTGTTCCATTGTATTGGGCGGCTATAACACAAAGCCTGATGTGGAAGGAATTTACTGCAGACGGATACCTGGCTTATCCCAATTTCCTGGAAACAGTTACCCAGATTATGCCAATGTATTACACACGTATTTTTGGTGGGGTATTGTATTTTGTTGGAGCCTTATTATTTGTTTATAATATACTTAAAACTGCTGCTTCGGGAGAATGTACAGATGAGGAAGCATCTGCTCCTGCACTTGAAAAGCTACCTAAGAAGAGGATTTTTGGTGAGAAGGTGAGCTCATGGTTAGAAAGGAAACCAATAATTTTTACTATCTGGACATTGATAGCTATTCTCATTGGTGGAATAGTTGAAATCGTTCCTATGTATTTGATAAAATCTAATGTTCCCACCATTGAAAGTGTGAAACCATATACACCGCTAGAATTAGAGGGCCGTGATGTTTATATTGCTGAAGGGTGTGTGGAATGCCACTCACAGATGGTTCGTCCTTTCCGGTCGGAAACTGAGCGTTATGGTGAATATTCAAAAGCAGGTGAATTTGTTTACGATCACCCGTTCTTATGGGGATCTCGAAGGGCAGGGCCGGATCTGGCACGTACCGGTGTGGTAACTGGAAAAATGTATAAGATTGATTCGTGGCATTATAACCATATGATGAACCCGCAGGGCATGAATGCACAGTCCATCATGCCACCTTATCCTTGGTTAGCCACAAAAGATGTAGATGTAGCCAGTACTCCTGCAAAAATCAGGGTGATGCAAACATTGGGTGTGCCGTACCCAGAAGGCTACGATCTCCAGAGTGAGGCCGACCTGATGAAGCAGGCTACAGAAATTGCTGATGGTTTAAAAGCCTCGGGAATCGAGATTGAGCCACAAAAACAAATGATAGCACTGATTGCCTATTTACAACGGCTTGGAAGGGACATCTCTGAAATGTCAGGCAAAGCTGAAGTACAACCTGTTGTTACCCATGGATTACCAATGCCATTGATTACTGATGAGGCTGTTATTTCAGGGTATAAAGATCTTTATGTGAAAAACTGTTTTGCCTGCCATGGGATGCTTGGAGAAGGAAATGCAATTGGCCCTAACCTTACCGATAATTACTTTATCAGTGGTGGCACGCCTGAGGATATTTATACTGTTATTGCCGAAGGTGTGATACTTAAAGGCATGCAAGCCTGGAAACAGCAATTGTCGGAAGAGGAGATGGTTGGCCTGACAAGCTATGTGATATCGCTGCAAGGAACAAATCCACCCAATGCTAAAGCACCCCAGGGTGAGTTGTACGAAAAATAAATTGCACGAAAATGAGAATCGTAATTCATTATCTTGAAAATTCTGAAGGAATCGCCATATTTCCAATCATCGGAGTACTGATTTTTTTTAGTTTTTTCCTCTTTCTTCTCTATTATATCTTTCACCTGGATAAAGGATTTGTAAAAGATATGGGTGACTTACCACTTGAAAATGATGATGAAAAAAATGAAAGTTTAAACAATAATACCGATCTGTAAAATGGAAAACAACAATAAAAAAGTAAAATACGACGGACAACCATTCGAACACGAATTTGATGGCATCAAGGAGTTGAACAATCCTATACCACCATGGTTGCTCTATTTGTGGTACATCACTGTTATTTTCTCTGTTGTGTATTTTGTATACTACCACATATATGGGTTAGGTGATTTACAGGATGCTGAGTACGAGAATGCAATGGCCAGGGCTGAAGCTAAACTGGAGAAGCATCAGGTTGAAACCGGGCATACTGCAATGGTAGTTTTTACCGATGAGGAAAATCTGGCTGCAGGAGAAAAAATATACAAAGAAAAACTTTGTATGACCTGCCATGGAATGCTTGGTGAAGGAAATGCCATCGGGCCAAATATGACAGATAAATACTGGCTTCATGGAGGTAGCCTTGAAGAAATTTTTAATACTATAAAAGTTGGTATCCCTGCCAAGGGGATGACCCCATACAAGGATCAACTCACCGAGGAGCAGATGCTTCAGGTGAGCAGCTATATTCTTGAAAAACTCGTTGGCTCTAATCCGCCAAATGCAAAGGAGCCGCAAGGAACTTTGGTTGAGTAAACCAAAGAAGATCCTACAAAATTGGAATAGCTGTTACTGAACTTTGGTGATGGCTATTCTGGTATATTTGTTTGAACCAAAAAAATGGAATAAATCTCTTAACCGACCCGAATTTTCATGGAAAAAGAAATTAATAAAGATGAATCCTTTCGTGATAGTATTGCTACCATCAACCAGGAGGGAAACCGTGAATATGTTTTTCCAAAAAAACCAAAAGGCAAACTACATAATTACAGGCTCATCGTTTCATGGTTTTTACTGGCATTCTTTTTTTTCACACCATTTATAAAAATTAACGAAGAGCCACTTTTTCTGTTTGATGTAATCAGCAGGAAATTCATCCTCTTCGGGCAAATTTTCTGGCCACAGGATACCTACCTTTTTGCTGTGATGATGCTTACTCTTATTGTTTTTACGGTAGTATTTACAGTGTCACTTGGCCGCTTGTGGTGCGGCTGGGCATGTCCGCAAACTATTTTTATGGAAATGGTTTTTCGTAAGATCGAGTATTGGATTGATGGAGATGCCAACAAGCAACGTCGACTGGCCAAACAAAACTGGGATTTTGAAAAAAGCTGGAAACGCTTACTGAAGTACTTCATTTTTGCCATAATTGCTCTATTGATTTCCAATACACTTTTTGCATGGGTAATTGGCATTGACAGGTTGTTCGAAATAATGCATGAACCCATCCCTGAAAATAAAGCAGCATTTATTGCAATGATGCTGTTGTCGGGTTTTCTAATGTTTGTATACAGTTGGTTCCGCGAGCAGGTATGCCTTATCATGTGCCCGTATGGACGTTTACAAAGCGTATTGTTAGACTCTAACACCATTGTTGTAGCCTATGATTATATCAGAGGCGAACCAAGAGGGAATTTTAAGAAAGGCGAAAACCGCAGGGATGCTGACAAGGGCGATTGCATTGATTGCCGCGCATGTGTTGAAGTATGCCCTACTGCCATTGATATCCGCAACGGAACACAACTCGAATGTGTAAACTGCACAGCATGTATTGATGCTTGCAATCATACCATGGATAGGGTAGGACAGCCCAGGGGCTTGGTCAGGTTTGATTCGGAGAAAGGTATTTCCACAGGGAAGAAGTTGCGACTAAATGCACGTTTGATTGCGTACATAGCTGTATTGCTTGCTTTGTTTACTTTTCTGAATATCCTGCTTTTCAGCCGCTCGGATGTTGAGGCAACTATTTTGAGAACACCTGGTTTGTTATTTCAGGATCAGGAAAACGGACAAATCAGCAACCTGTATAACATCAAGGTAGTAAACAAGCAGCGGGAGCAATTTCCAATTGAAGTTAAATTACTATCTCACGAGGGTAGAATTGTTATGGCTGCCGGGGATATGATAGTCAAACCTGCGGAGTTGACTGAGGGTGTGTTTTTCGTTTATCTCAATAAAGCCGAGGTGAGCGGGAAAATTCCCATACGATTGGGTGTGTTTACCAATAATGAACTCATTGAAGAAATTCATCTTACCTTTGTGGGACCGAATTAAAAGGTTAAGGCGAGAATTCAAGAATGCAAGAATGAGAGAATAAATGTTGATTATTTGCATAAAATCTTGTGCATTAATCACGAAACACAAAACTCGTAACGCTAAACACAGAACGCCAAACACATAATTATGAAATTTAACTGGGGAACCGGAATTGTAATTTTTATCATCCTGTTTGTAATGGGAATCGGATCGATGGTATATATCAGCTTCCAGCAGGATATAAACCTGGTTCACAAGGATTATTACCCCAGGGGAATTGATCATCAAAGTATGATTGAGAAGGTAGAGAACGTGAATAAACTTAAGGGTGAGGTGAAAGTCACATTGGATCATGACCAAATAGAAGTGAGCTTTCCGGATGATTTTCAATTTGATGAAATTGAAGGAGGAATTTTGTTATACCGCCCTTCCGATTTTAATGAAGACCTGTCATTTCCTATTCAGGTTTCTGCTTTGGGTATCCAGCACATTTCAACCAAAAAGTTACAGAAAGGAAAATACATTGTTAAGGTGGAGTGGGCTTACGGTGAAACCGAATATTATATTGAGAAACCGGTACACGTGAAATAGCATTGGTAAAACGCAAACAGATATAGAAGATGGATATAGACCTGGTATATGCTGCATTGATTTTTGGTTTGCTCACCGGCTTCCATTGCATCGGTATGTGTGGCCCCATTGCAATTGCATTGCCATTGAACAATCACAGCTGGCCCCATAAGATTTTTGGCAGCCTTACCTACAACTTTGGCAGGGTAATTACCTACACACTAATGGGCGCTGTTTTTGGGTTATTAGGACAGGGACTGGTGCTTGCAGGTTTTCAGCAGTGGCTTTCAATTGTTATTGGTGCTGTAATGATCCTTTCGGTTTTATTTCCATTGTTGTTTAAATCTATAGCCGGCAAATCTCCATTGTTTCCTTTGGTCAGTCGGGTGAAAGCTAAATTGGGTTTATTGTTTGGTAAAAAATCCTACCCGGCATTATTCCTCATTGGTTTACTCAATGGATTGCTGCCGTGTGGGCCCGTTTATGCAGCTATTGGATTGTCATTAGCTTCGGGTAATGTTGTATCGGGAGCCTCTTATATGGCATTGTTTGGCTTAGGTACGATCCCCATTATGCTAACACTGTCGTTGGCAGGTAATTTTTTTACTTTGAAAGTTCGGTCCAGAATTCGTAAACTTGTACCCGTTTTCATCTTGATAATGGGGTTGTGGTTTATTATGAAAGGACTTGGTTTGGGGGTTCATCTTATTTCTCCATCTGATCATAAACTTCAGGTTCCTACAGAGCAGTCTTCAGGTTCAGGATGTTGTTAATATTTTTGTTTAACTATAAAATCAATTTAATATGAAAAAAACAATCGTTGTTTTAAGTTTATTATCCTTTTTATTTTTAATGGCTTTTAGTATAAGCCAGGTAACCAGAGCCTCAAATTCTGATGGCGTTGAATTATTTGCACCACAGGATGGAGGAAGCCTGTCTGAAAAAGACCTTGCTGCCGGAAAAGCAATTTACGAAGGCAAGGGGACTTGCTTTGCATGTCATCAGTTAACTGGCGTTGGTTTGCCACCAACATTTCCACCTTTGGCAAAAGCGGATTATTTATTGGCCGACAAAAAACGTGCTATCCGCCAAACCATGTATGGAGCAAAATCTCCGATAACCGTTAATGGGGATACTTATCCAGGTGGCCTTATGACAGTAACACCGCTCACCGATCAGGAAGTGGTTGATGTTGTAAATTACATCCTCAACAGTTGGGGTAATAATGGTGGTATTGTTACAATTGATGAGGTAAAAGCGGAAAGAAAATAGCTTATTGGTTTTCAAAATATTAAAGGCTGTCCGGTGTTTACCGGATGGCCTTTTTTGGTTTTTAATGGTAAGGCTATGTGTTTTTATCCATTAGTCATTAAATTATCCAAAATGTTAATAGGTTTTAATTTTTGGCTTAATGCGCAATTATGACTTGCAGTACCTGAATAATTTATTATTTTTGGCCAGCATTTCAGATATTGATCTTATCAATTCGATTAAAAAATGAAAATCAAGCTAACGCTCTTTTTGTTTGCGCTTATTTCGATTGCCTCTGCGCAACAGGAATTTGCACCAGAAGAAAACCAGGAATTATTGGGTATTTATGAAAAACTGGATGATTATATTCCCGACGATTTGGTCTTTACCAATGAAGATGGGGAGGAAGTAAACCTTAAATCCATGGTTGATAAACCAACCATATTGGTTTTGGTTTATTACACTTGTCCCGGTATATGCAGCCCTTTACTTGATGGTGTTGCCGAAGTAATTGGCAGAGCTGATATTGAATTGGGCAAAGATTACCAGGTGCTGACGGTGAGTTTTAATGAAAAGGAAACTTATGAGTTGGCCAAATCCAAAAAGAAAAATTACGTTAAGCAAATTAAAAAGGAAGTCGATGAAAGCCATTGGCACTGGATGGTGGGCGACAGCATCAACATCGCCAGACTGACCAATAGTGTTGGATTCAGGTTCAAACGTGAAGGCGATGATTTTATCCATGCTGCCACAATCATGGTCTTGAGTCCGGAAGCAAAAATTACACGTTACCTTTACGGTACCTATTTTCTTCCCTTCGACCTGAAAATGGCCATTGCTGAAGCTGCTCAGGGAAAATCAGGGCCAACCATCAATAAAATTCTGAACTACTGTTTCAGTTACGATCCGGACGGGAAGAAATACGTTTTCAATATTACCAAAGTATCAGCCACTATTATCATTGCCTTTGCTTTAGGCTTGTTGCTGTATCTTATTTTTAGTAAGCGAAAGAAAATTCATCACAAAACTGTATAACTAAAAGAATAGAATATGACTGCTATTCCTCAACCACGCGAGTATGTCAACTTTTATGATGCAAAAAAAGGCTTGATGTCGTGGCTTGTTACCCATGACCATAAGCGGATAGCCCTGATGTACTTTTATGCCATCTCGGGATTTTTCATTGTTGCTTTTTGTCTTGGATTGTTGATGAGGCTTGAACTCATAGCCCCGGGCAGACAATTGATGGATCCCCAGATCTATAACCAGGTATTTACATTGCATGGCGTCATTATGATCTTCCTGTTTATCATTCCCGGCATTCCGGCTGTGTTTGGTAATTTTTCACTTCCACCCCTCATCGGAGCACCTGATGTAGCGTTTCCAAAATTAAACCTGATTTCGTGGTATCTTTATGTTATAGGTGGTTTGCTTGCCCTGTCAACTTTAATGTTTGGTGATGGGCCTGCCGATACGGGGTGGACATTTTACGCCCCATACAGTGTTAAAACAGGTACCAATGTCAGCATTGCTGTTCTGGCAGCCTTTATCCTTGGATTTTCTTCCATCCTTACTGGTCTCAACTTTTTGGTAACTATGCATCGCATGCGGGCTCCGGGAATGACCTGGTTTAAAATGCCACTTTTCCCCTGGGCTTTGTACGCTACCTCATGGATACAGGTTTTGGCAACTCCTGTTGTTGGAATTACCTTGCTAATGATCATTGCTGAACGTACTCTGGGTATTGGTTTATTTGACCCTGCTTTGGGTGGTGACCCGGTTTTGTACCAGCACCTTTTCTGGATTTATTCGCACCCTGCTGTTTATATTATGGTACTGCCAGGTATGGGTTTGGTTTCTGAAATGATTCCTGTATTTGTTAAAAAATCAATTTTTGGTTATAAAGTTATTGTTTACTCCAGTTTGGCAATTGCATTTATTGGTTACTTCGTTTGGGGACACCATATGTACACCTCAGGGATGAGTGGAGAGGCCAGGATTATTTTCTCAGTATTAACTTTCCTTGTTTCAATCCCCAGTGCCATCAAGGTGTTCAATTGGGTTTCAACCTTGTATAAGGGCTCCATCGATGTTAAACCACCGCTATTGTATTCACTGGCTTTTATCTTTCAATTTACCATTGGAGGATTAACCGGCCTGGTAGTTGGGGCTTTGGCTGCTGATATTCATGTTCACGACACCTACTTTGTCGTCGGGCACTTCCATTATGTTATGTTTGGTGGAACCGGATTTGCTTTCCTTGGAGCCATCCATTTTTGGTACCCAAAGATTTGGGGTACGATGTACAACATCAAATGGGCGAACATCGGTTTTGCTATATTGTTTGTCGGATTTAACCTGGTTTATTTCCCGATGCTGGTTTTAGGAATGATGGGCATGCCCAGAAGGTATTACGATTATTTGCCTGAATTTACTTTACCTAACCAAATTTCAACCTGGGGATCGTGGATTATGGCACTGGGACTGCTTATTGTTATCGTTAACCTGATCAATGGACGGAAAGGACCAAGAGCCTCGACCAATCCATGGAAATCGGTAACACTGGATTGGACACACACCGATTCTCCACCATCACTGTACAACTTTGATGAAATACCAACAGTAACTCGTGGCCCTTACGATTACAGGGATTACGAAAATTATATTAAGGATAAACCATAAAAAAAAGTAGTATGAGTTCTGATGATGCTTTACACGATCAGATGATCCACTTCGATTCCTACGGGAAGAAACTGGGGATGTGGTTGTTTCTATTTACGGAAGTTTTGCTATTTGGCGGCCTGTTTATTGTTTATGCTGCATACAGGTTCATGAATCCCGAAGCATTTCACGCTGGTTCCCAGGAACTGGACCTGACAATAGGAGCAATTAATACTGTGTTTCTGTTAACAAGTAGCTTAACAGTGGCTCTTTCAATCACTGCCCTTCAAAAAGGGGATACAAAAAAATCCATCGACCTGATCATGATTACCATTCTCTTCGCCCTCGCTTTTATGTTCAATAAATATTACGAGTGGACCATGAAGTACGAGCATGGCCTTTTTCCGGGTATGGATCATTATAATGAATTAAGTGCAGGTGAAGCCCAGTTTTTTAATCTCTATTTTTTAATGACAGGCTTGCATGCGGTACACGTTATTGTGGGTGCCATCATCCTGCTGTTTGTCGCCTGGGGTATAAAAAAGGGCACTATCACACAGGACAGGTACATTTATCTCGAAAATGGTGGGCTATACTGGCATCTGGTTGATGTAATCTGGATCTACCTGTTTCCATTATTTTATTTAATCATTTAAAACGTATAAAAAATGTCAGAAGAACATAGTGGACATATTGTAAGTTATAAATTCAATATTTTAATCTGGGTTGATCTGTTGATCTTTACTTTTATTACCATCGAAATCGCCCAATTTGATTTACAGGAATTAACAGTAGCTGTTGCCCTGATTGTAGCCAGCATTAAAACTTTTCTGGTGGGATCGTATTTTATGCACCTTAAATTTGAGGACAGGTTCCTTCAGACCATCGTTGTTGGCGTTGGAGTCATCTTTATCCTTGTACTGATTTTCTTATTTTCTGATTACTTATACTTTTAAACTGGAGGAATACCATGAGCGGAGCATCAAATTTTGTCGAAGCCGTTGACCTTTCTTTTTATGTGATACTCGGTATCTCAACTTTCTTTTTAGTAGCCATCACTGTTGTGATGATCTATTTTGTTATCCGCTACAACAAAAACCGTCACCCCAATGCTGATACCTCTATCGAAGGGAGTGCCAAACTGGAACTGGTCTGGACAATCATACCCACCATTTTGGTATTGGTGATGTTTTATTTTGGCTGGGCCGGATTTGCCCCTATGAGGGATGTACCGGATGAAGCCATCCCTGTGAAAGCCTATGCCCGGATGTGGAGCTGGACCTTTGAATACGAAAATGGAAAGAAAAGTGATAAGCTCATCGTACCTAAAGACAAGCCCGTAAAGCTCGACCTCATTTCGGTTGACGTGGTGCACAGCCTGTACGTTCCGGCCTTCCGTATCAAGGAAGATGTTGTGCCTGGCAGAAATAACTTTATGTGGTTTACCGCCAACGAATTTGGTTCATACGATCTCTTTTGTGCCGAATATTGCGGTTTGCGCCATTCATACATGCTTACTACTGTTGAGGTGGTTAATGATGACGAATGGCTGGAGTGGATGAAAACCCCTGAAGGTGCAAGTGAACTGGATAAAGTAGCAGCCGGCTTTAATGTAATCAAGAACAATGGATGCGTAGCCTGCCATTCTACAGATGGTACAAGATTAGTCGGTAATAGTTTTAAAGGTATTTGGGCAGAGAAGAGAAATATAATTGTTGATGGCGAAACAAAAGAAGCCATTGTTGGTGCTGAATATATCACACGTGCAATTTACGAACCCAATGTTGAAGTAGTTGAAGGTTTTACACCAGGACTGATGCCATCGTACAAAGGAATGATCTCCGATGAAGAGTTGAAACAAATTATTGAATACATCAAGTCGCTTGGCGAAAATGAGCAATAAACTTAACCATTCATTAAAAATATTTATCGAATTAAGCAAAGTAAAAATTCCCTTTGCTGTTTCCATTAGCTCGCTAACGGGTTACCTGGTATTTAGTGGTGTGTTTGATTTTGGAGCTTTTTTATCAACCCTCGGTGTGTTTCTGCTTGCAAGTGGTTCGGCAGCCTTAAATCAATACCAGGAGTACCGATACGATGCCATGATGAAGCGCACACGCCAAAGGCCAATACCCAGTGGAAGATTCTCCGTATCAGGAACCCTGATATTTTCCATCCTGGTTTCTGCAGGAGGTGCCGCAATACTTTTGTTTGGGTCTAATCTTACTGCCTGCCTCATTGGTTTGCTTACGCTACTCTGGTACAACGGAATATATACTCCGATGAAGCGCAAAACTGCCTATGCTGTTCTTGCCGGTGCGTTTGTTGGTGCTTTCCCACCCATGATTGGCTGGACTGCTGCCGGAGGTTATGTATTTGCTACCGAAATTCTACTGATCGCGTCACTTCTTTTTATCTGGCAGGTTCCACATTTTATTTTGCTCCTGCTTAAGTTTGGGAAAGAATACGAAGTTGCAGGATTTTCATCCATGACTTCTTATTTCTCTGAAGGCCAGTTAAAGAAATTAATTTTCGTCTGGATTCTGGCCACAGCCTTCGCCGTAATGATCATACCTGTTGCCGGGGTTATCAGTTCTAAAATAATTATTGCTGCTCTGTTAATGTCTTCAATTTGGTTGGTAGTCACCTTCTACTTGCTGATGAGAAAGCAGGAATTCAACCTCCGGCAGGCCTTTATGCAAATCAACCTCTTCCTCTTGCTTGTTCTTATCCTCTTTTCGGTGGATAGTTTAGTTTAAAAAAAAACCGGGGTAATCTTCATTACCCCGGCGAACTTGTAAACTTGAAACTATTTTTGAAATTGCGAAAAAGATCAATTAGCTGACCTGGTCACCAATTCTTTTAATTTTAAAAACTAAAAAACCAACGTATGCAATTACTCCCCATACCGCAAAGGCACCACCAATAAAAGTAATCAGCAGCCAGATGGGAACATAATCGTTGTTTTTCCATAAAGCCCTTCGCTCGGTCCAATGGTCATTGGGATTAATTGATCCCCAGCTAATCACTTCACTTGCCTCTGCCGGATTAAATTCTAATCCTTCAACGCTGGCAATTATGGTCAGGTCTCCGTTTTCATCCCCGATAAAATTCTCGTTAAATTGAAGAATCACTTCACCTTTTTCATTCGTAATATGTGGAGTTTCACTTGCGATCGGCAGGGCTCCAAAATATCTTTTTACAGCAAATTTTACCTTTACGCCATTGGCAGGCAACTGTTGGCCATCCTCTGTAATTTCAAATACTTCGGCCGAAATTTCTTTTTTATCTGCACTTTCATCAAAAAATATTTTGATAATGGCATCCTTCTTAACCAAATTTTCAGGAGGAATACTGAGGCTTTTCACATAATTAATTACATCCCACAGCTGATCTTCAGGCAATGCTCTGAAACTGGGCATTTGCCCACGCCCCTCTTGCATTTTCCAAAAAACCGATCCGTCAGTTTGAGCGAGATAGGCTTCTGTTGTAAGATCAGCAGCTTTAATGAGGCCATCACCAAGGCCCTTTTCACCATGACACGCTATACACTGAACGTTAAACAATGCCATCCCGGACTCAAGTGATTCAATAGTTGGGTCCACTGGATTTACAAGCTCTGAGGCATCACCCGGAACAGGCCATTCGGGAAATTCCTGCGAAAATGCCAAGCCGGTAATGAAGAGAAATCCAATGATTATTATTCCTGTTTTATATATTGCTTTCATCATTTTTCAGTTTATATCAAAAACCAATTATTTTTCTGCTTTAAATATTTTGTGGTACCCCTTTTCGTGAGCAATCTCCCAGATGGGAACTACCGGGAATATCCTGACAAGCAAACTTATGATCAGGAGCGCACCTGCAAAAGTTGCCATTGTGATCAATATCTCTGTCCAGGTTGGAATGTAGTGCATGAAACTCTCAGGTACATTTTGTATTGGGAATTGTGGATGAAACTGGGTTGGAATAACAATTAAAACCCGTTTTGTCCATGCAGCAAGGAGTACAAAAATCGAGATAACCATACTCGGTAAGGGTTTGCGCATGGGTTTAAACAGAAGTAAGAATATCGGTAATACAAGCCCAAGAATTTGTGTTAACCAGAATAAAGGAGCCTCATGGCCCAGGAACAACTCATAGATATGTGCTCCATCAAGTCTTCCCCATCTGTAGCCCGGAACAAGGTATTCGTTAATATTAAAATAGAGATAAATCAACATGGTAAGAACAAGAAGTTTGTTCATCATGTCGAACTGTTTATCGGCAAGATAGTCCTGTAATTTGTGTCTTTTGCGGAAAACATACATCGCAATTACTACAGCCGCACTTCCGGCGACAAAAGCTCCGGATACAAAATAAGGTCCGAATATGGTACTGTGCCAACCGGTTCGGCTGGTAGTTGCAAACAACCAGGATGTAACAGTATGTATGGAAAATGCCACAGGCAAGATCAGGATGATCATGATCCAGATGGCCCGTTTCAGCAACCTCCATTGCTCCTGTGTACCCTGCCAGCCTATCGATAGAACCTGGTATATCTTTTTCTGCCATTTGGGCACGTCAGTCATCCTGTCGCGAAGAATGGCGATGTCCGGGATAAGTGGCAAATAAAGTAAAATGATACTGATCACAAGGTAAGTGTTTACAACAAGAAAGTCCCAGATGATAGGAGATTGTATTCTGCCGTGTAGCGGAATGTTCAATACCCTGTCGGGACGACCCATGTCGATAACAATGCTGGCTGCTGCCATAGCGATTGCTCCAAGGGCTATGAGCTCCGAAATTCTCGATAAGGGAGATGACCAGTTTTGGTTCAGTAATTTTAATATGGCTGAGATCAATGAACCGATCAGGCTTACAGCCACCCAAAAAACGAAGCTGGCAATGTACAAGCCCCATGAAGAGTAATCACGCATGGCTGTAAGGCCAAGTCCATCCAGGAGTTGATGCCCATAGGCAATAGCTCCCATCAGGATGAAAAAAATCAGTACCCTGATGTAGATTTGGTTGCCAAAGGTGTTGTGATGCAAGGGCCTAATCAGGTCTTCCCTGATCTGCTCGAATCCATCGGATTGAGCTTTCATTTCCTTTTCTTTAGAATCCGACATCGTATTTTATCTTTTAATGTTTAGCATTCGAATGAGTTGACTCCTCTCCCTCATGGTCTTCTTTCATAACTTTATCCACCGGCTCATAATCAAAGGTCCTTTGCTTTGGTGGCAAATAATAAACCTGTGGCTTGGTACCCAGATCTTCAAAGTAGGTGTAGCCTGCATTTTCCTTGATTAGTTCGCTGAATTTACGGGTTTCTTTGGAAGTTCCGTTTGTTACTGAATCTTCCATTTTATCACCAAACCAATAAACACCGTTGGGGCATGCCGAAACGCAATAGGGCAGTTTGCCTTTTCTTAGCCTGTCGGCACTAAATAAACACTTGGTGATGGTACCTTTTTTCTGGGGAACATTGAGTTCAACATCGTAAATACGATTTCTTTCCTCTTCGGTGTAATCAGGTTCAAACCACTGGAACATCCTCGCAGAATACGGACAAGCCGCAATGCAAAAACGGCAACCAATACATCTTTCGTTGTCGATCAATACAATGCCATCCTTGCGCTTAAAGGTTGCATTTACAGGGCAAACCTTTGTACAGGGTGGATTGTCGCAATGAAAGCATGGCTTTGGCATATAATAGGGAGCGGTGCTTGGAGTATCCTGCATTTGCAAAACATTGATGTGATGCTGATGCGGCAGTAGTTCGTGTGCTCCCTGGCAGGCAGACATACATTTTCTTGCATTTTTACACTTCGATAAATCAATGACCATGGTCCAGTGATGGCCCACAAGGCCTTCGCGGCCTCTTTCGGAGAGTTCACTCAGTTTCTCTTTTCTTACCTTTTTAATTTGGGAGGGGTCCACCTCAACAAGTTCACCTGTTGCGGTGAGCAATTTTACCTTTTCCCCGGTCGATTCTACATCGGTTGAGCAGGATGATAAAACAGCTGTACTGGCAAGCGCACCTGCACCCAAAAGTGCAGAGTTCTTAAGAAAATTTCGTCTGGTTTCGCTCTTATTATCTTTGTTTTTCTTCATAGAGCAGAAGTATGTTTAATCGTTACTGTCTGATTGTTTGCATAAATAACCATGGCGTTGCTTTCAAATAAATAGCATTGGTTATTTGAAGGTAAAAATAGGATAAAATAATTTATAAGAGTATCTAAATACCTGAATCGACCAGATTTAAAAGCAATCTAAATTATGATGCTTCTAAATAATTAACGTTGAAAGAATTGGAAAGAAGGAAATTAGATAAAGTAGATGGTTGGGAAGATGGAAAGGTGGAAAATGCCCCCTATGCCAACTACAATGACCTGTACGATGGTGAGTCAGGTGAGGTTGAAAATGCTTAGACAGGCCATTCCATTATAATCTTAGCAGCTATAAACCGAGTTCACTCAATAGTTCGATAGCAGATACATTCTAAGAATACCCAAAAAGAAAAGAATCCCATTGAAGGATTTATTACCAGCTTCCACTGGCACCGCCGCCGCCGAAGCTTCCGCCGCCAAACCCACCAAAACTGCTTCCGCCTCCGCCAAAGCTACCAGAGCCTGATGAGAAGTTTCCAAATGATCCGCTTTGACGTCCGCCCATACTGCCCATCAGTCCCATTGCCATCCAGAAGGGTAAACTACTGGAACGCCCACCAGTTGTGTAATGTCCTCTTCTGCTACGGTTTATCATCGAGAAGATAATGATCATCACAATAATAGGGACTAGAAATCCAATAAAACCTCCACCTTCTGTTTGTTTTTGGTATTCATCCGCAGAAAATTGCCCGGAGGCCAGTTCGATAATAATGTTGGTTGCTGCATCTAGGCCACCATAATAATCGTTCTGCTGAAAATGTGGTATCATCTCATTTTCGATGATTCGCCCTGCAGTAATATCCGGTATGACAGGCTCCAGTCCGTAGCCCACATCAATATCTATTTCGCCTTGCTGTGTGGCTGATTTTGGTTTCAATAGGATCATAACTCCATTGTCATACTTTTTCCTTCCAATTCCCCAATTTTGAGCCAATCGCTGGGCATAATCAGAAATGTCATATCCATTGAGTGAGTTTACAATAACCACAGCAATTTGAGTCGAGTTGGTGTCATTGAACGCCACAAGTTTTCGTTCCAGTGAATTAATCTGACGGGGGCTTAATAAGTTGGCAAAATCGTTAACCAGTCGGGGAGGTTGCTGTTGTTCCGGGAAATCCTGACCCAGTAAGGAGCCGGATATCAGAACAAAGACCAGGAGTATAGTTTTTATTTTTTTCATTGTAAGGATCGTTAAAAGTTTATGTTTCCCACTTTCTTTTTCAGGTATCAAATGTTTGATTATCGATACCCAACTTTTTATTTCCCAAACGAAATATCATCCGACAGTTCATTAACATCGTCTGTTTGATATGGGAAATGTTTTTTAAGTTGCTTCCCTGCCATGGAGATACCCTCTACCAGGCCATCAGTAAACTTATTTTCTCTGAAGTGGTTGAGTACTGTATCCCGTATGTTATCCCAATAATTTTCAGGTACCTTCTGGTTTATTCCAACATCACCCAAAATTGAGAACTTCCGGTTTTTAACTGCCAGGTAAAACAATACGCCATTTCTTAAATCGGTTTTATGCATATGTAATTTTTCAAATAAATAGGCAGCGCGATCTTTTGTGTCTCCCTTGCAGGTATCTTCTATATGAATTCGTATCTCCCCTGAGGTATCCAATTCAGCGTTTTTTATTGCCAGGGTGAGGTCTTCTTTCTCTTCTGTACTAAAATAATTTCTTGCAGTTGTTGTCATAGTTTGTTTGGATAATTTGTTAAGATGACTGGTCTTAAGTTAGTAATTAAATCGGTTAAAACTCAACCTTTGGTGCCGTTTCAGCACCTTCCTGAGCCTGAAAATATGCCTTCTTTTCGAAACTAAAAATTGAGGCATAAAAGTTTTTCGGGAATTTCCTGATGTAGGTATTGTAATTTTGCGCAGATGTATTGAAATTCCTGCGTTCGATGGCAATCCTGTTCTCGGTTCTCTCAAGTTGGGTTTGTAATTCTAAAAAGCCCTGGTTTGCCTTTAAATCAGGATATCGCTCCACAACTACCATTAACTTTGATAAGGCAGAACTCAATCCATCCTGAGCAGCCTGGAATTTTTGTATTGATGATGCATTCAGGTTAGAAGGATCGATAGTAACTGAAGTTGCCTTAGACCTGGCTTCAATTACGCCCTCCAGGGTTTCCTTTTCATGATCGGCATAACCTTTGACTGTAGCCACCAGGTTTGGAATTAAGTCGGCCCTGCGCTGGTAAACATTTTCAACCTGGGCCCATTGGGCTGTAACTCCCTCGTCCATTGTTACCATAGTATTGTAGGTGTTTTTAAAATTTCCATAAACAACAAATACAATAAGCACTATAACTACCAGGGTAATCCAAAGTTTCTTATTTTTCATATTAATTCTTGTTTTAAAAATAAAAGGCATTGTCTGTCAGTAACAAACAACGCCTTTTAACTATTTATATTTAAATTCAATGGTTTTATCTGTCAAGAGTTATTACTCAAAAGATACAAAATCAATTCTATTTTGAAGAACTGGAAAATTGGAAAAGTGAAATTGATATTCAATTGCAAAACAAACCAACATTCCATTTTTCCAACTTTCCATTATCAGCTTTATTATATTGTTAAAAGCACTAACTTTATCTTAATAAATAAAATTATTTACTACAGTATCTCCACACTACGTTTGATGAATTTGGTCAGGTCTTCGCCCTTCAGTAAATTTTGTGAAAGCAATGCAAGGTCGGTGAGTTGCTTGGCCATTTTTTCACGGGACTCTTCATTTTCTTCGCCAATCATATCATATACCAGTTTGTGGTTTGTATTCACCACAAGGTTATAGCTGTCGGGGAGAATGCCCATGCCCATCATTCCGCCTCCACCCATGGCTGACATGTCTTTCATACGACGCATAAATTCAGGCTGTGTGATCATTACCGGCATGTCGCTTTCACTTAAATTGTTGAATACAACAGTAAATTTTGACTTATCAGCAACTTTTTCAAAAACCGGTTTAATGGTCTCTTTTTGCTTGTCATCAAGTTTTGATGGAACTTCAGTATCATCCTTCTTGATCAGATTATCAATGGTGTCGGCATCGACTCTTGTAAATGAAGTATTTTCGAATTTCTGCTCAAGCTGATTGATGAAATGATTATCGAGCACGCCATCCATTAAGAGTACATCATAGCCTTTTTCGGTAGCTGTTTGGATATAGCTGTGTTGCTCATCTTTATCAGTGGTGTAGAGGTAAACCACCTTTTTGTCTTTGTCCTCCTGTGTATCTTTAACTTTTTCTTTGTATTCGTCAAAAGTGAAATACTTGTTGTCTACATTTTTCAACAGGCTGAATTTTTGACCTCTGTCATAAAATTTCTCTTCTGATATCATTCCATATTCGATAAACACTTTGATGTCATCCCACTTCTTCTCGAATTCTTCACGGTTTTCTTTAAAGAGGCCTTCCAGTTTGTCTGCCACTTTTTTCATGATGTGGTTAGAAATCTGTTTCACACGGCGATCGCTTTGCAGGTAACTCCGTGAAACATTTAAAGGAATGTCCGGTGAATCGAGTACCCCATGAAGTAATGTTAAAAAGTCGGGAACAATACCTTCCACCGAATCAGTTACAAATACCTGGTTGGAGTAAAGTTGAATTTTATCGCGCTGAACTTCCAGGTTACGTTTTACCTTGGGGAAATATAAAACACCCGTAAGGTTAAAAGGATAGTCCACATTCAGATGAATATGAAACAAAGGCTCCTCGAAATTCATAGGGTAGAGTTCCCTGTAGAAATTTTTGTAGTCTTCGTCTTTTAAATCTGCTGGTCTTTGTTTCCACAAAGGGTTAGTGTTGTTAATGATGTCAGGCTTTTCAACCTCAGCAAATTTGTCCTTCCCGTCTTTGTCTTTTTCACCTTCAATTTTCACCTGCTCCTTTTTCATACCAAACTGGATTGGAACCGGGAGGAAACGGCAGTATTTGTTGAGTAGTTCACGGATTTTATGGTCTTCCAGAAATTCCTTCTCTTCTTTGCTGATGTGAAGTGTAATTTCGGTGCCACGGTCTTTTTTTACAGCTTCTTCCAGTGTATAGTCCGGACTGCCATCACATGACCATTTTACTGGTTTTGTAAAGCCGCCTTTTTTGTAAGTTTTGGTAACCACCTCAACCTTATCCGATACCATAAAGGAGGAATAAAATCCAAGTCCAAAATGACCAATGATTGCATTTTTCTCGGCTTCAGTCTTGGTTTTAAACTTCTTAACAAACTCTTCAGCACTCGAAAAGGCAATCTGGTTAATGTACTTATCAACCTCGTCAGCAGTCATACCAATGCCGCGGTCGCTTATCTTAATGATACCTTTCTTTTTATCCACATCAACTTTGATGGTGAGGTCACCCAGTTCGTCTTTAAAATGGCCTGTACTGGCCAAAGTTTTAAGTTTTTGTGTGGCATCCACAGCGTTGGAGATCAATTCCCTTAGGAATATCTCATGGTCTGAATAGAGGAATTTTTTAATGATCGGAAAGATGTTCTCTGTCTGGACATTAATTTTACCTTTTTGCATATCTATCGTTTTATTTTTATGTTTAGATTCACTTTTTATTGAAAGCTCCTTTTTGCTAACAGGATTTGTAGATGTAGCAGGCAGCAATTCTGGTTTCGGCAAAATCAAAGGTTGTGCCAGTAGATTTTTTCTGACAAAATGTCTTGGTGTAGGAATACAATATGGAATCTATGGTAAATTTTATGGCAATACCTGTCAATTTTTTTTCAGACTATAAAAATTGTTTGAAGGGTGAAATAGAAGCACTCTAAAACCCAGATTGGATGATTCACTTCGATTTTTTATAAAAATCAAAACGCAAAACTCGAAACATTGAACGCAATACGCATTAAAGTCTTAATCCAACTTCAAAACTGCCAAAAACGCTGTCTGCGGAACTTCAACGTTCCCAACCTGGCGCATACGTTTTTTACCTTTCTTTTGCTTCTCGAGTAGTTTACGCTTACGGGTGATGTCGCCACCATAACACTTAGCAGTAACATCTTTACGGACGGCTTTTACGGTTTCGCGGGCGATAATCTTTACACCAATGGCGGCCTGGATAGCCACATCAAACTGCTGGCGTGGGATCAGTTCCTTGAGCTTTTCACACATGCGGCGGCCAAAGCTGTATGCATTATCGGCGTGGATAAGAGTGGAGAGTGCATCAACACGCTCACCATTTAAAAGTATGTCGAGGCGGACAAGCTTGGCCTGGTTATAATCGACAACGTGGTAATCGAAGGAGGCATAACCACGCGATATGCTCTTCAATTTGTCGTAAAAATCAAAAACAATTTCTGCCAATGGCATTTCAAAAGTAACCTCTACCCGGTCGCTGGTGAGGTAAACCTGGTTTTTCAAATCACCGCGTCTTTCAATGCAAAGGTTCATAATTGGCCCGACATATTCCGATTTGGAGATGATCTGGGCATGGATGTACGGTTCTTCGATGTGATCAAGCACATTGTGTTCGGGCAAACCCGAAGGATTATGTACTTCAATCATTTCGCCCTTGGTAGTGTATGCTTTGTACGAAACGTTGGGTACCGTAGTAATAACGTCCATATCAAATTCACGGTCGAGGCGCTCCTGGATGATCTCCATATGTAGCAATCCTAAAAACCCACAACGGAATCCAAAACCCAGTGCTGCCGATGATTCAGGTTCAAAAGTAAGCGATGCGTCATTGAGCTGAAGTTTTTCCATCGAAGCACGAAGCTCCTCATAATCATCTGCATCCACCGGGTAAATGCCTGCAAAAACCATGGGTTTTACATTTTCAAAACCTGAAATGGCTCCGCCGCAAGGATTACTTACCTGTGTAACCGTGTCTCCTACTTTTACTTCCTTCGAGGTTTTTATTCCAGAAATAATATAGCCCACATCACCGGCCTCCAAAGTGGGTTTACTTTGTAATCCAAGTTTTAAAACACCAATCTCATCAGCATAGTATTCCTTGTCTGTGGCCACAAATTTCACCAGGTCGCCCTTTGCAATTTTACCGTGAAATATCCTGAAATATGCAATAATACCACGATAAGAATTGTATACGGAATCGAATATCAGGGCTTCAAGCGGGGCATTGGGATCTCCTGTTGGTGAGGGAATTCGTTCAAGAATGGCTTCGAGTATCGTATCGACGCCGTAGCCTGTTTTTCCACTGGCTTCGATGATATCATCCCTGTTACAGCCAATCATATCTACAATCTGGTCCTTCACCTCCTCAGGCATGGCATTATCGAGATCCATTTTATTGAGCACCGGTATTATTTCCAGGTCATGGTCAATGGCAAGGTAAAGGTTAGAAATGGTTTGTGCCTGTATTCCCTGTGTGGCATCTACAATCAACAGGGCGCCTTCGCAAGCTGCTATGGAGCGGGAAACCTCATACGAAAAATCAACATGTCCGGGAGTATCAATCAGGTTGAATATATATTGCTCCTGATCATGCTTGTAAATCATTTGGATGGCGTGGCTTTTTATGGTAATGCCACGTTCTCGCTCAAGATCCATGCTGTCGAGCACCTGCTCCTTTTTATCACGTTCAGCAAGTGTTCCGGTAAGGTCGAGCAGGCGGTCGGCCAGGGTGCTTTTCCCGTGGTCGATATGGGCAATTATACAGAAATTTCGTACATTTTTCATCGGCTGCAAAAGTAGTAATATTTTGCGTTTGTTTTTTAGAGTTTTGTGTTTTGCGTTTTGGTCTAAATTTCTGAATTTCCATCTTCTTTACTCCTCTTCTTGATGAAAAAACATCTAATTAAACTTGATATTTCCTTTTTTTGGATGTATCTTTATAGATTAATTCCAACCAAAAAAACATACAGCTATGAAATCCTCTCACTATGGCTTCTTTCAATCAATTTTAGGAATTGTACTTCTGTTGTTATTTTTCCCGTTTTTTAATGGCTACTCTCAGCAAATCCAGGTTGATCCCGATCAATTTACTTTTACAATTCAACAGGGAGCTACAATTAGCGAGGATATGTCAATATCCAACACCGGTGCTGAAGATCTCATTTACCAAATCGAAATTCTTAACAGTGACCGCGACATGTGGGATGTGCAATTTGCCTATGAAATGACGGGACTTGGGCCGCAGAATGCCATTGCATGGGATGGTGAGTATTTTTACATTGGTAGCATTACCTCTTCCGATATCCACATCTTTGACGCAGCCGGAAACTATATAGGCATATTACAGATTCCGGGTAAATTATCTTTTCGCGATTTTACCTGGGATGGAAATTATCTCTACGCCTGTAATGGTTCCTCGATGGTTTTTGAAATTGATGTGGAGGCTGCTGCCATTGTTAGCACTTTTATGGTGCCCCTGAGCCCACGATCGATTGCCTGGGACCATGAACAGGATGCTTTTTGGATGGGCGACTGGACCGCACAATTATTACTGGTTGATAAAAGTGGGGCGGTATTCGGAGCTCATATTTTTGCTGAACAAATATTCGGGATGGATTATGATAACTTTTCTGAGAATGGGAAGTTCTTGTGGTTATTAGGCTACGATGCCAACGGATTCAGGTATTTTCAATGGGATATTATTACTGGAATGATCACAGGTGAAGAGCATTATATTGGTGAGGATTTTGGATACGAATACACCAGTTCTGGTTTGTTTGTAGAAAATGATGTCATCGAAGGAATAACAACCATTGGTGGCTTATTGGGTTCTGAACCCCCACAGTTTTTTGGGTATGAACTGTATGGCGGTACAGGAGAAGACTGGCTCTCGGTAGAACCTGTCTCAGGTACAGTCCCAGCCGGCGAATCTGCAACAGTGCAATTATTTGTTGATGGCACCGGTTTGGAATTCGGGGATTATGACATGACGATTTTGGTGCAATCCAACGATCCGGTTAACCCCGAAATCCTTGTTCCTGTAACATTGGATGTGATTACTTCCATCAAAGATTACCCAAATTTAGGAATCGAAATCTTCCCAAACCCCGCAACAGCTGAAGTCATTATTCGGAGTAACCAGGCCATTCAGGAAATTTTTTTAGCCTCCCTTCAGGGTGAATTATTAATTAAAAGAACTTCTTGCAATTTTGAATTCCGACTTGATATTTCAGATCTGCAATCTGGAATTTATATTGTGGAAATTAAAACTGAAAATGCAATCGTAGTAAAAAAATTGATGGTGGAGTAGGGTGGGGAACAATGCGTGAATGCATGAATGATTGAATGCAGGAATGCAAGAATGGATGGTTGGATGAAAGTATGATTTTCGGTATTAAAAGAAAGAAAGCAGGGATGGCCTCCTTCGCTCTTGCGTCCAACATTGACAGGTTAGGGTAAAGATCTTTCAAGAGTGACTAAAAAAACATCTATCCAAACTTGATATTTGATTTTAAAGCTCGTATCTTTAAGGATTATTTCCAACCAAAAAACATTTGTTATGAAAACTTCTGTTTGTCCCTCCATTCAGTCAGTTACCAGCTTTGTTATCATGCTATCCTTTATCCTACTGAGTTGCTGCCCTAATCTAGTAGTTGCATGGGAGCCGTACCCCGCCTCAAATAATCGATTATTTCAGGTGGAACCCAAGACCAATTATTCGCCGAACCCGATCCTAGCCGAAATTGTTGCCGAGCCTGATGTTTTTTACTTCACCCTTGATCAGGGTGAGAACGGATATGATATCCTGACTTTAACCTTAATCGCAGATGTGGTGGTCGATTTTCAGATCAAAGTTTGGGACGATACACATGATAGCCATAAAAGTAGTGATGCAGATTGGCTTTGGTTTATCCCCGAAACAGGAAGCCTGTGGCCTTGGGTACCGTTTGAGGTGGAGGTTTTTATTGAAACCACCGGCCTGGAACCAGGGATTTACCAGGAGTTGTTGTGGGTTGAGTCGCTCGATCCGTGGGTTCCAGGCGTGGAGTTTGATGTATTCCTGGAAGTCATCGATACTAACATGGTAGCAGAAATCATCCTTTCCCACGATTCAATTTACCAGCAGCTTTATCCCTACCAAACTGCTGAGCAAAGTTTTTATATCCTTAATACTGGTGACAGTGTACTCAGTTATTCAATTGGTTATGGAGCTTTTTGGCGTGGTGAAATGATATCTTTTCCAATAGCACAGAATTTGGTAAATGTTGTTGATAGTCCCTGTACCGGGGAATATGATGCCGAGCTTACAATCATATCACCACAATCAACACTATTCCTTTCGGATGAGGAGGAAATTACCATTGAGGTTAAAAATGTAGGCTCAGCTAATCTTACAAACATTCCGGTAATTGCGATTTTTGAAAATGATACGGTTGCTTCTGAAATAATTCCTATAACGATTACTCCTGGAAATGTTTTTCAGCATACATTCTCTGTAGCTGTTGATATGGGCGTACCCGGTTGTGCTTATTACCTTACAGTATGTACTGCCATTGAAAACGATATTTGCCCGGAGAATAACTGTCTGGAAAAACTAATCACACATATGCTTGAGGATTATTGTATGGCCTACAATTCTACAGAGGATGAATACATTGCCAATGTAAAATGCGGCGATATTGATAATTCAAGTAGCTGGCAGGGTTGGGTTTCCGATTATACGGATATTTCCACAATAATTCCGGTCGGTTATGAAGAAACCATAATAATTACCAATGGACATCCTTACGCCTCTGATATTGTCACTGTTTGGGTGGACTGGAACAATAATGTGGAATTTGAATTAGGTAATGAGGTATTCCCTTTAGAGAATGTTGGTTGGAATGGCGAGTTTTTTACTGGTAACATCGTAGCCCCTTTGGGCGCCACATCCGGGCCACACAGGATGCGTATCAGAATGTCATACAGCAATCCACCGTCCCCATGTTGTACTGATGACTACGGCGAAGCTGAGGACTATACTATAATTGTTCCAGACACAGACCCGGGTTGGCTCGAAGTTCTGTCACCAACTTTTGGTTATATCTATCCGGGAGATTCAGCAAAAATCGACTTACTTTTTTCGGCCGAACATGCCATTTTTGGTGTAAATGAAGTCTCGATGATATTGGAGAATAGTTCACCATCAAGCCCCCTTATATTGCCCATAACACTGGAATTAATTGGCTCAAATGTTTTCCCACCACCACCTCAAAACCTTGTTGGATGGATTAATAACTACGAGGAAGTAATACTTAAGTGGGAGCCTCTAATTATCAGTGAACGCATTCACTGGGATGATGGTATTAATGCAGATGGCATTGGCCTGGCCGGCATTTACGAATGGCATGTTGCAGCCCGCTGGGAGGGAGCAGACCTGGAACCTCAC
>Ga0070729_10000830_pt1 | contig 57099 bp, 54 predicted proteins | sample tdDd472_FD_66725 | JGI IMG/M metagenome (GOLD analysis project Ga0070729, IMG submission 66725) | Marine sediment microbial communities from the Atlantic coast under amendment with organic carbon and nitrate - tdDd47.2 | ecosystem: Environmental > Aquatic > Marine > Coastal > Sediment | place... | reverse complement strand
GACGCCGATCAGGCGCATGTGCTCGACGCCGGACTTTACAGCGAACTGGTCGCGGAACTCGCCCGCGAAGTGCCGGATATGGCTGTCCAGATCACCACCGAGGCGGTCGGCCGCTACACGCCGGAGGAACAGCGCGCCGTGGTCCGCGCTGTCATGCCGAAAATGGTCTCGGTTGCCCTGCGCGAAATGATCCCGGATGCCGAGACAAGCGAAGCCGCGCGCTTCTACCATTGGGCGCATGAGGCGCAGATCGCGGTTCAGCACATACTCTATGCGCCGAACGAGATATCGGGCCTCGAGGAACTGGTCGCCACCGGCGTCGTTCCGGGCAGCGACCTCCAATGCCTCTTCGTGCTCGGCCGCTACGCCAAGGACCAGGAGAGCGACCCGCTTGACCTGCTGCCGTTCCTCGACACGCTGAAAATGTCGAACCTGACCGCCGACTGGGCGGTCTGCGCCTTCGGCCGCGGCGAGACTGCGGGCCTTCAGGCGGCCTTCGCGGCCGGTGGCAAGGCACGGGTCGGCTTCGAGAACAGCCTGTGGAACGCCGACGGCTCCCTGGCCGCCGACAATGCCGAACGGGTCAGTGCGATCGCGGCGCTCCGGTCCCGTTGACCCGGCCGCAATGCTGGTGCAGACCAGCGGCCGGTCAGGCCAGAAGGGGAGTTTCGCATGATCCGGTTTCACGGTTATTTCAGGTCGTCGGCGTCCTATCGCTGCCGCATCGGCTTCAACCTGAAAGGGATCGGCTACGAATTCGTGCCCGTCCATCTTCTCAATGAAGGCGGACAGCAGAAGAAGCCGGACTATCAGGCGCTCAATCCGCAGATGCTGGTCCCGACGCTGGAATCCGGCGACCTGACAGTTGGCCAGTCGCTGGCGATCCTCGAATGGCTCGAGGAGACCCATCCGGAGCCGCCGCTCCTGCCGGCCAATGCCGATGATCGCGCGCGGGTACGCGCCTTTGCGCTGGCGATCGCTTGCGACACGCATCCGTTCCAGAACCTGCGCGTCCTGCAATATCTGCGCGAGGATCTGGCGCAGGATAAGGACGGCGTCGATCGCTGGCTGCATCGCTGGCTTGGCGACGGGCTTGCCGCCTGCGAGCAATTGCTGGCCGCCCGCGAAACCCGGTCGACATTCTGCTTCGGCGAAACGCCGGGTCTTGCCGATATCTGCCTTGTTCCACAGATCTTTTCGGCGCGGCGCTTCAATATCGACATGTCGAAAATGCCGAGAATCGTCGCGATCGACGAGGCCTGCAACGCATTGCCGGCCTTCGCCGACGCCCATCCTTCGAAGCAGCCGGACGCCGAATAAGAGGCGCGCCTAAGGGGCGAGTTCTTTAGAACAGTTAAAAACTAGAGTGTTTGACACAAGTTTTAGGCTGCGGCATAAACCTGACGGCCAAGGTCAGGTTTGTAAATCGGGATAGAGTCGCGAGCCGCGCTGTGTACGAACGCTTCAATTGCCGGAATGGAAATGCCTCCGCCTATTTTGCGCGGCCCGCCGAGCGGCTGGTGCTGGAAGGCTATCGCCATTGGACATGCGGCTTCGCGACAGGCGACGGGATGTCCTGGCGGTCGGCTACGGAGCTCTACGAAGATATTCTCGGCGGCCAAGGGTCCGCGACCGCGGTGCGGGCGCTGTCGGATTTCGTATCCACGCTCGGCCGCTGCGCAACCTGCCCGCTGAAGACTTTCGCGTCCGGCTCGACCCATATCTGCCGCGACGAGGTTCTGGTGATGGGCCTGATCGCCGGTATCCAGAACAATGACGAAGAAGCAGCGTCGCTTTGCCTGACGGAACTGTCCTGCGCGACGCGTTGCGACGAGGTGGCGATGGCGGCGGGCTCCTTCGCCCTGGTGCTGCGCGGTCTCGACAAGAACCTGCTTCCGATCCCCGCCTCGGTGCTGCGCGACATTCTCGCGCGCTCGCATCCTGCATGGCGGGACACGCAATCCAATCCAACGATACACTAGACATTACGGAGACGACCCATGATCGCAACGCGAACGGCTAAACTGGCGGCAGGTGTCGCACTTGCCGCTGCGCTCGCCTCGCCGGCCGCGGCCGCCGATGTGACGGCCGAAGCAGTGGTGAAGACCTACGCCGACATCGCGCTTGCCAAATACGAGGATGCGCTGACCACCGCCAAGGCACTCGACGAAGCGGTCGACGCCTTTCTCTCAAGCCCCTCCGCAGAGGGCCTGCAAACCGCCAAGGACGCCTGGCTGGCCGCGCGCGTGCCCTACCAGCAGACCGAAGCCTATCGCTTCGGCAATTCGATCGTCGATGACTGGGAAGGCCGCGTGAACGCATGGCCGCTGGATGAAGGCCTGATCGACTATGTCGACGCCTCCTATGGCACCGAAAGCGACGAGAACGATCTCTACACGGCCAATGTCATCGCCAATCCGGAAATCGAGATCAATGGCGAGAAGGTCGACGCTTCCGAGATCACGCCGGAATTCCTGTCGGGAACCCTGCAGGAAGCCGGCGACATCGAGACCAATGTGGCGACCGGCTATCACGCGATCGAGTTCATGCTGTGGGGTCAGGACCTGAACGGCACCGGCCCGGGCGCCGGTGATCGTCCCTGGACCGACTTCTCGACCTCGGAATGCACCAACGGGTATTGCGACCGGCGCGGCCAGTACCTCGCCTCGGCGACGAACCTTCTGGTTGCCGACCTCGAGGAAATGGTCGCCAACTGGGAAGAGGGCGGTGCGGCCCGCAAGGAAGTCACCACGGATTCAACCGCCGGTCTCTCGGCAATCCTCACCGGCATGGGGTCGCTCTCCTATGGCGAACTGGCTGGCGAGCGGATGAAGCTCGGCCTCCTCCTGCACGATCCGGAAGAGGAGCATGACTGCTTCTCCGACAATACGGACAAGTCGCATCTCTACGACGCCATGGGCGTTCAGAACGTCTATCTCGGCACCTACAAGCGCGTCGACGGCACGACCGTTTCCGGCCCGTCCATCTCCGATCTCGTCGCCGCGAAGGATGCGGATATCGACACGGAACTGAAGGCCAAGCTCCAGGCGACCATGGACGCGATGCAGGCCATGGCAACGCGCGCCGACACGGTGGAAGCCTATGACCAGATGATCGGCGCGGGCAATGAAGATGGCAATGCCGTCGTGCAGGCCGCCATCGACGGCCTGATCGACCAGACGCGCTCGATCGAACGCGCGGTCGCCTTGCTCGATCTCGACGGGATTGCTATCGAGGGCTCCGACAGCCTCGACAGCCCCGACGCGGTCTTCCAGTAAGACAGGCTCTCCCAAGAAGGTCTGACCGGCATGATTGTTTGCAGCTGCAACGTCATCATGAAGAAGGAAATCGAGGATGCTATCGTCAGCCTCCTCGACCAGGACGCCTGGCAGTTGATAACGCCGGGCGTCGTCTACCACGCCATGAAAAAGCGTGGCCGCTGCTGCGGCTGCTTCCCGAACGTGATCTCGATCATCGTTGATGTAACGGAACGTTACCATCGCGAGATCGAGACGCCGGACGAGAAGATCATACCCTTCATCCAGAAGATCCAGGCCGAACATCAGCGTTGCGAGACCGTGCGCATGTTGGCCCGCCAGGCGAAAATGCGGCGAACCGCGGCTTGATGCTTCGCGGCCATGGGGGTAGGCCTGTCCGGCGACTTTCCAGCAGCGAACAGGAGTGGGACCGATGAAGGGCAACGACAAGGTAATCGAGCGCCTCAATGAGGCGCTTTTTCTCGAATTGGGCGCCGTAAACCAGTATTGGCTGCATTACCGCCTGCTCGACGACTGGGGCTACGGAAAGCTGGCCAAGAAGGAGCGCGAGGAATCGATCGAGGAGATGAACCACGCCGACAGGCTGGTCCAGCGGATCATCTTCCTTGAAGGCCACCCGAACCTGCAGAATGTCTCACCGCTGCGCATCGGCCAGAATGTCAAGGAAGTCCTCGAGGCCGACCTTGCCGGCGAAATCGACGCCCGCACCTCCTACAAGCTGTCGCGCGAAATCTGCCGCGAGGAGGAGGATTACGTCACGATGAAGCTCTTCGAGGAACTGCTGGCGGACGAGGAAGGCCATATCGACTTCCTCGAGACCCAGCTCGATCTTCTCGGAAAGATCGGCGAGGAGAGATATGGACTGTTGAATGCGCAGAGTGCCGACGAAGCGGAATAGGGTCTTCGTCTTTTTGCTGTCGGCAGGCATGGCGGGCGCAGCGCTCGCCGATGGCCTGCCGGCGCAACGGTCCGATCTCGATGCCGAGGATCTTGCCCGCGTCCGGGCGGTGACCGCGCCGACAGCGGATTTTTCAAAGCCTGAAGCCTTCGAGGCGATGCCCGGCGGCGCCACGACCACGAAGAAGACAGTCAATCGCGATATCTTCTCCCAATCCTCCGCCAATCTGACCTTCGAGCAGGAACGGGATTTCAAGCTCGGCAACGCGCTGTTCCGCAAGCTGTGGGTATCTTCGCCGTCGTCGACACAGGCCTCCGACGGGCTCGGACCTCTCTTCAACGCGCGCAGCTGCCAGAACTGCCATCTGAAGGACGGTCGCGGCCATCCGCCACGAGCGGGCGAGGGCGCGTCCTCGATGTTCCTGCGGCTGGCACGCGCACCCGCGACGGCCGAAGAACGCGCGGCGGTGGAAGATTACCTCGCGCTCAACATGCCCGATCCGGTCTATGGCGAGCAGCTCCAGGAATTCGCCGTGCCGGGGCTGAAGGCCGAGGGGCATCTCGCCATCGCCTATGAGGAGATCCCTGTGACGCTGGAGGGCGGCGAGGTCGTCTCGCTGAGGAAACCGTCCTATTCCGTCGACGATCTCGGCTACGGTCCGCTCGATCCCGCGACCACCCTGTCGCCGCGCGTCGCCCCGCCAATGATCGGGCTCGGTCTTGTCGAGGCGATCGAACCCGCCGACATCCTTGCCCATGCCGATCCGGACGACGCCGATGGCGACGGGATTTCCGGGCGGCCGCAGCTCCGGCGCATGGAAAGCGGCGCCGCGCCCGTTCTCGGCCGCTTCGGCTGGAAGGCCCAGAACCCGACGATCCGCATCCAGAGCGCCAACGCCTTTGCCGGCGACATCGGCATATCCACGCCGGACGTGCCGAAGAGCCATGGCGACTGCACCGCCGCCGAGACGGACTGTCTCGCCATGCCGGTCGGCGTCCAGAAAAGGCTTGGCGATACCGAGGCGCCCGATCCGGTGCTCGACCTCGTCACCTTCTACTCGCAGAACCTCGCCGTCCCGGCGCGGCGCGATGTGGACGATCCGCAGGTTCTGCGTGGCAAGGCGCTTTTCTACGGTATCGGCTGCGCCGCCTGCCACACGCCGAAATTTGTCACCAGCCGCAACGCGGAAATCAGCCAGCATGCCTTCCAGCTGATCTGGCCCTATTCCGATTTCCTCCTGCACGACATGGGCGAAGGCCTCGCCGACGGGCAGCAGGTCGGCGTTGCGAGTGGAACCGAGTGGCGCACCGCGCCGCTCTGGGGCATCGGTTTGACGGAAACCGTCAACGGCCATACGTTTCTTTTGCATGACGGGCGCGCGCGCAATCTGACCGAGGCGATCCTTTGGCATGGCGGCGAAGCGCAACGCGCGCGCGACGCGTTTGCCGCCTTGAACAAGGCCGATCGCGACGCGCTCATTCACTTTCTGGAGTCGCTTTGATGCGCATTGTCGCCGCCCTTTTCCTCATTGTCCTGACGCTTTCTCCCGCCCGGGCCATCGAACTGACTGTCGGCGACGAGGAGGCGATCAAGCCGGTGCGCACGCTCGTCGCGGCGTTCATCCAGCCGGGTTTCGAGCGATTTGCGGAACAGGCGGAACTGGCAGAGATCGCGGTTTCCTCGCTCTGCAAAGACCCGGGTGAACGGACCTTGGAGGCCGCGCGCAATGCTTTCAGGGACAGTGCGCTGGCTCTCGCGCGGGTGGAATTCCTCCGCACCGGACCGCTCGCTCGGGAAAATCGGCTCGAACGCCTTTTGTTCTGGCCGGACCGCCGCGGTATCGCGCTGCGCCAGGTCCAGGGAGTGATAGCCGAGCGCGACGAGAGCGTCACCGATCCCGCCGAGCTGCCGGAAAAGAGCGTGGGGTTGCAGGGCTACACCGCGCTGGAATATCTGTTGTTCGGAACGGGGTCGGACGCGCTCGCCAAACCGGGCGATGCCTTCCGATGCGGTTTCGCCAACGCCGTCGCCGCCAATATCCACCTGATCGCCGCCGAGCTCAGCGACGAATGGAGCGCCGAAGACGGCTTCGCCGCGGCCTGGGCCAATCCCGGGCCGGAAAACGAAGATTTCCGAAACACCGAGGAAGCGATCAGCGAACTGCTGTCGATCCCATCGGAAGCATTCGAGATCATCCGCGACCAGCGCCTCCGGCCGATCGTGCCCGATGAAGACGGCAAGGCCAATCCGAAGAGCGCGCTGTTCTGGCGCTCGAACCTGACGATGCCGTTCATCCGGGCGAGTTTCAATGCGTTGAGGACCTATTTCGAAGTGTCGGAGATGATCTCGATCCTGCCGGAAGACCAGCGCTGGCTCGGCAATTCGATCGAGTTCGAATTCAACAATTCCGGGGATATTCTGGATCGGCTGCAAATGCCCGTCGCCGATATTCTGGACGACAAGGATCGTTCCGGCGAACTGGGCTATCTCGTCATCCTGACGCAGAGCCTGCAACAGCTCTTCGGCACGCAGGCGACGGAGGCGCTCGGTCTCTCCGTCGGCTTTTCCTCCCTCGACGGCGATTGAATGACGCGCTTCTTCACCCCGACAGCGGCGATAGACCGCCGCGCCTTCCTGACGGCGGCCGGCGGCGCGTTTCTCGCCGGTCTCGCGCCGCGCGCGGCCGCCGCGCTGGCGGATGCCGACGCTGTCTTCGCATCCGCCTATCTCGACGGCTCGGGCGGTTTCGGCATCGCGCTCCTGGCCGAGGACGCCACGGTTCTGCATCGCTACGACCTGCCCGAGCGCGGCCATGACGCGGTGTTCGGACCGGATGGCCAGACGCTGGTCGTCTTCGCCCGTCGCCCCGGTACATTCGCCGCCGTGATCGACCTGCGCGGCGAAGGCGAACCGCTGATCATCCATGCGCCGGAAGGCCGCCACTATTACGGCCATGGCTGCTTCTCGACGGACGGAAAGCTGCTCTTCTCGACGGAAAACGATTACGACAACGCCCGCGGCGTCATCGGCATCTACGACGCCACGGACGGGTTCAGGCGTGTCGGCGAATTTTTCTCCGGCGGCATCGGCCCGCATGACATGAAGCTCCTGCCGGACGGACGCACGATGCTGATCGCCAATGGCGGGCTGGAAACACACCCGGATTACGGCCGCGCGGTGCTCAACGTCGCGACGATGAAACCGAACCTCGCCTTCATCGATCTCGCCGATTACAGCGTCCTGTCCGTCAGCGAACTGACGCCGGACCTGCACAAGCTGTCGATCCGTCATCTCGCCATGGCGGAAGACGGCACGACATGGTTCGGGGCCCAGAACCAGGGCGATATCCACGAACCCCTGCCGCTTGCCGGCTCGATCTCGCCCGATGGCGATCTCCGGCTTTTGGATTTGCCGGAGGAGGAACTCCGGTCGATGCGCGGCTATATCGGCTCGGTGGCCTATAATGGCCGGTCCGGCTCGGTCCTGTTCACCTCGCCGCAGGGCAATGTCGCGGTCGAAGTGACATGCGAAACTGGCGCGATCCGCAATCGCGTGGAACTACCGGATATTTGCGGCGCGGTCGACCGGGGGCAGGGCTTCCTGCTGTCGAGCGGCATGGGCATGCTCGACGGGCGCCAGACCGACCTCTCATGGGATAATCACATCGTCCGGCGCGCCGTCTGATCAGCGCGAATAGGGATCCTTCGGGCCGCGGTCTTCCGACAGGCTGTCGAAGGTCTTCGCCGTCAGTTTCGCTATTGCGTCGGCCAGATGGATGCGGTCGATATGGTGGTCGCCGCGGGCCACGCGGATCTTGTGCGCCTCCAGCATGACCTGCCCGTGCGACACGCCCCATGGCGGCTCGAAGCGGTAGGAGGCGAGTTCGATCAGGAATCCCAGCGGATCCTTGAAATAGATCGAATCCATGAAGCCGCGATCCTTGACGCCGCTATGCTCGATGCCGCGTTCGTCCAGCCGCTCCACCGCCTGCCAGAAGGTCGCCTGCGAGATCGACAGCGCCAGATGATGGACGCAGCCGATATCGGTCGGCGTGCGGGTCGGTTCGGGCTTGCGGCTCTCATCCGTGAAGATCGTGATCAGCCGTCCGTCGCCGGGGTCGAAATAGAGATGGCTTTCGCTGTCACGGTCGAGATTGGGCTGCTCGAACACGAAGGGCATGCCGAGCACACCTTCCCAGAAATCGATGGACGTCTGCCGGTCGGCGCCGACCAGCGTGATGTGATGGACACCCTGGGTTTGCAGTTTTCGCATCGTGCTCTCTCCCGTCTGCCGCGTTGAGCGGATCCCGTAAATCTACATGGTCGGGCCCCGTCTGTCTCGCCGGCAAAGGGGCCGCCGAATTACTGTTGCGAATGCTTCGCAGAAGCGTTAAAAGGTGGCGATGGAGCCCCGCATGATGATTTCGAAATTGATGCAATCCCTGGCGCTTGGCGGTTGCCTGCTGATCGCAGCGAGCGGCGTTTCGGCCGCGGCGGACAAGTTCAAGGCGGTCACCACCTTCACAGTAATCGCGGACATGGCGCGAAACGTCGCGGGCGATGCTGCGGTGGTGGAGTCGATCACCAAGCCAGGCGCGGAAATCCACGGCTACCAACCGACGCCGCGCGACATCCTGCGAGCCCAGGATGCCGATCTCGTCCTGTGGAACGGCCTCAATCTCGAACGCTGGTTCGAACAGTTCTTCCGAAACCTGCGCGACGTTCCCGCGGCCACGCTCTCCGACGGCATCGAGCCGATCTCGATTTCGGAGGGTGCGTATGAGGGCAAGCCCAACCCGCATGCCTGGATGGCGCTGCAAAGCGCGCTGGTCTATGTCGACAATATCCGCGATGCGTTTTCCGAACACGATCCGGACAATGCGGAGACCTATGCGGCCAATGCCGAGCGCTACAAGGGCGAAATCCGCGCCGTGATGGAACCGTTGAAGGCGATGATCGCCACCGTTCCGGAGGAAAAGCGCTGGCTGGTCAGCTGCGAGGGCGCCTTCAGCTATCTCGCGCGCGATTTCGGCCTCAAGGAGCTCTATCTCTGGCCGATCAACGCCGACCAGACCGGCACGCCCCAGCAGGTCCGCAAGGTCATCGACGCGGTGCGGGAGCACGACATTCCGGTGGTCTTCTGCGAAAGCACCGTCAACAACGATCCGGCCAAACAGGTCGCCCGCGAAACCGGCGCCGAGTATGGCGGCATGCTCTATGTCGACTCGCTGACCGAGGCCGATGGCCCGGTGCCGACCTATATCGACCTGTTGCGCGTGACATCGGAAACGGTCGCGCACAAACTCGCCTCCGCCGTCAACTGATGCTGCGCCCGGACCAGACTGTCCAAGCCATGCCCGGGGAAGTCGGTTCCGGCATTTCCGTCCGCGATATCACCGTGACCTACCGAAACGGTCACACGGCACTGCGCGAAGCATCCTTCGACATTCCGACCGGCACCATCGCGGCGCTTGTCGGCGTCAACGGTTCGGGCAAGTCCACTTTGTTCAAGGCGATCATGGGCTTCCTGCCGACGGGTGCGGGCGAGATCAGCGTGCTCGGCCGGACCGTCCGGGACGCGCTGAAACAAAATCTCGTCGCCTATGTGCCGCAGTCCGAGGAGGTCGACTGGAGCTTTCCGGTCCTCGTCGAGGACGTGGTGATGATGGGCCGTTACGGCCGCATGAATTTCCTGCGCATCGCGACCGGCAAGGACCGCGAGGCCGTCTCCGAGGCGCTTGAGCGCGTCGGCATGGCGGAGTTCCGGGAACGCCAGATCGGCGAATTGTCCGGCGGTCAGAAGAAGCGCGTCTTCCTTGCCCGGGCGCTCGCCCAGGAGGGCCGGGTGATCCTCCTCGACGAACCCTTCACCGGCGTCGACGTGAAGACCGAGGAGGCGATCATCGCGCTTCTGCGCGATCTGCGCGACGAGGGCCGTGTCATGCTCGTCTCGACGCATAACCTCGGTTCCGTGCCGGAATTCTGCGATCGCACGGTGCTGATCAAGGGCACGGTGCTGGCCTATGGCCCGACGCAGACCACCTTCACCGCCGACAATCTCGAACGCGCCTTCGGCGGCGTCCTGCGCCACTTCGTCCTCGGCGGGCATGATCTGCATGACGATGACGACCGGCGTCAGGTCAAGATCCTGACCGACGACGAGCGCCCGCTCGTCATGTATGACGAGAAGACGCAGCGCGCCCATCCCGCGCAGGGAACGTCGGGGGACGAAGACTGACCGTGGCGGCGCTGCTCGAACCTTTCGCCTATGACTACATGACCAACGCCATGTGGGTCAGCGCGCTGGTCGGCGCCGTCTGCGCCTTTCTCTCCGCTTTCCTGATGCTCAAGGGATGGTCGCTGATCGGCGATGCGCTCAGCCATTCCATCGTGCCGGGCGTCGCCGGCGCCTATATGCTGGGCCTGCCCTTCGCGCTCGGCGCCTTCATCGCCGGCGGCCTTGCGGCAGGCTCCATGCTCTTTCTCACGGAGCGCTCCGGCCTCAAGGTCGACACCGTCATAGGCCTCATCTTCACTTCCTTTTTCGGGTTGGGCCTGTTCCTGGTCTCCGTCTCGCCGACCTCTGTCGACATCCAGACCATCACCCTCGGCAACATCCTCGCGATCACGCCGGAGGACACCCTGCAACTGGTCATCATCGGTGTCGTTTCTCTCGTCGTCCTGCTGCTCAAGTGGAAGGATCTGATGGTCACCTTCTTCGACGAGACCCATGCGCGCTCGATCGGCTTGCGCACCGGCGCGCTCAAGGTCGTCTTCTTCACGCTGCTGTCGGCCTCCTGCGTCGCCGCATTGCAGACGGTGGGCGCGTTTCTCGTCATCGCCATGGTGGTGACGCCGGGCGCGACCGCCTACCTTCTGACCGACCGCTTCCCCCGTCTTCTGATCCTCAGCGTCGCCATCGGCGCGGGTACCAGCTTCACGGGCGCCTATCTGAGCCATTTCCTCGACGGCGCGACCGGCGGCGTCATCATCTCGCTGCAGACCCTGATCTTCCTCGCAACCTTCGCCTTCGCCCCGAAACACGGGATGCTGGCGGCGCGGCGCCGCGCGGCCAGGGCGCTGGAGGCCGACGGATGATCGAGCAAGTGCTGATGCCCTTCCAGTTCGCCTTCATGCAGAACGCCTTCTTCATCGCGCTGATCGTCGCGGTGCCGACGGCGCTGCTGTCCTGCTATCTCGTCCTCAAGGGCTGGGCGCTGATGGGCGATGCGATCAGTCACGCGGTGCTGCCCGGGATCGTCATAGCCTATATCGCCAATATCCCGCTCGTCATCGGCGCCTTCTCGGCCGGCATGGTCTGTGCGCTCGGGGCGGGATTTCTGCAGGAAAACAGCCGCGTCAAGCAGGATACCGTGCTCGGCATCGTCTATTCCGGCATGTTCGGCTTCGGCATGGTGCTCTACACCAAGATCCGCACCGACGTGCATCTCGACCACATCCTGTTCGGAAACATGCTGGGTGTCGGGGCAGGCGATTTGTGGACCGCAGGCCTGATTTCGCTCTTCGTCTCCGCCGTGATCCTGCTGAAATGGCGCGACCTGCTTCTCCATTCCTTCGACCCGGCGCAGGCCAAGGCCTCCGGCCTGCCGGTGGGACTGATCCACTACGGACTGCTCGCGCTTCTGTCGCTGACCATCGTCGCCACCCTCAAGGCGGTCGGCCTTATCCTCGCCATCGGCCTTCTGATTGCACCCGGCGCCATCGCCTTCCTCGTCACCCGGTCCTTCGGGCGCATGCTCGCCGTCGCGGTCGCCGTGACGCTGCTGGCGACGACGGGCGGCGTCTATGCCAGTTTCTGGCTCGACAGCGCCTCGGCGCCGACCATCATCCTGATCCTCACCGCGATCTTCATCGTCGCCCTTGTCGCGAAACTGATGCGCGTCCGCGCGGCGACCGGCCGGACGGCCTGAAGGGCGGCAATCGCTCTGCCGCATTGCCTCGCGACGCCGGAAACCGCATAACGCTAACCGCCGGCAGTCAGGAGGAATCAATGGGCAGCGAAATCGAATGCTATCGCGGCGTCGTTCATCCATGGCTTTGCGATTCCATGGGGCACATGACGACGCGCCACTATACGGCGATGTTCGATGACGCGTCCTACCACCTCTTTGCCGCGCTCGGCTTTACGCCGGATCATCTTGCAGCCGGCATAGGCCTCGCGGATGTCAAGATGACCACTTCCTTCCTGGCCGAGCTCAATGCCGGCGCACTCGTCATCGTCCATGGCAATGTCGTTCGCGTCGGCAACAAGTCGATGACCGCGCATTACCGCATGAGCAATCTGCATAGCGGCGAGGTCGCCGCCGAACTCGAGGCGATCACCGCGCAATTCGACCTGAAGGCGCGCAAGGCGATCCCGCTCCTGCCCGAGATACGGACCAATGCGGAACGGCTGCTCGCCGCGGCCGGCTAGCGTCTGGACGAGAGGATGTGATGGCCGCCAGGACTGTCGAAACCGCCGAACTTGCCGATCTGCTGATCGCGCGTGCAAAGGACTGCCGCCTCGTGGCGGCGGTCGCCGGGGCGCCGGGCTCCGGCAAGTCGACGTTTGCCGAAAAACTGGTCGCGGAAATCGAAACGCGCCGTCCCGGCATGGCCGCCATCCTGCCGATGGACGGCTATCACTATGACGATGTCCTGCTCGATCAGATGGGCCGCCGGGCCCACAAGGGCGCGCCGGACACATTCGATGTCGATGGATTCCGCCACATGCTGCAACGGCTCCGCGCCGACGACGAAGAGGCGGTGGCGGTGCCGGTCTTCGACCGGGCCATCGAGATTGCCCGCGCCGGCTCCCGGCTGATCCCGCGCGAGGCGAGGATCATCGTGACCGAGGGCAACTACCTGCTGCTGCGCGAGCCGCCATGGTCCGAACTGCGCCCTCTCTTCGATGTCACCGTCTTCATCGATGTTCCCGAGGAGGAACTGCGCAAGCGGCTGGCCGCGCGCTGGCATGGATACGGCATGGATGCGGAGGCGATTCGGGCCAAGCTCGAGGAAAACGACCTGCCGAACGGACGTCGCGTCATCGCCGAAAGCATCGAGCCGGATTTCCGCATCGAGGCGTGACATTAAGTCCATCACGGTGAATTCGGGCTGGAAATCGTCGGCCCCGGCAGGCACGATCAGCGCGAATGATTGTTGCTGCCCGGCGGAGGAATGATGGACGACGCGCTGCTTGAATTTCTCAAATCGGTAGACACGCCGACCGTCTGCAACGCCATCGAGACGGTGCAGGGGAAGCGCGGATTTTCCGCCTTCACGCGCGGAACGGTGGTTGCCGCGGACCCGGATGCGAAGCCGATCGTCGGTTTTGCCTGCACGGGCAAGATCGCCAGCAAGTTCCCGTCGCCCGAAACGCAGGATTCGGTGCGCGAGCGCCGGCTCGGCTATTACCGCCACCTGGCGAACGCGCCGAAACCCGCCATCGCCGTGATCGAGGATATCGACTATCCCGAGTGCCTCGGCGCCTTCTGGGGCGAGGTCAACGCCACGGTGCACAAGGGGTTGGGCGCTGCCGGCGCGATCACCAACGGCCTGATGCGCGATCTCGGCTCCCTGCCGGACGATTTCCCGATCCTTGCCGGCTCCGTCGGCCCGAGCCGGGCCTTCGTCCACGTCACGGGCTTCGGCATGCCGGTCGAAATCTTGGGTATGACGGTCAAGCAGGGCGACCTGATCCACGCCGACCGGCACGGCGCGATCATTATCCCGCCCGACGTGATCAGCGGTCTCGGCGACGCCGTCCGCACGGTTCTGCAGGCGGAAAAGGTGGTTCTGGAGACCGCGCGCAAGCCCGATTTCGATATCGACATGCTGGTGGATGTCTGGACCCGTTTCGAGGATACGCGCAACGGCTGAGCCGAAATGCCGTGTCTCGATCCGTTGCGGGTTAACCACAGCGTTCGACGCAATCGGGGGACTGATCGCCCGGGCATCTTCACAGGGCCGCATGTCTCGTTGCACATTTGCGGGGAAGATTCCCTAACGGAGGGCGCCCACCCATGATGCGGTTTGCCGGCGAGCGAAAATTGCAGAGATCACCAGCGCTTTGCGCAATCGGATTGCTGGCCTTGCTGTCGGCCAGCCCCGTTGCCGCGCAGGAAAGCGCATCTGCAGCCGGTGAAGATGCAGCCGCCCCGGCGGCCGATCTGGCGCCGACCAGCCAGACGGAATGCGTACGCGGCGCAAGCTGCCTCGTTGATGTAACGATCGAAAATCGCGGCGATGCGCCATTCGACGGAGCGACCGGTATCCGCGGCACCTTCGATCCCGCCGTAAAAGTGGAATCCGTCCGCGCCGACAGCGGCAGCCTGAAATGCAACGTCAACGGCGAGGGCGTCTATGAATGTGCCGGCTCCGCGCTGAAGGTGAAGCCGGGCGAGGCCGCCTATATCCAGGTCGTCATCGATATTCCCTCCGATTTTGCCGCGAAGGAAATTGGCCATTCCCAGGAAATGCTCTGGTCTGACGGGGCGGCCGGTGACGGCAATGCGGAAAACGACACGCACGCCTCGACGATTGCGATCATCGATCCGGCCATGCTGCCCGCCGTCGATCTGGCGCTTGCGGCAGGTGAGGGGCAGGAAGACTGCGTGGCGGGCGCGCAATGCAGCATCGCCTTCGATGTCACCAATTATGGCCCGGCGGATTTCGACGGAACGATCGAGGTCGAGGCGGTCGCCGATCAGGCCCTGGTCGAGTTGACGGGCGCCACGCCCTCGCACTGGGCCTGCCTCGGTGCGGGAAGCCGTTTCGTCTGTACATGGAAGAGAGCGAGCGTCGAAGCGGACGCAACGAAATCCCTGACCCTGAATTTGACGACCGGCTCGATGGCCTTGGGTACTCTCGAAACCTGCGCCGAGGTCAGCCGCAGCACGCCCGGCCATGTCGCCGACATCCAGCGGGCGCTCAACGAGGCGGGCTTCGAAGCCGGGCCGGCGGACGGCGTTGCCGGGCGGCGCACTCGCGCCGCGATCAGCGCCTATCAGGAGGCGAATGGATTGGCTGTCACCGGCGAGATCGGCACGGCACTGCTGCAGAAACTGCTCGGTCTTGCCAAGCTCGACGACATGGACCCGAAAAACGACCGCGCCTGCGCAAAGGTCGAGATCGTCGAGCCGGTGCCGGCGGAATAGGGGCCGCCATCTCTCCGAAGCGGCTCGGGGCTTTCCTCGGCCCTACGAACGTGGCACTCCCCTGACCGGATAAGCGATGGGAGCGTCTTTGCGATGAGCATCACATTCGAGGGGCAGGTGGCGATCGTCACCGGTGCGGGAAACGGCCTGGGCCGCTCTCATGCACTGGCGCTCGCCAAACGCGGCGCCAAGCTGGTGATCAACGATCCGGCCCGCACCGCTGATGGCAGGAGCGCCGCCGAGGATGTTGCTGCCCTGATCATCGCGGAAGGCGGCGAAGCGATCGCCAACATCGACAGCGTCGCCGATTTCACCGCGATGGAGGCGATGGCCGCAAAGGCCCTGTCGAAATGGGGCCGTATCGACGTGCTGGTCAACAATGCCGGCCTGCTGCGCGACAAGAGCTTCGCCAATATGGACATGGCGGATTTCCGCACCGTGGTCGACGTCCACCTGATGGGCAGTACCTATTGCACCAAGGCCGTTTGGGCTGCGATGCGCGAACAGCGCTACGGGCGCATCGCCATGACGACATCGGCGTCGGGCCTCTATGGCAGCTTCGGCCAGGCCAATTACAGCGCCGCGAAGATGGGCCTTGTCGGTCTGATGAACACGCTGCATCTCGAAGGCGCGAAATACGACATCCGGGTCAATTGCCTGGCGCCGATCGCGTCGACAGGAATGACGGAGCAGATCCTCGACGAAGCGCAGCATTCGGCGATGACCACGGAAAGCGTCTCGGCGGCGCTGGTCTATCTGGTGAGCGGGGATGCCCCGTTTCGCACGATCCTCTGCGCCGGCGCAGGCAGCTATTCGGCTACGAGGATCTACGAGACGGATGGCATATTCCTCGCGCCCGAAGACCAGACACCGGAAAATGTCGCGGCCGGCATCGAGGCCATCCTCGATCCGGAAGGTCAAAGGGTTCTGGCCGATGGCGGCGAGCAGGCGAGGAAATTCGCGGAGAAATACCTCGCCGGTACGCGGTCAGCCAGCTGACTGAATGTCCTGCGCCACGCCGGCCTATGCCGGCATGGACCGTTGGATGAAGGGCCAGGGATTGCCCTCGCTGCCCGGCTCGATCTGCACTTCGATCAGGCTGGGCGCGTTGTCGCCCAATGCGCGTTCCAGTTCCGGACGCAGCGCCTCCGGCGTGCCGACTCTTGCGCCGCGCATGCCGAAGGACTCGGCGAGCTTGACGAAATCCGGATTGTGCAGGTCCGCGCCGATCACATGGCCGTCGAACGCCGTGATCTGGTCGCGCCGCACATTTCCGTAGGAGCTGTTGTTGAAGACGATCACCGGCAGGGCGATGTTGTATTGCACCGCGGTCGCCATCTCCTGCACGGCGAACATGAAGCCGCCATCGCCGCACATCGACACGACCGGGCGATCGGGGCAAGCGACCTTGGCGCCGAGCGCCGTGCCGTAGCCGCTGCCGAGCGTGCCCTGATAGCCCGACGAGATATAGCTGCGCGGCCGATGGACGGGATAGCCGTACCACGAGGCGAAACCGACCTGGGACAGGTCGTCGACCAGAATCCCGTCTTCGCCCAGCAGGTCGCGCATGACATCGAGATAGCCGATTTGCGGCTGGACGGCGGCTTCCGCCTCGGCGCGCGCCTCCGCCTTCGCTGCGACGCTGCGCGCGGTGCGGCCCGATCCGCCGATCGATGCGCGCTGGGCCGCGGCGTTCAACTCCGCCACGCCATCCACCGCATCGGCGAGGATATTCACGTCACAGGGGTAACGGCGGAATTCGGCGGGGTCGATGTCGACCCGTATGGTCTTCAGCCCCTTCGGCGCGCCGCGCCAGCGCCATTCTAGAATCTCCAGCCGCGTGCCGAAGGCGATGACAAGGTCGGTATCGGGCCAGAGCTTGTGGGCGGAAAACAGATTGTGGCCGAAATCGTCGGCGTCGCTGACGATGCCGCGGCCATTGCGGAACGAGACGACGGGCGCTTCGAGGCGGCGGGCCAGATCGAGGATGCCGTCGCCGGCCTCCACGGCACCGCCGCCGACGAAGATCATCGGCGCCCGCGCGTTGGCGATCAGCCGGATGGCGGCCTCGATCGCGTCGGGATCGACCGGAGGGTTCGGCAAGGGCGGCAGAGGGTCGGCAAAGGCGATCTCGCCTTTTTCGGTGAAGGTGTCCCAGAAGGTTTCGAGCACTGCGGGCCCGCGCCGGCCGGACGTCATCTGCCGGAATGCTTCCGCGACACGCTGCGGCGCTTCCGCCGGATATTCGATCCGGTCCGCCCATTTGGTGAAGCCGGCAACCGTGCCCAACTGATCCGGCATCTCGTGGAGATGGCCGCGCCCGCGTCCGAAGAAGGCACGCGGCACCTGGCCCGTCAGGGCGAGAACCGGAGCATTGACGCCGAAGGCGGTCAGCAGCGCGGCGGACGCGTTGAGGATGCCGGGGCCCGGCACCACCGTACAGACACCGGGCCGGCCGGTCGCGCGGGCATAGCCCATCGCCATGTAGGCGCAGGCCTGCTCGTGGCGCGCCCCGATGACGCGAATCCTGTCCTGGTTTTGATGGAGCGCGTCGAACAATCCGTAGGTCTGCGCGCCCGGCAGCCCGAAGACCGTATCCACGCCGTGTCGCAAAAGCTGCCCGACAATCGCTTCCCCGCCCGTCATCGCGGACATGTCATGCCTCCCTCGATTTTCGTGTTGATGCATTCCGGCTTTGTGACAAAACCGTTCCGGAAGGCACTCTGCGGATACCTATCGGCAATTCCGGCAATCGCATCAAATGCAAATGACGGCCCTACCCATTAGGAAAGGTTATGACCCCATGTCGATCGTTGCCTACGCTTCGCACAGGCACTTGTCGGGATAGCCCCGGCTTCTTCGATTGGTCAGTCCGGCACCCGGTAGGCAGCCGCGCCATGGAGGCGCTTCCGGCCCCGATTAAGCGCCCGCTGCGCCTTCCCGGTCGCGAGGCCGGGTCTGGAGCAAGCACGGTGCAGCCGCGGGCGTGGTTTTACATTCCGTCTGCCAGGGTCGGTAAAACGGAAGTAAGGGCCCTTAGTGAATTATGGGATTTCGTATTGTTGCTATATTTCAGCGGAAATACGCGCATTTCCCTTGAAGACAGACGTGTCCCCCACGGCTCCGACGATTGTCACTTTGACTTCATTGCCGTCGATACTGTCCACGGTCCCGATCATATCGACGACATCGCCCGGGCGCACGGGCGAGAGAAAGCGCCCGCCGAACTCGATCACCCGGGCGCTGACCGGAAGCCAGTCGGTGAGACATTTTCCGGCGAAGCCCATTGTCAGCATTCCGTGCGCGATAACCCCGCCCAACCCCGCGCTTTGAGCGTGGGGCAGGTCGTAGTGGATGGGGTTGTAGTCACCGGATGCGCCAGCATACATGACAAGCTGGCGCGTGGTGACCGGTTCGGTTCGCAGTCGAAACGTTTCGTTTTCGCGAAAGCCGGCAGGAGCCGTCATATCGGTCGCCTCTTAGCGCTGCAGTGTGGAATCGAATTCCTGAGCGAGCTCAGACTGGCCGATAATCTGCGCCGTACGGTCGTGACCGGCGTGCAGCACATGCGTTTCGAGATCCCGGATATACCGGCTGAGCGGAAACTCATCGAACAGCGCTGTCGAACCTGCGGCATGGATGATCTTGTGCGAGAGATCGAAGGCAACGTTTGCCGCCATGCTCTTGGCGCTCATGGCCAGCAATTCGGCCTCGACGATCGGCTTCTCGTGATAGGCGCGGATCGCGTCGTGGAAGACGGATTGCGCGCAATCGAGAGCGATCTTCATCTCGCCGGTGCGCATCTGGATCATCTCGACCCCGCCCTTGCCGCGGCCAGCGACATAGTTGCGGAACCAGTTGTACATCCCTTCCGTCGTGCCGAGATAGTTCGCGGCAAAACCGAGATGGAACTTGCCCTGCCAGCGCTTGCGCGGATAGTCGCCCGGCCGGCCGAGGATGTTTGCGTCCGGAACGAAAACGTCGTTCAGAGTGATGACCGGGCTGTCGGCGCAGCGCATGCCGGAAGGGCGGTACCAGCCGGTGTCGATCGACACGCCTTCCATGTCGGGCTCGATGATCACCATCAGGTGGTTGTCGAGAAAATCGTCGACACCCTCGATGGCCGCGAAGATGACGGCGAAACCGAGGTCGCTGCCATTGGTCGCGTAGTTCTTCTCGCCACGAACGATATACCCGCCATCGACCTTCTTGGCCGTGGTGTTCATCATGTACATGTGCTTGCGCTTGGCTTCGGAGCCGACGAACGAGCCCAAGAAGGGGCGCTGGAACATCGGTTTGAGAAAGCGCTCTTTCTGGTCTTCGGTGCCAAGGGCCTCGACCGCCCATGCGGTATGGTTCGTAACCTGGTAGCAATGCGCGGTCCCGCTGCAACCGCGCGCGATCATGCGTAGGCCCTGAAGAAACGTTGAGGGATCGTCGGAGTCGACATTGCTGCCCTTGCCGCCGATTTCCTTCGAAAGCGTGGCCGTCAGCCAGCCGGCGTCGTGAAGCTCCTGGATATTCTCGGACGGCATGACGCTTTTGGCGTCGTAATCGCGGCCGCGCGGGCGGAACTGCTCAATGGCCATTTTCTCCAGCGCGCGCATTTCGTCGGTTTGAAGCGCATCCTCCGGATCGATGAAGTAACCTGAACCCGCCTTTTCCACCTTCATGTTCACTGTCATGTCTTATCTCCGTGTTTCCGGGCCACCACTGAGGTAGATGATCTGGCCATTTACGAATGAAGCTTCGTCGTCGCAGAGGAAGCTTGCGAGGTTTGCGACGTCAGCGGGTACGCCGACGCGGCGGATTGCGATGTTTTCGGCGCGCTTTGCCTTGTATTCCTCGGGGGTGAATCCAAGCCGCGCGGCGGTCGCCCGCGTCATTTCGGTGTCGATGAAGCCGGGTGCGATGCAGTTGACGTTGATGTTGAAACGGCCCAGTTCCAGCGCGAGCGTTCTGGTGAAGCCCTGAAGGCCGGCCTTTGCCGTCGAATAGTTCAGCTGGCCGCGATTGCCGAGAGCGGATGTCGACGAGACGTTGACGATCTTTCCGTATTTGCCGTCGACCATGTAGCGCTGCGCGACAGAGGTGCAGAGAAACGTCCCCTTGAGGTGGACGTCGATCACCATGTCCCAATCGTCATCCGGCATCTTGTGTATGAGATTGTCGCGGGTGACGCCGGCATTGTTGACGAGAATGTCGATCGACCCGAAGCGGGCGTGGCCGGCGGATATCGCCTCTTCGACTGAATCGCGCTTGGTGACATTGCAGCCGATCCCGAGCGCCTCGTTGCCGGTTGCATCGGCGATCTCTTTCGCCGCCGCTTCCGCCGCATCCTGATCGAGATCAAGAATGACAACCTTGGCGCCATTTCTGGCGAACCGCTCGGCAACCGCGCGGCCTATTCCTCGCGCAGCGCCGCTAATGACGGCGGTGCGCCCCAACATGCTGGAACTCATTTTCCTCCCTCCGGTTTCACATCGGTCAGGCTATCAGCCTAACGGAATATGATTAGCGCGAATAGCATAATTCGAAGATATTGTATCTATTTTTTTAGCGACATTGTGGATCGCACGGGCTGTCGAGGGTGATGCGATCGACAATGCGCAATCCGTATCCCTCCAGCCCGGCGATGGAGCGGGGCGAGGTGTTCAGGATGATCATATTGTGAACGCCCAGATCGCTGAGGATTTGGGCTCCGGTGCCGATATCGCGGATCGCGCTGCCGGTGCCGGGAGTGGTGGTCTGCCTCTCGGCGATGACTTCTGACGGGCTGCTGCGATGTGTCTCGCGCATCAGGACGATGACGCCCCGACCGGCTTTCCTGATATATTCCATTGCGCGATGGATAGCGCCGCCGCGGGAATAGGCGCGGTCGCCTATGATGTCGTCGAAGAGGTTGACGGCATGGACGCGTACGAGCACCGGTTCCGGGCCGGAAACGTCGCCCTTCACCAGCGCCATATGCTCGACGTCATCGACCAGATTTCGATAGGCAATCGCCCGGAAATCGCCGCCGAAACGACTTTCCACCTTCGTTTCGGCGACCTTCTTGACGAGCCGCTCGGTGCGTCTTCGATAGGCGATGAGGTCGGCGATTGTCGCAATCTTGAGGCCTTCTCTCTGCGCGAATTCAATGAGTTGTGGCAGCCGGGCCATTGTCCCGTCCGGATTCATGATCTCGCAAATCACGCCCGCGTCGCCCCCGCCGGCAAGTCTGCAGATATCGACAGCAGCTTCGGTGTGGCCGGACCGGACAAGCACTCCGCCTTCCCGGGCGACAAGGGGGAACACATGGCCGGGCGAAACGATGTCGAACGGTTGGGCGTCGTCGGCGACGGCCGCGGCAATCGTCCGGGCCCTGTCCGCGGCCGATATGCCTGTCGTCACGCCTGTTCGCGCCTCGATCGAGACGGTGAAGGCGGTGCCGGTCCGGCTTTCATTGCCGCGAGCCATCAAGGGCAGTTGTAGCCTATCGGTGCGCTCCTTTGACATGGCGAGGCAGATCAGGCCGCGGCCATGCGTGGCCATGTAGTTTATCGATCGCGGGCCTGCGAATTTCGCGGGAATGAAAAGGTCTCCCTCATTCTCGCGGTCCTCGTCGTCGACGAGGATCGAGATCCGGCCGGCGCGAGCGTCCTCGAAGATCGCTTCGATTGGCGCCAGGTGGCTGAGTTGTGGCTGCATGGTCTTCCCATCCGAAATTCCTGCCATGTGCACGATTTGGCTTGGCGTTTGGGTTGGCATCAAATATGACGAAATAATAGTGACATTATAATGCTATTGTCACCATAAAAATCGTCTCAATAAAGTATTGATGTGATTGTCGGATGAATGAAGAACGCGGACCGCGGCCGCAGGCCGGCCGGAGGGCTGATCGCGGCGCGAGCGGTGAGCTTTTCCTGGGTGTCGTCCTGCTGGCGGCCTTGTTCTCGATGGGACAGGCCCACCGTTCTTCAGGTGGCGTTCTGTCCACTGTGTTCTGGGATGAATTCGGCCTTTCGCCGTCGCTGATCGCCCTTCTCGTCGGCTCATTGTTCATCGCCCAGGGGCTTGGGCAGGTGCCGGGAGGGTTGTTCGTCGACCGGTTCGGTACGCGCAACACACTGGCCTTTTTCGGGTCTCTCGCTTCGGCCGGATGCGTCGTCGTCGCCGTGTCCGGCGACTGGCACGGCGTTCTGGCGGGGCGGGTGCTGATCGGGCTGGGCTTCGCCCCGATGCTGAGTGGTGCGGTCAGCTATTTTCTGGAATGGAATGAAGGCGAACGGCTATCGACCCTGACCGGGCGTTTCCTGTCGATAGGAATGGTCGGTGGTCTCATGGGAACCGGGCCGCTTTCCTATGCAATCGAAACATTTGGCTGGCGCGCGGTCTACCTGGCCGCCGCACTGCTGACGCTCGCGTTCAGCGCCCTGGTTTTCTTCGTGCTGAAAGACGCGCCTGCCAACAGGGACGCGCCTCCCGTGCGCTCGACCATGATCGAGGTGGTGCGCGGATTCGTGGTGGTTGCAAAGAGCTCCGACGTCCGGCTGATCCTCGTCGTCGCGCCGTTTCTCTATGCGCCTGCGCAATTGTTGGTGGGGTTGTGGGCCGGTCCGTATCTCGCCGACATTCACGGGCTGGATCCGGTCGCGCGGGGGACCTGCCTGACGGTGATTATGGTGGGTATGGGGCTGGGCGTTCTGGTCTATGGGCCTGTCGAGACCCTGGTCGGAAGGCGCAAACCGGTCGTCATATGCGGCGCGCTTGCGGTCGCTGTCCTGTCTGCCGCCTTGGCGCTGGTCGGGCATCGGTCATTGGTTCTGGCCGTGTTTCTCTCGGCCGCGATAACGCTTGCATCGACCTTCTTCGTCGTGGTGATCGCCCATGCACAGAGCATGTTTTCGAAGAGCTTTTCCGGCCGGTCTGTCGGAATGATCGGATTGCTGGGCGTTTCGGGCGTCTTCCTGTGCCAGAACGTTACCGCCTGGATTATCTCGCTGTTTCCGGCGCCGCCCGGTGCGACAGGGTCTCTGGGTGGCTATCAGGCCATATTTCTGTCGATGGCCGCGGTTTTCGCGGCGATTGCGCTGGCATATACGCGGACACGCGAACGGCCGGCAGCGGGGCAGGGGAATTCCTGATCCGGTCGCGCCGCTGGTTCGCGGCGCAAATCAGGGCCGTTTCCGCGTCATGTTTCGATCCCCCGGAGAGCGATCCCGCGCATTGCCGCGGCCGGCCTTTTGATTTTGGCCATGTGGGCTCAGCTTATGCCGAGCCGCCTGGCCGCATCCTCCTTGAGCTTGAACTTCTGCACCTTGCCGGTTCCCGAGGTTAAAGGCATCTCGCCCACCAGGAAGATTTCACGCGGCTGCTTGTAGCTGGCCAGCTTCTGTTTCAGTCGCCTGTGCAGCTCTTCGGGGGTAATGGTCTTCCCGGGCTTGGGGATGACATAGGCGATGCCGATTTCATTCTCCCCCGGCCAGGGGATGCCGACGACAGCGCTGGTTTCCACCTCATCGAAGGCGTTGATGACATACTCGATTTCGCCGGGCGAAACGTTGAAGCCCTTCGATTTGTAGCCGTCGCCCAAGCGGCCGATATAGACCAATCGTCCGTCTTCCCGAAACCGCCCGACATCGCCGGTCCGCAACCATCCGTCTTCGGTCAGCGTGCGCTTTGTTTCCTCGGGTTTCTTGTAGTAGCCCAGCATGTTGCAATATCCGCGCGACCAGATCTCGCCCGACTCGCCCGCCGGTTTCTCTTCGAGTGTCTCGGGGTCGAAAATCTTGACCTCGATGTCCGGCAACGGTTTTCCTTGCGTGGAATGCCGTTCCTCGCGGGAATCGTCCCAGCGGTTTCGTGTCAGAACGGTTGTGGTTTCCGTCATTCCGTAACCGGTCAGCATGCCGGGCACGCCGAGATCGTCATTGACGGCCTTCAGTATGTCCGGATCGATGCTGAGGACATAGGCCACGCGCAACGTGCTCAGATCGTATTCGCCGAACGTCGGATGGTCGAGAAGGCTGCGCACGATCGGAGGCAGGATATGCATGACCGTGACCTTCTCGCGCTCGATCGCTTCGAGACATGCACCGGCATCGAATTGTTCGCCGAGGACCACTTTGCCGCCCCTGACCCACAGGGTCATGGCGCCGTTCATGGTCGCCATCGAGCCGAAAAGCGGGATCGCCATATACATGCAATCGGTTTCGGTAAAATCGACAGGGGTGCCGATATCCCAGGCCTTGCGCCAGGCCTCGTGGCTGATGATCGCTCCCTTGGGCAAGGCGGTCGTGCCGGAAGAGTAACCGATGATGCCCGGATGCATGACGTCTTCGACCATCGGCGGCAACGGCAATTCGCGCGCCTCGGGTTCGGACCAGTCTGTGATGCCGCCATAGCCTTGCGGCGGCGTATCAAGCGTAATCGCCCATCTGAGTTCCGGCAGGTTGTCGCTTTGCAGTGAGCCGGCCGCTCCCGAAACGAGTGCCGGAGCCAGTTCGGAGATTTCGGACACAAAGTCACGGAAGGCGCCTTCGCCGGGGATGATGACCGCCTTGCTGTCGGACTGTTTCAGCTGGTAGGCGATTTCATCGCGCTTGAGCCGTGTGTTGATCATGACGACCACCAGCCCCATCTGTGCGGCACCGAGCCAGCACCACAGGAACTCGGGTCGGTTTGGCAACAATATCGAGATATTGTCACCATCGCGAAGACCGAGATCGTACAGGCGCGCCGACATTTTGTCGGCCTCTTGCTTCATTTCAAGATAGCTGAAGCGCTGATCGCGAAAAATGACAGCTTCACGCTGTCCGAATTTTCGAGCGAGCATCTCAAGGGTTTGAGCGTAAGTTAAGCCGATAAAAGGATTTTCCATCCTCGTCTCCTTCTTGGCGAAATCTGCATGGTGCGGTTGCCGCAAGAGCCAGTCGTGGCTGAATGCGTCAGTCGGGCGCGTCGGTTAGTTGTCGAAATTGTGTCAATTTGTTTGACATTCTCCGGCCGTTTACGCCGTATGTTTGGAGTACAATGTTGATGGACGTAGACACGCCGCGCGGCGCCGCCATTTCATGAAGGCGCGTGGTAGCGGGCAAAGCAGCCGCGAAACGACGCGGCCTTGAGCGACGCGGCACAGAGAATTCGGGAGACGAGGAATGTGGGTTCCTGACATTTCGCAAATTGAGGGGCCGCGCTATCTGGCGCTGTCGCGGGCGATCAGCGAGGCGATCGACAGCGGCGCCCTGGGTCCCGGCGCGCAGCTTCCGCCCCAGCGCGATCTCGCCAAGGAGCTCAACATCACGGTCGGAACCGTGGGAAGGGCTTACAAGATCGTTCGTGAACGGAGGCTCGTCAGCAGCGAGGTCGGACGAGGCACCTTTGTCCGCGGTGCAGACGAGGAGAGCTACTCGTCCTTTTTGCCCTATCTCAAGCCCGGCACGATCGATCTCGCATTGTTTGGGGCAAACCCTGTCGGTCTCACGCAGGCTTTGGCGTCCGCGCTCGTCGAGGTCTCGAACTGTATTTCCCTGATGCCAATGAACCGGTACCCGATCGCCAAGGGTTACCCGAGCCATTGCACAGCCGGTGCGACATGGATCGGCCTCTCGGGATACGAGCCGCCATCCAGCGGGGTGATCGTGTGCAGCGGCATTCAGCAAGGGCTGATGGCCGTAATCCTGGCGTTCAACGAAGATCCGAGCGAGGAAATTCTTTGCGAACGGGTCACCTATTCCGGATTGAAGGCGCTGAGTGTCGTTCTGGATCGCCGTCTCAAGGGAATCGAGATCGACGAGCATGGACTCGTCCCGTCGGCGGTCGAGGAGGCCATTGTGAGCAGCGGCTCCAAACTCCTCTATGTCCAACCCACGGTACAGAACCCGACGGGCGCGTCGATGCCGCTGGAGCGACGGAAGGAGATCGCAGACATAGCGATACGCCACGATGTGATGATCATCGAAGATGATGCTTCGGTCGGTGGTTTGCGGGATCGGCCTGTTCCGATTGCGAAACTTGCGCCCGACAACGTCGTCTACCTGACCGGCTTCTCCAAATGCATCAGTCCCGCACTGCGAGCGGGTTTCCTGAGCGCTCCCCGCCAGCATCATGATCGGATCGTGAACACCATCCATGCGATGGCCCTGGCCAACTCGCCCATTATCGGCGAGGTCGCCGCCACGATGATCAACAACGGAACGGCCGAGGCGCTGGCGACGCAGCACTTTGATGCCCTTCGCAAGGCTCACGCGCTTGCCGAGGAGACATTGGGAGATGTTCCCCACCTGAGTCATCCCCTCGCGAATTTCATCTGGATTGAATTGCCGGAACACTGGACGTCCCGTGAATTCGTCGATGCGGCGCTCAAGGAGGGCGTGTCTGTCATTCCCTCCGAAAACCACACCGCATGCGGATTGCCGCCAAGGGCTTTCCGTCTTGCAATCAATCCGGCCCAGAAGCCGGAGGCTTTCGCGGAAGGGGTGCACAAGTTGAAGGCCCTGATGAAGGAGCGTGCGCGTCCCTTGCTCGCGATGTGACGCCAGGCGAGCGATGGCGTTCTCATTGCCGACCGATAATGGCGACGGAACAGACATTCTGATGAGGTGCGCCCCCCAGATTATGGGTAAGGCCGAGCTTTGGCTCTGACAGTTGTCTCGGGCCGGCGCGCCCCGTGAACTGCAGATACAGCTCGTACACCATGCGAAGGCCGGATGCGCCGATCGGGTGACCGAAGCATTTCAGGCCGCCATCGATCTGGCAGGGCAGGCCGCCATCCGCATCGTAGAAGCCGTCCAGATAATCGCGCCACGCCTGTCCTTCCTCCGAAAGAAACAGATCTTCCATCGTCACCAGTTCGGTGACGGAGAAACAGTCATGGACTTCCGCAAGGCTGATTTCCTCGCGCGGCCTGGTGACGCCGGCTTCCTCGTAGGCGCGCTTGCTCGCGATGCGCGCCGTGTGGAAATAACTGCCGTCCCATGTGTTGAAGCCTGATTCCAGTCCGTTCGACACGGAGATCTGCAGCGCCTTGATGGTGATCAGGTCGGTCTTGCCGAGCGAACGGGCAATCTCGGGGGTCGTGACGATCGCGCAGGCCGCGCCGTCGCTCACGCCGCAACAATCGAAGACGCCAAGCGGTTCCGCAATCATGGGCGCGTTCAAGACGGTTTCTTCGGTGATCAGGTTGCGCAGATGCGCCCGCTCGTTCTTGGAGCCGTTCTGGTGGCTCTTCACCGAAACATGGGCCATCGCGCGTTTGAGGTCGTGGGCGTCGATGCCGTGCTTCGAGCGATAGGCGGACGCAAGCTGGGCGAAGGCGCCCGGCGCGGAATAGTTCGCCCACCACATCGAGTTGAGGACGCCCCGGCTCGCCTCGGGCAGGCCGCCATAGCCCGTATCCTTCAGCTTCTCGACGCCGCAGGCCAGCGCGATGTCGCATGCGCCTGAAGCGACAGCATAGGCCGCGCCGCGCAAGGCTTCGGACCCGCTCGCACAGAAATTCTCGACCCGGGTAACCGCGATGTTGGGAAGACGCAGCGCGAAAGAGAGCGGCAGCCCGCCCTTGCCGGAATGCAGTTCTTCCTTGGCGGTCGCAAGCCAGGCCGCATCGATTTGACTGACGTCGATCCCGGCATCGTCGATGCACTCGGAAAAGGCCTCGACCATCAGGTCTTCGGCGTCGCAATCCCAGCGTTCGCCGAATTTCGAGCAACCCATGCCGAGGATTGCGACCTTGTCCTTGATCCCCTTGCTCATTGGTCTGTTCCCCCGTTCCGGTTGGCTGTGATTTCAGGAACGGCTTTCCAGAAATAGCGCCGGAAGTTCCGTTTGCGGTCCAGGTCCTTGATGCGGAACGACATTCGCATCGGCGAGCCGACGTCGATCAGGCCCGCTGTGACCTCCGCGAAATTGGCGAACATGCGCCCGCCGCCCTCGAACTCGATCAGGCCGTAAAAGGACGGGGGATCGGGGTTGAACGACAGGTGGTCGGCAGACCAGGTCACAACGCGCGCGGGTATTTCCGCGAAGCAGAACGGCTCCTGGGCATCCAGTGCCCGGCAATTCGGATTGATGCAGTATCGCGTTCTCGGCAACTGGCGCGTGCCGCAAGCCGTGCATTCTCCGCCCACCAGTCCGTGGAGCAGGTCTCGCCGCCTGAAATACTGGGTCAGCGCGGTCTTGTTGTCCGTCTCGGCGCGCATGCCCAGTTCGCGGTCAATCAGGCCGGCAAAGGAGAGGTACTTCGTGTAGTCGGAAATTTCACGGCGAATGGCGATGGCGCCGGACACGCCATTGCGCGGGGCGAAGTCTCGAAGCGCGTCTGTCGTGCGAAGAACAAGCGCATCGCAGCCCTGCCCGAAAGAGGACACAAGTATGGTTTCCCCGGGCGATGCCTTCTCGAACGTCGCCGCCAGCATCAGTAGCGGGTGCGCGCAGCCGGTGTCGCCGACCTCGCCGTCCAGGGCGGGAGAGATGGCGCTCTCTCCGAGCCCGACGGCCTTGGCGATCTTTTCGCGCAAGCGGGGCACGGGCGAGGGGAGAATGGCGTGGGTGATGTCACTGGCCGCCACGCCTGCGTCGGCCAATGCGGATTCGATCGTCTGGGGCACGATCTTCATCACGCCTTCATCGCGAATCCAGCGCTCTTCCCAGAAATAATCGTCCCGTTCTTCGCTGGATCGGAAGTGGTCGACGAAATCGACGGACCGAACCGCGCTTCCGAGAAGCTCCGCGATGACATTATGGTCGCCGATGGTGAAAGCCGCCGCTCCATCACCGAAACGCCGTTCGTGCGGCGAGCCCGCACCTGTGTGACGGTTTTCGCTTGCGACAAGCAGGCTCTGCGCGCTGCTTCGCATATTCAGGGCGTTCAGGAGTGCGGTCGTCGCCGCCCGCTGCGAGCCTCCGACATCCTGGCTGGCAAGCTTCTCGCCAAGGTTCAGCGCGCCAGCGATCACGCCGGCATTCTGCCTGTCCGCAAAGGGCGCCGTGGTTGATGCAAGACAGACCGACGCGATGTTCGCGGTGTCGCCTTTCAGGCAATCGCGCGCCGCTTCGACGCCCATGGTGATAACGTCCTCGTCCCAGTTGCAGACGCTACGCTCGCCGGACGTCTTGCGGCCCTGCTTCGCTCCGGGTTGCCCGTCGACGATCATCCGGAGCGGAAGGCGAAGGCGAGGAACATAGGCTCCAAAGGTGACGATTCCGGTCAAGGCACGCTCGCTTTCGAATGGCTGGATTGGAGTATTGTATCTATTTTAAGTAGCACAATAAACGTGTCAATATGTATCATTGATCGACACTATTATGCAGGGCGATTTCCCAGTCGATATAGGCCTTCATTTCGTCCGTTCCCTTGGCGTAGGGCGGCTCGACGAGGTCCGGCGCATAGGGTGTCGCCATGTCGAGGCCGCTTGCCACCGGACCGTCGGCGGCGCGCCAGCCGACCATTCCATCCGCGACCAATTCCACCCTCGGAAAACCGAGTTTGATCAGTTGCGCGCCCGCGAGCAGGGCCTGCCGTTTATCGCGTGCCACGAGGAGTGGCGTGCGATGGCCGAGAAGCGGAGCCGCAGCGTGTTCGAGCCATCCGCGCGGCGCCCATCGTGCGCCGGCCATGTGGGCGGCAGCGAACTCGCGGCTCGTTCGGACATCGAGAATGCAATGGCTTTCCTCGAGATTGGAAAGAACCATCTCCTCCGAATGCCGGGCCACGATCCTCGGATCGTCTTGTGCGGTATCAGCGAATTCGGCCCTGCGGCCGCTCTGCATGGGCAGGCCCGCTTGCGCCCAGCCCGTGTGTCCCTGAACGAGGTAAGAGACCCGAGGAAAGCCCATGCGCTTCAGCCAGTAACCGGCCAGCGGCGCCTGTCCGCAACTATTGTCGATAATGACGATGCGATGGCCCGGAACGGCAGCAAAATCATCGGTTCGCTGGATCAGCTGGCCTCCCGGGACAGCGATCGCGCCTGGAATATGCCCCTCGATGAATACAGCCAGCGAGCGCAGATCGAATATGTAGGGGCTTGCCTTTGTCTCGATGGCCTCGGCAAGGTCGGTGACGGATACACGCTCCACCCCGACTGCATCGGCGAGTTCTTCGGCCCGCCCGATGATTTTGGCATGTCTGACGGGAGCGGGGGCGACACTGTTGTCCTTCGTCACGGAAAGTCCGGCGATCTGCCAGCCCATTGTCCCGTTTTCCAGTCCGCGGGCGGTGTCGCAGCCCAGTTTGCGGGCGGTCGCGGTTGCGATGATCGATCGCGTGCGTCCGGCGCAGTTGATAACGACGAATGGATGATTTTCTTCGAACCCGGGCAGATGTCCGGCGAGATCGAAACCGGGTGTCGACACCGCGCCCGACAGGTGATGATGCCTGTACTCGCCTTCCGTCCGCACGTCACAAACCATCGGCGCCAATTCGGCGCGGAGCGCTAGTTCCAGTTCCTCCGGCTTGATGGTCGGCACCTTGTCCTCGACCAGGACTTTCTCGCCGAAAGCCTTGGACGGAACATTGAAGCCCCGGCTGACTTGTCCGCCCGAAGCAGTCCATGCTGAAAATCCGCCCTCCAGCACCGTGACATTCGGGTAACCGCAACTGCGGAGCGCCTCACAGGCCAGCTCGGCGCGACTGTCTGTGCCGAGGGTGGGGTGCGTTCCACTGTCATAGATGACGATCCGTGTCGCGCAGTCGGGCACGAGTTCCCCGATGCGTGTCTCGATGAGCCGTCTCGGGAGAAAGGTCGCTGTCGGAATATGCCCGGCATGGGCTTCGCCCTGTTCGCGAATATCGAACAGGGCCCAGTCGCGTTCGGGCCAGCGGCCCGATGGCGAACCGAGAGCCGCACGCAGGCTTTCCGGTGTCATGATGCGGGTTGCCCGGAGCCGATGCGGTTGTCGACACCGCGGTAGACTGCAACCCGCCTGTGCACGAAAACCTCTGCGCCCGTCTGGATATCGGTGCCGCGGTTTTCCTGCACCAGCAGTTCCATGGTCCCGGAGCGGCCGGTCTTGTCGATCACGTCGACCAAATGGATCCGGCATTCCAGGCGGTCGCCGGCGACGACGGGCCGGGCGTAGCGAAACGATTGCTCGCCCGCGAGAATTCGCTTGCGGTTGAGATTGTGCCACCAAACGGGTTCTTCCGGCGGAAGAAAGCTGACCGGAAAGGTCGGTGGGGCGATGACGTCCGCCCAGCCGTTCTTCCTTGCGAAGTCGGGGTCGGCAAAGAGCGGGTTGGCGTCGCCTATGGCGCGCGCGAACTTGAGGATGGCGCCGCGCTCGACCTCGATCTCGTAGGGCGCGGAAGCGGTGCCAATCAGGCTGCGGTCAATCGGATTGGGGTCGGCCGCCATCAGTCGGCTTTCCATTGGCTGATCTTCCGGTCGAGAATGGCCGCGGCGATCATGTTCTTGTGGATTTGCATCGTGCCGCCGTAAATCGAGCCGCCGCGGACCTCGGCATAGCGATGCACGAGAGGAAACTCGCGCGTGTAGCCATTGGCGCCAAGGATCTGGATCGCGTCGTCGCAAATTTCCTTGGCCGCCTTGGCGACAAAGACCTTCGCGATCGAGACTTCCGTCGGGTTCGGAAGCCCTTTTGCCCCCGCATTGGCCGCGGCCCGGTAGGTCAGGAGTTTCGCGGCGTCGAGCTTCACCCGCATATCGGCGAGCATCCACTGTATGCCCTGGAAGTCGCTGATCTCGCGATTGAACTGGCGGCGCTCCTTGGAATAGGCGAGGGCGTATTCATATGAGGCTTCCGCGGAGCCGATCATCCTCACGATGCTGCCGAGGCGCTCTGCATTATAAACGCTGATGAGCTTGCCGAAGGCGCCGCCATCGATCAGCACGTTTTCCAGCGGCACCCGACAATCGTCGAAATAAAGCTCGAACAGCAATTCGTCGGCCATGTTGACCGTGCCGGTGGAATGGCTGAAGCCGGGCGTGTCGTGCGGCACGATGACTGCGCCGATGTCGGAGGCGCGTCCGGTCTTGCCGATCCGGCAATAGACCAGCGTGTACTGGTTGTAGTTCACGAAGCTGACGAACTGTTTGCGGCCGTTCAGGACGATCTCGTTCCCGCTGATTTCGCCACGCGTTTTCATCGCTGTGGCGGCCGAGCCGGCTTCCGGCTCCGTGATTCCGATCGATATGCCGATCTCGCCCTTGCACAGCGGCCGGACATATTTCTCGCGCTGTTCTTCCGTTCCGTATTCGGCGACGGCGCCCACGGCGCCCGTCGAACTGCGGTGGCAGATGCCGCCGAGAATGGGCGCGCATTTCTGCAGGGCCTGCGTCACCAGGATCGTGTTGAGCAGCGGAAGTTCCAGCCCGCCATGCGCGGCGGGAAGGTTAAGGCCCAACAGGCCGTGTTCAGCCATTGTCCGACGCAGCGCGTGGAGCGCCTCGACGCTCATTGATTCGCTCACAAGCGGCTTGAGCTTGCGTTCTCCGAGTTCTTCGGCGGCTCTGACGAATTCAAGCTGCTCCGCGCTGAACTGGAAATCCATCGGCGTCTACTCCTCCTGACATGATGTGGTACATTGATCCTTTTTTGCGTTGAATTGCAACCCATATTGTGCCAACAAATTATGTAACAATTGTCTGGCCAGCCATCGCCGGACGCAGGCAGGGAGGAATAATGCCGATGACTGAAGCGGACAGCTTTCGCGATGGAATGCGGCGACTGGCTGCGGCAGTAAACATTGTCGCGACAATGTCGGACGATAAGCCTTGCGGCCTTGTCGCGACCGCAGTCTGTTCGGTGAGCGCGGAGCCGCCGATGCTTCTTGTGTGCATCAATCGTTCGGCCGGTTCGTTCTCCGAGATCGATCGTTCGGGTTGTTTCAGCGTGAATGTGCTTCGCGAGAGCCACTACGCCCTGGCGAAGAAGTTTTTCGAGAGCGATAGAGCCAGGCGTTTCGACCACGTCGATTGGATGAGGATGAAGACGGGCGCCCCTGCGATTGTCGATGCGCTCGCGAGTTTCGACTGCCGCGTCGAGCAGACGATCGAGGCGGGAAGCCACGGAATCTTCATCGGCCGTGTGGTTGGCGTCCGAACATGCGAGGTGAACAACCCGCTTCTTTATTTCAATGGAAATTACGCCGTCTTGCGCAGCCTTCCTTCGGATGCGGTGCCGATGGGCGCGGCCTGAAACCAGGCAGCAAAGCGTAGGGAGGTTGATCCGTATGGATGAAAAGAAACTCGAGGACTTGGACCGACGTCGATCCGAGGCGCGGGCGATGGGTTCGCAGAAGGCTCGCGACAGGTTGACTGCCGAGGGCAAGCTGGATGCGCGTGCCAGGCTGGAAGTGCTGTTTGATCCAGGGACGTTTCACGAGATGGGATTGCTCGCGCGCAGCCAGCATGAAGATCTGGCGGATCGGACTCCCGCCGACGGCCTTGTCGCCGGCTGGGGCGAGGTCGATGGGCGCAAGGTCTATGTCACGTCGGAGGATGCCAGTGTTCTCGGCGGAACGCGTGGCCGGGTGGCGGAGGCGAAGGCTTTCCGGATTCGCGAACTCGCGTTGCAGCACAAATGTCCCTACGTGGCCTTGATGGAAGCCGGTGCGGGCCGGTTCCAGGAAAACAATGGCGCGATCGCGGCGGGTATCGGGCGGCGTTTCGGCGAGCACTACAAGCTGTCGGGCCGTGTCCCGCAGGTTGCGGCGATCATGGGGTCTTGTTTTGGCGGTCCGTCATTTACTGCCGCCCAATCGGACTTTGTTTCGATCGTCGACGGAAGCGGCTTCATGGGCATGTCGGGCCCCAAGGTCGTCAAAGTCGGGATCGGGCAGGATGTCACGCCGGACGAGATCGGCGGTGCAGAGATTTCCGTGCGCCAGACCGGCCAGGCAAGTCATCGCGCCGCCGATGACGTCGCCGCGTTGCAGGCCATTCGAACCTTCCTTTCGTTCCTGCCGTCGAATTGCGACGAACTCCCGCCGCGCAGCGAGTACCGGCACGCGCCGTGTGAGACCGCGGAAGGCAGGCGCCAGATAGCGGATCTCGTGCCCGATAGCAGCCGGCGCGCATACTCCATGAAACGTCTCGTCGAACTCATTTGCGACGGCGGAGAGTTTTTCCCCTATTGCAAGGAGTTTGGACCGTCGCTGATCACCTGTTGGGCGAGGATGGAGGGCCGCGCCGTCGGATTCCTGGCAACCGAACCCATGAAGGGCGCGGGGGCGCTGGATGAAAAGGCGGCTATCAAGGCGCGCAAATTCGTCGACATCTGTAACGCGTTTCATATCCCCCTTGTCTTCCTGACCGATTGTCCAGGCTTCATCGTGGGACCAAAGATTGAACAGCACAGGATGGTGTCGCTGGCCGCGCGGCTCTTGAACAGCGTCATTGCCGCCGACGTTCCGAAGGTAACTGTGATCATTCGAAAAGCGATCGGGCTCGCCTATCTGGCGCTTGGCGGTAAAGCGATGAATCCGGATTTGCTGGTTGGCTGGCCGACATCGCAGTTCGACATTATGGGCACGGCCGCCGGCGTGGAGCTCGTTCACGGAAAGCGTATTGCGGCGGCCGACGATCCGGATGCGCTGCGGAAATCGCTTGTCGAAGCTGCGGAAGGCGAAGCGGAAGGATACAGGGCCGCGGAAGCCGCGCTGATCGACGACATCATACGCCCGGAAGAAACCCGTGAGGTGATCTGCGAAGCGCTCGACCGCGCATGCAAGGTCCAGCGCGCCGGGTTCAAGCAGCGGATCGACCCATGACCGTTCTTGCGTCGGGAGATTGCGATAGCGCGAGCCAGGTCTGGGATCGCGAGGTCGATCTGGTTGTGGTCGGCTACGGGGCCGCTGGGGCCGTTGCCGCCGCCGAAGCCGCGGCCGCCGGCGCGCGAACCCTTCTTCTGGAAAAGATGCCGTTTCCCGGCGGGCTGTCCATTGCGTCTGCGGGAGGCATTCGCATCGCCTTCGACGCCGATGAAGCCTTCGCTTATCTGAAAACCACATGCGGCGGGCGAACGCCTGACAATCTCCTACGCAGGCTCGCGGACGACATGGCCACGATCGGCGATTATGTCCGCACGCTCGCCGCGCAAATCGGGGCGACCGTCGAGATCATCCCCGCCTTGGGGAACTATCCGCTGCCCGGCTATGCATCGTTGGGATATTGCGAGGTATCCGAGGTCCCCGACCTTGAGGATCAAAACGGCTATCATGCCATGTCGACGATCAAGAACGGTGCGCGGTTATTCCGGGTTCTGGAGGCGCATGCCGAAAGATCCGGTGCCGAAATTTACATGGAAGCGCCTGTTCGCAGATTGATCCGCGACGAAAGCGGATTGGTTGCCGGCGTTCTGGCCGAGATTGACGGGCAACCTCTTCGCATTCGTGCGCTGGGTGGTGTCATCCTGACGTGCGGCGGCTTCGAAGCCGATCGAGAGATGCAGAAACAGTACTTCCAGGCCGATCCCGTCATGGTGGGAGCGTTCCTCGGAAATACGGGCGACGGTATCCGGATGGCTCAGGCGGTCGGCGCCGATCTCTGGCACATGTGGCACTATCATGGTCCATACGGCCTGAAACATTCGGATCCGGACTATCCGTTTGGCCTTTTCCTGAAGGCGGTTCCCATGTGGACACCGGGCCGGCTCGACGAGCTGTCCTCGCTCGGTGTCGAGGAGCCGGCCGATGGCGGGAAACGAAAGGCGCTTGCGCCTCTCGCATGGATCGTCGTCGACCAGGACGGACGCCGGTTCATGAATGAATACCCGCCCTATCCGGGGGACAGCGGCGTCCGGCCCTTCGATGCTTTCGATTTTCTGAGGCAGCGTTTTCCGCGAAATCCGGCATTCATGATTTTCGATGAAGCCGGGCGGAAAATGTACCCGATGGGGCGTGCGGTCCATAATGATCCCCATCCGCGCTACGAGTGGAGTGCGGACAATCTCCGCGAGGTCGAAAACGGCATTCTTGGGCGTGCGGATACGCTGGAGGAGTTGGCGGAACTGATCTCCGTTCCCGCCGGGGAGTTGAAAAGAACGATTGCCGAGTGGAATGCCATGGTGGCGGCCGGAGAGGATCCGGTCTTTGGCCGTGTTCCCGAAACCATGGTGCCGATCAGTGAGCCGCCATTCTATTTCGGCCGCGTCGGCCCGATCGTGATCAACACGCAAGGCGGACCGGTTCATGACGAATGTCAAAGGGTGCTGTCGCCGTTTGGCGAACCGATTGAAGGCCTCTATGCCGCCGGGGAACTCGGCAGCGTTTTCGGACACCTCTATATGAGCGGCGGCAATCTGGCGGAGTGCCTTATCGGAGGCCGAATCGCCGCCGGTGAAGTGGTGGCGCGGCTCGAAAGGATTCGGCACCAGCTCCTTGCCGACGCGGGAGACGGCAACTGATGTCATCGATAGTGGTCGAATCCGGCGATGGCGTCGTCTCGATATGCATGAACCGGCCGGAAAAGCTGAACGCATTGTCGGTGGAGATGCTGCGCTCACTGCGAGATGCATTCCGCGCGGCCTCGCAAGGCGATTCGTGCGGGGCGGTGCTTTTCTCGGGAGCAGGCCGGTCATTTTGCGCCGGAGCCGACAGATCGGCGGTCGCGCAATTGCGTGGCGCCGATGAAATCCGCGCCTATGCGGAACTCATGCTCGAAACCATGACGGCAATTCACGAATGCAGCGCGCCCGTGGTCGCATCCGTTCAGGGGCATGCCCTCGGTGCGGGATGTGGCCTTGTCGCGCTTTGCGATTTTGCGGTTTCGGCGCAGGACGCAAATTTCGGCTATCCCGAAATCACACACGGCATTCTTCCCGCTCTTGTCGTGCCGGGCCTTGTTAGGCGTGTGGGCGAGAGCCGGGCCTTCGAGCTTCTTGCGACCGGTCGCAATTTCGACGCCGAAGAAGCACTGGCGCTCGGTATCGTGAGCTCGGTGGCGAATGGCGATCCCGCTCGGGAGGCAATGACAACTGCGTCCGCCCTGGCGGCCGTGCCGGCGCCCCGGATCCGGTCACTGCGAAAACTTGTTGCCCATTCGGCGCGGCATGAGTTCAACGCGGCGATGGACCTCGCTAAAGAGCAAAACATCCGGTCGCGAATTGCCACGTCAAAGAGAGCCGATTGTGACGACTAGATTGTGTCACTTTTTTTATGCTCAATTTGGAACGAAAATATTAATTTAGGTTGACACGGATGGCAAAGTTTCGAATGGTTGCGATGCCCGGGGCTCAGCAAAGCCATAGCTCCCCGGGCGCAGGGAGGAAAGCATGGCGCAATTGAGGCGGATTGTTAGTCTGCTTTGCGTAATTGTGTCGCTAATTGCCGCGATAGCAATGGTGGCAATGGTGGTTCACATCATCGCCGACGCTGTTTTACGAAATTTCTTTGCCAGTTCTGCGCCCGGAACGACCGAGTTCGTGTCCTTCTACTACATGGTCGCGGTTACGTTCCTGCCGCTGGCGTACATCCAGAACCTGCGCGGACATGTCATTATTGAGATATTCACCCAGTCCCTTCCGGCGCGGGCCCGCCTGATCATCGACGGTTTCGTTGCCCTGATCGTTGCGGGCGCCGCGGGCTATTTCTGTTACGCCGCAAGCTGGAAGGCGATCGCCATGACAAAGGCCGGCGAGTTCGTGATCGGTACGATTCTGGTGCGCACATGGCCGGCGCGTTGGGGCGTCGTCATTGGCGTCGGGTTGCTTGCGACCATCGCCCTGCTGCAGGCGATAGACCGGCTGGCCACAGCCTTCGGCGGAAAGTCGATCGAAGCCTATGAAAAAGATGTGTTGAAGGAGGAGCGGCGCTTGCTCTCCATCTTCGGTCTATTTGCGAGTAAAGAGACATGACCCCTGTTGCCGTAGGCGCGGCCGGACTTGGCATCCTTCTGGTATTGCTCGCGCTGCGAGTTCCGATCGCCGTCGCGCTGGCCGGAGTGTCGGTCATTGGCATAGGCGTGATACGCGGGCCCAATGCCGCATTCGCGGTCCTGGCCGAACAGCCTTACAACTTCATTGCGCACTGGTCGCTTTCGGCGATTCCGATGTTCCTCTTGATGGGCAGTATTGCCTATCACACGGGTCTGACCGAAAGCCTCTACAAGGCTGCGCGGCTGTGGCTCATCCGCCTGCCTGGCGGCTTGGCGGTCGCCAGCACGATCGCCTGTGCGGGCTTTGCCGCAGCTTCGGGTTCGAGCATCGCGACATCGGCTGCGATGGGGCGGATCGCCATCCCCGAAATGCTGAAATACCGCTATGATCCGGGTATCGCGACGGGTTCGGTTGCCGTGGCGGGAACGCTCGGGTCGCTGATCCCGCCGAGTATCCTGATGGTGCTTTACGCCATCTTTGCCGAAGTGTCGGTCAGCAGGGCTTTGCTTGCCGGTATCCTGCCCGGCCTGCTCTCCGCTTTCATGTTTTCGGCATTGATCATTGCGCGCTGCTCGATCAATCCGGCCCTGGCGCCGGTCAACACCGAAGAGAAGGTGACATCGCGCGATCGCATGCGTTCGCTGCTGGATGTCTGGCCGCTTCCGGTCCTTATCGTGGGTGTGATCGGAAGCATGTATTCCGGCATATTCACGGCGACCGAAGCGGCGGCCGGTGGCGCTCTTCTCGTCAGCCTGATCGCATTCACACGCCGGCAGATGAACATTCGGGTTTTCATCGAATCCTTGCTCGATGCGTTGAAGGGCACCGCGACGATCCTGTTTATCGCGATGGGCGGCTTCCTTCTCTCGCGCTTCATGGCCTTCAGCGGCTTGCCATTCTATCTCTCCGATCTGATCGAAGCGCTGTCGGTAAACTGGATCGTGCTGATGATCGGTCTTTCGATCATCTACATCGTGCTTGGCATGTTCCTGGATTCAATCGGCATCATGCTGTTGACGATCCCGATCCTCATTCCGGTGATGTCCGCGATGGACATGAGCCTGATCTGGTTCGGCGTCATCCTGATCAAGTATCTGGAGATCGGCCTTGTTACCCCGCCCGTCGGTCTGAACTGCTTCATCATCAAGACAGTGGTCGGCGACACGGTGCCGTTGGAGAAGATCTTCAGGGGCGTCCTGTGGTTCATCGCGGCCGATTTGGTGACGTTGGTCCTGCTTATCGCATTCCCGGAAATCTCGCTCTTCATCCCCAATCTGCTCGACTAGCGAGACGTTTCCACCCCATTTCATGCAAGGAGGAGAAAATGAAAAACACAGTTCTAATTGGAGGAATTCTCTGTGCGTCGCTCTTGGCTTCGGCCGCCGTGGCGCAGGAGAAGAAGATCGTGTACGCGAGCTATCTCAGCCCGCAGCACATCACGAACCCGGTTCTGGAAGATTTCTTCAGAGCCGTCGAGAAGGACACCGACGGATCGATCAAATTCGAAAGCCATGTCGGCGGTTCGCTGCTTTCCGGCCGCGACATTCCCGGTGGTGTGCGTGACGGCGTTGCCGACGCCGGCTATTTCGTCGGTTCCTACATCCCGTCCGAGATGCCGATCGACAACTACATCGCGCAGTTCAGCCTGTGGAACAGCGAGCCGCTGGTCATGACCGGAGTGCTCAATGAACTGGAACTGTTCGACTGCCCGGAATGCGTGGACGAATATCGCAAGTTCAACACCAAGTACCTGGCGTCCTACGCGCTGACGCCCTACGTCTATCATTGCAAGGAAGAACTCAGCACGCCCGAAGACTTCAAGGGCAAGCGTGTTCGCGGCGTCGCCGCCTATGGCGACCTTGCCAAGGCGCTTGGAGCGGTTCCGATCAATGTCAGCCCGGACGAGGCTTATGAGGCGCTCGATCGCGGGATTCTCGACTGCGCGCTGCATTCGGTCGCGGCGCAGAAAGCCCGCTCTTACGGTGAAGCCGCGAAGTTCGTGATCCTCGATCCGCTCGGCGGTTTCCTCGGCGCCTCTACGTTCAATTTGCGTATCGAGAAATGGAACTCCCTCACGCCGGATGAGAGGGCTGCGATCACCAAGCATCTCCCCGATCTGGTGACCGGTGCGATCTTCAACTACATCGCCGAAGATGAAGACGTGAAGAAGGTCTATTCGGAGAGCGGAACGAAGTTCTACAATGCCGATCCGTCCTTCGCGGCGGCCGTCGAGGAGTTCAAGGCCGGCTATCGCGAACAGGTGATCAAGAAGGGCGCGTCGATGGGCGTCAAGGATCCCCAGGCGATCTCGGATACCATCGACCGGTTGATCGGGAAGTGGCGCAAGCTTCTCGACGAGAATGGCCGCGACAAGGAAACCTACGCTCGTCTGTTGAATGACGAGATCTTCTCGCGGATCGATACGCAGAATCCCATCGAGTAGCACAGCAAGCAAGGAAATGGCCGTCCAGCGCGGCCATTTCCGATCCGTGGACATGCCTGTTCAACCATGTGTCCCGGCAAATCAAGGCGATCGGGAAGCGCAAACGATGCAGGCCGAAAGCGGGTTCCCCCGGATTGCGGATGTCGCCAAAAGCGTCCCGGTTCTGGCGGACACATGTTTGGAGAAGAAATTGAGCACTATTGAGGTGAGATCGGAGATCTCGGGCTCCGTCTGGAAGGTGGAGGCCGCGCCGGGCGCGGATCTGCAGGAGCACGACGTCATTGTGATTCTCGAGTCCATGAAAATGGAAATTCCGATCGTCGCGCCCAAAGCGGGCAAACTCGTTGAAGTGCTCGTGAAGGAAGGTGATGCGGTATCGGATGATGATCTGGTCGCGCGCATCGATATCTGAACCATGAAAAAGCTTTTGATTGCCAATCGGGGCGAGATCGCGCTGCGCGTTATCCGAACCGCGAAACGCCTTGGGCTGGAAACGGTCGCCGTCTATTCCGAAGCGGACGCAGAGTCGCCGGTCCTGGAAGAGGCTGATCACGCGGTCTTGCTTGGCCCGCCGCCCGCAACCGAAAGCTATCTCCGTCAGGATCTTCTGCTTGAGGCCGCGCTGTCGACCGGAGCTGATGCGATCCATCCCGGATACGGATTCCTGTCCGAAAATGCGGGATTTGCCGAGAAGGTGATCGATGCCGGAATAAGCTGGGTCGGAGCGCGTCCCGAGACCCTGCGCGCGATGGGCGACAAGGAACGGGCGAGAGAGATCGCGCGGAAGGCCGGAGTGCCTGTCGTGCCGGGCAGCGAACGAATAGAGGATATCTCCCTCGTCGACATCGAAGCGATTGCGGAAGGGGTCGGGTTTCCGCTTCTGGTGAAAGCCTCGGCAGGCGGTGGCGGCATCGGGATGCGCCGCGTCGAAGACGGGAGCCAATTGCGGGCAACCGCGGAAGCGACCCAGGCGCTGGCGGGCAAGTCCTTCAACGACGGCACGATCTTTCTTGAACGCTACGTTCCCAAGGCCAGGCATGTCGAGATCCAGGTGTTCGGGTTCGGGAATGGCGATGCGGTCCACCTCTTCGAGAGGGACTGCTCCTTGCAGCGCCGCTTCCAGAAAGTGATCGAGGAAAGTCCGGCGCCGGGGCTGAGACCCGATGTGCGGGAACGCATGTGCGCGGCGGCATTGGCCCTGTGCAAGGCGACGCAATATGCCGGGGCCGGCACGATCGAATTCATCGTGGACACCGCGACCCAGGAATTCTTCTTTCTCGAAATGAATACCCGCATCCAGGTCGAACATCCGGTCACGGAAATGGTCACCGACGTCGATCTCGTTGCCATGCAACTGGATTTCGCACGCGGCACATTGCGCGGCCTCGACCAGGCCGACATCGCCTCGAAGGGACATGCGGTCGAATGCCGGCTTTATGCGGAGAAGCCGGAAAAGAACTTCATTCCGTCGCCCGGCCAGCTGGAGGTCTTTCAACTGCCCGATCAGGCGGACGACCTACGGATCGACCGCGCCTACAAGCAAGGAAACAAGGTCACATTCTACTACGATCCGATGATCGCCAAGATAATTGCGCATGGACCGGACAGGCACGCCGCTTGTCGGCGAGCGGTCTCTGCCCTCCAGGAAATCGACATCAAGGGCATATCCACCAATCGCGATTTCCTGATCGCCTGTCTTCGGGATGAGGGTTTCTTGCAAGGCGATGTCTACACGAACTTCATCGATGATCATCGTGTGAAACTGGTGTCGGCAGACGCGAAATAGCAATCCGTTTGTAAAGCTCTGTTCCGTTGGGGCGCTTTGTCCCGAAAGCTGTCGATCCGCTCGGGTTCAGGCCGGGGGACCGTTTTCCGGCACCGGAGCCACAGATGGTTTCTCCGAAGAGAGCTCGATGTCGCGCAGTTCGCGCAGCAGCAATTCCGCGGATGGCGTGAGGTCGGTGAAGCGACGGCGAACGACGTTGAGCTTGCGATTCCAGTACAGCGACGGGACTTCGAGAAACGCAAGGTCCTTGTCCTGCGCCTGATCGTACATGTGAACCGGGAAGAACACCGCGCATCCGATCTCCCGCACCAGGTTTTTCATGACGAGGGGCGAATTCGTCTCCATGAGCAGTTGCACGGAATCCACCCCGTAGCGCGACAGGATATTGTAGAAGGTCCGGCGGATCGGATCGGTCGGCAACGGCATGGTCCATTGCAATCCGGCGAGTTCCCCAGGTGTGGGCGACGTGTTTCCGACGAGGGGGTTGTCGCTGCGGACCATAACCTTGACCGGGCTTTCGCGCAGATATTCCTGCATCAGGGTATCGTCGATTTCCTCCAGTTCCGTGACGACCATGAAATCGAGGTCGCCCCGCTTCAACTCGTCAAGCATCGCGGTGATCGATCCTTCACGCAGCACTGTCCGCACATCGGGGCGAACCTTGAGGATTTCCGCCAGTGCATGGGGAAGAAAGACGGCGCCGAAGCTGGGGCGCATCCCGATCCGCACAGTTCCGCGCCGGCCGCCGCGCACTTCCTCTATCTCCCGCTCGATCGTCAATACCTCGCCGACGATCGCCTCGGCGCGCGGCAGGAGCGCGCGACCATAGACCGTCAGGGTCACGCCGCGGGTTTCCCGGTCGAACAATCGGACGCCAAGCCGTGTTTCGAGTTTGGCGAGGCTCTTGCTGAGGCCTGGTTCGCTGATCGCGACCTCTTCGGCGGCCCGTCCGAGGGAGCCATGTGTTGCGATTGCGAGAAAGTGACGTAGCTGACGAAGTTCCATGACATAGCCATCAGTTATGACTTGGGGAGAAAAAGATAATTGACGGGGTAGAGGGGTTCCCGTCAAGCTTCGGGGGAGTCGAAGCAAGGCTCAAATAAGCATCAAGGGAGGAGACGATGCTGAAGACACTTTTTGCGACCGCTCTCGCGGCGGTCGCCATGATTGCGACATCGGCGTCCGCGCAGGATTATCCGTCAAAGCCAATCAAGCTCATCGTGCCCTATGGCGCCGGCGGCGGATCAGACTCGCTGGCACGCGCTATTCAGGCGGCCATCGAGAAACATGAACTCATGCCCGAGCCGCTCGTCATCGTGAATGTCGATGCAGGTGGCGGTGTCGTCGGGGCCCGCGAAGGAAAGAATGCGAAGCCGGACGGCTATACGTTCCTGCAGGCGCATAACGAAATCTTCCCGCTGGCTCTGTCGGGACGCCTCGGTTTCGAGGTCATGGACGGTCTCCAGCCTGTCGCCCAGACGACCACGGCCTGCAATTACCTCGCGGTTCCAGCGGCCTCGCAGTTCAAGTCCTTCGAAGAGGTTACCGCCTATGCGAAGGAAAATCCCGGTGACCTCAAGCTTGCCGACCTGATAGGCGGGCTTTCCCATTACGGCCTCGTTGCCGCGCTGAAGGATCAAGGCGTCGACATCGGCATCGTCCAGACCGGCGGCACTTCCGCGCGCTTCGCGTCGCTGAAGGGCGGCCATACGGACCTCGCCGTCATGTCTCCGGGCTGGATCGAGCGCGGCGGTGACGAGTTGCGCGGCCTTCTCTGGCTGGGTGACGAGGTGCCGGAATATGCCGGCGACATGCCGACCGCCAAGTCGGCCGGTCTCGATATCGTGGGCTGCCTCAATCGCCGCTACTGGGCGCCGAAGGGCACACCGCAGGAAGCGATCGACTACTTCGCGGGCGTGCTTGAAAAAGTGCTGGATACGCCGGAACTGAAGGAATTCCACGCCAAGTCCTTCGCCGACATCAACTTCCAGACCGGCGACGAGCTGATGAAGGGCATCCAGGAAGAGGCCGACAAGTTCGCGGCTGCAGCCAAGAACGTCGACCTTTCGGGTCAGTAAACTGCTCCGGCGCCGCCGATGCGCGGCGCCGGCTTCCCGTCATCCGGAGGCACACAGGTGTTCGTCTTCATCGCGTCGACACTGATCGCTGCGCTCGCGCTTTGGCAGGCACTTTTGCTGCCGCCGGCGATCTTCGAACCGCTCGGCCCGTCCACATTCCCGCTCTGGCTGGCAATCGCGCTGTTCGCGCTCGGCCTGTTGGATCTGCTGGCCTGGCTGCGCAAGCGCCGTGCCGCCGAACCGGCCGCCGCTGAAGCCACCGCGATGACCGAGGTCGACATGCCGGCGCAGCCGGGCGAGGGCCGTCTCTGGGTGCCCGTGCTCATCGGCGTGGCAACCTTCGCCTATGTCGCGGTCTGGCAGTATTTCCGGGTCGGGTTTCCGATCCTGACCGCCGTCTATGTTTTCGCGGCAAGCGCGCCGTTTGCCGGAGGGAAACCGCGCGAACTTGGTTTGATGGCGCTTGGAGCAATCCTGTTCGGCTATGCGAACTACTACCTCTTCACCGAAGTCCTCTTCATCGACATCTGACGCCGGAGACGCATCATGAGCTCGGAACTGCTCACCGCGCTTGGCGCGATGTTCGTACCCACCACCTTTTTCTTTCTGACGCTCGGCGTCTTCGTCGGGATCGTCGCCGGCGCCATTCCCGGCATCAACGGCGCGATGGTTATCGCGCTGTCACTGCCGCTGACCTATTTCATGCAGCCCGGCGACGCGCTGGTCCTGCTTGTCTCGATGTATGTCGGCTCGACCACCGGCGGCCTGATTTCCGCTACCCTGATGAAGATGCCGGGGACCCCGGCGGCGATCATGACCACGCTCGACGGCTTCCCGATGGCCCGGCGCGGGCAGGCGGGGCGTGCCCTCGGTTTCGGGATCATGTCTTCCTTTATCGGCGGCCTGATTTCCTGGGTTTTCCTCGCGACGCTGTCGCCGCCTCTGGCCGAGATCGCCGTGCGTTTCGGCCCCTTCGAGATTTTCTCGATTACGCTCGTCGCGCTGATGCTGATCGCCGCGATCAGCCAGGGATCGATGGTAAAGGGCCTGATTTCCGGTCTGCTCGGCGCGCTTGCCGCGACCGTCGGCGTCGACCCGGCCTCGGGCGGGGTGCGCTTGACCTTTGGCTATGGCGAGATGGATGCGGGGTTCCGCCTGATTTCGGTCCTGCTCGGCGTTCTCGTGCTCAGCCAGGTCGCGGAGGACTACCGGATGCTGCATCTGCCGGTCGAGAAGATCCGCACCTCGACCCGGGACATGTTCATGCGTTTCGCTGACATGAGGGCGCAGGCGTGGAACTTCTTCCGCTCCTCGCTGATCGGCACATGGATCGGTATCCTGCCGGGCATCGGTGGAACGACTGCGAGCATCGCTGCTTACACGGTGGCGAAATCCTTTTCGAAACGGTCCTCCGAATTCGGCGAGGGCTGCGAGGATGGGATCGTCGCCGCCGAGTCTTCGAACAATGCAGCGGTCAATGGCGCGCTGGTGCCGCTGATCACGCTCGGCATTCCCGGCAGCGTCGTGGACGTGATGCTGCTCGGCGCGCTGATCATCCACAACCTCACGCCCGGGCCGCTTCTCTTCCAGAACTCGCCCGAAGCCGCCTATGGCATCATAGCCTCCGCGCTGGTGGCGAATTTCGTGATGCTCGCGATGATGCTCCTGCTGACGCCTTACATCGCCCGCCTCATCGACGTGCCGAAGAAATGGATCCTCGCGCCGATCATCGTCTTCTGCATCATCGGCGCCTATTCGGAAGCGAACCGGTTCTTCGATATCTGGGTGATGCTGGGATTTGCCGTGGTCGGCTTCCTGATGAGCCGGCACCGCATCCCCGCCGGCCCTTTCATCATCGGCTTCATCCTGACGCCGATCGCCGAGGTGAACCTGCGCTCCGGATTGATGATTTCCGACGGAAGTTTCTGGCCGCTGATCGATCGCCCGATCTCGGCACTCTTCCTGGTCTTCGCGGTGATCACCGCCTGCTGGCCTTTCATTCAGGGATACATGGCGCGCCGGCGCGGGGCCCGTGTCGACGCCGCCAATTCGGTCCGGTGACCGCCGGATTTCCACCCGTTTCAGATCACACGAGATGACTTCATGAAGATTGCTTCCATCAAGGCCATACCCCTCTACATCCCCATTCGCGTGGATATCGCCGGCGCCGACAAGGATACCGCGATGTCTGTATGCCTCGTTCGCGTCGACACCGATTGCGGCCGCACAGGCTGGGGATTCACCGCGATCACCGAGGAAGAGGTCATCGCCGAGATCGTCAATCGCGTCGCCGCGCCGAACCTTGTCGGCGAGGAGGTGATGGCGCGCGAACTGATCTGGCACAAGCTCTACTGGCTGCTGTCGCCGCGCGGGCAGACGGGCTACGCCTCGCATGCCATCGCGGCCATCGACGTCGCGATCTGGGACCTGATCGGCCAGAAGCTGGAAACGCCCGTCTGGAAACTGCTCGGCGGCAGCCGGGACAAGGTGCCGCTCTATGCCACCTTCGGCTTTCCGTTTTTCGATCAGGATCAGCTCGCCGATGCGGCGCGCCACTGGGTCGCCGACGGCTTCACCCATCTCAAGATGACCGTGGGCGACGGCGCGTTGAAAAAGGCGGCCAGCGGCTTTTGGATCGATGAGGCGATCGAGAGGGACATCCGTCGGGTCAAGGCGGTGCGGGAGGCCGTCGGCTCCGAGGTTCGGCTCTATCTCGACGCAAACTGCAACCTCGACCTCTTCCACGCGGCGAAACTCGCTCGTGCCGTCGAGGAATGCGACATCGCGATGTTCGAGGAGCCGATCACGCAGAACGACGTGCCCTCGATGGTCGAGCTGAGGCGAAAGACGTCGATCCCCCTGTCCTGTGGCCAGAACGAGGGCCTGGCGTTCCGCTTCCGTGATCTGCTGGCGGCCGGCGCCGTCGACGTCGTCCAGCCCAATGTCGTAATCAGCGGCGGCTATACCCAATGCCTGAAGATCGCCGGCATGGCGGAGGCGCATAATGCGCGTTTCGCCAACGGTGGCGCATGGTCCTACCACAACATGCACATTCACGCCGGCCTGGCGAATGGCGGACTGGTCGAACATCACTATCTTGCCGTCGAGTGTTACAAGGCGGTCTATCGCGGCCTGCCCGAGCCGGATGCGGGGTTCCTTCCGCTTCCGGACGGTCCGGGTCTTGGCTTCTCGCCGGATGAGGATGCGGTCCGCGAACTGTCGAAACGGCCGACATCGGCCGGGGCGGGGAAGGCATGAGCGCTTCACCGAACGCAGGCCGGCCCAGAATCGGGCTGATCGTCCCGCCCGCGAACACTATCGTGCCGCCGGAATGCGAGACGCTCTATGGCGACGCAATCGAATTCGCCGCGCGCGGTGCCGCGCTGAAGAGCCTCGACATCGCGGGCTACACGGATGCGGAAACGCGCATCGCCGGTCTGGCCGAGGAACTGCGTGACTGGGGCGCCGCCGCGATCGTACTGATGGGAACGTCGATGACCTTCTATCGCGGCCGTGCCCATACGCGCGAGATGGAGGAGATGGCATCCGCCGCCTCTGGTCTGCCGACGACCTCGCTGAGTTCCTCCGTCATAACGGCGCTCGCGTCGCTCAATGCGAAAAAGATCGTTCTCGGCACCGCCTATGTTGACGAGGTCAACCAGGCGCTTATCTCCTTCCTCGCGGAGCACGACATCGAGACCACCGGGCTTTCGGCGATGGACATTCGCGATGTCCGCGAAGTCCATGAGGTCACCAGCCGGCAGGTGCTGGAAACCGGCCTGAGGGCCTTCGAGAAAGACCCCGATGCCGATGCGATCCTTATATCCTGCGGTGCCCTGCACACGCTGGAAATTACCGAACCGCTCGAACGCGAAACCGGCAAGACGGTGATATCGAGCGCGGTGGCCGGTGCACGTGGTGCCGCCGCGATGGCCGGCATCGATACCCGTCGCCGCGGCTACGGGCACTGGCTGGAAACAAAGCCGTTTGAGGAAGCGGTCGCGCATCAGTAGGTCGGCAACCCTGATCGATCCCCGGTCGCGCGTCATGCGACATCGATGATGCCGGCTACCGGGAAAGTTGCTGACATCGGGCGCATTGGACGACCCGGTTTTCCCCTCGGCAGACGCGTCGCCGTCGCGACGAAAATCATACGCTGAGGCCCGGTGCAGTCGAACAAAAACGGCTTTCGTTCCCGCCCGGAACCATGCGCGAGCAGCAGTCCGAATTATTTCTTGACATATCAAGAATTGTCATCTCAAAATAAGCGACATCATCAGATTGTGCACCTGAAACGATCAAGGGAGGATCAAATGCAGTCTACGAATTCGCGGAATTTTTCGGGCTCGCAGGAGCGAAAGAGCGTCATCTCACGCCGTAAAGTCACGTCGCTCTTTGCCGGCGCGGTTTGCGTGTTGGCGATGACAGCCGGTCAGGGCCGGGCGGCAGACGAAGTCGCGACGCTGCGTGTCGCGAGTTTCATGCCTCCGCAAGGCTTCCTGAGCAGCGTCATCGTCGAGCCCTATCTCAAGATGATCGAGGAAGATTCGCAGGGCACGCTCAAGGTCGATTTCTTTCCCGGCGGAACGCTCGGCCGTTCCCCGACCCAGCAGCTGAGCCTCGTTCAGGAAGGCTCCGTTGACATGGCGGTGGTGCTGCCGGCCTACACGCCCGGCGCCTTCGAAGCTTACAACGTCACCCAGTTGCCCGGTGTTGCGGCAACCACAAAACAGTCTTCCGTTGGTGCGTGGCACGCCTATGAGGCCGGCCTGTTGCCCGAGCCGGACGGCGTGCAGGTGATCGGTCTCGTGACGACCGCTTCCAACCTGCTGCACACGAAGACACCTGTCGGCGACCTTGCTGCGCTCAAGGGTCTAAAGATCCGGGCGGCGGGTTCGATCCAGGTCAATGCGGTTGAAAAGCTCGGCGGCGCGGTCATCGGCAACATTGCCGGTCCGGAAATCGCGGAAGGCCTGAGCCGCAACCTGCTCGACGGAACGCTGATGGACTGGATCGGCATCAAGGAATTTCGTGTCGACCGCACGGCGAAAAACCACACGGAAGCCAATTTCGGCCGTCTCCTGATCATGCTGCCGATCAACAAGGCGAAGTTCGACAGCCTGCCGGAACCGGCCAAGGCCTCGATCCTCAAACATGGCGGGCTGGCGTTCGCCGAGTTTGGCGGTCAGGCCTTCGATGACGCGGTCGACGAGTTCCGCAGCGACTACATGTCGAAGTCCGACAACAAGACACTGACATTCTCGGACGCCGACAAGGCTGTCGTCGATGCCGCTTTCGAAGAGGTTGTCACCGAGTGGGTGGCCGAGGAAGACGGCAGGGACAAAGTTCTGGAAGCCTTCCGTGAAGGCGCCGCCAGCGTTCAATAACCTCCCAGGACCACCGGGCGGCGCCTGCGAGGTGCCGCCCGGCACAGTGGAACCATGACCCTCGAAAACGAAGAACCCGCGCCGCTGAGCCGGCTTGCCGTCGCCTTTGCCCTCGCGGCGGTCGGCATATTGTTTGCCAATGTCGTGCTGGTGTCGATCGACGTTTTGATGCGATGGCTGCTCAACGATCCCCAGTCATGGGTATCCGATATTGCCGAACTGACCTATCCCATCGCCATCGTCTGCTGCTTCCCCATCGCCCTCGAAGGGGGAAGCATGATTTCGATCCGTGTCTTCGGGGCCGTGCGCAGCGCGCGGCTGGGCTGGTTTCTGGACTGCCTGGGTCAGATTACCCTGACAGCCTTGCTGGGCCTGTTTGCGTGGAAGGTTTTCTGGCGCGCTCTCTCCGACTGGCATACCGGCTTCGCCACACTGACGATGAAGATCCCCACCGGGCCGACCTGGGTCCTGGTCTCGTTCATGCTGGTCGTATCAATGCTCTTTCAGCTTCGGCGGACGTGGCTGATCATCACCGGGCGCATTACCAATGTTTGAAAGTCCCATCCTGCTGCTCCTGTTCGGCGTGGCGATCATGATCGGTCTGATCGGGCTGCATTTCCCGGTCGGCGTTTCGATGGCGGTCACCGGGCTCGTGATGTTTGCCCTGCAGGTCGACATTCAGGCCGCATTCGGCACCATTTCGGCGGAAGTTGTCGCGGCCTTTACGAGCCGGGATCTTGTGACCATCCCGCTGTTTCTTCTGATGGGAAGCCTGGCCGCGCGGGCCGGCATTGCGTCGGACATATACAACCTCGCCAGTGCCTGGATCGGCCATTTGCGCGGCGGCCTTGCCATGGGCACCGTGGTTGGCTGCGGAGGGTTCGGCGCATTGTGCGGTTCGTCGGTTGCGACTGCCGCGACGATGGGACGGGTCGCGCTGCCGGAGATGCGTGCGCGCGGCTATGCGCCTGAACTCGCCGTTGGTTCGATTGCCAGCGGCGGGACGCTCGGCATCCTCATACCGCCATCGATCGTGATGGTCATCTATGCGGTGCTGACCGAGCAATTCGTGCTCGACCTCTTCATGGCGGGTATCCTGCCGGGGCTTCTGGCAATCTTCCTGTATTGCGTCGCCATCTTCATCGTGACGCGTTTCAGGCCCGAGGCCGGGCCGGCCTTTGCGCCTCAGCCCTGGAGCATGCGCTTTCGGGCCGTCCTCGGTGCGTGGCGTGCGGTGGTCGTTATCTTTCTCGTTATCGGCGGGCTCTATTCGGGCCTTTTCACCGTGGTCGAGGCAGCCTCGGTGGGCGTCGGTATCACGGCGTTGTTCTTCCTTGCCCATTTCCGACGTTCCGAGTGGATGTCGCAGCTGCGTGAGGTTGCGGTCGAGGTGGGGCAGAGCACGGCGATGATCTTCCTGATGGTCATCGGTGCGAACCTGTTCAGCTACTTCCTGACCCTCACCCAAGCGCCGCAGGAACTGATCACCATGGTCGAGGACGCCAATCTCAGCCCCTATGTGGTGATCGCCATCCTGATGCTGATGTATCTGTTTCTCGGGGCGGTTTTCGACGCGATCGCGGCGATGATCCTGACTACCCCCTTCGTCTACCCGCTGATCGTCGGGCTCGGCTTCGATCCGATCTGGTGGGGCGTCGTCCTCGTCATGGTGATCGAGATCGGCATGATCTCTCCCCCGATCGGAATGAACGTCTTCGTCCTCAACGGCGTGGCGCGAGACATTCCGCTGCGCACGATCTACCGGGGGATCATGCCCTTCCTCCTCGCGGATATCGTCCGCCTGATCATCGTCATCGCCTTCCCGGCTCTGGCGCTGATGCTTCTGCCATAGATGCGTGAAAGGGCGGAGGAGGAAGCCGCGGAAGCCTCAAGCTGAGGCTTCGGAACCATCCTTGTCGGTCTCCGCGTCCATCTGTTCAACGTTGGAGAGGATTTGCCCGAGGATGGTTTGCAGCTTTTCGACATCGTCCGGCGACAGGCCGGCGATGATCCGCGCGGCGCGCGTGGCGTTTGCTTCGCGCAGCTGGCCGCAGAGCTCCTGTCCCTGCGGCGTCAGCCGGGCGATTGTCGCACGGCCCCGGCTGCTGGTCATTTCCAGGGTGACGTAGTCGCGGTCCTTCAGCGTCTTGAGGGCCCGGCTCGCGGCCGCGGTGTCGATGTCGGCCGCGATGGCCGCATCGCCGACTGTCAATTTCTCGGCGCGGTCGAGTACCAGCAAGAGCCGCCACTCCTGCACCCCGATGCCGAAATGGTTGCGGTAGAAGGCCGATGCGGAGCGGTTGAGACGGTTGGCCACGCCCGACATGCGGAACGTGACGCCGCTGTCGATCAGCATCGGCAGGCCTTCCTCGGATATTGCGTCTGTCCGATCCAATAATTGCCCCTTCCGCTGCGCGCTCGCCCAAAGGGCAAGCTTTGTCAGGCTTTCGACGCCCTGTCGATCATTTCCATGGTTCTTTCCCAGGCCAGATCGGCCGATTTCGGCTCATATGCCTGGCGTGCATCGCAATTGAAACCATGACCCGCCGGATAGACATGGATCGGCAAGTCCGGTTGTTTCTGGCGCACCGTCTCGACATTCTCCGGAGGAATGGTGGGGTCGGTCGCGCCGTAATGCAGGACCACAGGGCACAGGGGCGCCTTGTCCGCATAATCGGCGATGAGGCCGCCATAGTAGCATGCTGCGGAGGCGATACCGGATGGAAGCGTCGCCATTTTGTAGGCGAGGGAACCGCCCACACAGAAGCCTATGATGCTTACCATGCCGTACGGACGCAGCGTGTCGACTGCGGCCGCGATATCATCGATGGCTTTGTCGAAGTCGAAACCCTTCAGGAGTTCCATACCCTTCTTGACGTCGTCGGGGGCGTATCCTGTCTCGTATCCCTGCGACAAACGGTCGAACAGAGCGGGCGCCGCGGCGACATAGCCGGCCGCAGCCAGCCGGTCGCAAACCGACCGGATATGTGCGTTGACGCCGAAGATTTCCTGCAGGACGACCACCGCGCCCTTGGCCTTGCCCTCAGGCCGGGCGAGATAGATTTGCAGCCTGTGTCCGTCGGCAGCGACCGCGTCGGTCCATTGTCCGCTCATGTTGGGCTTCCTTTCGCGATGAGGTAATCAGTGCGGCATTGCGCCGGCCGGCAGGTCGGGGCCCAGCGCGACACCTGCGTCGATGAGCAGTTCCGCCCCGGTCATGTGGAAAGAGGCCGGAGACGCGAGGTAGAGCGCCGCGCCATAGAGATCTTCCGGCGTTGCGACGCGGCCGAGCGGCGCGGCCAGTTCGAACGGTCCCCGGGCCGACGGATCCTTCAGTCTGCCGCCGCCGATATTGGTGACGACCGGACCCGGCGAGATCGCGTTGACGCGGATGTTGTAGGCCGCCAGTTCGCGCGCGGCCTGCTTAACGAGCATCTTGACCGCTCCCTTGGAAACCACATAGGCGGCGCCGACCATCAATTCCGTGGTCGAGGCCGAGACGGAACTGGTTACGATAATCCGCCCCCCTCCGGCCGCCTTCATGTGGGGCAGGCAAGCCTGAATGGATTTGAAGGTTGCCCCGACATTGACGTCGAGCACGGCGTCCAGGATGTCATTGTCGATGTTTTCGAACATGCGTTCGGCCGGCCGTTCGCCCGTTGCGGTGACAAAACCCGGACCGCCGCTGATCCCGACATTGGCGAACAGGACATCGATTTGTCCGAAGGCCTCCGCGACCCGCTTCATGGCGCCTTCCAGCGCCTGCCGGTCGGTCGCGTCCAGTTCCTCGGTCAGGATGTCGACGCCATATTCGCGCAATTGCTGCGCGGCTTTCTCCAGCCCGGCGGCATCGCGGTCGAGCAGGGCGACGCGGGCACCATTCGCCGCCATGACATCTGCGTAGCCAAGGCCGATCCCGCTGGCTGCACCAGTTATGACGACAGCGAGGCCGCTGACGTCGAAAAGTTCCTTCACGTATTTCAAGGCGCTCCTCCGAGGATATGTAATTTTCGTTCGCAATTATTGACATATCATAAAATGTGCAGTCAATAATATTCCTTCCGATCGGGACAAGTCCGGCCGGGGCAGAGGAGCTTTGCGTGCACACGAAGAAGAATGAAATCACCCTGAGAAGCAATTTCGGGATCGGTACGTCGTTTTGGGCCGTCCGTCGCGCCCAGTGGCGCGCCATGGGGATTTCCGACGAGGACATGCAAAAACCCAAGATCGCGGTGATCAACACCTCGTCCGACCTGGCAATTTGCTTCAACCATCTCGATGGCATCGCCAAGATCGTCAAGGACGCTGTTCGTGCCGCCGGGGGATTGCCGTTCGAGGTGCGGACCGCAGCGCCGAGCGATTTCATTCACAGCGCCGGCAATGCCGGCAAATACATTCTGCCGGCTCGCGACCTTATCACCAACGACATCGAGGTCCAGATCGAAGGCGCACAGCTGGACGGCATGGTCTGCCTTGCCTCCTGCGACAAGACGGCGCCCGGCCAGCTCATGGCAGCGGCACGTTTGAACATTCCGACCATTTTCGTGATCTGCGGCTACCAGCGTTCCGGCGAGGTCGACAATGAGCATGTCGACATCGAAGATGTCTTCCTCGGCGCCGGACATCACACCATGGGCGCGATCACGCTCGAACGACTGACGGCGATGAGCGAGAACGCCATCCGCTCTTCCGGCGTCTGTTCCGGAATGGGCACCGCGAATTCGATGCACACCGTGTGCGAGGCCCTTGGCATGACGTTGCCGGGCCATGCGCCCGTGCGGGCCGATAGCGAAAAGATGCTGGAGAACGCTGCGGCAGCCGGCGCGCGAATCGTCGACATGGTCTGGGAAGATCTGCGTCCCCGCTCGATCCTCACCGAGGCGGCTTTCGAGAATGCGGTCCGGGCGGTTTTCGCAGTCAGCGGCTCCATCAACACCGTCAAGCATTTGCAGGCAGTCGCCGAGGAGGCTCAGTCCGGAATCGACGTCTACGGCCTCTACGAGAAACTGATGGACGAGACGCCTGTGCTTGTCGCTGTCCGGCCGAACGGCGACTCCACCATCGAAGAGTTCGAGGACGGAGGCGGCGCGCGCGCTATCCTGAAGCAGCTGGACGGTTTGGCCCGTCATGACGCGAAGACCGTGTCCGGTCAGACGATCGGCGACATACTTGCCGGCTACGAGCCGCCGAACGATACCGTGCGACCGGCATCCGACCCGCTTTCCGACAAGCCGCCGATCGTCATCGTGCGCGGCAATCTTGCGCCAGAGGGGGCGATCATCAAGCTCGGTCTGCGCTACGACCGAAATCTGAAGATGACGGGGCCGGCGGTGATCTATGACAATCCCGTCTCCGCCATCGAAGGGCTGCAAAAGGGTGAGATCAAGGCCGGCGACATGGTCGTCCTGCGTGGTCTCGGCGTGCGGGGCGGCCCAGGCATGGGCATGGCGTCGCGCGTGGTGTTCGCCATCGAGGGGGCCGGCCTCGGCGACAGCGTTTCGGTGATCACCGACGGCCAGCTGTCCGGCCTGGTCAACAAGGGCCTCGTTGTCGGTGAGGTCGCGCCGGAAGCATTCGGCGGCGGGCCGCTCGGTCTGGTGCGCGAAGGCGACATGATCACGATCGATGTGCTGGCACGCCGCGTTGATGCGGATTTGAGCGATGAGGAATGGGAGACGCGCCGCGCGGCGCTGCCACCTGTCGGCCGTTCCGGCCAGCGCGGTTGGCTGTCGATCTATGAGAACGAGGTGGAACCCCTGTCGCGCGGAGCCACGCTCCTGCGCGGCCTTTGAGGCGGCGGCCGGGGTGGACTAAAGTCATTTCAGGCGGAGGTAAGTTTGGAAAAGAAGCCTAGCACTGCGACGCGTATCGTCAGGCGCTCGGGAAACGAGGCGCCCCGATCGCTGGAGGCCGACATCTGCGTTGTGGGCGCGGGAATTTCCGGCGTCTCGGCCGCGCTGGAAGCGGCGAAGCTCGGACGCAAGGTCGTGCTCGTGGATGGCCAGCCGGTGCTCGGTGGCCAGGCGGTGAATTCGATCATCGCCACCTTCTGCGGCCTGTTCTCCAACGGGACGCATGGCTACCAGTTCACCCATGGCGTGGCCGACGATCTGCTCGCCTATCTGGAGAAGGCGGATCAGGCGATCCATTATCGGCACGGACCGAACACCACGGTTGTCTATTACGACGAAGTGGCGCTCGGTCGCTGGGTGGAGAAAAGCATTCGCGAAGCCGGCATCACCGTGGTTCTCGGCGCCCAACTCACACATGCCGATATGCGCGACGGACGGCTGCAGCGCATCGAATTGATGACCCGATACGGGCCCGTCATCGTCGATGCGGAAGGGTTCGTGGATGCCAGCGGCGATGCGGCACTCGTCTGGCAGGCCGGGCTCGATTGCCGTGTTCCCGAAACGGCGGGTGTCTTCGGCACGCAGATGGTCGTGCTGGAGAACATCGTCGAGGACAGCCAGCCCACCAAGGTCGAGATTGCCGAGCGGCTGAAAGAGGTCGGCGACAAATACGGATTGCACCGTCGCGAGGGCCTGGGTTTCACCATTCCCGGCCGAGGCATAGCGGCGATGAACATGACGCATATCGAGACACCGCTCGATCCCGTCGAGGCGTCCGCCAAGGCGCTCGAGGGCAAGGAGCAGGCCGCGCTTGCTGTCGATTTCCTCAAGGCCGAGTTTCCCGATTGCTTCGGCAATGCGCGTGTCCGCAGCTTCGGCTTTCCCGGCATCCGTCAGACCCGCTGGATCGTCGGAACCCACCAGCTGAGCGTCGACGAGATCCGCCAGGGCGTGAAATTCGACGATGCGATCGGCCGCACCGCCTGGCCGATCGAACTGCACGACCATGCCGACGGACATCACTGGATTCTCTTCGACGAGGACCATGTCCACTATATTCCGCTGGGCAGCCTCGTGCCCCGCGACGCCCACAACATCGTCGCGGCGGGCCGATGCATCGACGCGGATTCGGCGGCCCTTTCGAGTGTCAGGGTGATGGGACCCTGCATCGCGATGGGAATGGCCGCCGCGCATGCGCTCGATCTGGCCGGCAGCGGCAGCGTTCATCAGGTCGATATCGCCGGCCTGCACGAACGCGTGGCCGACAATGTCGACAAGCAACATTACCGTTGGGACGAGAATTCCGGTCCGGCGGTTTCGAAATACTGAGACGATTGCGCGAGGGAGGCCCATGCGACTGACGGAACACGAGCAGGCAATGCTGGATGGCGGGCATGGCGAGGC
>Ga0070729_10000829_pt1 | contig 57173 bp, 44 predicted proteins | sample tdDd472_FD_66725 | JGI IMG/M metagenome (GOLD analysis project Ga0070729, IMG submission 66725) | Marine sediment microbial communities from the Atlantic coast under amendment with organic carbon and nitrate - tdDd47.2 | ecosystem: Environmental > Aquatic > Marine > Coastal > Sediment | place... | reverse complement strand
TCACTCTTTTCGCTGTAACTGGGATCATCGGTACCAGAAACATCATGCTGCCCGCACCCGAGAGAATCAGCACCGGCAAAACCAGAGCTGTCACCCCAGTACCAGCCAAGGCCCCCGGAACCGTTTACGAAAGACCAGCCGTATGAAGCGACCTCCGATGTGCTGTTGAAGTTAAAGCGAATGGATCCTGTTTCATAACAGTTAAAGCTGTAAGAATCTGATTTGCCGTCCAGGTCAATACCAACAACAATGTCACCCCGGTCATCAGTATCGATGTTAACACTTGATGCATTGGCGGTAAGATTACCACCGCCGTCACCGCTCAGGGACCAGGTCACATATTCTGTGACATTAAGAATAGTGCCCTCATAGTTGCCTGTGGCCTTCAGTTGAACTGAATTACCCAGTTCAACTTCCGTTACTGCTGTCCCTACATCCGAAATGGTAATTGAATCAAGGGCCTTTACCGTAACAGTAATATTAACCAGGTATGCTGCCTCATCAAGATCATCAGATTTTACCTCAAGGGCAGCTGTTTTGGCACCCCCGCTGCCTGGTGTAAAGTCAATAGTAATGGTCGAAGAAGATCCCGCGGCAATATGGGTTCCTGAACCCGGGCCCGCGGAAATTGTGAATTCATCTGCATTATCCCCTGTAAGTACAGGATTGTCTGTTAAAATCAAATCACCATTGCCGCTGTTTTTAACTGTCAGGGTTATCGATTGACCTGCCATACCTGCGTAGTAATCTGCCAGATCATCGAAATTTATCGTATCTCCTGATACAAGTACTTCGCCGTTGCTGATTTCGATTTCAGGAGACCGGCAGTTTCCTGTCAAATCAACAGAATAATTTCCCTCTTCGACATCGGGGCTCATGACCACCAGAGCCGCCGTCACTTCGGCAATAAAAGCTGTGGGCGTATAGACCGCTGTAAAGGTGGTCATACCTTCTGCGGGAATCGAAGCATTGAGCCCTGATGTATTCAGTACAAAGTCACTGTTCGCACAGGAAACGCCGGTAATTGAAATCGGCGCCCCGCCGCTGCTCCGGGTATTCTTAATGGCCATAGTGAGAGGATCTGAACTGTTGCCGAGAACCAGGGATCCAAAGTCATACTCACCCACGGCGGGCAGAAGGGGTATAAAGCTCCCTGGATCTGCCGGATTAGTCAGGTAACCGACCATAAAATCAGGCATCGGAAGTCCATAGCCGGTAACCTCAAAGGTAAAAGTACCCGTGCCCGCCGGTTCGATTGTGCCGTCACGGTATTGAATCGTAACGGTAGCGGTTTTCTCTCCCGTACCTGTGGGGAAAAAGCGTATGGTAAAACTTTCAGAATCTTCCTTGCCGACAGTCGAGATTGAAGTGCCCGTGGCAATAAAATCTCCCGGGTTATCGCCACTTAATCCGACAGAGAGAATTTCAATATCCTTTGTCCCATAATTTTCAAGTTCAAAAGAAACATTCTCTGTTGAGGCATTCATGAACATGTTGCCCAGGGCATGAGAATATTCCCCGCTCACCAGGGCTGTGTCATTCTGCTTAACCCTGAGACGGCCGATGTCTTTTGCCACAAAATTCCAGTTCAGTGTTGAAGGAAGTTTACTTCCTTCCCGGTTGGAAACATAATCTGTAACTGTAAGCGTATAGGTCTGACCATCAACCAGATGTGCAAAGGGTTTCATGGTAACGATACCGTTAACGGTCACCGGGGGAAGACAGGGAATCTTTGCGGCATACTCCGCTCCCGTAACCGGATCAGTTTTCAAAGTTGATAGATATATATTACTGGCACAGATTGTCCGCTCATTCATATCCTGGTCAAAGGCAACCTGGATAGCAGCGTTAATCGGCACCGCTTCATCTAAGACAACGCGGTCGGGAAAGCTCGCGGCAACAGAAGGATTAAGGGGTGCAGGCGGCACACCACTCCCTTCCGGGGCCTTTACGGAACATCTCGAAAAAAACATTAAAAACAGCAGAGAAGATAGAACTATTAAAATGAGGCTTCTTTGAAGACAGTACTGTTTCGACATCTGCTTCACTCCCATATTTTTTTGCTTTCATTTGTGTCTGTAAATTCTGCTGGAGCAGCCCCCAACATTTTTTTACCGCTAGTCAGCTGAATACGTATCATAGCCCGGGTCTCCCCGGCCGTAGAATATCACCTTGATATAGTATCCCCCCTCACCGGAGTTTTCAAGATAGAAGAGCTGGTCCGGCTCCTGTAAATCTGCCGAAGTCCAGTCTGCCGGATCTTCTGCCGGCTCTTCAGGAGGGTCTCCATTGTCAACCAGTGCCGTGAGTTTTAGAATTCCCGTGTCATCACCAGGTATCGGATCATACCGGTCAAAGAACCCGAGAAAATATGTTTCACCATCATTATCGATACTGGTTGTAAAGTCATACTGGGTACTGACATCCAGATCATCGGTAACCGTAAATCCGGTGATAAGATAATTTGTCGGCGTTACCGCATTATCTGTCGTATGATTCTCAATTTCCAGAGTAAAGTAGTCATTATCAAGATAGAGATACTGTTCATCGAAAACCTTTGTTGTATCCGTAGTAAAAACCTGGCTCAGAGGAGTCTGAAGCCCATAAGAACTGCTGCTGGTATAATTAACTGTAATAGAAGAAGGAGGATCCATATAAGGAACTGAACAGCTTCTTTCCGGAGGCATGGTCCCGCAGGGCCATGTCCCGATAGTAACGTTGTCAATCGTACCTCTCGTTCTGTTCACCATTTTAAAATGGTACATCGGCCCGTCAAATGCCACATCACATGCCCCGAGCAGAAAGGCCGCCAGGAGACCCGCGAGGGGTACAATAAGTTTGCTTATATTTTTCATTAACTGTTTCTCCCTGGTTTCCTTATATCTTGATACTCGTTTCGACCATGACTGTATGAACAACACCGCCATAGGCATAACCCGGGTCATACTCTTCGGGATCAATCTTTATGACATCCCGTTCAACAAGATACTGAAACTGGTATCCCACGGTAATACTGACCGGTCCTTTCAGAAAAGACAGTCTCGGGAGATCAAAGGTGGCGCCCAGTGATACAATATGCTTATCATTATCAAGTATATTGATCTTGCCGGTATTTGCATTGTCAGGAGTAAAGGCCATCTGGTAGGCGTAACCGGTACGGGCTGTCAGCCAGTCAAGAATCTGATATGAGAATCCAAATTTAGGAGTAAAAATATTCCTCAGTTTCGGCAGTGCATACAAGGAACCATCTTCACCTGCCGCGTTGGCCTGATCTATCAGCGCCTGGTGTACAATCTGCTTGGTTGGAGACGAATTCCACATGGACCACATTTCAAAATCACAATCGAGAGAGAAAGTCATATCCCATATCGAGTAGGCAACACCCCAGTTGAGGATATGAGGAGTATAAAATCCGTACATCGAAATAACCATCGGCATACTCATGTTACCGACCTGCATCTGGGCGTCATTTGTCACGGGGTATATCTGCAGGTATGATTCCTGACGAAATGACATTCCGACTTCGAGGCCCTTCATCATCGGCCAGAGGCGCCCGGGAGAAAAGTAGGCGCCCGCGGTAAAAAAAGTTACCGAAGTCTGGTCCATCTTCGTCTGGCCTTCAGGTGTCTGGGTTTCAGAAGAATTCATCTGCACATTGGTAAGCTTGTTGGCACCCTCACCGCCAAAGGACATATTAGCGCCCAGTCCAACACCGAAGAGGTCATTCATAAATCCCATCCCCAGTCCCAGCATTATCTTGGTAACCTGAATATTTCTGCCAAAACGCTGAAAATTATGAGTTCGCAGATCAATATCATTTATTTTTGCCGCATAGTTAGGAAGAACCGTCCCCAGACCAACGCCAATTCGTGCTGATGAGATAATGTCGGGCATGGTAACCAGAACATTCATATCAACGGCAATACCGATTACCGCTGCGGCAAAATCCGCATCGCTCATTTCAGTCAGGCCGTCTCTGCTGATATCCATAGCAAAAACCGGCATAGTATAGAGAGCGTTTATCGCCAGCTGATTGTAATAGCCGGTTTTTGAAGAACTGCTGGTGCTGTCACTCGTCTCTCTTCTTTTCAGTGACATGTCGCCTGCCGGGGTGCTTCCAGTGGGGCGGAGTTTGTAGGTTTTTCCAAGTCCCGCGGGATTATAATAGACCGATGACCAGTCATCGACTGTCGCGGTCATGGCATTTCCCATGCCCATTCCCTTTGCCGAAAACCCGTAAGTCTCGGCAAAGGTTCCCGCCAGTAGTGGTGAAGTACCGGCAGCCAGGATAAACAGAATTAGTACGATATATTTTTTAATGCTTTTTTTCATTTATAGTCCTCCGTTATGGTATCGATTTTTCAGGGTTAACTGTAATGTTTCAGTATTCACCCTACTCACCGAAATAATCTTCTATCTGACCATTGTACTGGAAATCATCCCCGAAGAATTCTTCAGGATCGAAGCCGTACTTCGCCAGGATAACCTCCCGGCTGGAATCATTCATCAGCTGTACCACATCGGGCCAGAACACCGTATCGTAGTCAGTCAGAAGAGAGTATTTGTCTTTGATAAACCGATCTATATCCTTCAAGATGTCCCCTGAGCTGAATTCTTCACCGTCCCAGTCAAGGGTATTGAGGACATACCTGATGGTTCCATCGGCATTTTCGAGATTGATTTGGCCTGCCAGTTTGGAATAGGCGATCCTGTTTTCCTGGGCGGCAAAAAGATCAAGGGCATCGGTGAGCTCGGGGTATTCACCAAGCGTAATTTCACTGACCCTCAGGAGATGCTCAAAGAGAATCTCTTTGAATTCGTCGTCATGAAATTCCCATGCCCCGTCTTCAGTTTCCGGGTCACCGTCAGGATCACTGTTCCATGTGCTGACCAGTGAACCGAAGGTATGAAGGAGACCGGAAACCTGATCGCTGTTCGGCGACTCCTCCTGGGCCAGAACCTTGTCAAAGAGTATACTGAGTACCTTATCGAGAACATAGTAATCAGAACCGTGATCTGACTTTGTTGAAAGAAGGGCAGACATCATTTTCTGGTTTCTCTGAAAATCTTCCCAGCCGTCGTCCTGGTTCTTTTCTATTGAACGGGCAAGAGAATCATTTGCCAGTTCTCCCCCTTCTTCGAGGATAACGTCTTCGGGTCGGGCGTTGTCAAAACCGGTATAGGATGTCACACCTCCGTCAGTAGAACCGCCGGTGCCATCGACAAAGAACCAGTCTTCGAAGGTCAGATGGAAAGGCAGTGCCGAATCTTCTGTCCAGATAGAGAGAAGAGGCCCCTTGGTGGCCCGGGTCATTGAACTGAACTGTTCGAGACCATAGAAAAGCCTTCGTCGGGTACCCCAGTCTTTAAAGGTACTGTCATAGTCAACACCCGCGGTATCGGCATCAGCCTTGAATTCTTCGACGCTTTTCGCGTCATCGTACTTTTCATCCGTCAGCCCGAGGACAAGCTTAAGGGCATTTGTCACAACCCGTGTCCGGGGGGCATTGGCCGCGCCGCGGGCCTGGGTCACATCGTATTCAAGAGCCATGGGAAGCAGGCCGTCGCAGAACTTTGTCGCATCATTGGGATCAGAATCATAGAGCAGATTCAGAGGCGTACGCATGGCAATGGGCTGAAAATAGCGCCGCTGAGCCCAGCCGAGCCACGCGTCACCGGTTCTCGGTACCCCGGAGCCGTCAGAGCGCCGCAGGGCATACTGATGGTGAGAACCACTGCCGGAACCGTTGACCCTGGGCAGCCAGGTATGATTCGCGAAATTATCACCACCGTTATTCCTTTTTTTATAGTAGAAACGCGACATGATATTAGACATCAGGCCTTCGGAGAATTTTTTCATTCTCATAAGAGTAGTTGCCCTGTTGCCTGCGTCAGCAAAATCGCGGTTCTGGTAATCCATCAGAGTACCGAGAGCGGACAGAACTACCGGTAATAGACCGTTTCTCCGGTTCCAGACAGCGTCAGATTCAGTGGCGGTAAAATTTGATTTACCTGAACCGATGATACCGATATCGTTCTCCTCTTTATCCACCCGGGGAAAGGCAAAACGATACACACCGGGAACATTATGGGTAATAATAGCCGGCTGTGATGTGCCACCGCCGAGAGAATCGACAACCATATCATACTTCAGAGTCCCGTTTTGAGGAGTGCCTTGATACAGGAACCGCACCCTGAAATCACCAGGCTTCGTTGAATTTCTTTCCGTACCGCCCTGGTAGGCCCAGACATTATTGCCGGCAAAGTAGCGTGCGCCGGTCAAACCGGCAATACCGTTGCCTTCGAGAATTTGAAACAAGGCGCCCTGTTCATCAGCACCCCAGGTTACCAGAAAAATATCCAAATAAAGGTTCATTGGGACAACAATGGCCATTTTCTTTTCCGCCACCAGCCACTGGTAGTTCCGGTACATCGCTTCGATGTGGGAGTCACAGGCTCTGTCGGGATTACTTTCTTCGATCATTTCGTTAAACTTAAAACGTCCCGCCTCAAAGGCCCTGACTGTCGGGTGTCCCATACCGGTATATATGGAGCCCCCCTGATCATAATCCCACTCGTGAATACTCCGTATACCATCTTCATTGTTTGGCGCAACAAACGTTTGGTTATCATTAAGACCTAAAGCCTGTTGAGAATCCATACTAATCATATAGTAGTCAGTATACCAGATCGACTTATAGCGGTTATGGCGCTGTTTTCTGCCATTAACCTGTGCCAGTTTACCATCGGTTCCGTCGCCACAGTTAATCGGGGCGTTCCATGGATTGTCCTCTTCATCAATCGCGTAATCAGCAAAGACCATACTGCCCTCGTTATCATCACCAAAGCCATCGGTAAAGGGGTCTTCAGGGTCACTGCCGTCGGCAGGATAGAGATAACGGCCGGTACGGGTGTTTTTGAAGGCGTAAACCCTGCCACCGGGCCGGTCGTATATCTCCCAGGTATCCTCTTTATCTTCGCCGCTGTCAGGATCATAGTGAGTAAAGATAACCGTTTCTGGAGCCGCTGGCTTATAGTAATAGGGGCCTTCTCCGTTCCAGCATGCCCGCGCCATCCAGTAGAGGAGAAAACGGGAAGTATTGACGTCACCAATACCATCGGCTGCAAAGGGCTGAAATTCATTTTTAGCCATAGTGGCGCCGGTGGGATTTCCTCCCGAAGGTATACCGATATCACCAGGGCCGGCTCCGCTCATAAAACGCTGGGCAAAATAATTCTGATTATAGCCAATTTTATATGGAGAGTTGTTGCTGCCATTTCCCTGGCCTCCCCAGTAATCGTCGACGGAAAAAAGCTTTTTAGAATTACGATGAATTGCATCACGCTGGTCTGAATTCACCGTGTTGTCACGGCCATCTACAAATGCCAGAGTGTAGGTTCCGGCTACAATACCTGCAGCATCTACATTTTTCCCCCCCATGGCAAAAAGGGAGTCATTCAGAGTAATGCCCCCGGCGTAATCACCGTGCCCATGGTCATCACTATGGTCAGATTCGAGAGCTCCTCCAAGGGGAGTATCTTCACTGGTGTCACCCCCATCGAACCAGCCGCTATTCTGTGACATGGCAGAGAGAAAAAGAAACTGCTCAAGGTATGAAACAGGCCACGGATTGTCACCATTGGTCCAGTCGGCCGAAGGATTGTATCCGCGCCGATCGCGGCCGAAGGTATCATGACGAATAAGGTCATAAATAGACTCTTCGAGGTGCTGCTCCTCCGGGTCATAACCGATATTCTTCAGGTTCTCAAACAGCTTTACTGGAAAATAATGCTTGTGCTTCTCATCATCTTCATAGTTTTCATCGGTTACCTTCAACTTCGGGTCAACAGAACTGATAAGAGATTCAGGGCGGTCAGAACGGAGAAACATCCCAAGGCCCAGGGCGTTGCTGAAGTTTGCAATATTTCTGGCTTCTGAGTTTGAGAAGTAGTCGTCATCGTTTCTGCCGTATACCTGCTGGTATGTCTCACCATGTGACATGGTCGCGGAGCTTGTATACCGCGAATCACCGGCAAGAACATTGTTGGCATCATGGTGAAAAAAAGTATAATCTTCTACCATCATGTCACGGAGGATTTCCCAGGGCTCTTTTTCTCCGGCCCCGGCATCAATGCCCATTGCAGTCATATCAGACGCATCGGTAAGCAGATTTTTCAGGGTATTCCTGACATCTGAATCACGGGCAATGTCCATTACCGCCATGAGCAGTGAATTGAGTCCCCGGGTTGCATGGCCGAGGCCAATGTAATCAGCACCATCATCCAGCATCTGATTGTAATCGGTTATTTCATTATGGTTCGTAATCAGGGTTCCGCCGCTGTTGAGCCACATGGGCTGATCACTCTGGATACAGAGCTTGCTGACAAGCCTGATGGTGTCTTCGAGACCTCTCGTAGCTATATCTTTGTCTACGGGATCTGTCAGGTTGTCAATGGCATCCTGCGCGGTTTCACGCATCACTTCGGGAGTATGCTCTTCCATACTATATCTGTTCGCAAGTATCATGACCTGAAGAAGGTCATCGCGAATAGAAAAATCATATTCATGAACAAGATCTACAAAACCGTAAAATCCCTCCGCGTAATCGGTCGGCTCGTCTTCTCTGTCAAGAGTATCCTGATTGACAAGTCTTTCGATTATGTTTCTGACCAGCTTTATCGCCTTCTGGGCAGGACGTTTGCGGTCCATCAGCAGAAGTTCAAGATCATCCTTTGTCTGCCGATAAGCCTCTTCATCTTCATAGATAAGAGCGACAGATCCCTTTGAGACTTCATTCAGGGACAGACTATAGATAAGATTGCGCAGCGCTGGATAATCATCCAGTATGGTACTGAGGGAATATTCAACTTCTTCAACCTGCTGAAAATCTCCCAGCCCGGTACTGCAACCGGTAATTAATAGGACAAACAACATAAGAACTGAAAACACCAGATAACTGATTTTTTCCTTCATCAAAGCTTCCTCCTGGCCTGTTTATAAAACTACCTGCAGCGGGAGGTCCCCCCTTCTGCAGTGATTCCCTTTACCTCTTTATCCCCGCAGGGTTTTGAAGTTCAGGGGTGACAGCGTTATTTTTTTGTTGCTGCCTGTAGGCTCCTCACGAAAAATCTTTGTCTATTTTTTTCCAATCCTTTCCGAGATCAGGTTTCTTCTGGTAATTACTTGTCTGTAGAGGGTTTCTTTTTTTATGACCGTATACAGTGTTTTATTTTTCCCCCGGGGCAGCACTACAAAGCGGTACCGTTTTCCGTGAACGAACACCGGGCTGTACCAGCGCGCTTCGTAGAGCGCTGTTCCCTTTTTCTCATCTACTTCATTGCAGCGTACGGCTATTTGATAACCTGAATCATCAACGGCATATCCGTCATGTTTCAGTTTCTTCCATATTGTTCCATCATCGCTTGTTTCAATCTTAATTAACGGTTCATGAAACTTGATTGCTCCAGGAAGAGCATCCTTCCAGGTCATACGAATATATTCATCGTCACCGTTTTTCGGATGAACCAGTTCAGGTTTACTGACCAGTTCTTTTGCCGGCATTGCGATATTCTTCCTTTCAATAAAACGCCGGCTTTTAAAGGTATATTTCAGGGTGGCGGGTATTTCAATGGTGGCGGGTGCGGCAGCCATTTCACCGATGGTCTTCTCGATCCAGGCGCTTAAAAATTTTCCCGTATGAGGGCCGTAGTAGTTACTTCCCCCCTCGTAATATTGAAGAGAGTATTCTTCCGATGTGTTTACGTAGCCGAAATAGCCGTTTGAGCAGCTGACCACTACGTAGCGTTTTGCCTTTTTGAGACCGTGTGTTTTACCCGAAGCGGCGGCTTTTGCAGACAGACGCTTACCCATCTCATAAGTTACCTCCCAGGGAAGAGGAAGAAGAACTGTGTCGCCCACCTGTACCGCCTGAATCAGAAGCCGATGGGGAAACTCTTCTTTAGAAAGGTAGAGATACTGAAAAGGCCCGCCCAGGGTCCGCTTGTGACCATGTTCGCCTTTATAGAATACTTTCCGCGGCCACCCGGGACCCAGCATTGGCACATACGACATCCAGTTGTCTCTTCCCCTGCCGCAGGCTCCACCGGCATTGGCGGCGCCGACAACGGGCCGTTTGGCAATAGTTATCTTCCCTATCTTATTATTTTTCAAAAGATTAAGATACCGGGTTCGGTAGCGTATAACGGGCTTATCGAGATATTTATTATCAAGAGACCTCACCAGCTGCACCGCTGCATCGGTGGCAATGTCTGAAAGACGCTTCATATCTTTAAAGGTCTCAGGTTTCTTGTCACTGTAATTTGGATTATTATCAGCATGAGTGCTGTTCGCCGGTGAGTGAATAATTTTCCAGGGGGTCTTATAGACTTTCATAAGGCGGTATTCCACATCCCGCTCAAAGAATCCGTAGATATCCGCGCTGTAGAGATCATCGAGCTCTCTGGCGTTGGAATTGCCGTGGATAGCAAAATTGCTGTAAACAGCCAGGGGCTTATAACGGTTATCCTTTTTATCAAGGGCATCGATTCTGACAATATGCATGTCAGGATTTACCGCTTCATGGGCAGTCGGTTTTATCTTCAGCTTCTTAACGGCCCTGTTCCTGAGATAGGGCTTCAGACTCCGGTTTTTAGTCACTCCCCGTACATGAGTACTTCCCGTGGCAATTCGTGCCGGTTTACGTGAACTGTAAGCCTCTATTACAGCTTGAGAAATTTTATGGGAAAGGAAGTTAAAGTAGTCTTCGTTGAACCCCTTCCGGTTCGATGCGTTATCATTGTAGAGACTGCAGCTGAAATAATTCCCCGTTCCTGAGTGGGTATGAGTACCGCTGAAGACCAGTCCCCCGGCGTCGACATCGGTTCTTGAGGCTATCAATTCAGCAACCCGGTGATGAACAACCAGTGAGCCTGACTGAAGGTCTCCCTGGACCAGTACTACGGGTTTTCCCTTCGGGGGCTTCAGGTAGATGGCCCGTACCTTGAGGCGGGTTCTAAAGCCCTGCCCGTCTTTTCCAAATATAGAATGACCCGCCGTGGGAAGCCCCGGGGGCGGCGTAATATCAGCTTCAGCTGCCCCGGCGAGAAGCTGTGCTGAATCAATGCTTCTCAGGGGTGCCCGATACTTATAGGTAATATCCATCTGCCGGGTCGATACGCAGCCTGAACTCAGGGCGCACACCACCAGTAGAACTATTACATAAAGTAATTTTCTCATCAAAAGAGCTCCAGCTATGGCTTTTTATATTTGTTGTAAAACTTTAATCCCGACTGTATCAGTTATGTTTAATTTGCCTTCGCAAAATGAACACAACATGCCTTTTGTTGCATAAAGTCGAGCGACATTTCAGTCTAGTAAGTCTAAACAATGTTCAGGTTCTACACGCAGAACTCCCCGCTTCACCGGCCTGCGTCAGAGTTCGCCCGAAGAACCTGCGCTTTGTAAATCCCCGATGACTGGTTTACGAAAACCGTACAATAGAGTGATCATTCACTCGAATACGTCATTTCTAATGCAACATACTACTAAAGTCAATAATTTTTTCGGTCCGTATGGTCGGACTGCTAATGAGAATATACTAAAATCAGGTCTAAACAGGAAGAAGTTTTTGAAGTATAGTCAGAATTTGACATGTGTACGCTATTGCGGTACAAAATGGGTGAAATTTTAAAAAATATCGAAAAATGATACCAAAAAGGAATAATTTTTCTATTATTGCGGTGCACGTTTGCGGAAAGAAAAAAAAACTATCCCAGGTTTTTTTTCTTTTTTAGAATAAAATGGAATAAAAAAGGAGTGTTTAGAAAGGAAGTTTATCCTGCTTTGCTGCTTTGCAAGTTTGCGGAAAAGATTATCTGGATGCGGCTATTTATTACGAGTTCTTTGGCATGTCTCCGTGCTTCAGGTTAATTTTGTCCAGAGATTTATGCAGTCTTTCCTTATGGTCTGCATTATTCATGGGAGAGATAATAAGATTAGTCCCAACTGTGGATATTTCAAGGAGAGTGTCAGAATCAATATGAAGGAGGTCCATTATTGATTTATCTATAATTAATGCGGAATTGTTGCCGTGCTGTACCAGTTTTTTAATCATGAGAGTTTCCTCCTGCTGCAATTGATCTGAATCAGGAAATAGTGATATTTCATGGATCTAATGTGAGTATCGGCAGGTTTGAGAAAACTTTATAGTATATACTTAGCATTACATTCTTTCAAGACCGAAGGATTATTAATGCGGACTTGCCAAAAGACCTTTTTGACAATGATAAGGGAGGCTTTGGCGGAGGCTCCATTGACACAATCTGTTTAGGCTGAAAAAGTTCTGAAGGGCACAAAAAAAGCGGCTCCCTTACGGAAGCCGCTTTTCTTCTCTATAATAATATACTTCTAATACTCCATCTTGGCAAAACGCTGGTAGGTAGCATACCGCCACTTGGCGTTTTCTTCAGCCGCCTTGAAAAGCTCATCGGCCTGATCGGGGAATTCCTTTTTCAGTGAGGTGTATCGAACCTCACCTGCAAGAAAATCCTGGAACTTGCTCCAGTCCGGTTCCTTTGAATCGAGGGTAAAGGGATTCTTTCCTTCAGCCTCGAGACGCGGATCAAAGCGGAAGTTTGACCAATAGCCTGCTTCAACTGCCAGCTTTTCTTCTTCCTGGGTCTTCCCCATACCGGCCCTGAGACCGTGGTTAATACAGGGAGAATAGGCGATAATCAGTGACGGTCCGGGAAAAGACTCGGCTTCACGAAGCGCCTTGATAAACTGTGCCTGACTCGCCCCCATGGCGACCTGGGCAACGTAAATATACCCGTAGCTCATAGTCATGACACCGAGATCTTTCTTACGGATCTTCTTACCTGAGGCGGCAAACTTTGCAACCGCGGCGGTCGGTGTGGCCTTTGATGACTGGCCTCCCGTGTTTGAATACACTTCAGTATCAACAACCAGGACATTTACATCATCACCTGAGGCGAGAACATGGTCAAGACCGCCATAGCCAATGTCATAGGCCCAGCCATCACCACCGATAACCCACACTGAACGTTTCACCATGTACTGTTTCAGGGCAAGCATCTCTTTAGCTGCAGAGCTACCGTCTTTTTCAAGAATAGAAATAAGTTTACCAGAAGTTTCACGAGAGGTTTCTCCGTCTTCGCGTCCAGCAATCCATGTCTCAAGGGCTTCTTTCAAATCTCCGCTGGCGCCACCGTCCAGCATCTGGTTCGCAAGACGCTCAATGCGGTCACGAAGCTTTTCACTTGCAATCTGCATGCCATAGCCATACTCCGCGTTATCTTCGAAAAGTGAACTGGCCCATGCAGGCCCATGCCCCTTATCGTTTATACAGTAGGGAGTTGAAGGCGCTGATCCGCCGTAGATGGAAGAACAGCCCGTTGCGTTGGCAATCATCATTCGATCACCATAGAGCTGAGTAATCAGCTTGATATAAGGAGTCTCGCCACAGCCGGCACAGGCACCTGAGAATTCAAAGAGGGGCCGCGCGAACTGTGAACCTTTAACGGTAGTCTTTGCCATCAGGGTATCTTTGTAAGAAACATTTCCTGCAAAGTATTCCCATCGCTCCTTTTGATCCATCTGGGATTCAAGGGGCTTCATGACCAGGGCCTTCTCCTTTGCGGGACAGACATCTTCACAGTTGCCGCATCCGGTACAGTCGAGGGGGCTGATCTGAATACGGAACTTGAGTCCCGCTAGAGCCTTACCCTTGGCTTCGAGAAGATCGGTACCGGCAGGCGCACCGGCTTCTTCTTTTTCATCGAGAAGGAAGGGGCGGATTACCGCGTGCGGGCAGACATAAGCACACTGGTTACACTGAATACAGTTTTCAGGAAGCCACTCAGGCACATGAACGGCAATCCCCCGCTTTTCATACTGGCTTGTCCCGGGAGGGAAAGTTCCGTCGGGGAAGTCAGAGAAGGCGCTTACCGGCAGGGAGTCTCCTTCCTGGCGATTAATGGGATCGACAATGTTCTTGATGAATTCAGGTACATCATCTCGGGTTCTTTCGTCCTTCGCATCGAGGCCTTTCCATTCGGCAGGGACTTTAACTTCCTCTACATCCGCTCCACCGCGATCGACTGCGTTATAGTTCATGTTAACTATATTGTCGCCCTTCTTACCGTAGGATTTTTTAATAGCGTTCTTCATGTTCTGCTCTGCTTCACTGTAAGGAATAACTTCAGAAACCTTAAAGAAGGCAGCCTGCATGATTGTATTGGTACGGGTTCCAAGGCCAAGCTCTTCGGCGATGTCCGTAGCATTTATAATGTAAAACTTAATTTCTTTGTCAGCAAGGTACTTCTTGACTGTATCAGGAAGACGCTTCTTAGTTTCTTCGGCGTCCCAGATACTGTTTAAAAGAAAAGTACCCCCCTTCTTAAGGCCCTTGAGCATATCATACTGGTACAGGTATGCCGGCACGTGACAGGCGACAAAGTCAGGTGATGTAATCAGATAGGTTGACTTAATAGGAGAATTACCAAAACGGAGATGAGAAATGGTAATACCGCCTGATTTCTTTGAATCATAGGCAAAGTACGCCTGGGCATACATATCCGTGTTATCACCAATGATCTTGATAGAGTTCTTATTGGCGCCAACAGTACCGTCTGACCCGAGGCCGTAAAACTTTCCTTCAAAGGTATCAGCAGGAACAACATCAATAACCTCTCCAACGGGAAGTGATGTAAAGGTAACATCATCAACAATACCGATGGTGAATCCGTTTTTCGGCTCAGGAAGCTTCAGGTTATCATAAACCGCAATGATCTGGCTTGGAATGGTATCCTTTGAACTAAGGCCGTAGCGTCCACCAACGATTGTCGGAGCATTTTCCTTCCCATAGAACAGCTCACATACATCAAGATAGAGAGGCTCGCCACCTGCGCCCGGCTCCTTCGTTCTGTCAAGAACAGCTATATTCTTTACAGTCTTTGGAAATGCCTTCATGAAATACTTTTCAGAGAAAGGCCGATAAAGATGCACGGAGATCAAACCGACCTTCTCTCCCTTCGCGGTGAGATAATCGATAGTTTCAATGATAGTATCTGTTACCGAACCCATGGCAACGATAACATTTTCAGCATCAGGATCGCCGTAGTAGGTAAAGGGCTGATAGTTACGACCGGTGATTTTAGATACTTCTGCCATATAATCCGCTACGATATCATCAACAGCCTCGTAATAAGGATTACATGCTTCTCTTTCCTGAAAATAGATATCAGGATTCTGGGCAGTACCCCGGGTAACGGGATTGTCAGGATTCATTGCGCGTTTTCTAAATTCATCAAGCTTGTCGTAGTCAACCAGGCCCTTCAGGTCTTCATAGTCGATTACTTCAATTTTCTGAATCTCATGTGAGGTTCTGAATCCATCAAAAAAGTGAAGAAACGGAACCCTGCTCTTCAAAGACGCGAGGTGGGCAACACTTCCCAGATCCATAACTTCCTGTACACCGCCGCTGGCAAGAAGGGCAAAACCGGTCTGCCGGGCAGCGTAGACATCCGCATGGTCTCCAAAAATTGAGAGCGCCTGTGCGGAAAGGGAACGGGCGCTGACATGAAACACTCCGGGAAGAAGCTCACCGGAAATCTTATACATATTGGGAATCATCAAAAGAAGTCCCTGCGAAGCTGTAAAGGTAGTAGTAAGTGCACCGGTCTGGAGAGAGCCGTGAACCGCTCCGGCGGCTCCGCCTTCAGATTGCATTTCAACAACCTTTACTTCTTCATCAAAGATATTCTTTTTACCGTATGCAGCCCATTCATCAACATGTTCAGCCATTGTTGATGAAGGAGTGATAGGATATATTGCTGCGATTTCTGTAAAAGCATATGCAACATGGGCGGCTGCCATGTTGCCATCCATAGATTTCATTAACTTTTTGTCTGCCATTAGACATTCTCCTTAATAACTAATTTTCAGCTTCGTAACCCAAACCAGATTTTCCTTTGTGAAAATCTGCCCCGTACGGAATATTTTATTTGTTAAATGTATATCGATGAATTTATTTATTTTTCTCTTCTGGAGCACCTAAAACTGAAAATTTAAGATGCATCACGACATCGTATTATACACCTATCCGTACAGTTAGTCAAGATATAGTTTACCCAAAATTAGACACTACTTGCCAATTGCATATTCTATTTTTTATTTACAAAAAGGGGATGAATGATTCATCCCCTCTGTGACAGGAAACCTTAAAAATCGGAAACCCGTCAATCATTTTACGGCTAATTTTATAAATATATTTTAGGATTTCGCCTCACTTCTCCATGATGGTTTCATCTACCGCCATGCCAAAGTGTCTTCCCCCTTCTTCTGTGAACCCTATGACCCGGTCGCCCTTTTTCAGCTGCACCACGCTGACAGGCCCGCCGTCAGGAAGGGTCAGCCTGATAGTTTCGGCATTCTGAAGCACCACCGAATGCTCTCTTCCCCTTGAGTCCTTTGCGAAGACCACCAGCATGGGACGCTTTTCAATCTTTGATCTTCCGACAAAAACCGTTTCAGCCTCTCCCTGGTGACCGATAACCTGTACGGGATCTCCCGTTGCCAGTTCACCGAGGTAGCGGGTCTTATCTCCAGGGACCCGTACATACGAATGAACCGCACCGGCGTTTACCCTGAAGGGCCGTGGCGCCACGTAGGGGTTCTCAATATTTTCCGGGTGCACCAGAAACATCCCCTGGCTGCTGTTGCCCACAAGCATGCCCCTGCCGCTTTCAAGATTACTGCAGGTATCGACGCAGACCCGGTCGCCGATACCGATAGTGGTCACCTTTGTAATTTCAAGCTCTTCGAGCTGAAAGTCTTCATTGTTCAGGTTCTTGACAAGGTTTACCACCCGGCGAACCTCCGAAGGGTCAGATGTTTCTAGCACCACGCCGGCAACTCCCTTCTCCATGATACCGACGGCAAGTTGGGCGTCATCCAGATTGCGCACAAAGGTGAGAAGATTCTCTCCTCCCCGGGGAATCAGGTTTTCGATGGGAATAATGTCCCAGTCAGTGGTTCGAACAACGACCTTTTTATTTTTCAGCAGGCTTCCCGCCTGCTCTTCATCCTGCTTGTTGTTGATGATGATAACTTCAACATCATCGGGAACCTTCAGCTCTCCATTATCAGTTGAGGCGATTGTAACGATACCGAGTTCACGAATCTTCGATACCAGTTCAGGGACCGTCAGAATGACGTCTACTCCTGCCTCAAGTGATTCGGTCACCACATCATGGTTCCATTCGGGAAGATGCAGCCAGCACTGTTTCAGTACGCTCATCCGTGAACCACCTGGGCAATCTGCTTCACGATGTCTTCGGGATTTTCATGTTGAAAAATATTTCTTCCGATGGAGACTCCTGCTCCCCCGGCCTGAATTGCGCCCTTCACCATTTCGATTATTTCAGCATCGGATTCCATTTTTTCGCCCCCGGCAATAACGACAGGTACGGGACAGCCGTCGACCACTTCTTTAAAGGACTGGGCACTCCCGGTATAATTGACTTTTACAATATCTGCCCCCAGTTCAGCACCGACACGGGCGGCATGTTTCACCACTTCGGTATCATATTCGTTATCAATTTTTGCGCCCCGGGTATACATCATGGCAAAAAGTGGCATTCCCCAGTCACGGCATCCCTTTGAGATTCTCCCAAAACTTTCAAGCATATCTGATTCGGTATTGGCCCCCAGGTTGACATGAATCGAAACAGCGTCAGCACCGAGACGAACCGCTTCTTCTACCGAGCAGACCAGGGTTTTGGCGTTACTATCAACTGCCAGGCTGGTACTTGCGGAAAGATGAATGATCAGGCCGATATCACGTCCCGTATTTCGGTGCCCCTTGTCAACCATGCCCTTATGCATGACAATGGCATTGGCACCACCCGATGATACCCGGTCTACAGTTGCAGGCATATCAGTCAGGCCATGAATCGGGCCGACGGTCACACCATGGTCCATGGGAACAATTATGGTTTTTCCCGTGTTGCGGTTTAATATCCGCTGAAGTCTTATCTTTTTTCCTATCATATTAATATATCCTGTTTTCTTTATTTGGAATGGACCGCTCTTTTTAGTATTTGCAGGTCAACAGAATAGCGATAGACTCCTGAGAGTCAAGTATTTAAGAAAAAAGTTTATAAGATAAACTTCCTTACCTCATTTCTTAATTCATTGACAGTAATTATTTAGAATGAGAATATTCACTTGACCGGCCCGCCCCCCAACCCCTGGAGGGGGACTTAGGGGTGATGTTTAAGGAAGTTAAGGTCCCCGGGTGAGGCTGTTTTTATGATTTTAATAGCCCAGGGTTCAAACCCTGGGCTATTAAAATCATAAAAACAAACCACGGGTAAAAAAACAAAACGGAGAAAACCATGCCCACAATCATAGACCTTTCAAAGCTCATCGAATACAAAAAAAACGACCCCTTTTATATGAAGGTAAAGATAAAGCATAAGCCTCACCCAAAATCTAAATTCCTCATTCGCTTTATAGGCCTGCCGAAACGTCTTTTTCCAAATGGGTGGCCTGGATGGGCTGACGACATGATCACTCAAATGGGAGTTCACTCAACGACCCACCTTGACGCTCCCTGGCATTTTGGCCCCACGGTGAACGGCGAAAAAGCAAAAACCATAGATGAGGTGCCCCTGGATTGGTGTTACGGGGAAGGAATAGTCCTCGACATGACACATAAAGAAGACAATGACCCGATAACAGTTCAGGATGTCGAAGCAGATTTAAAAAAATCCGGCGCTCAAATTAAAGAAGGAACTATCGTTCTGGTGAGGACTGACTGTGACCGCTTCCAGGGTCAGGCTGATTTTCCCGCTAAGGGGCCGGGAGTTACGGCCGATGCAACCGAATGGCTCATAGACCGGGGCGTAAGGGTGATGGGCATCGACCAGTGGGGCTGGGACATGCCCCTGAAGGCCCAGGCCGAACTGGCAAAAGAGACCGGCAACACAGAAATCTTCTGGGAGGCCCACCGTGTCGGCACCCGAAAAGAATACTGCCACATTGAGCAGCTGGTGAATCTGAAGGCCCTTCCCGCCCATGGTTTCAAGGTTGCCCTGTTTCCCTTAAAGATTAAGGGGGGCTCTGCGGCTCCTGCCCGGGTTGTTGCTATAATTGAGTAGTATACTAAAAGCTTCTCTACTTAAGCTTCTAATACTTGAAGGCCGGCACGGATGCCGGTATGTATTGAACAAGCTATAGGGCGGAGCACACGAAGTGCTCTCCCGCCCGTTAAGCCACCCCGGAGGAAAAGTAAGATAGTAGCACGTATGGATAATCATGAAGAGGTACAGATAAGAAAACGTACCCCTGACACCGTTAATATAATTCATTACCAGGCATTACTTCTGTTATTCACCTCTGCTTGTGTTCCCTCCGGGGGCTTACTTTTGTCTCGCCACAAAAGTAAGCAAAAGGGCGCTCAGCCGGCGTTTTTTGAAACATCGTGTTTCACGCCGGCACTCGAGCATCCTGCTCAGCGTTCAATCGCCAGAGGGGCTCAACGGGCGGGAGTGCGCATCCTGCGCGCCGCCCTGTGACTTTTGCAGTACAAACTGGCATCCGTGCCAGCCTTTAAGCAATCCAATACCTGTTTAATTAAGAACAAAAAAAAGCAGCGCTCTCAAAACAAATTCACATGCCAGAGTGTTTAAGGAATTCCCGGGCAATAATATCCTGAACGTCCAGCGAGAGGCCGATGTCCTCGGGTTGAGGGTAATGGCGCAGCATCAGGCCCCCGTTGAAATGCCCGAGGGCATTGACCATTTTAGAGATTTCTTCTGTCAGTTCATTTTCGCTGCGGGCTTTCTCGACTGACCAGATGGTATCAAGGGCCGCCCAGAAGCATAACTTCCCCCCAAACTTATCCGCCAGTTTTTCGTAACCCAGAAGCCTCGGCTGATCGAGCTGCAGCACATCCACACCCATTTCAATCATATCAGGAATCAGGTCTAAAATCGCCCCGCAGCAGTGCCAGATAAAATGCATTCCATGGCTATGGGCAGCCTCAATCATTCTCTCAAGGCATGGCCGGTAGAAGGAGCGAAAAACATCCATGTTCATGGCGAGGCGGTCCTGCATGCCGAAATCCTGCCAGGTCATAAAGCCCTGCACCATGCCGGTTTCACCAAAGGCATGAATCTGCCTGATCGTCAAATCGGTGAGACCATCAAGAAGCTCTCTAAACCTCTCCCCGTCACGGAGGGGAGAAAGCATGGCAGTTTCAAGACCCGCCAGATCAATGACCCGGTCATAGAGACAGACCGGATCATTACCGATAATATATTTTTCAGATTCAAAGGCCCGGGTAATAACGGCAGTCTGCATCTCTACTGTGCTGTTCTTCGGGAATTCAGGATACCGGTATGCTTCAAGGCTGTCGAGATTCTCAAGGGGATGTTGTTGGGCCTGATCGAAAAGCCCCGCGGAAGGTTTGCGGCGAACCATCCATTCATCAGTATACATTTCCCGAATCCCCGAGCCGGGAGCCTGTTGTCGTTCATGCCACCCGTGAGCAGCGAGTTCAAAAAAATCGCTCCGCACCGGATTCACCAGGCTCAGGGGCATCATCTCAGGTAACTTATATTCAATTGCCTTCATGACCAGATCACGGCTTGTAACGCCCGCCGGGAGATCGCGGGGCGCCAGGGCTTCATCAAGCCATGAGTGCAGATTATCTTTAGTCATGGAAAATTCTTCCTTTTAGTTCTAAAAAGGGCCTCGATCCCGCCCCGGGGAAAATAAAAACATATTATATAAAGTATAATTTGACAACTCGCTCCTGTCATGTAATTATTTATCTACAGGTTTCTGAAAAGAGGCACACTATGAACTACTACATCATAACCGGTACATCCCGGGGTATCGGCGCTGCGGTAGCCGAAGGACTCATCGCCCCGGAGTCTGTTATCTTCTGCATCAGCCGGGGGATCAATACGGAACTGGTTACAAAGGCGGAACACGCCGGCTGCCCCCTTCATTATATCCAGCAGGACCTGGGTGACATAGGCGCCCTTGACGCCCTGATGCACGGCATCTTTTCAAAAATAGACACCGCCACAGCCCGGTCAATTTCCCTGGTAAACAACGCGGGCATTCTCGGATCAGTGGGGCCCGCGCCGACCAATACCTCCGAGGCAATACAGCAGATTCTGACGATTAACACCGCCGTACCCATGGCTCTTTCTTCAGGTTTTATAAGGAAGTTCAAGTCAGCTCCCTGCCGAAAGGTGATCATCAATATTTCATCCGGGGCTGCCCGGCGGCCCATCTGGGGCTGGAGCGCCTACTGCTCATCAAAGGCCGCCCTCGACATGTATACACAGACCGTCGCCCTGGAAGAAAAAGATTCACCGAATCCGGTCATAATATACGCCTATGCCCCCGGGGTGGTAGACACATCCATGCAGGAAGAAATCAGGCAAACCGCCCCTCACCTTTTTAAAGATCGGGACCATTTCATTGACTATCACCGCAGGGGAGAGCTTCTCAAACCGGCAGCTGTGGGAGAAAATATTATTGCCCTGCTGCGCAATCCATCGAAAAAAAATGGTTCACTGCTTCACATTTAACAAAAATAAAGAGTTTCAGCTAACCTGCTTCCCTTTGCTGGTTTGTGCCAGCATTGATTCATCAAAAACATACTGTTTTCTAAGCCTGAATTCTTCCTTTTTTCCCGGGTTAAACTGAGACACGGGGCGGTAGAAGCCCGTGACCCGGCAGTATATTTCACATCTAACTTTTACAGTAACTTCTTTATTAATCATTTTAATTTTATCTTCCTTAATTATACTCATTAATTTAAATTGCTTGCTGCAAAGAACAGTATTCCTGCATAAGACAATTATTGTGTCCTTTGTATAGCCCGGGGGCTAAACCCCGGGCTATACAAAGGACACAACAACTCCTCTGCACTAAATTCATAAATAATTATTTGAACATCGATATAGGCATTCTCAAAAATGGCAAAAAGATATCAGGAAGAATCGTGTCGATTTTTCATGATGAACCTCCCGTTCGCAAGATGATCAGGCAGGTCTCCTGGCTCGGCTTCATTCTACTTCCCGGCCTTCCCGGCATCCTGTGGTGGATTACCAGTGGCTTTTTCAGGTTTCGTCGGCCTTACAGTAGCGGGGGCTGCGCCGGACTTTCACCGGACTTCCCTTTTAAGTGTGTACCTGACCTGTAATATAAAATAAAGATGGTATAAAAATGCAAGATAAAAATTTTGATTTTTAAAATCATACATTACATCGCCCGAATGATCCATAAAGGGGCACAGCATGCAGACATATATATCTCTCAGATAAAGTTATTTCAGCAATAGAAGTGAATAAAAGCATTCCCGGTTTATACAGAAATGGAAACTTTTTTTGTCTTTCATGCATTCTTCTGGCAATAATTTGTCCAACTCGAATACCATGGTTCGTTATCTTGATATCCACAGCTTGCTTTGGTATTTCCTTTGCAATTTAAAATCCAGACTAAAAAAATGCCAAATTTTCAATAATTCTTTCAAAAAATGGCAAAAAGCTGACAAATTCTCCAGAAAATGCCAACTTCCATTACGATTAAGACTTTCACAGCCTCTGTCTCTCCTTCTCCCTTTTTTTCATCTCCCTATCACGAGTAAATGACTACATGGCACGAAACCTGCTTTGTACGGTTTTGAGTGGAAACGTTTTCTTCAATATTTAAGTTGACAAAATCCCAATAATTTGCCTATTAACCAGTTAATTAAACCAATCACTTAAACACATAGAAAACGCTGCTTATGTCAGGGTCATTTGAGGCAGCTCAAAAATCATCAAACCAGAACGAGAAGGAAAGGAGAAATCATGAAAATTGCTATCGTCATTGACGGATGGGCCGGAGGAAACGGAGCTATTGTCGCCACGGAACGAATGGTGAAAGAACTGACTGCCAGGGGCCACGAAATAGTCATCATTTCGACAGGAAAGCACGAAGGTAACTTTGAACATTTTGAAGTACCGGGTTTTTATCTCCCCGGCGTCAAGGAATCTCTGGAAAATATGGAATTTAAATTTGGCAAAGGGGTCAAATCAATATATCGCAAGGCCTACAAAGGAGTAGATATAGTCCAGATACAGTTTCCCATGTTCATGGCCAGAAATGCAGTTAAAGTAGCCAATAAGATGGGAATTCCTGTTATCGGTTCCTGCCACCTTCAGCCTCAAAACATCATCTCAGCAATGGGAAAAGAAAGCCGCCTGATGGAAACATTCTTTGTCAAATGGTTCAACTTTAACCTCTTTAAAAAAGTCAAGGCGGTCCACTGCCCCTCACATTTTGCCGCCGACATGCTCCAAAGGGAAGGAAGCACGGCTCACATGAGGGTCATTTCAAACGGTATTCCCGTTGAGTACACCCCCTCAAAGGCAAAACGCCCTGACTGGTTCGGCGATAATTTTGTAATTTCAAATATAGGCAGACACGCCATGGAAAAACGTCAGGAGCTTCTCATTGACGGTGTGCTTCGATCAAAGTACCGGGACAACATCCAGCTGCTTCTCTGCGGCAAGGGAGAAGATTCTGAAAAACTGAAAAAACGGGGAGAAGAGCTTCCGGTTAAACCAATGGTTGACTTCGTTTCCATGGAAGACAAACTGCTCTACCTGAACACCTCAGACCTCTACCTCCACTCTTCAGTTGTTGAACTGGAAAGCCTTTCATGCCTGGAGGCTATCGGCTGCGGACTTCCATGCCTGATCGGCAACTCACCCCACAGCGCGGCTCCCCAGTTCGCCCTTGACGACCGTTTTCTCTTTGAAACGGACAACGCTGATGACCTGGCGAAAAAAATAGACTACTGGTATGAAAACCGGGAGACCCTGGCAGAGTTAAAACAGCAGACCCTCCAGATGGCAGAATACTACCGCTTTAATAAATGCATCAATGAAATGGAAGAATTCTACCGCGACACCATATCAGGCAATATTAAAGAAAGCAGAAAACCCGAATCCGAAACAGGAAAATTCCTCGACGACATGGAAAAGGAAGAACAAGTTGTCCAGGTGCCGGTATCGGGAAAAGAAAAACAGATGCCCATATCAAGCAAATCATAGGATACTATTATGGAAGAAACAATCAGACCTGAAATACCAAAGGATAAAATAATTGAAGTCAACAATATTCATAAAATTGACTTTGAAAAACCCTTCAAATTCATCTACATGGACTGGTGGTATGAAATCATTGTCCAGATTCCTTTTCTTTTCGCCTATATCCTGGTGATATTCTGCGCCATCTTTTTCGGTTTCAGGGTAAAAGGAAGAAAGAACCTTAAGGCTCTCCGCAGGCAGGGATGCATCACCATTTCTAATCACTGCCACTACTTTGACACGATACTGGCAAATTATGTCGTACTTCCCCGGGCCCTGCATACTGCGGTTGCCCAGCGAAACTTTGAAGTCCCCTATGCCCGCCGGGTACTGCGGACACTCAGGGCCTTTCCTATTCCCGCGAATGGAAGGGGCCTCAAAATGATTTCGAATGCCGTTGGTGAAGCTCTGAAGAAAAAGCATCACATTCACTTTCTCCCGGAAGGTGACCTTGTCATGTACAGCCAGACTATTTACCGGTTTAAGCCCGGTGCCTTTATTCTCGCGTACCAGCACCAGGCCCCGATTCTACCCATGGTTTACCGCATCAGGCGGAGAAAACTTTTCGGGAAAGAGATGGGTCCCGCATGGGTAAAAATGACCATGGAAGTCGGCGAACCGATTTTCCCGGAAAAAATACCCGAAGGAAAAGAAGCGTCAAAAGAACAGATTGATGCCATGGCGAATAAGGCCGCCTCATTCATGGAAAAAGCTATTGCTGATTATCACAATGGGATTTCCAAGTGAAAGAGCCTTCTTCTTCTTTCTGGCTCAGCTTTGGCAATGGAGTATTAAAGTATCGATGGCTGGTACTGGCAGCGACTGTTATCCTTTCAGCCGCTGCCCTGCCGGGGCTTTTTAATCTCGATATCTCGGTGAGTATCGAGGACTTTTTTCTCGAAGATGACCCGGTGCTGAAAAACCAGAAAAAATTTCAACAGACTTTCCACGGAAATGACTTTGTTGGAGTTCTTGTTGAATCAAATGACGTATTCTCACGAAAAAGCCTCGAGACCATCAAGCTTGTTGGTGACAGGCTCATGAAAGAAGTACCCCTGGCGAAAAATACAACTTCCCTCGCAAAATTCAAAGACTACTTTAAAAGAGGAAGGAAGCTTCGTTTCAAAGAAGAACGCCTTATATCCACTGACCGGGAAATAGCTGCTTTTAAAAAATACTGGACTGGCGACGAATCACTGGTTAAGGGAATTCTCTTTTCTACAGACTGTCGGCAGGCCTGGGTTCAGCTGACCGTATTACCCTACCCTGAACGAGATAAATGGCCCGGAAAAATGGATCCCCTCTCGGCGGTAGGAAAATCCGCATATGATACAGTTTCATCCATAAAAACTGACAATATTCGGCTGACCGCAACAGGGGTTCCGGTTTATGCCTATCGAAAGCAGACAGAAATGACGGAAGACCTTGCAAGGGTTCTTGCATTTGGTGCTGTTGCAGCATTTTTTCTCGCTCTCATTCTTCTCCAGAGTATTCAGGGAGTTCTCGGCACCATGCTGATTATCGCCTTCTCTGATATAATTATTTTCGGTGTACAGGGATGGCTCGGGATATCTATGGACAGCGCCTTTATCGGCGTACCGGTCATGCTGGCCATGGGTGTTTCTATCGGGTATACTGTCCATATTTCACGATTCTTTTCCCTTCATTATAACAAATCAGGGGACCGCAGAGCATCGATAATCTTTGCTCTGCAAAAAAGCGGCAAACCCATTCTATTCACCGCCTTTACAACAATCGTAGCCCTCCTTTCGTTTCTCCTGGTTGAGATAAAGCCTATTCAGTGGGTGGGTCTAACCTCGGCATTCAGTATTCTTTCAGTTCTCATTCTCAGCATTTTTTTCTTCCCTGTGATAATATCCTTCGGAAAGAAGCGAAACAGTACCCGTAAACCGGTAAAAAAATACGACTTCATTCAACCTGTCCTGAGACACTTCTCGTATCAGGTTGGAAGAAAGCCAGGCCTGATAATAATCATTTTTCTACTTATTACCACAGGAGCTTTTTTCGGCATCAGTCAGTTAAAAGTAGACTTCAACGCAGAAAAACTTACCGGCACGAAACTTCAGCACATGAAAGATCAAATCCGCATCGGTAAATCAAAAATCGCCACCAATGATACCATGGACCTGGTATTGACTTTTCCTGAAAAATCTCTCAAAAAACAAGAGTATCTAAAAAATATAGAAATACTTCAGAGAAAAATCAATGCCCTCCCCCTGGTCAAAAAGACCTCTTCTTTGACCGGGCCGATTGGAACCCTGAACTATTTTATAAAATATAAAAACAAAGAATATAAACGAGTCCCCGATAAAAAAGAAGATTTCAATCTTATTTTATCGGTACTTGAACAGTACGCCCCGGATATTCTGAAAACCTGGACAGCAAAAGACTACTCAACCGCCCGGGTCTTCATAGAACTTTCTCAATTTTCATCACTTCAGATTGAGACTAACATTAAAAGCATAAATGAATATGTTACCGAGATATTTCCTCCCGGCACTGATCATTATTTCAGCGGTGCCACATACCAGATGGCGGCAATGAACCAGTACATAACTAAAGGGCTGGTAAGATCTATTCTGACCGCCCTGGTTATGATTACACTCCTGATGATGCTGGTCTTTCGGAGCATTCGCCTCGGACTGGTCGCCATGATTCCCAATGTTTTTCCTGTTCTGGTTGCCGGGGGTGTAATGGGCTTTTTAAACATCCCCCTTGAATTTGTAACCATGACAGTAGCCCCGATGATAATGGGACTGGCAGTTGATGACACCATTCACCTTCTCTCGCACCTGAAGGATGACATGGAGCAAAGTGATGACTTTGGACTCTCAGTAACCCGTACCTTTGCCACAGTTGGTTCAGCCATCACCGAAACCACGATTATCCTCTGTGTTACATTTCTCCTCTTTTCAGTTTCAAAGGTAAACAATTTTGTTAACATGGGCCTAATTTCATGCGCCGGCATCTTTGCAGCCTACCTGGCGGATATTTTTGTCACTCCAATACTGATTAAAAAACTGAAATACGGGCACACAAAAAACAAGGACATTGATTACAGCACTGATCCGGCTCACGACACCTTCTCAGCCTGACAAAATTATTGACACCTTCTCCTCCACGATAATACAATGCCTCTTTACGAAAAATCATCGATATACCTGTTTTCATGGGAAGAAATTTATGTATAAAAAGATATTCTCACTTAAGCTTGTTCTTATTATAGCCCTCTCCTCTTTCGGTGTACTCACTATGACCGGGAGCAGCTTTGGAAAGCTGAAGGATTTCAAAGGCGATGTAGAGCGAAATGAAAACTCAAAAAGCGGAAAGAGTTCAGGGGGAGGAAGTTCAGACTCTGACAGCGATGGCAGCTGCGCAGGAGCCTGCATGGAAATGGCCCTTGAAATCACCTTTGCAATCTGGGCTGCCCACAACATGCTGGTCTACTATGAAGAATACCCCTATTTTTCGAAGAACAAAAACTTCATAAACTACTACAAGCCCCACAGCAGTATGTTAAAAAATGATGCTGAAGACCAACGGGACATGCACATGGTTGCGGCTGACGATGCAGATACCTCCTCTCAACAAAAAGAAGATAAAGACGACTTCAACCCCTTTAAGAACAAGTTCTATTACTATAGCATAGCCGCCGGCGGCCAGTGGGCTAATGATGAAGGTTCAGGCTTTCAGGTAGAATTCAGGGGGAAGTTTATACAGCACTTCGGTCCTGAATTCTCCGCCCGCTCCCTCTGGGACGGTGAGGACGACATCCAGTTCTACTCCGGGGGCCTTAATCTTTCCCTCTTTCAGAACAGTTACCTGTCCGCAGATTTTTACATCACCGGGGCATTTATGCGTGGCGTCATAGAACGGGACGGCGTCGGTTTCGGAGCTATAATAACATCTTTTCCCTTTAAGCCCGTTACCCTTTTCGTAAAAATCGGAGGAATCGACTTCGGTAAAACTGAATTTTTAGAATTCGAAGGACGCATCGGTTTTATGATAGGCCGTGTTGAGCTCTTTGCAGGCTACCAGATGATCCATCATCCCGATATACTTGATATCGGCGGGCCTATTGGTGGAGCAAGAGTCTTTATGTAAGCATGATGTATGTCTTGAAGACGACTTTGCCAAAATCGCCTTCAAGACATAACATCACGCCTACCCTCTTTCTGGTTGACATTTCAGCTTCTTATTGTAATATTTTAAGCATATCATGGAAAACAGGGAATTAACATACACTAAATTCTGGCAGGACAACCTTGAGAAAATATCCCTGGTTCAGAAAGACCTGGACCGGAGCCTCAACCAGCTTGAAAAAGAATATGTCTGTTTTGAAGAAGTCTACCGGGAACTTGAAGAAGATCTGGATCTGCTCTCTTCTCTCTATGCGGGATTAAATACCATTGAAGGCATGGAGTATCTTCAAAAACTCCGTGCAATGATACACAACTACAAAGGCCTCTACACCCGTGAAGGTATCGACTTTGAAACCCTCAATTTTCTCACCATGAAGATAAGTGAACTGAGGGATATCAGCTTTGAAGATTTCCCTCTTCTTGAGCACATTGATCAAGAAAAATCTACACCCCCCCCCCCGGGGGAAACTTCCGGCTACGATGACAAGCCCTTTAAATGGATCACTTTTCAGCGGAATTGCAGCTGGTTTATAACTTGTTTTAACACGTTAAAGATTATTGATGCTGAAGTTACTTCCTGCAGTTTTCACAAAGAACAGAATATCATTGAAGTCTCAGTAGAGGATCGTTCCCTTGAGGCCCTGGACATTTTTGGAGAATTCACTTCCCCCCCCAATAATCCAAAATACTTTATTGAAATAGATAATGAGCGTGCCTATGCGGCAGATACCCTGGGCAAGCGAATATACTCGGCTCATGACATCGTTTCAGGAAAAATAACCCCATTTAACCGCGTCGCCCACAGCTCCATCGCCTCAGGAAGAGTCCGCCTCTTCGGCAGGCAGCACCTTTTCATAAATCAGGAATAAAAGAAAAGTCAGAGGAAATTTCCCGAGGGCCTTTTTGCAGCCCCGGTTTTATCCCGGGTCTACAAAAAACAAAAAACCGGAAAAGAGTCCCCCCTTTCCCAGTCCTGGAAATATTGCGGTGACCCCGGCATAACAGCCAGGGCGCATGTATAAAAAAGTTTACTTTTTCTTTTTATCCTTTGAGAAAAATCCAGAAAGGTTATCAAGTTTACCCGGATCAATGTCTGACTTGACCGCTTCAATATTCTGTCCCTTGATCTCATCATAGATTTCTTTTCGGTGAACAGTTACTTTTCTCGGCGCTTTAATGCCAAGCTTAACCTGGTCACCCTTAATATCTATGACAACAACTTCTATCTCATCACCAATCATGATGCTTTCATTTAATCTTCGTGCCAGTACCAGCATAGATTACTCCCCTGCGTCCTCAGCTTTTTTCATTTCTTCCAGGATTTTATGGCGTACATGATATTTATCACTGAGGGAAATTGCCTGCCGTCCCAGCTTTTTTTCAGGATTAACAATGATCGGCCCCTGGAGATTTGCCGTCATATCAGAAGGATTTTCAGGTATGGTGACAATTGCCAGCACCACCAGACTTTCCTTCTCCGATGCTTCTACTGCATCCAGATCGCTCTGTGAAACGACCAGTTTGTACTCAGCCATAAAATCTTCAGGCTGAATCACCACAAAGGCAAGTGCAGGTTCATCCATTGCCTGGAGCCACTTGAAGGGCGACTTTTGCTCATCGACATCGATAAGAGCGAACTTTTTTATATAATCAAAACCAAGAAGTCCATCGTAGAAATCAATTACCTGTTTTTCATCTATCTCAATTTCACCATAAGGTTTGCTTTTAATTGTAATACTCAAGGATGTTCTCCTTTGTTTAATTTACCCTGAAGCGGGTAATATTTCTTTTTAATTTTTTCAACTATCGCAGAAAATCCATCAAAGTAGGCTTAATGGTTTTCGCTCCAACCGCCAGTGCATACTGGTGAACACTTTCAAGCCATTTAAAGTTCATAATTTCTTCAGCATAATCGATACCCTCACTCTTTGCAATCAGTTCCATGATGGTACCCTTTTCATTTTCAGTCCGTCGGGTCAGCTCATCAACACGGCTCTGCTTTGCCCCCACACCGGCGACATGACGAAGAACATTTTCAAGTGCCATATCCATCAGAGCAAGATCCCTGCCGCCGACCAGTTCCTGGTCGCCCCTTACGAGATCATCCCGCAGGGTTATTACTGCCTGAAAAATCGACATTCCCCCAATTGTGACTGTTGGGTCCATATTGTTAGGGGGCTGAGGAAACCGTGAATTGATAAGACCAAGATCCTGCAGCGCCGTTCCGCTACCCACGTCTTCCATCCATAACTGGTGGGGAGTTGTGGTTTCCATGATAATATTGTTTCTACCGCCCTTGCTTGCCCGTGCAGAAAGGCCCGCATTGTTTATTTTGTCTATGATGATGTCCAGGTTGTCCCCGGCGCTTACATTGATTTCCTTACCGTCTATGCGTATTGTGTTATTAGCAGCGGCGGTATAAGTTGAAGAATCTTTATTAGAAGTTAAAATCTGGTTGGTGGCCCAAAAGAGCTTGTTTCCGGGAACGTTGACCGCCATGTACTCGCCCTTGGAAACCTCTCGCAGAACATCTCCGGTGTTTCCACGGTACTCGACACCAATCATGGCGTCACCCTGGTTGCCCGCGGTAAGGGTCTGATAAACAGGCACAAAGGGATTTGGCTGTTCTTCAGTTCCTGTCATGTGGCCCCCGAAGATCGGGCGCCCTGTTGCACTTTTCGAATTGGCGATGTTCACCAACTCTTCGAGTAGCTCATTTATCTCAGTTGCCGCGGCTTCTTTTCTTTCGAAGGAAGAATAAATACCGTGGGCACCCTGAACAGTCAGGACTCTGAGACGCTGGAAAATTCTAAGGGTCGACTGTACTGTCTGATCAACCTGATCAAGACGCCCCTTTGATTCACTCAGGTTACTGATGTATTGCTTGACTTCCGTAAGCCGGGAATTGTAAAGCATCTGGTTTGTCGCGGCTATCGGATTGTCACGAGGTATATTTACAGTTTTCCCCGTGGCAAGTCTATTCTGAGTCTGGTCCATTTCCGTCTGGTGACGGTTCAGGTTATACTTCATGGTATTACTAAGCATCTGATTGGTTACTCGGTACATATCAGACTCCCATTCTGTTAATTATAGTATCAAGCATTCGGTCCATTGTTGAAATAACCCGTGCTGCCGCGTTGTACCCGTGCTGGTAGGCAACCATACTGGCCATTTCTTCATCAAGGTTAATGCCTGAAACAGATTCTCTCAGGTTCGTCAGGTTCTTCAGCAGGGTCTCCTGGTTGCGAATCCTGTCCTTTGCCTCTTCTCCCTGTGTTCCAATACGGGAGATAAGAGCTACATAGTAGTCATTAAAAGTTGTATTATTATCCACCATGGCCTGTTTATGCCGCAGTGAAGCCATCCGCAGTGCATTTGATCCGTCACCGATACCATTGCTCTTATTGACATCACCCGTTCCGCCGATGTCTTTTCCCCGTGCAGCAGACACCTTGTCAACATCAAGCTGTACAGCTTCAGAGACCTGCATGTGCGCCGCGGGATTATGCTTCGGAGCAATGGTTATATGCTCCCGGTTCGGAAGGAACTTGGTAATATCATTGACCCGCCGATAATCAAAGGCCCCCTGGGCGCCGCTCTGTTTGAGGATGCCGCTGAATCCAACGAGAAACTGGCCTGAATCTTCCATATGACGAATCATAAAATTTTTAGCATCATTATCCTTGGCGAGAGTGGCCTTCATTGCAAGCTGACCATTATGATTCAGGTAGGCAACCACGCCGAGTTTCGCGTCATTGATTTTCTTAATGACACTGTTGACCGTATCTTTTTTATTATAGTCAATCTGCGCCGTCGCATCCCGTTCATCATTGGTCACAAAGGTAATGGTACCTGATATACCTATTGCCGCTGAGGCATCGACTTTATTATTACCTGCAACCTTAAAGATTGCAGTAACATCATCAACACCGTCATTGTTTATATCATGATTTCCTTCATCATTATCACTGATAGTCAGATGCCTGAAAAAATCTATATTTGTTTCACCATTCCGGCTAAAGCCGTCCCGGTGCACCTCGTTGGTCATATCAGCAAGGTTAACCGCAAAGGCATTGATATCATTGATATTCTCCCGCAGTATCTTGTCCCTGACTTCAACGAGTCCCGCGAGATGGCCGCCCTTCACCTGAACATCACGGCCCGTATCCTTCCAGACTACTTTAAAAAAACCGCTGTTCTTCGGGTCCATGCGGGCTTCAAGGGGATGAAAAACTTCACCCTGTACAAGATTTTCACCATCGATATAAACGATAATTTCATCCTTATCGCTGCGTCCCACGGATATATTTACGATTTCAGACATCTTTTCAATGAGGGCATCCCGTCGGTCCTTCAGGTCATTGGGATTGTCTCCCACCGCTTCAGCCTTCAGTATACGTTCATTGAGATCCCGTACATCCTTCGCGTACATGTTTATTTCCGCAACCCGCTGCTTTATCTGGCGGTTCGCATCCTGGCGAAGGTCATAGAGCTGACGGTAGACCACATTTACTTCACTGCTGAGACTGACAGCCCGCTGTTTTACCACTTCCCGGGCTGATCGTTCTTCCGGGTGTTTGGAGAGTTCTTCCCAGGCCTGCCATAGCTTGTCAAGGCGGCTCCGTATCGACTGGTCAGAGGGCTCATTGTAGACATGCTCTATCTGTTTAATAAAGGCATCTTTTGATTCCCAGTATCCCATGGCATTTTTTTCAGTCACAATGCGGTCATCGACAAAGGAATCACGAACCCGTTCAACAGTCTGAATCATTGACCCCTGACCGATATTGCCCGGGGTTGTCGCCCGGTTCAGAGAGGGGATATAAAGAGGATCTGTCGCAGTAATAACAACACGCTGGCGTGAGTATTCCTTGTTTTCTGCATTAGATATATTGTGACCCGTGACATGGAGGGCCTGCTGGTGGGACATCAGTCCCCGTTTTCCGATTTCAAGTCCCATGAATGTTGAATTCATAGTGGTGCCCCCTACACTTTCTGGTTAAAAATCATTGAACTGGCAACCCGGCTGTCTTCCTTCCCATTATTGCCGTAACCGGCACTGAGGGAGTTTTCTTCCCGCAGCCCCGAAAGAAGTATATCAAAAAATTCCAGGTTATCCCGGATCAACTGTTCATTGGTTTTCTGAAGCCGTGAAAGCTCAACAACCGAATTCTTTAGTTCCATACCGAGACGGAGCAGATGGTGAGATGAATCTTCATCCATGGAGAGTACGATATCCCGCAGGGTCAGGGCCCCGGAAAAATCACGAAGATCATTAGAGTTTGCGTACTCGTCAATTACCGCTTCTCTTTTCATTTCAAGACGTGAAAGGTCTGAAAGAAGGGATTCCTGCTCTATGGAAAGAGATTCAATAAGCTTTCCTTCCCGTTCAATTATCGCCTCACTTTTGGCGTTTTCGAGACTGTAGAGCCTGGCGTAGAGCTCCAGTTCCTTCGTTAAGATTTTTTCAAGATCAATTACCGGCTTAAGCATGGTTTCCCCCGTCTTACGGTATGGTTGTACTTTGTACATATCGGCGTATTTTCAAATTTCGATTAGCGTTTTATGTCATTTAAGACGGACTTTCCTGAAAGACGACATTGCGCAATGTCGTCTTTTTTTATGCTTGCTTTCAAAAACAGAACCACTATGATAATACCAAATTGAGTGAACACTCACTCTCTACATAAGGAGGAACTATGGAAAAATCAGTAGTACTCATTACCGGCGTTACATCGGGAATCGGAAAAGCAACCGCCGCCCTGCTCTCATCATCAGGCCACCGGGTCTACGGCACCACCCGAAACCTCACCCGCTACCAAAAGACCAACCCGGAAACTCCGGGTCTCGAGATACTTGAAGTAGACATCACTGACGAGAAATCAATACAAGAGGCGGTCAGCTCTATTCTTGCAAAGGAAGACAAAATAGACGTGCTGATCAACAATGCGGGCTACGGCACATCGGGGCCCGCAGAAACGATAGACATCAATGAAGCACAGGACCAGTTTGAGGTAAACCTTTTCAGTATCATGAGAATGACCAATGCGGTACTTCCCGCCATGAGAAGCCGGCAGTCAGGATTGATCATCAATATCAGCTCAATAGTCGGACAAATGGGCATTCCCTTTCAATCGGTATACTGCTCCAGCAAATATGCTGTTGAGGGCTATACTGAGTCTCTCGCTATGGAAATAAAAAATCTCGGCATCCATACCGTTCTCATTGAGCCGGGAGACATCAAAACAGGCTTTACGGCAAACCGCAAAAAAGCCGATGCCCGTGGCAGCGATAATATCTATCAGGATGCGGTGCTCAGAAGCATGGAGATAGTAGAAAAGGATGAACAAAAGGGCTCTCCCCCGGAAAAGGTGGCCCTCTTAATACAGAAGGTCATGGGCAAAAAATCACCCCGTCTCCGGTATTCCACCGGCCCCTTTGAGCAGATGCTCTCCCTTCATCTGAAGCGTTTCGTGCCGCAGCGTTTTTTTGAATTTCTGATAATGGACCATATGAAGATGCGGTAGATACATACGCTTTTCTGCTTGCCAATACCGGCCCTGCCGATATGATTCAGCCATACTAAAACAGGCAGGTACTGAAACTGCCTGCAGGCCCGAGAGGAAAATATGGTTATCAATGCGATCAGTTTTGCTATTTCAGCGGTAATATTCGTAGTATTCACCCGTTTTGTTGCACCTGTATCAAATCTTGACATGATAATAGGTGTCGTCATCGCCGCGCTGCTCTTTTACCCTATCCGCCGTCTCGTTACCCGGATTATTGGCTGACTGTAAGCCAATAATCTCTCTTTTTTACGGCGAAGGAAGTTTTAACCTGTCCATCTCCCACGCAGGGCTGGCCTTTCCGGAAACTGCAGGAAGACTTCCTTATCTATTGAATTTTATTTGACAAGAAGCAGTAATTGGGCTTATCTATTATGATGCAATGTCGCCAACAGGCATTATTATATCTTCAGGGTACTGCTCCCGGCCATGGGAGCCGGTAATCTCTGAAAAACATGAAACATCTGGAGAACTACCTATGAAAAACAAACATGCAGTGATCATTTTTACCCTTGCTGCAGTCCTTGCCTTTTCCTGTACTTCAAAAAACAAAAAGGACAATAAAGCAAAGGGAACGGTCTTTAAAGACGGCATCGTTACTATATACTACCCCACCGGCGAGCTGAAAAGCAAAGGATCTTATATTCTCACCGAAGAATACAAAAAGGCAGCCGAAGAAAAAGCAGCCCAAAAAGCTGCTGAAGGAAAACAGAAGAAAAAGGGCAAGAAAAAGAAGAAGAAAGCCTCCGAACCTCAGCTGACCATGAAAGATGTCACCAAAGAGGGACTCTGGACCTTTTACTATAAAAAAGCAAAGAAAAAGCCCCTGAGAAAAGAATCTGCGGGAAACTATAAGGCTAACAAGAAAGAAGGCACCTGGACCGCCTGGTATCCCGGGGGGCAGAAGAAACTCGTGGGAACCTATAAGGCTGACACAAAAGAAGAAACCTGGACTTTCTACTACAAAGAAGGCCCAAAAAAGATAGAAGCCCCGTACAAAAAGGGTAAGATGGACGGCATGGTTCTCTTCTTTGACAAGAAGGGAAATAAAGCCAAAGAAGTTCCCTATGTCCAGGGAGAAGTCGCCGGTATCCAGAAAAGTTACTTCCCCAACTCAAACATCACCTACAAGATTGAATACTACCGTAAGGGCAAGAAGAACGGCCTGAACCAGGAGTTTCATAAAAATGGCAATCTAAAAGTATCAAGCTACTACATAAATAACGTTCTCGACGGCGCATGGTACGAAAATTACCCCAATGGCAAAAAAAAGAAAACAGGACGATACAATAAAGGTAAAAAAACCGGCACCTGGGCCTTTTTCTACCCCACCGGCAAGAAAGCAATGCATGGGCCTTATGTAAAAAACAAGCAGCACGGAAAATGGCAGACCTTTGCCAAAGAGGGATTCCTTCAGTCTGAAGGCCCCTATGTTGAAGGAAGTCAAAAAGGTCTCTGGAAATACTATGACGCCAAAAAGGTCATGATTCAGAAATTCACCCTCAAGGGGGGCATGTGCGCGGGCATGGGCTGGATATACAAAAACGGCAAACTGGCCGGAAAGGGCGAACTGACAGGACTCCCAAAGCGATACAAGATCAATGGGCAGTTCGAGACCTACTACCCCAATGGAAAAGTTAAAACAAGGGGCTCCTACATGCTGAGCAAAAAGAACGGCATATTTAAGGAATACTGGCCCAGTGGAAAACTTCAGGCTAAAGGAAAATACATGATGAACAAAAAAGATCAGATATGGATTTTCTACAAGCAGGATGGAAAGACCAGGGACATGTCTAAATCCGGCTTCTACATGATGAACCGGCTGCGCCCCAAGCTGACACCAAAAGACTTCTAGACTATTCATTCGCGCCGGCTTTCGCCGGCGCGATTAACTCACCATGGACATATTAAGCATATTTAAAAATGACAGTTTTATCACCGTCCTCAAGTGGACCGGCACCATATTGCTTGCCGGTTTCATTGGCCAGTTTGGCCGCCGCTTTGCCGAGCACCTCATCGACCGGGGTAAAAAACGCCGGGAAGCAAAAAGGTCAAACAAGCAATCAACAAAAGAACCGGTACCGATTACAGAAGATTCTCTGGCAAAGGAAGTTAAAGCATCCTTACCCGGTGAAAAACCAGAAGAAGCCACTGTACCGGCAGCCCGAAATATCACACCAGAACTGATAGAAGAAATGGCTCAGGTAAAAAAAAAGGAAGACAAGGCCCTTTCCAAGGTAGAGAAAAAACGGCTGAAGGCTGAGAAGAAAAAGCTGAAGTAGCAAATCCCCTGATCGAGCAGAATCCCCTCCCCCGGCTCAAGCGTACTCATAACATGTAATGTGCAGACGGTTCGCCACCCCCGGCTGGGATTAAACACCTTTTGTTCTCTATCATTTTCAAGTAATGAAGCCCCCCCACGGGGGATTTAGGGGGCTCGACGCCTGCCAGCATCGGCTCGAGGAATCCGGATTTACAGGCATTCTCTTAAAAGCGACCGACCGATAGTTTAGGGGATACAGCCATGGCAAAAAGTAAATTAAGAGGCAACTTCCCCGTCAATACGTCCATCAATTATAGATATCGTTCGTTCGGTCATGGCGGCAATTGAATGATCATGGGTTACAATTACGATTGTAATATCATTCTCACGGCCCAGCTCAAGAAGAATTTCTGTCAGGTTTTGTGAATTCACCGAATCGAGACTTCCGGTAGGTTCATCAGCAAGAATGATATCCGGTTTACCGATGATTGCCCGGGCAACAGCCACACGCTGGCATTCGCCCCCTGACAGCTCACCCGGCTTATGGTCGGCTCGATCTTCGAGGCCGAAACGCTTTAAAAGCTCAAAAGCCTCTTCACGCGCCTCGTGACGGCTGACGCGCCTGATCAGAAGGGGCATCATGCAGTTTTCAAGGGCTGAAAATTCAGGGAGAAGATTATGAAGCTGAAAAATAAATCCTAGATGACGGTTTCGAAATCCCGAAAGGTCTTCTACTGAAAGGGAAGAGATATCATTCCCGAGAATGGATAAACTTCCTTTCTGAAAATTATCAATACAGCCCACAAGATTCAGAAGGGTCGACTTACCGGCACCTGAGGGTCCCATGATTGAAACGATCTCTCCACGGTTTATTGAAAGAGAGACGCCCTTCAAGACCTGGAGAGCCGCGTGTCCCGATCCGTAAAACTTCTCTACATTTTCAGCCTGTATAATTACATCATTATTCATGGTATCCTCCCTACTCGTAGCGTATTGTGTCTACCGGCTTCTGTCTCGACGCGTGCCAGGCGGGAAAAATCGACGCTACCGTTGAGAGAAATACCGCAAAGACGGCAATGAAAACAACAAATTCGGGTTTCACCACCGTCGGGATAGAGTCTATATAATAGACATGTTTCGGCACCAGGGAAATTTGCTCCCAGGGAGCCATACTAAACAGCATGTGAACTTTCATACCGACACTGTTTATGGTCGCTTCGATCCACTTAATAATTGCTTCAAGGTTCAATGCAGCCGCGAGGCCCATGAGGACTCCCATGACCGTACCGGCAATCCCGATGAGAAAGCCCTCGAGTATAAAAATTATCATAATAGAGTTCGGCTTCGCGCCCATGGATTTCAAAACACCAATGGCCTTTTTCTTTTCCATTACCACCATGACAAGGGTCCCCATGATAGAAAAGGCCGCAGAGAGAATCACCAGAAAAAGAATTATGGTCATAATCAGCTTTTCAAGCTGCAGGGCGTAAAAAAGATTTCGGTTTCGGTCAGCAGCGGTTCGTACATTATAGTCAAAGGAGACGGCGCTTCGTATTCTGCTGGCAACGGTTTCGAGCCCACTGTAGACATCACTGATTTTGATTCCGATGCCCCGGGCTACATTTCCGACCTCGTAGAGACGCTGGGCCTGTCTGAAGTCCATCAGTATCAGCTTGGTATCAAAGTCATAGTACCCGGTCTTGAAAAAACCGAGAACCTTATACTTCTGCATGCCGGGGGTCATCCCTTCCCGGGCAGAAAGGCGGCCCTTTGGTACAATAATCTCAAGATAGTCCCCGCGGCTAATGCCATTATTGACGGCCATTTCAGCGCCGATGAATATTCCCCGCTTGCGGGTAAAATCTTCCTTTCCCTCATGGAGAAATTTCAGAACATCCTTCGGTATATTCTTTTCAGTACCAGTCCCGCGAATCATCACGTACCCGATATTTGTTTTATGCCTGAAAAGGGCCTCCCCCTGAACAAAGGGATCAACAGCCGTGACACCGGGTACGGCCTTTATTTTTTCAACAAGGCGACCATAGTTAACCATGGAATCACCATTGGGATTACCGTATCCGTTTGTGACAGATATATGCGAATCGACATCGAGAATCTTATCTTTTATCTGTGACTGGAACCCGTTCATGACAGAGATCACCACAATAAGAATAAAGACACCGAGAAATACAATTATCATGGAGAGAACGGTATTAAAGGATATGAAGCCCTGTCCCTTCTTTGATTTCAGATACCTGAAGCCAATAAAGAGCTCATATAAATTCAGACTAAAGCGTTTCATGAAAACCTACCATTTTGTACGAATGAGAGTCCGGTTAAACATCAGCCATCCATCATCTTTTCTCGAGCCCTCGGAATATTTAACAAAGAGCACTTCACCCCGAACCATCTGAACCGGGGCTCTTGTTTTTCGGCTCACTTCGGTTGCCGTAAAGATGACATTACTTTTTATATACTTGTTACCCGCATGGTCTGAATGAATATCCTTTCTGTCAAGCTCTTCTGTGGAGATGATCATGATATCCCGGAGAAAATAAGTTCTAAAAATTTCCCGAAAGACCCGGTGCTCCTTTGGATTGACTTCATATTTTTTATAGGTCTTATAATCAATTTTTTCAGTGGCTTCGGCCCATTTTTTTAAAATCCCTGCAGGCTCAGCAGGCTTCTCAGGTTTTTTGCAGGAAGTCAGGGCAGCTGCCCCGATAAGCAGTACTGCCACAACATATTTACTTTTTAACATTATCTGTCCTTTTTACAATGACGGGAGGAGCCTCCTGTGGCGGCCATCCTCTTCATTGCACCTGTTTAATATTTAAAGCGGTGTTTACGACAAGAGCCCCAGTTCAATTTCACCGAAGACCTGGGCTGAAAATTTTTCAATCTTTGTCTCACTATCACGCCAGGCGCTTCCCGGAAGCCCCGCCTTGTAGCAGGTATGCTCAAGAAAAGTATCACGATCCCATCCCTGCTCTGTTGCCACCTGAGGAAGGAGCAGTCCCTGGTTATAACCCCGTGATATAATCAGTCCGTCACGTCCCGTGACTATTTCAGCAACATTACTGACTGTCTCAATGGGTGAAAGAACCGATACTTCAAGATCAATCAGGCTGTACTCCTCTTTTTTCAGGGGACTGAACCGGGGATCTTTAAAGGCCGCTGATTTTGCCATCTCAATAACTGTTTCAGGTATGCTTTTAACCCCGACGATATAACCAATACATCCTCTCAGGTTTCCGGAAATGTGAATTGTTACAAAGGCTCCGCATTTTTCGGTAAAAATTTCATCACCGGTTTCGATTGTTCCGACCTGAGTCTCTATCCCGAGATCATCGGCAATGGTTTTGCGGGCAAGCTTCAATACCCGTTCCTGCTGGTCCCTGTTGAGTTCAATCATAGTTATTCCGCTTACTGTTTTATTAATGCCGCTGAGAGATATCCTACTACCTGGTTTTTATCTCCCGCCGTGTCTCCAGAAGTAGCGTATTTAAGAACCTCTACCGTGTCGCCCCCCAGCTTTCTGGCCAGCATCAGACCGGTCAGTATCGGCCCTTCGCCGCAGGCCTCAGCTCCTTTCCGGGAAATGGATTCTTTTATACTCTCTTCATTGAAAGTCTTAAGGCTTTCAATGAAGAGACCATCCAGTTCCCGGGCCGATTCATAGCTGTGATAGTGAGAGAGATCAGTTGAAATAACCAGAAGGAATCGTCTCCCGTCTTTTTTCAAGACATCATAGAGTTCGTCGGCCATGTCACGGCAGACATCCAGCTCAACAGATCCGATGACTATCGGAACAAGGGTGAAATCATCAATGACGGCCTGCAGGAAGGGAACCTGCACCTCAAGGGAATGCTCATGCTGGTGGGCTTCTTTGATAAAGACAAAACGCCCCTTCCCGTTAAGGGCTTCTCCAATCTTTTCGTCTATCGGAATATTACCCAGGGGAGTCTCATAGATGCCCCCGGGAATCACTGAGCCGCCGTTAAAACGTGCCCGATGAGAGGGAGCCAGTACGACAACCACCTCGGGCTTCATATCCTGAACGAGTTTAAAAGAATAGGCCGCCACAGGACCGGAGTAAACATATCCGGCATGGGGAGAAATAATACCGAGAACCTCTCCCTCGAGGCTCGGTATGTCCGCCTTATCCATGTACTCCTTTATCATACCTGAAAGATCATCCCTTTCTGAGGGATAAAACGCACCGGCCACTACTGGTTTCCTGTGCCACATGACGCGCCTCCTTATATGCAGAGCACCTGGACATGCTTCGGCAGAGATACTGACGGTACAGACAATTTACAGCTGTTCTTCGATACGGTCAAAAATCTTTTCAGCAACGTCACGCTTTGAAAGCATCGGCAGCTTGATTGAATTCCCGTCATTATTGTATATAATTATAATATTTGTTTCTGTACCAAAACCGGCACCCTTACGGGATACGTCGTTAAGACATATCATCTCAAGATTTTTTTCTTTTAATTTACCCAGGGCATACTCTTCGACATTGGTGGTTTCGGCGGCAAAACCGACGACAAAAAGGTCTTTAAGCTCTCCCGCGTCCCGCTTTTCAGCGACATTCTTTAAAATATCAGGGGTTCTCTTCAGGGTAAGGGTCATTTCATCACCCTGTTTCTTTATCTTTTCATCAGATACTTTAGCCGCGGTATAGTCTGCAGGTGCCGCCGACATGACCAGTACTGCTCCATCTGCAAGCTCATCAAGAACAGCAGCAAGCATATCAGAGGTTGACTCGACATCACGGGTGGTAAATTTTTTACCCTCAAGAAGCCGGTCATCCATGGGCCCGTGGATAAAAACCACTTCCTTTCCCCTTCGAAGGCCCTCTTCTGCAATAGCGACCCCCATCTTTCCCGTAGAGGGATTCGACAGGAACCTGACCGGATCAAGCCACTCCCGGGTTGGCCCCCCGGTGACCACTATTTTTCTATCCTTTAAGAACATCCTGTGCCTTCCTGTATACAGTTTCTATTTCCGGAAATTTGCCCTGCCCCTCATCACCGCATGCTACTTCTCCCACGGCAGGATCGATAAAATGCATACCCCAATCCTTCAGTTTTTTCATATTTTCCTGTGTAGCCCGGTGGCTGTACATATTCGGATTCATGGCCGGGGCAAGCAAAACCGGGCATGTCACCGAAAGAAAGGTGGTGCTTAAAAGATCATCGGCGATACCTGAGGCAAATTTCGCCATGATGTTTGCCGTTGCCGGTGCTACCAGGAAAAGGTCAGCTCCGTCCTTCAATGAGATATGACCCATTTCACGACGGTCCTGGGAATATGAATGCGTATAGACCGGGTTGCCCGTCAGGGTCTCGAAGGTAAGGGGCGAGACCAGGTGAAGGGCATTTTCTGTCAATACCGTGTATACCGAGTCGCCCCCCTTGACAAAGAGACGAGCCAGGTCATAGGCCTTGTAGGCTGCAATTGATGATGAGACTCCAAGTATTATCTTTTTCATGAACGTTTAAATATCCTTTCCAGGTCATCCCTGGATATTTTATGAACAAAGGGTCGTCCGTGGGGACAGCGCAGTTCATGGTCTCCGCCGAAGACCCCCTCTATGAGACGCTTCATGTCATCGCCGGTCAGGGTATCCCCGGCCCGCTTTGCCTGATGACAGGCAGCTGAAGCGGCTATGGCGCGGGAACCGTCACCGGTCCCCTTCTCAAGGTTCAGCTCTTCGATGAAGCCGGTGACAAAGGCCTCAACGTCAAGCTTTCTCACATGGGCCGGTACTGCCCGTACCATTATGCTCTTATCAGAAAAATCTTCCATGTCAAATCCAATTTCAGAAAAGAGGGACAAATTATCCAGCACCAGCTGGTAGTCCCCCAGGGAAAGCTCAACGACTTCCGGCATCAGGAGTTCCTGTTTTTCCGGGCTTCCCTCTTCGGTCATGAGGCGGTCAAAGATAAAACGCTCATGGGCGGCATGAAAATCAATAAAGTAAAGGGCGCCCTCACGCTCCGCCAGGACATAAGTATCAAAAACTGTTCCGAGAATACCTTCAGAGTGAGACTTTATTTCTTTATAAAAGCCCGAAAGCTCTTTCATGCCCGGCAGGGGGAGTTCTCCCTCCGGGGAAGTGTGCCTTTCCTGGGGAGGAGCAGGTTCCGGAGAAGTTTCTCTATATTGAGGAGAAGCCTCTCTGTCCCGGAGCCGGTAGACTTCTCTTCCTCTCTCCGAGGTATCATAATCTCCCGGTGACAGAGAAGATACCGGAACGACCGGAGGCGCCGCAGTGGGGCCGACGCCTTCCCCTCTGAATATTTCTTCTCTTATCTCATGATCACGGTCCAACGCCTTGGCTGCACAATTTATAATGAGGCTGTCGATATAGCGCTGGTCAAAAAGCTTCACCTCACGCTTTGCGGGATGTATGTTCACGTCAATCAGCTCAGGATCAATGGTAAGAAAAAGAAGGGCCATGGGATATTTCCCCTTCGGGGCAACTGCCTCATAAGCCCGTGACAAAAGAAAGCCCAGGTACTTATACTCGATGGGACGTCCGTTGATAAAAAGAAGCTGGGCCGAGCGGGTACCCTTCAAAAAATCGGGGCGGGAAAGAAAGCCCGTCAGGCTTACCTTCAGATCAGTTATGGTTTCATGGTAGAGGCCCTTCATTATCGAAGTGCCGTAGACCTGGCGAATCCGCTCTTCATGGTCATCGGTCCCCTGGAGCATCATTGCCTGCTTTCCATCGGTCTCAAGGCGAAAGGTGACTTCAGGGTTAACCACGGCCGCCTTCAATACCGTTTCACGGATATACTTCATCTCGGTACGCTGGGCCTTCATGAACTTTTTCCGCGCCGGTACATTATAAAAAAGGTTCTCGACAATGACCGTGGTTCCCGAGGCTCCCGCGTAAGTTCCCTTTTTCAGTTTTCCTTCACGGACATCGATACGCCCCCCCTCATCGTCTTCAGGCTGCCGGGTCAGGAGGCTCATATTTGAAATTGAAGAGATGCTCGAAAGGGCCTCTCCGCGAAAACCATAAGAATGGATACTTTCTATGTCATGGATATCGCTGATCTTACTGGTGGCATGTTCCATGACCGTGAGCTCCAGGTCTTCGGGATGAATCCCCCTGCCGTCATCAGTAATACTGATACGCTTCATGCCGGCTTCAAGCACCTGGATCTCAATTCGGCCGGCCCCTGCATCAAGGCTATTCTCAATAAGTTCTTTAACCACGGAAAAGGGCCCTTCGACGACTTCACCGGCGGAAATTTTATTCTTTACTGTCTCTGAGAGGATCTGGATTCTATTCACGGTGTAACCTGCATTCAATGTTTAAGGGCTTCAACAACCTGCGGCAGGGTTGTTCCAGCGGGGCCTTCGATAAAAATATCGGTAATCTGACGGGTAAGGCCGGTTTTTTCTATATTAAATTCTATGATTGTAGCTCCCCGCTCCTTTGCCTCATAGGGAATTGACGCGGCGGGATAGACAAGGGCGCTGGTTCCTACAACGATGACTGCGTCGGTAAACTGTGCAAGGTTATCACACTGAAGAAGGGCATCCCGGGGAATCATTTCACCAAAAAACACAACGTCCGGTTTCAATATGCGGCTGCATTTTTTGCACCGGGGTATTTCCCGGGTCGATATATCAAAATCTTCCGCTGCGTAGCTGCTTTTACATTTCTGACACGTGAGGCGGCTGGCGTTGCCGTGATACTCAATGACCTCTTTGCTGCCCCCTTCCTGGTGCAGGTTGTCGATATTCTGCGTTATGACCGCCTTCAGGTACCCCATTGCTTCAAGTTCAGCCAGGGCTTTATGGGCAGGATTTGCATCCGCGTCAGCCGTTACTTCTACCATCTCAAAAATCATATCCCATGCCTTTTCCGGATGATTTTCAAAGGTCTCGATTGAAGCATAAATCGCAGGGTCATATTTCTCCCAGAGGCCCCCGGCACTCCGGAAATCAGGAATACCGCTCTCCACGGATATTCCCGCACCGGTGAGAGAAATCAGGTTCTTCGACTTTTTGATTGCTTCAGCGGCAAGAAGTATGGTGTCCTGCATTGTTTCTCCAATATTTGAAGTTTCACACGAAGGCGCGAAACCGTTTTCGTGCCTTCGTGGGGGACCAGCTATAGCCTCATGTCACATAGGTCGAGAAAAAGAAAGGTCTGTCAATGAAAAAAGAAGGCATCGGCAGATAGAATGTCAGCTTTTTACCTTCACCCGTAAATGCTTCACACTGTAGTAAAAGCCTATTATCCCCCGTGGATTATCGGGATAAAAAGTGAACTTGTAATACACCACTGCCGCCCGGTGATGGACAATTTTAACGCTAATGAGTATATCCTTCCCCCCTTCCTCTATGCAAACAAAGTACCACTGCATTGGCTTATACGTTTCTACAGGACCGAGATCAAAGACAATCTTTTCATTCAACTCTATAAACTTTTTAGAAGATATAAGTTTAGCAAGTTCGGGGTGGAAGTTTTTTTCGTATATGTCGCCATAGGCTTTTTTCTTGAGGCTTTTAACTATCATATTCGAGGTGTCGAGCAAAGGCTTAAACTTTTTGCTGTCTTTGCTTAAAGGTTCGGCGATGTCATCGTTTTCTATTGTCCCTGAGCGAAGGGTGACAACGGGCTTTTCGGGGCTGGCAAAGGTCATGGTACTGCCAAGAATTACTCCGGCTAACAGGCTGCACAAAACAGTTATTCTAATCATTGGCTCCTCTTTACGGGTTGTGTTTTTAAAAACAATTCACTTAAAACTACTACACTTATTTCATTAAAAATTTGAAAACTTTATTAAAAAACCGCCCATACTGGTTTTGATAAATTAATTGCATAATCATAATAAAAAATAGTTTCCTTATTTAGATCCTTTTATTATTAATATAAATAAAGCTTCAACCAATGAGGATCTAAAATGAATAAAATAATTCTTACAATATTAATGTTGGTACCCTTTTCCTGCTCTCAGCAATCTTCCTTATCTAAAAAAGCTGTTCTTTTGTTTTATACCGGCAATGTAAAAATACAAGATAAAACGGGAAAGATAAAAACTACAGCCATCAAATCTATTATTACACAAAATGATACGATAATAACCGGTAAAAATTCCTCTGCTGTTATCCAAATTAATAAAGTTGGAATGATCCGTATTTTATCTTCCTCTACAATTCTCTTTAAATCAATACTTGATCGCTCAGAGGGAACAAATATATTTCTGAAGTCTGGTTCTGTATATTCAAAAATTAATAAATCTAAAAACTATCGAGTTGGAACAAAAACTATTACTGCGGCTATCAGGGGTACACGTTTTCTGACCACTTACAAAAAAAATACATCGAAAGTACTTCTGGGTACCGGAATAGTTAAAATGAGCCTCAACAAGAAAAAAGAAAACAGCTGGACGCTGACCAAAGGCAATTCAGCTATTTTTACAGACAAGCCGGATCCTCAAATTAAACCCCTTAAAAAAGTTGAGATTCTTCAGCTTAAAAAACTGGCAGTGCCCGAAGAAATAGATAATCCTTCAAATATCTCGATTGAAAAATTAAAGGAAAAATTTTCAGAATATTCAGAGAAAGAATCTATCATCCAAAAAGACATAGATACAGAAATCAATCGATGGAATAGCCTTTCTCCTGTTGAAAAACTAAGAGAACAGGGAAAAGTTCTTTCAAAGATCACCCTCAGAGATAAGAGTGTCATCATTGGTTCTATCGTTTCTCAAAACAGTGCCGTCATCAGACTTGACACAGGTGATGGTATAATCAGACTTCCCAAGCGTGATATCATACGACGACAGATGATCAAATAACAAAAACAGACAGGCAGTATATTAATTATGAAACTACCAACAATTATTCTTACAACTATTGTATCTATTCTCTTTGCCTCAGCACTTTCGGCTGAAATTGTTTACACAAAAGACGGCCAGGTTATTAAGGGAAACATAATAAAAGAAAACAGATGGCAGGTATACGTCAAGACCAAATACAGGACACAGGTAATAAGGCGTAATAATATAAAAAGAATTCTCTATGGTGACAGGGAGATGGAGAAAATCAGTATTATTATGCAGGACGGCTCATCCTATTCAGGGTACCTGATAGATCAGGACTCAAAAAATGTATACATTCGTCTGCAGAAAGATTCCGCCAAGGAAACCCGTATCAGCAAAAAAGACATTAAGCAAATGTCAAGCTTCCAGCTGATACCCTTTTCCCCCGATCTTTCTGCGCGTTTAGGTTTATTTTTTCCCCTTAATTCAGCAGGGGCAGACCTTAAGATGGCTCCAGCCTATTTTCTTAATTTTGGCTTTAATCTTCCATGGTTAAAGAACCTGAGAGCTTCCATTGAGGCAGGATTCATCCATTCAGAGGGAAAAGGTATCGACAAACCATATTTGAGGCTCTTCCCAATATCAGCTGTGTTAAGTTACAACATTCCAGTCTCCGTACTGACTCTCTCTCCCCGGCTGGGAGGCGGAGTTTCAGTAATTGAATTTGATGATGGTGACGGCACGGTCTCCCGTGGAGCCGATGGTTCTGTGCTGGCAGGCTTCAGTTTGTCATATGAATTATTAAAAAGAACCCTGTCCATATCAGTATCTTGTGATTACTTCCTTCTTATTGAAGGTTCAGATTATTTAAATACTGTAATTCCGTCTTTTGCAGTAAGTTACCATTTTTAAGGATAAGGTGTATAATTATGAAATCTGAAAACAAAATGACACTTAAACTTGCCATCTTGGCTGTTCCTTTTCTTATCATGTCATGTTTTGACAGCCCACTGAATAAAATGCTCGATTACGAGGCCCCCAGTCCGGTGACAATAACCGTTGTATCTCAAACAGGTGCGGTAGATGAAAAATACATAATGCCGAGCGGTACAGTAGTAGCCATTACTTTTTCTCATGATGTTGACGGCTATTACCAGGTACAGGTTCTTGATAGCGACAGCTCATATGTTTCAGGCAACATGGGCTGGATCGATTATACTGCGGACACAGAAATAACAGTGAATGTCACCAGCTCAGACAATACAAGCACGGGATACTTTTTTGGCAGTTCCGGCGACTATACGGTGAAAATTTCTGGAAGGGACCTTCAAAGCCGACAAGGGGTCAGTAATTTAAGCTATTCCATTGCACCAACAGGTTCGGTTGTTGTGTCTGGTGCCGGGTCAACCGAGGTGAATGGTTTGTATATTCCCGATACGACAACTCCTGATTTCAATTATTTCAGTGCAGTTTACTATATATCTTTCAAGAAAGCAGAGTCTCCTTTTTTCTATATTTCAACAGATGATGTTATGCCGGGTTCACATATCCATGCAGGATCAACATCTGTAGCCTTCGTTGATTACTACTATAATTTCAGCACCTCGATGAATCCACCGGCATCAACAGGTTGGAATACTGCTACAGCGGCAGATGCTCCAGCCCCTACTGTCAGCGATTAAGAGTTAAAAGCACTTCCACAATACACCTTCCTGTTCTCTCTGGCAATTTGAGGTACGGTACTTTTATCTATCAGAAGAACAGGTGTATTGTCATCTCCATACCTGTAATTAGATGAGAGAGAGATCAGACCAATAATAAAAAAAGGATAATTTCAAAATCTAGTAGAGAGGCACTGCATGGTCTCTCAAAAACACGGTACATATTTTTATTGACATCACAGCTCCCCTGGGGCACCTGAACGATAAGATAAACTCAAGGAGAAAAACATGAAAGTCCGCTTCGCACCCAGCCCCACAGGATTTCTGCACATTGGAAATGCCCGCACCGCCGTTGTAAATCATATCATGGCCCGCAAGCACGGCGCCGGCTATGTGCTGCGCATAGAAGATACTGACCGGGAGCGAAGCACCCTCGAATCAGAAGCATCAATCATCGATGACCTGAAATGGCTCGGCATTGAATGGACCGAAGGCCCCGACACCGGTGGCGACGCGGGTCCCTACCGCCAGTCTGAGCGTTTTGAGATCTACAAAAAATATACCGAGCAGCTTCTCGCCGACGGCACGGCATACCCCTGCTACTGCACGAAAGAAGAACTTGAGGCTTCGAGAAAAGACGATCAGGGCAATGTTGTCTCGTACACCTACAATGGCCGATGCCGTAATCTTTCCGATGAAGAAAAAGAAATATTTGAGAAGGAAGGAAGGGCCTTTACCATCAGGTTTCATGTTCCGGAAAATGAAACAGTAGTTGTCAAGGACCACCTGAAGGGAGACCGGGAATTCAAATCTGAAAACATTGGCGGGGATTTTATCATTGTCAGGTCAGACGGAGTACCGATCTACAACTACATCGTAAGCATTGATGACACTCTCATGGGCATAACCCATGTCATACGAGGGGAAGACCATCTTTCCAATACACCAAAGCAGATACTGGTCGCCCGGGCCCTCGGCTTTCCTGAACCGGAATATGCCCACCAGCCGCTAATCATGGGAGAAGACAAAAAAAAGCTCTCGAAACGCCACGGGATAACTTCTGTTAACCTGTACCGGGAGGAAGGATATCTTCCTGAAGCGCTGGTCAACTACCTCTCACTTCTCGGATGGGCAACTGATTCAGGAGAGGAGATTCTCACAGAAGAAGAACTGGTCAAAGAGTTTGACCTTAACAAACTGGGCAGCAGCGCGGCAATCTTTGACTTCAAAAAACTTCGCTGGATGAACAGCCAGTATATAAACAAGTATGATATCGCCAAACTGACAGACCTCTTTCTCCCCTATATCAAAGAGGCAGGATATGATGCCGATGCAGTAGATCGTTCAAAGCTAGAAGCCATTGTTGAGCTCATTCGGGGAAGCTGTGAAGTACTTTCTGATATTAAAAATTTTATCGGCATCTTTCTTGACGAGGTTCCCGAACCCGATGAAACAACTGACAACAGGCTCAAAAGTGAAGCAGCCCCGGAAATTATCAATGCGGCAGCAGAGCTCTTCGCAAGCGAACTGACAGAAGATAACTTTGCTGAAAAGTTCATAGATGCCCTCAACGAAAAGACCGAAGCGAAGGGAAAGCCCTTCTTTATGACAGCCCGCGCCCTGGTCACCATGAAGCAGAAGGGACCGGACATCAAGCTGGCCCTTCCCCTCATAGGATTCGATAAGGTAAAAAAAAGAATCGAGTTCTGCAAAAACCGGTACTGCTGATTTTTGGGCAGTACCTGCACATCACCGGCCCCGGTATGGGGCTTAAAACTTCCCCCTAAAAATCTTTACAGTGCCAGAATTCTATGGTATACTTAACTTAAGAAGTGGGCAGAAATATCCCATAGAGGAAAACAGACAATGGATCAGGAACGATTTGATATCCCGAAACGGAGAGTGTTTACGGTTATAACCGGTATATCCGTAATTACGCTGCTCTCCTACGGGATACTGAATCTTCTCTACCTGAACTTTATAATCGGAATTATTGAAGTGATTCTCTCCCTTTCACTGTTTCTCTCTTTTTACCTTATTATCAAAAAGCATATTTACGGCATTTCAATTGCCCTCTACGTAATACCGACAATTATTATATCCTTTTACCTATTTCTTACCGGGGGATTTCACAATTCAGGTATCTTCTGGTTTTTTGTCTTTCCCGTTACCTATTTTTTCTTTCTAGGCAGTTTTTGGGGCCTGATGAGCTTTTTTATCCTCTGCGGGGGGGCAGCAATTCTAACCATCCTGTCCCTCACCGGTTTTATCCAGATGTCCTATCCCCCGGAAATACTGTTATTCTTTTTTCCCATATCAATAATTGAGGGAATAGTTCTCTATATCTACCAGAAAATTCTCGAAAAGCATCTCGCCCACATTTTCCTTCTTGAGGGACTGATGTCCATCTGCTCTCACTGCAAAAAAATTCGCAACAACGAGGGAACCTGGGAACCAATGGACCACTATCTTCATAAACATACAGATATAGAATTTACCCACGGACTCTGTCCCCACTGCGCAGAAGAACTCTATCCCGGATATGCGACGAGGAAAAATCAGAAATAAAACAATAACCGGGATGAATTATAAAAGATACAATTACGTTACTATACCATATCAGATTGTTATATAAAGAGACTATAAAATGCCTGAAGATAAAGAATTTCTTGACCAGCTAAAAACACACCCAGGGGGCTTCGGCTCAATAATCAAAAACCTGATTTCTGATTCTCCGAGGTTACTGTTAAATTTTCCAATCATAGGGAGGGCCCGAAAAATATCGACGGGCCTTGAAGATGAACCCTTTTCCATATTATATAAATATGAAAGAACCCTGTCGAACAAACTGCATCCTTTTTTGTACCGGCATAATCTCAACTATATTACCAATGGCAGGATAGAAGGTTTTTTTAATAAAAAATTCAGTAGCTATGAAGCCCTGCTCCCCCAGTCCCTAGATGACATCAGGGGAAGCTCGTATGACGAAAAACTTGCAGCCCTCTCTTCACTCAGACGGATTATAACCTCCATGGCAGGTAGAGAAGGACACTTTATGGTCATTAAATTCTATGATTATATTTACAGCATTATAAACCGCAGTATTTCTGACTTTCTCCGTTCTATTGAATTTAAGCTCAACTACCTGAAACCCCGCCTTACTGAAGATGACGAATCGAACCTTAACCTTGTACGAAAAAAATACCGGGAGTTTAAAAATATTTTTAACGACCATGATGCTGAACTCCTTATCGAAAGAATGAAATGGGACCCACTTCTGGCGAAATATGCCCTGTTAATTGAAAAGGAAGAAGAAACAGGACAAGACGGCTCCGCCCCCTCGGGCAAAATCGAACGCTATGCATCTCTTCTTAAAAAGAAACACCTTGATCACCTTGAAGAGAATGACACTGATGGAATCCGCCGGGTCATTGAGGCGGTCACCAGGTCTAATGAAGAGCAGCATGGAGAGCTCAAGGCTTCATCCATCATTGGTGATATTATCAACACGTGGCTCAACATGGATTCACTCTCTGAAAACAAAAAAGCTTCCATTCAGTCTATTAGCGGGATATCCTCATCTGACAGCGAAAACCCTGAACATGGAGCCGAAGAAACTGCAGTTCAACCCACGCTCAGCGAATCACTCAGCGGCGAAGAAATGGCCGATGAAATTTTTCAAGATACCGGCTTAGATGACTTGTCCGGGCCCGATAATTTTTCAGATTCAGAAGAAGGAAGTTTTTCTGTTGCTGATGAACTGCTTGCAGATGATTTATCAGGCTTTGAAATAACCGAAGAAAGCGATTCAGAACTGGTAGATTTTGACATTACGGCTGACATTTCCTCTGAAGCTGACGGCTCCTTTGATATAGCTGACGAACCTGACTCAGGAACCGCCGGTGATATTTCTATCACAGAAAATGAGGATTCAGAACTTGCAGACTTTGACATTACGGCAGAAGATTCCTCCGGGCCTGGTGGCTCCTTTGATGTCGCTGTTGAGGGCTCACCCGAAACAGGGGATGATTTCATAATCGATCCTGAATCAGAAAATGAAATGAAAAAGCTCTTCACCCTTGTGGAAAAAAACATTTCCAGGCTCACTGAAAGTACACGATTAAAGGCTGACGCCTTTGATTTATCAACCCTGCAGGCACAGGAAATCAGTACTATTCTGAACAGTGAAATCCTGAAAGAAACCAGACCGGGATTCCTTGCCGCCATGGAGCATTCAGGAGATGATGTTGATCTCTTTCTCAGGATAATAAGGTATCTGGAAAACGGCCCGTTCCCCGAGATGACCCTCAGAGAACGCATATGCCTGATGGATATTTTCATCGAAAAGTTCAAAAAAAATTCAGACCTGACAGAGAAACTTACCATCTATCGAAACACCATGAGCAGCCGTCAGTCTCTTCTTGATGAGGTTTTCACTTCCCTTTATACTATAAAAACAAATACACCCGACAAAACTCTTTCCATAAACAAACAGCTTCAATACCTTGGGGAACGTCTTATCGATGATGATTACTCCCCGGTCTGGAAAACACTTCAGATACTTTATGAAAATATTGCCACAACTGATTCAGCAAGAACATGCAGCCTTCTGTCAGAAACCCTTCCGGGTACCCAGGTTGAACTATTCAATCAAATTAAAACTATTGATGAGACCCCTGAACTGCATGAAAGGGTCAATAATATGCTTGCGTCTGAAAAGCTCAGTGACGGCAATGAACGATATATCCGCGAACAGGAAAAAAGCCCGGATTCTCTCGAAGAAATAATTCGACAGGTAATGAAAGAAGACATCGACCTGGAAAGCTGGATTGAAAAAGTCGGCTCAGAGCCGCAAGGCGACAGAAAAACCGACAGTACAATATCTCTGCCCGTAGATACAGCGGAGGCTAAAGATAGAATAAAAAAAATGCTTTCCAGAAGCGACTGGAGTGAAGCTGATACAAAAAATGAATTCGCCGCTATTTTACAAAGCCTGATCAGTCATGAGGGTGAAAAGTCTCTTCATTACATGGAAAAAATTCTGAGCCACAGCATGGTTCCTGACGAAGCGCGGGAAACAGTACTGGAGGCCTTTAGAGACAGCAGCACTCCTCTTCTCCAGGATGCGTATACCGCCCACAGACTTTTAGAAACTTCCCCCTCTACTGAAAAAGAAGCAGATATTATAAACAGACTGATGCAGCACTACGGAGAATCCCTGCCCCGGAGAGTGATCGATGACATGAAAAAATTTGTGCATATCAGGGCAAAAAACCGTGAAGGAGGCAAAAAGGTCCAGGAAATACTTAAAGGAGAGAATGGAGACCTTCACACAACCCTGAGTACTCTTGCTGCTGATACAACAACAGCACCGGAACTGCAGAATTCTTTCACAAAACTTAAAGAACAACTGACAGCAGGAAATATTGAAGATGCAATAAGAGTCATTACCGGATCATCCTCGCCTCCAGACCTGAAGATTGATCTTCTGGAAAAGCTGAAAAATATTACCATTAACAAAAATGTTTCCACCGATGATCCCCTCATTCAAAAAATTGACAAAAAGATTTCCTTTTATAAAGTGATTACCGGCGATTCTGAAAAAAGCCGAAAGCAATTCACAAAAAACAGTGATAAACTCATTTCCAACCTGGGGAAAAGGTCTTCAAAACAGACTAATGGTGAGACCGTTCCGTCCCCTAAGAAAGAAAAAAAGCCATCAACAGAAGAGACCCCTGAATCAGAAGAAAACAGTCTACTCAATTCTACGTACAACCTTTTGAAAGTATTCAGTGATAACATTGATTCACTTGATCCGGTTCTCGGAACATTAAAACATATCAACAGACCGGATCATCATCAATTTATCGATAAGGAAATTCAAGATATCAAACAAAATGAAAACAGAATACTGTCCGCTACCCTTGAAATGATTGACACTGGTGAACTTAACATTGAACTGCTCCAGGAAATCCAAAAAATTCCTCCCCGGGCACAATACCTGTGGGCAGCTCATCTCCAGGAAAAAAAAGATGTTAAAAAGTTTGAAAACGCATTCAGTAATTTCATCAAAAACAAAAAACTTCCCGATGAACTGAACCGTCTTGTGAGGGTAATTTACAGTAATAATCAGAATAATTTTCTCAAAGACAGCCTTGACCGGGAACATAAGCTTATCAATGACATCGCAGCTGATTTCACTACTGAAGGCCTGAACAAACTACGTTCTAAAACCAGAAATCGCCAGGACAAGGACAAAATAAACCTTTTCAGGGACCTTCTCAAAATGTCCGGTGATGCTATTGATTTTAATGCCGCAGCATCCCCATTAAGTGCCCCGCCTGCATCTCCTGGTAAAGGAATCAAGAGTACTGCCGAAATGGATACGGGACATGATGGAGCCGCGGTTACTCCCAGCAAAAAGTATAAAGACAATACTGTAGAAAAAATACAGATCTTTCTTTCTTCTTACAACAGTAAAAGCGATAAAGTACGGCAGGCTTCTCAGGTACAGATTAAAGATATAAATGTTTTTTTCCAAAAAGCCGCCGCCCGGGACGAGCAGACACTGGGAGTCATCAATCAGCATCCTAAAGAATTTACAGAGCTTTTTTCTTATATTCTGAGACAAAAACAAGAGGAAACATTCCCTGAAGCCAAAAAAGTTATAAAGCACTGCCTTAATGAAGGCATAATCAAGCGTGAAGATCTCTGATGAAGGGATGCCTGCTGAAAATAAATCCTTGAAAATTTTGACTATACCCTGCACTATCTCTCCATTGCGTGTGGAATGTTCTACACCATATAAATAATAAAAGTTGGAGAAAATACCGATGCCGGTCTCCGGAGAATGGACCCTCCTTGGGAAAATAGAACGACTTATCAAACAAAGACAGCAGGTTGATTTCCCCGGCCTGGTAAAGGGCATTGGCGATGACTGTGCTGTTTTTGCTACTGGCGAAGGATCCTTTGGGCTGATATCAACCGACATAAGTATCGCCTCGGTTCATTTCCGCGTAGATTTATCCACTCCCGAAGATATCGGCTATCGTGCAATGATCAGCAACATTTCAGATATTTCAGCCATGGGGGGTACCGCCCGGTATGCCTTTATCGCCCTCGGTATCCCCAAAGCCCTTAACGACGGCTATATCGAAGCTCTTTATCAAGGTTTACTTGAAGGTGCAGCCGCCGGCAGCGTCGCCATAGCGGGAGGGGATATCTCAAAAGCCGGCGACCTGACTATCAGCATCTCTATATATGGCGATCTGTCCGGGCGAGAGCCCCTGTACCGCCATGGAGCACATACCGGAGATACTATTTACTGTACCGGCACCCTGGGGGGCTCACAGGCGGGACTTGAAGTTCTACTCAGCAAAGATGCTGGCCTGTTGGAACAATACAGTGAACTTGTAAAACGGCATAACCGCCCCCCCTGCAGGCATCAGTTTGTTCAGACCATCAGACAGACCTTTAAGCCTACGGCTATGATTGACATTTCAGACGGCATCCTTTCTGACCTTGGACACATCTGCCGTTCAAGTGAACAGGGTTATGACATTGATATTGAAGCACTTCCTCTCCATGATGGCATCAGAGAATATACTTTACATAAAAAGAGCGACCTGAAAGAATTGCTGTTAACGAGCGGTGAAGAATATGAACTTCTTTTCACCTCGCCGGTCAAAAAAGAAAAAGGACAGTTAAAAAATATTCCAGTATCACCACTGGGCCGCATTACAAAGAAAGAAACAATAATAAGGGAAAAGGGGGCCCCTGTCACTCTTCCCCTTCAAGGATTCGACCATTTTAGAACATGAGGAACAAAATGAAACGTTTAGCATTACTACTCATATTATTTACTGCCGCTCCAGGCTGCAGCGTGAAGACTCCCACTTCCATTGCCCAGGGTACCTGGGCTTACCAGCTTTTAATGAATGGTGTTAAAATAGGTACGGCATCAGTGAGCAACAGCCAGCGGGACGGACTTTTTATTTCCGCCATACAAATGGACATGGTTCTTGGTGAGGTAAAAAATACGACACGCCAGATCATCACAGAAACCGCTGACTTTAAACCGGTAAAACTCGAAATATACAACACCATAATCAATGGTAAACAACGGCAGGAAATAAATACCATTGCTGAATTTAAAAATAAAACAGTTCAATTGACCGCAGGGGGCCAGAAGACCCGGTTCACGATTGAGAAGCCCTTTATTCTTGACGGCAATTATTTCATGGATTTTCTCATCAAGAAAAATTTTAAAAAAGGAACCCAGGTATCTGCCTTCCTCTATGACCCGACCTTTGAAACTGAAGATCCGATCAATGTCAGAATGAAAGTAGAAGGCATCGAGAGGGTAATTATCAATGGAAAACCGAAACAGCTCATTCATATAGTTCAGCGAATTGAAAACTCTAAAAATATTGATATTTTTATCGATGAAAACGGGATTGCTCAAAAAGCAATAATACTAATGCTCAATAATCGCATTGAACTGATTATTAAATAAAAGATTATAATTAAAAAGGAAGATAAGG
>Ga0070729_10000822_pt1 | contig 57382 bp, 52 predicted proteins | sample tdDd472_FD_66725 | JGI IMG/M metagenome (GOLD analysis project Ga0070729, IMG submission 66725) | Marine sediment microbial communities from the Atlantic coast under amendment with organic carbon and nitrate - tdDd47.2 | ecosystem: Environmental > Aquatic > Marine > Coastal > Sediment | place... | reverse complement strand
AAAAGAAGTGTTAGCGCAAGGAAGCAGACCCCGTTTATTCTTGTCGCTCTGAAAGAGTTGTGGCTGCTTACTATTACGTTGGTGGCTTGTGATACCCGGAACCGGGTTTAAGGGGTTTATGTAAAAAAGGGCACGCTGCAGCATGCCCTTTTTGTTCTGCTTGGAGCGCGGTAGTTATTCTGCGGTGCCGTTATTCCGGTAACCACCTTTGCGGTGACCGCGGTGACGATTTTGCTCTTTCATGGCCTGCTTTTCTTCATCCGACAGGTTGGCCCAGTGTTGCTTGTGGCGCTCCTTGCGTTGCTGGCGGAAGTCACGCATGGCCTGTTTTTGTTCATCTGACAGACTCTCCCATTGGTCCTTCATTTGTTGTTTCCGTGCCGCTTTTTCTTCGGCAGACATGTTCTGCCATTCCTCACGTTTCGCTTGTCGTCTGTCTTTACGCTCAGCCTTAATGGCCTCTTTCTGGTCGTCCGGTAGTGCTTCCCAGGCTTGCTGACGTTCGGCAAAGATTGCCTCGCGTTCTTCAGCGCTTAACGTTGGCAGAGCTTGTCGGCGTGCCTTATGTTCATCTTCGCTGAGTTCCCAGCCGGGCTTGCTCCAGTCAATATCGTTTGCCAAAGCCGGTTGGGCGGCAGTAAACCCTAGTGCCAGGGCTAATGCTGCTGCCTTGATAGGTAATGTGTATGTCATGACAGAACTCCTTTGTGTCGTGTCAGTATGTTGTGTGTACATCCCTACAACGTCGCCTGACTTCGGAGGTTGACCTGTGTTTGCTAGACATTGCGCATCGAACGGCTTAGGCTCAATCTATATATAGAGGAGGAAGTACTATGAAATTTATTAAGCTGATTTTGGTGGTGGCCGTATTCTCAATGACTACAGCGTGTATGGGTGGTTATTACATGGTGACGGACACGGTGAATGATAAAAATTATTACACCAAGAAAGTGAAATCACTGAAGAGTGGCGCGGTTAGTTTTAAAGATGCAACTAATGGTGCACAGGTGACTTTGCAGAATAATGCTGTGCAGACCATCAAGAAAGATGAGTTTAAAGCGGCTGTCGAATAGTTCTGCTGCAATCAGATCAGGCCCGCTCCGTTAGTCCGGTGCGGGCTTTTTTGTGGATGCAATAAGGACGGATGGAATGGCTTTATCAGCAGCCTGAAGGGCTCCGGCAGGCCATAGCCGGCTGGGTGTGCAGCTAAAAGACGGTTATTTGCTTCTGTCAGAGGCATCGAAGCTGGTATCCTATGCACCTCAACGTAATTTTAGTTATACCGGTTCAGTGTTATGCCCATTTTTGATTACCAATGTAAGGCCTGCGGTCACACCTTTGATGTTTTGCAGCGTTTGTCTGAAGACCCGCTGAAGGACTGCCCTGAGTGCGGCAAGCCGGAGCTCGGTAAGTTGTTGTCGGCGCCTAATATTGCTTTTAAGGGTTCCGGCTGGAATAAAACGGCAGAGCGCGATAAGCCGACATTGGCCAAACAGTTTGGCCATACATTTGATTCGGCTACCCCGCATGGCGATCACGATCATGACCATGGTCATGGTCACTCTCACGGTCATTCCCACGACCACGATCACTAGCAACGCCAGCTAGTTTCATTATCCAGGTTTAACTTTTGCCGGCTTTCCTGCTGGTGCATTGTTGTATGCGCGGGTGTTACATGAAGTTACACAATAGCCGCATCTAGAGAACCTGAAGTGCCGAAATCTCTGTTGAATGCAAAGTAAACGGAGTTTTCAACATGATCATCCGGCTAACCAGCGGCAAGTTTAGGTTTGTAGATGTGTTGCGGCATTCTGTTGTGATTGCGGCAGCCGGACTGTTTTTACTGAACTAGAAAGTCTATGTCATGAAGCCGATAACTGTAGTTGTGAACGATAAAATGCAGACCGGTTACAGGTATCAACTAACCCGGTCTGCAGGTCGCGATTTTGCCGAAGACTTTAAGCCGGAATTGAGTCCCGCCCGGTTACTTCAGATGGGAGTTTTTGGCGGTCGATATATGACGGATTGTCGTGATGAGTTTCCTAAGTCCTGGTTCCGCAGGGCACGCTTATCGACGGTACGGGATCCTGCGCTCAACTATTTTGCTGTTAACGCTTCCAAGCCTCTGGCGTACTGGCGGGACAAGAACTGGATTCATCCGGATGACCCCCGCGGCTGGTTTCAATGGTATTGCCGTTATTACCGGGGGCGGCGTCATGAGGATGACGATCGTCAGATAGACCGGTGGAAGGCGATGTGTCGCCATGTTGCTCAGGTGCGAAACAACTGCGAGCCCTGGGATATGAGTTGTCGTCCCCGCCAGCGTCAGGCCTTACTTCATTGGGCGTATGACAGTCGGAATATCTGATTTCCATTGAGTCGAAAAGTGCCTCCATCCTGAGTGTTTCTGCGGTATTATGCTGAGCAGCATTCGTCGCAACTGCCAAAACAATAATGATTATCGCGGCGATGTTTCAGGAGAAGAATTTGAGCATCGCTCGATATCGATACGGAAACCCGTTTGGCTCTCTTTCAGCCTTATTACTGCCTTTGTCGCTTGTAGTTATCTTGTCCGGTTGTGACCTCACCGGTAAAGAAGAAGTTAAAGCGCCGCCATTACCTGTAAAAGTTGTTAAGTCCGAGAAGAAGGACGTCGACCTGTTTCTTGAAATGGTCGGTACGACACTGGGTTCTCAGGATGTGCCAATCAGGGCCCGTGTTGAAGGTTTTCTGGAATCTTTGGATTTTGCTGAAGGCACGTTTGTCGAAGCAGGCAGCCTTCTTTACACGATCGACGACGAACCTTTTCTGGCAAAGCTGGTTGAGGCGGAAAGCCAGCTGGCTGCGGCAATCACAAATTATGCCAAGGCTTCAGCAGACCTCGGGCGCATTAAACCTCTGGCGGAGATTAAGGCGGTCAGTGCTCAGGATCTCGATGCGGCAGTCGCGTCTGATGCAGCAGCACGAGCTGGCGTCCGTGCCAGTGAGGCTGCGGTAGATCTGGCGAAGATCAATCTCAGTTATACGCGCATCATGGCGCCTATTGATGGCTTGATCGGTATCAGTAAGGCACGCCCAGGTGAGTTTGTCGGTCGTGACCCGAATCCGGTGGTATTGAACACGCTGTCGGATATCAATCCTATTCGTGTACGGTTTTCTATTTCGGAAAGAGAGTATCTGGTACTTGCACGGACCTATATACAAAGTCGTGACACCCGTGGGGGTGGAGCCGCTGCTGCCGTGAAAGGCCGGAATAATTCAGAGCCCAAAGCCGATCTGGCTTTACTGCTCGCCGATGACACTGAGCATCCGTTTAAAGGTAGCGTTATTGCATCGGCGCAGTCTATAGATGTCGAGACGGGCACTTATACTGTAGAGGCAGCCTTCCCGAATCCGAATAAAGTGCTATTACCCGGCCAGTTCGCCCGGGTAAGGGCCAAGTATCAGACCATTGAAGATGCCATTGTTATTCCGAAACAGGCGTTGTCTGAACTGCAAGGCATATTCAGGGTTTATGTGGTGCAAAGCGATAACACGATTGCCCTGAAAACAGTAACACTGGGGCCGGTGCATGGTGACAGTGTTCTCATTGACGAAGGACTGGAAGAGGGTGAGCAAGTTGTTGTCGAAGGCTTGCAGAAGGTGCGGCCGGGCTCCCTGGTTGATCCTCAGCCGTTTGTTCTAGAGCAGAGCGAATAACCGATGGCAGAGTTTTTCGTTCGCCGGCCGATTGTTGCGATGGTAATAGCCATCGTGATTGTGATCGTCGGTATTGTATCGTTGGGCCGCTTGCCTGTGGCTCAGTATCCGGACATCAACCCTCCCGAAGTTGAAGTAAAGGCGACATACACCGGCGCGAACGCCGAGGTTGTTGAGCAGTCAGTTGCGACACCGCTGGAGCAAAAAGTAAACGGTGTAGAGAATATGCTCTACATGAAGTCGGTGAATTCCAACGACGGCACCATGCGACTTACAGTTTCATTCGAAGTGGGCTCCGACCTGGACATGTCCAACGTGCTCACCCAGAACCGTGTTTCCGAAGCACAGGCGAGCATTCCCGAAGACGTTAAGCGCCTCGGTATCACGGTTAAGAAGAAGCTCTCGTTTCCGTTGATGCTGGTGTCGGTGTATTCACCGGACGGTAAGTACGATCAGGATTTTCTGAGTAACTATCTGACGATTAATCTGCTGGATCCCGTAGCCCGTATCCGGGGTGTGGGTCAGGCCGAGGTGCTTGGTGGCAGTGAATATGCCATGCGCGTGTGGGTGAAGCCCGATCAACTAGCGAAACTGGGTTTGACGGTGCCTGATATTACCCGTGCCATTCAGGAGCAGAATGTTATTGCTCCGGCAGGGCAAATTGGCGGGCCACCGGCACTGCCGGGCACGCGTTTTACTTATCAGGTGCGTACTCAGGGCCGGTTGAGCACGGCTAAAGAGTTCGGCAACGTCATTATCCGTTCAAATCCGGATGGCTCTCAGGTTCGTATTAAAGACGTGGCGCGTGTCGAGTTGGGCACGCAAACCTATAACGCGCTGAGTCGCTTGAATCAGGGCCCGGCCGCTATTCTGTCTATTTATCAATTACCGGGTGCTAATGGTCTGGAGATTGCGGCGGAAGTAAACAGGGTCATGGAAGACCTGGCTCAGGACTTCCCGCAGGGGCTCGATTACACCGTGTCTCTTGATACGACTCTCGCAATTGAAGAGGGTATCAAAGAAATTATTACTACGCTGTGGCAGGCGATGGTGTTGGTGATCCTCGTAGTGTTCATCTTTTTGCAGAATGTTCGTGCCACATTGATCCCATCGCTTGCAGTACCTGTGTCGTTGATTGGTACCTTTGCGGTATTCCCGCTACTGGGCTTTTCTATTAATACGTTGTCATTGCTCGGACTGGTTCTGGCAATCGGTATCGTGGTGGATGATGCCATTGTGGTGGTGGAGGCCGTTACGGCCAAGATGGAGCAGGGACTAAAACCCGTGCAAGCTACTATAGCGGCGATGAAAGAGGTATCCGGCCCTATTGTTGCTACATCTTTGGCGTTGATGGCGGTGTTTGTACCGGTGGCCTTTATGGGTGGCATCACCGGCCGCCTCTACCAGCAGTTTGCGATCACTATTGCCATCTCTGTGGCAATTTCCTCAATCAATGCGTTGACACTGAGCCCGGCGTTGAGTGCGATGCTGCTACGCCCGCCGGGCAGCCAGAAGAAGAGTTTTCTGCAGCCGTTTTACGACAAGTTTAATGCCGTGTTTAAGGTTGTCACCGAACGCTACATGAGCATCGTGAATTTATTCACCCGCAAGCTTGTTCTGAGTATCGGCGGTTTGATCGGTATCGTAGTTTTAATGTCGGGTTTGTTCGGTGCAGTGCCTTCGGGATTCGTGCCTGAAGAAGATCAGGGTTACTTCCTGGTCAATGTACAGTTGCCGGATGCGTCATCCTTGCAACGTACTGATGTGCTCACCGGCAAAGTAGAAAAGATTCTGGGTGAGGCAGAAGGCGTTGACTCTGTTACGGCCATCGCCGGTTACAGCCTGCTGACTTCCTCGCTGTCGCCGAATAACGCATTTTTATTCGTGTCGCTGAAGAATTGGGCGGAGCGCCCCGGCAGGGAGTTGCACGTTAACTCCATTATTAACGGGGTGAACAAGCGTTTGGCACTCGAGATTCCCGGTGCGATAGCTTTTGCATTCGGGCCGCCGGCAATTCCGGGGCTGGGCACAGGATCGGGCTTCTCGATGATGCTGCAGGACAGAGGTGGCAACACACCGGCCTACCTGGCTGAGCAGACTGAGGGCTTTATACAGCGAGCCAGTGAGCGCCCTGAGCTGGGTTCAATGATTACAACTTTCAGAGCCACGGTGCCGCAGATTTTTGCCGATGTTGATACCAATAAAGTACTCAAGTACGGGGCGTCACCGGCTGACGTGAATACCACTATTGGTTCGTTTTTGGGTGGTGCATACGTTAATGATTTCAACCGGTTTGGCCGCTTGTTCAAGGTGTACGTGCAGGCGGAACCCGAGTACCGGACAACTGCAGACGATATTCGTTACTTCTTTGTCCGTGGCAAAGAGGGGCAGATGATTCCTCTGAACTCCATCATGGAGACCCGGGCAACGCAGGGGCCTGAATATACCAATCGCTTTAATCTGTTCCGCGCAGCTGAAATCACCGGTGCGCCGGCTGAGGGGTATAGCTCGAATCAGGCCTTGGACGCATTGGAAGAGGTTGCCCGGGAGACATTGCCTACGGATATGAGTTTCTCCTGGAATGCGATGAGCTTTCAGGAGCGTGCAGCGGCCGGTTCGGGCGCGCAGGTGTTCTTGCTCGCTCTGGTTTTCGTTTTCCTGATTCTGGCGGCTCAGTATGAAAGTTGGTCGTTACCTCTGGGCGTGATGCTGGGTACACCGATCGCTATTTTTGGCGCTATGTTGGGTCTGTTCTTATCCGGTCTGTTCTTACCCGGCTATGAGAACAATGTTTTTGCTCAGATTGGTCTGGTCATGTTGATCGGTATGTCGGCCAAGAATGCAATTCTCATTGTCGAATTTGCCAAGATGAAGTTTGAAGAAGGTATGGCACCGATCGATGCGGCGCTTGAAGCTGCGAGAGAACGCTTCCGGCCGATTCTGATGACAGCGTTCTCGTTTATTCTTGGTGTGATTCCGCTTTTGGTTGCCAGTGGTGCGGGTGCCGAGTCACGTAAAGTGATGGGCATGACCGTATTCTCCGGCATGTTGATGGCGACGATTATCGGTGTTTTGCTGGTGCCTGCACTGTATGTTTTTGTTGAGCGTTTTATCAGTCGAAACAAGCCTGCCGAGGATGCCGCATGAACCGGCGCGGCATAAAAGCGGGTGCTTTGTTGAGTTTGTCTGTGTTCGGGCTGGGTGCATGTATGGTCGGCCCGGATTATGAGCGCCCCGAAGTGGTTGCTCCCGAAGACTACGATATGCCGGTCTTAAGTGGTGAGTCGATAGCCAACGCTGAATGGTTTACGTTGTTCAATGATCCGGACTTGGTGAGTCTGGTGAACATTGCTCTTGAAGAGAATAAGGATCTTCTGACCGCAGTCGCACGCGTCGAAGAGGCCAGGGCCCAGTTGGGTTTTGTTGAAGCTGATTTATTTCCTCAGGTGAATGGTCAGGTCGGTGGTCAAAAGGCTAATGGCACCCTGATTCCCGGATTGCGTACGGATAATTATCGTCTGGCAGCGGGGGTTAGTTGGGAAATCGATCTTTGGGGTAAGTTGCGGCGTTCGAATGAAGCAGCACGTGCTCAACTGTTGTCGACGGTCGAAGCGCGGAACCAGGTGATTATTACTCTGGTCGCTGATGTGTCGAGTGCTTATTTGTTGTTGCTTGATCTCGATGACCGGGTGTTAATCGCCGAAGATACCCTGGCAACCAGAAAACACTCCACCTCAATTATTCAGGCACGTTTTGATGAAGGTATTGTGCCTCTGCTGGATGTCAATCAGGCGCAAATTGAAGAAGCCGATGCGGCCGTGCAACTGGCTGCATTGATCAGGGCGCGGGAGCAGACAGAGAATATTTTAAGTGTGTTGCTGGGCCGTAATCCGGGCAGCATTACCCGGCAGGGCGGGCTTGGCAAGCAGACGGTGCCGGAAGGTGTTCCTACGGGTCTGCCATCCGAATTGTTAGAGCGCCGGCCTGATATTAGGCAGGCTGAACAGGCTCTGGCAGCTCAAACGGCCTTGATCGGCGTGGCGCAGGCACAGCGTTTTCCTTCTCTCAGTCTGACCGGTGCTTACGGCTTGGTGAGTAATGACCTGTCTGATTTTATCGATAGCGATAATACGGCCGGTGCGTTTGGTTTTGACTTCATCGGTCCGATATTTGATGCGGGTAAACGCCGTTCTCAGGTTGAAGCAGAGCGCGCCCGTACAGAGCAACTGCAGAGGCAGTACGAGAAGACGGTGATAGCAGCGTTCGCTGAAGTGGAAAATACATTGATTGCCATCAGTACCTATACCGACGAGCTGAATGCACGCGTTGATCAGGTGGTCGCGGCTAAAAGTGCTTCTTCATTGTCGCGCGCTCGTTACGATGGCGGTGTGACCAGTTATCTTGAAGTGCTGGAATCCGAACGATCGCGATTCAGAGCAGAACTGTCTGAGTCGATCGTTCGCCGTGAGCGATTGGTGGCATTAGTGACCTTGTACAAGGCTTTGGGTGGCGGCTGGGTTCCCGAACCCTGATTGTTACCCGTTGATATTGAGTCATAAAAAAAGGCCGGACAATGTCCGGCCTTTTGATTTGCAGCGTCTGCGTACTACTTTTTAACGGGCATCAGCGGGACGGTGTCCAGCACCCAGCTCTTGGCTTCACGCCGTGCCGGTGATGGAATAGTGAGTGCATGGTCAACATTGTTTTCACCTAATGTGTCAATGTCGATGCGCCAGCCTTTGTCTTCCCACTCCTGAAGGTGTTCGCGATACTTCACGACAGCCTGATCGCCGGGTAGTAACAGTTCTTTGGTCAGTGTGTCAGGGGTGTTGCGTGGGCGAAGATTCTCAACCACGTTTTTATCTTCAACAGCTATGTCCATAAAGGTCTTGTTGATATATTCATCCGCGCTTTCTTCAAGAGAATTGTTGCGTGAGTTGATAAAGAAGATGCGGGTTTTGCCTTTGCTGATGGGCGCTTCAAAGAAGTACTGAATGAAGCTGATGTTATTCATCAAGTGAATGCCGGTCATCAGGTGATTGGGACCAATGTGCCAGGAGCCCGCGTGCAGGTCTTTTGCACTGTCATCGGTGTCAGTAACTTTCTTGCGATTCTCGGCCTGAGTGTAGGCGCCGAACTTCGCGTCAAACCAACAACCCCATTCGCGGTCATCAATCTCGATGTCATCCTGATCCAGTGCCGGTGCACCCTGGTTTGGGTGGACGAATTCGTTGTGCAGCGGATCCATGCCGTTTTCGATAGAGCGCTCATAGTAAGCATCAATCTCAAATACGATAGGACCGGTAACACGCCAGCCTTCCTGCTCCCATTCCTCTACGACTGGTAGCGGTGGCCGCTCTGCTTCCGGTGCATCGCCCAGGAATGCGAAAACAACACCATACCGTTCATAAACGGGATAGGCATCGACCTTGGCGCGCTTAGGAATCTTGTTATCTTCAATTTGAGGGATCTTGGTGCAACTGCCCGATCCGTCAAATGACCAGCCGTGATAAGGACAGGTAATGCTGTCGCCATTGATCTTACCTTTGCTCAACGCGCCGCCACGGTGAATACAGGTGTCAGCAACAACATTTGCATCGCCATTTGAATCACGGAATGCAGCGAGGCGTACGCCAAGCAGTTCGACAAGTTTGGGCTCTTCGGCGCCGAGTTCTTCACTCGTGCAAATGGGGTACCAGAAATTGATATACATGTTGTTGCTATACCTTTGTAGCTAATATTTGATGAAAATCCGCGCAGCAATTCCTGTGAAAGCAGCGTGTTGGCGGAGCATATTAGCAAAAACTCCGCCTGAGGGGCGGAGTATGGGGTTTTGCTATGACCGGAGCTTGTCGGGTAGTCCGGTGCTGGATGGTATTTACCCGTCTAGCGAAATGCCGGAATGATATGTTCTCCAATGATTTCAAGGCCTTCCATCGGGTCATCATGCAATCTGAGAGACAGTTCGGTGAGTCCGCCGGACTCAAATTGTTTGAATCGTTCCAGCTGCGAGTCAATATTTGAGAGGTCACCTGCGGAAGCCATTCCGTCGACCAGGCGGTTAGCAAGGTCTGTAGGAATGTTCTTGATGTCACCTGATTTCCACAAATAGGTGTTGCGGAATTCCCAGCGGTTTTCCATTACGAGGTTTGCTTCATCCTCGTCGCAGTGCTTGATGATCTGATCGTATTCGGCCCCGACGATACCGCCGCGGACATACAGCTCGCGTCGACCTTCATGATAAGAGGCTTCGCGATCCTTCTTAATATGCCATGCCCAGAAGTTACCGATGCGGAGCTTCTCGGGTTTGTCATCCCGTTTGGCCATGCCGATTTCTGCATTCTCGATGGCCATGGGCATCATGTCGGGCGTGAAATCGCTGACCTGAAAGCCGTCAGCATACTGACCGGCCATGCGAATCATCATGGGGCCTGAGGAGCAGCTATAAATCAGAGGTCCATCGTGTTTCGCCCAGTCCATTATGAAAGGACGACAGATGTCGAAGACGTTGCCGTTGTAATTCATGCAGATTTCGCCTTTACGCGCGATCTTCAGAATTTCGAGGGCTTCACGAACGGCCCTGACACGACGGTCCGGGAACCGGGTGCCTTTTTCAGGGTGGCGGAATGGCCAGACTTCAGCCTCATCGTTGGCCTTCCAGCCGATAGCGCCGATTAGTGCGCCACCGCCACCAACAGCGAGCATGCCGCGTCCTTCAGCGATTTCATTGAAGCTGAGGATGGCGTTCGCCATTTTTAGCGGATGCATTTCCCAGGGGCTGACGGCGAGAGGTCCTAAAATGATTTTGGATGTCGCCATCGCCGCAGGAACCAGCGATATGAAGCCGTCCCACATTGTGTGGTAGTTAGAAGACCAAACTGCCCGAACACCGAGTTGTTCGGCCCGTACTGCAATTTCAGCGAGTTGAGCGGGCGTAATATCCGGCTCAAGAATAATATCTATGTCCATACGCGCAGAGTGTAATGGAGGGGCGCCGGCCGCCCCATTAGTATCTGTGCTATGTCCGTTCGATAGACAGGCGGTGTCAGCGGTTGGGGTCAATGACCAATATCTGCGAGTATTGCGGAGTCATGGTGAAAAAACTAACGAGTAATCTCACTTTCTGGGTGATGCTGGCCGGCGGGCTCGGTTATCTGTCAGCTTTGTTTGTCGGGAATCCGGACTGGGTCTCGGGTGAGGCTACGTCGTCTTTTTACGATTTGATCCTGTTGCTCAAATCGACATTTCTGGCGCTGCTCAAAATGTTGATTGCCCCGATTATTTTCTTCTCTCTTATCGGCGGGTTGTTGGGTATCGGCGATGCCAGCCGCTTGAAGAATCTCGGCGGGATTACGATCAGTTATTACATCGCCACTACAGTAATTGCGATTTGTATTGGTCTTACGGTGGTGTTCTTTATTCACCCCTGGGTCGGCAATGTTGAGCAGATCAGCATTCAGACTTTGGTGTCGGATCCGGACTACATTGCACCCGCTAAATTTATTGAGCAGGACAGCGGTTCAATCTTCAAGATTTTCAGTGGTGTGTTGGTTACCGCATTTGCGAACCCGTTTGCTGCACTGGCTGACCTCAATATTCTGGGCATTGCGACCACTGCATTCTTGTTAGGACTGGCGATGGTCATTGCGGTACCGGCGGACAGTCCATTGGTTACAGCGGTGCATCACGTTAACGATATGCTGCATAAGGTATTGTCCTGGGTCATTCTCACAACGCCTTTTGGTATCTATGCAATTATTTTCGATGTGACCCTGAAAAGTGGTGGCTCCCTGTTGAGTTCATTGGCCGGCTTTGTGGCGGTGGTGGTCGGGGGGACGCTTTTGCACGGCCTCGTGGTTTTGCCTCTGATTGCCCGGTTTTTTGGCGGTGTTGGCTTTATCGAGTTGTTCCGGAAGGCCGCAAAGCCGCTCATGGTGGCGTTTGCGACGTCATCCAGTTCAGCGACTTTGCCTGTGAGCATGACGACGGCAGAAGAGGAGTTTGGCGTTTCGCAGACGGTGTCCGGCTTCGTCTTTCCTCTGGGCGCGACCATGAACATGGACGGCACCGCACTGTTTGAGGGTATTGCGGCGGTGTTTCTTGCCTATCTCTTCGGGATCGATTTGAGTACAACCGGAATGGTGATGGTGTTCTTTATGGCCATGGTGTCTTCTATCGGTGCTCCGGGAATGCCGTCCGGTTCTATGGCCGGTATGCAGATGGTTTTGCTCGGGGCCGGAATTCCTTTAGAGGCGATTGGTATTTTGCTGGTTGTAGAGCGTCCTCTGGATACGATACGTACAGCGGTAAATGTGGAAGGTGATTTAGTCGGTTCTCTGGTAGTGCAACGGTTGTTTGCCCGCACTTAGTATCAGTACAACCTTAATCAGGAGAGAATTATGCAAAGAATATTGTTAGTTATAGGTGCTGTACTGTTGAGCGGAACAGCGCTTGCTGGCGGGCACAAAGTGGTTAAGCCGATGGTGCCCATCGATGTAAACCCTAAAATCGAGAAGGCTGTGCAGGAAGTGGTATACGACACGGCCCGCCGCTGGAATTCGCAGGATTTCGCGACATTGCTGGAGCTTTGGGACCCGAATGAAGAGTTCCCGACCTATCTGGCGGAAGAGCAGGCGCAGTGGTTTGTTGGCTGGCCCCGTTTGCGTGAGTATCTGGACCCGCCCCGGCCAAATCCGGCCGTCGAAGCGATCCGCGAGACGATGTATGACATTCAGGTCAAAGAAATCGGCCCGGGATTGGCGATTGCGATCTGGGAGATGGATTTCGAGATGAAGGTGATTGCGTCGAATCCGATTCATGAGCGTGTCCGCGTGAGTGCAGTTTTACGCGAGACCGACAATGGCTGGAAATATATTCATTGGGCCGAATCACCGCAGACGGCTATGGTTTATATAGAAAACCTGTACGAGAAAGAAATCTCTGACGACTGGGATGAGTTCTTCGAGCAGGCGCAGAAAGACAAGAAAGAAGTTTGGCGTAAGAAGCGTGAAGCCCAGAAGAAAGCCAGGCAGTAGTTAATTAAAATTAGTATTGAAAGCCGGTCGTGAATTCATGACCGGCTTTTTTATTGGGCGCCGTAGCGGATGTTAATAATGTAATAAGTCTCGGAGTTATCCCCGAGCTGCAGTTTCACTTCATCATCGATACATTTTTTTAGCAGGGCTTTTGCCAGCGGTGAATCCATACTGATCAGGTTGTCTGACGGTTGCGCTTCATCTGCACCCACAATCCGGTACTCGGAACTGCTGCCGTCGGAATCTTTTTCCAGTTCCACCCATGCACCGAAAAAAACTTTACCCGAATCCGGAGACTCACTAACGACGGTAAGGTCCGGCATGCGTTTCTGTAGGTAGCGAATGCGGCGATCCAGTCCACCAAGTTCTTTCTTCCTGTAGATGTACTCGGCATTCTCCGAACGGTCGCCTTCGGCTGCCGCTGCGGACAGCGCTTTAACGACATCACGCCGGCGCAGCCAAATGTCCTTGAGCTCCTGTTCAAGCGCAGCAAAACCCTCCGGTGTTATATACGGTGAGGATCTTTCTGCCGGTGGTCTCCAGCGTCCCATGAATCCTGTCTGCCTCTTAGGTAGGTGATCTTGTCGCTATTGTCGGCTACTAAACACAGAAAATCAGTAGTCTGTCACGGTTTATCTGCGTTAATCAGGGATAGTAGAGGGGTATGAATATGACCGCTGAAAACAGATCCGGAGATAGTAACGTGAACACCGTAGAGCAGTTCATGGCCACGGCTGTGCAGACACTATCTGCAGACGATACGCTGGCCGATGCATTGGAACTTATGGAGCGCTACGGTTGCTACCATATGCCCGTGGTCAATGAGGCCAGTGAGCTTCAGGGACTGGTGAGTCACCGTGATGTTTTGCGTGCGATGCCGTCTTCATTGGTGCCGGATGCCGACGAGCCCGACCCAACGAGTGTTTATGTGCATCATTTTATGCAGCGTGAACTGATTACCGTTAAGCCGGATACAGGGTTGAAGCAGGCAGCTATGTTTATTCGCAATGCACGGATCGGTTGTTTGCCGGTAGTGCAGGATAAAAAGCTGCTCGGCATCATTACCGATACAGACTTTATAAGCATCGCGGTTGAGCTTTTTGATCAGGTTGGCGAAATCGAACCTATAGCTCTTTAAGCCTTTTTAAAGAGCCCGCCTTTTAGGCAAAACCGTCGAGTTCTTTCTTCAGACTTTCCAGCATGCGTGTCAGCGTGGCACTGAGTAATATAAACTCGGCATCCTGACGTGCCAGCGGGTTATCGTCCTCTGTGTCATCGGCAGCGCTTTCCGAACCGACAAACTTAAGCTTGGTGATGGCACCATTCTGATCCAGTACGCAGCTCATGATGTCATCGAACTCAACGGCGAGACGTTCAATCTTCATGCCGTCAGTCACATGTTTGCGGATGCTGGAATCGGCCAGATCGATATCTTTCCAGTTAACTACCGCGCCACCCAACGTGGGCTCCTGCATGCGACATTCCCTGCCCAGCCGGAAACCTTCGGCGTTGCCGCCGAGAAACAACTGATTTAGCCAGTCTGAGCTTGGCTTTTTGTATGTCAGCGGCACAGCTTCGAGGCTGCCGAACGCTGCCCGCAGCTTTTCAATGAAACTTTCGGCCTTGTTCTCAGACGCTGCATCAATAGCCAGGATGCCCAGAGAGTGAATGAAAAAGCCGTGTACGCGGTCAGACTTAAGTAAGGCCTTCGGCAGCAGTTCATCGCGTAGTTCCGCTTTGAGTTTGCGTTTCTGACGCGCAGTCGGTTTCTCCTGCATGCGCTCTTCCCATTCAATAACGCGTTCTTCCAGCGCCTCTTTGATGGCGGCTGCGGGTAATACACGCGTCTGTTTGCGCATTCTCAACAAATCGGCGCCGGACAAGCGGCGACAAAGCAGGTCAGGGAGTTCTTCAGCAGGCGCTTCCCAACCGGCGCTGACTTCCGTGTACGGACTGCAGGGACGAAACGCCATTGCGTTCAATTGCTCAGAAAGCTCGTCTTCTGTTTTGGGCCAGGCGGTTTTGATGCGGTAAAAGCGAACGTTGCGGAACATAGTCTCAGGAGCTCTTTGGTCGGAGTGCTAAATAGGTGTATTGAACGGACGGGAAGTATCGGGAATCGGTCCGGTGATGTCACCATTGACTTTCTGTTCCGGCTGCCCAAAAAACACTGTGGCTTATCCAGATGCCTGATCTGTTTTGATTTTTCCGGCAAAGACAAATTATTCGCTACGTTTTACGCGGTCGGGCTTTTGCTCCGGACATAATGGCTGCCGCTTACACCTCCCGCAAAGTTTAGTGTGATGGATAATCTGCTTTTTAAACAGTGGTTTAATGCTGCTGCTCAAACCACCCGCTCAGTTCCCGTCATTGACAGGGGCTGGGCGTCAAACTAGAGTGCACACAACCTGATGAGGTGCCTGCGACATCAACGATGAAGCAGGTTAAACGGGAAGACCGGTGAATTTACTGAAATTCTTTCAGAATGAGTCCGGCGCTGCCCCCGCAACGGTAAGTAGCTATAGCTACAAGCCCGGAACCGGCCTGATCAGTTCGTTTACATATAGTTAGGTTGTTCGCGGAGGGCGACATGACAGACGATCGACAACTGGGTTTCCGGTTCTCATCACTGCCAGCATCGGCATATATCTGTTCAGTCATTTCTCTTCAGGGCACGTGTCCGGAGAGGTACGACTGTGCACGCCACAGGCGCTAGTAAGTATTGCATCAATACTTTTTGTCGCAGCATCCTGCTGACGACGGCGTTCTTCTGTGCGTTATTTTCATCCTCCAGCCTGATTGCGGAGAATACGATTCGACCGCCCCGTCCCGCAGTCGAAGAAATTATTACCATTGGTGTCCGTGAGCGCCGGCTCGCCGAGTTGCCGCGCAGTGCGACCGTCATTACTGCTGAAGATATAGCGCTGCAGCCATCCACTAATATTGTGGATCTGCTGTCCCGTGAGGCAAACCTCAATCTCCGTTCAGTTTCCGGTAACGATAAGTTCAGTGGCGTAGATATTCGCGGGCAGGGTGATACCTACTCCAGCAACGTCTTGGTGATGGTGGACGGTGTTCGTTTGAATGCTGCTGATCTGTCCGGCGCCGATTTTTCGTCCGTACCTCTGGAACAAATAGAGCGTGTTGAAGTCATCCGCGGCGCCAACGCGGTGCGTTACGGAAACGGTGCGGTAGGCGGCATCGTCAATATTGTCACTAAGCCTGCCGGCCCGGGTGGAAACGTCCGCGGTAAGTTGCGCACCGGAAGTTTTGCAACTGTTGAGGCAGGGCTTGGCGGAGCGTGGAACGGTGATATCTATTCTGTATCTGCCGATGCAGCTTATTTTGATACTGACGGCTATCGTGAGAACTCCGGTCTGGAGAAGAAAGACATTAGTCTCAGTGCGGGCGTAGCACCGACAGACTGGTTTGATGCCTCGGTCACGGCTAAGTGGCATCGAGATAACTATGAGTTGCCCGGGCCGGTTAGTGCCGATGACTTTTTCAACGGCTCCGAAGCTGACCGGCGTGCTGCCAGCACACCTTTAGATGGCGGCAGGACGGAAGACGATCGTCTGCGTGCCGATGTTGTTTTAGGCAATGTCGCTATCGGAAAGCTGACCGCAACCCTGAGTACCCGTGAGCGTAATAACGAATATTTGTTTAGCGGCGGAATAGGCGGCCTGCGCGATACCGTCACTGCGCTGCCCGACACTATTCCTGACGAGATCTCGGAGGAAGACGACCGTCTCGAACTGCAGTACGACAAGACCGTTCAAATGTTTGGCCTCGAGCACGAGTTTTTTGTTGGTCTGAACCTGGCCGATGTTGATTACGCCCGTATTGAAAACAATATTGATCCTGCTTTACCCAATATCCCTGATTTTTCCGATATTAGTACGGCCAAGCAGGGCAATATTCGACAGCGTGCATGGTTCGCAGCGGCGGACATCACACTATCCGAGCCACTTAAGTTGTCGCTGGGCTACAGGCAGGACAGCTTTGACCTTGATGGCAAGACGGTGTCTTCTGAGTACACCTGCCCCGAGGAGAATCAGACCACCAACATATTCGGTGGCGTGGTCTGTGACTTCGGTGCGCCTCGCTATATCGAGGATACAGTTGTTTCGGCCGATGAGAATAGCTGGCGGAATTCGGCTGCAGAAGCCGGTCTGGTATACAGCTATTCGGACACCGGCAGCGTGTTCCTTTCGTTTGCCCGCAGTTTCCGGAACCCCAATGTCGATGAACTGATCTTCTCCGATGACGATCTGGGTCCGCAAACCGGTAAGCATCTGGACGCCGGTTGGCGACAGACCTTTGCAGATTCGGTTGAGTTTAGTCTGGCCGGTTTTCTGGCCCGCACAGACGACGAAATCCTGTTTGGACTGGACCCGGTGACTGATGTGCCGGTTAACAGGAATGCCGAAGAACCCGTTCGGCGTGTCGGTGGTGAGACAGATGCGCGGTGGTTTGTCAGTCGTTCGCTGACCTTAACTGCGAACATCGGTTACACCGATGCAACGTTTACCAAAACCAACACCAAGGTGCCGCTGGTGCCGGAATTCACAGGCGCTTTGGGTCTCCAATGGCAACCACTGCCGGCTTGGATACTGTCGGCTACCGGAAATTATGTGGGCAGTCGTTATGACGGCAATGATTTCAGTAACAGCGAAGACAAGCTGTCTGCTTATCAGGTAGTCAACAGCAAACTGATATTCGAGCGCAGCGGCTTTCAGGCCTATGCGGGCGTCGATAATTTGTTTGATGAAGTGTATGCCGCTTCTGCTTACTCGCAACGTTATTACCCGATGCCAGGGCGCAATTATTACGTGGGGCTCGGGTACCGATTCAATTGATATGACACACATCACTACAGTGAGAGTTTGATATGCAACTCAGAAAACCAGCTATAGCTTTACTTGCAGCAGTGCTACCGGGGTTGGCGTTGGCGGGTCCGTTTGGTCCGGCTGCCGGACAACCGGGGTCTCAGGCTGTCGCAAAAGACGATGCGTCGATTAAGGCATGGGCAACGGGCTACGAAGACTATGTGCCCGGTACCGATCTCGATGCGCAGTTCATGACGCCTGAAAAGTCGGTTGGTGAAGCCGGCAACTCGGATGGCAACTCCGAGGGTGTGACCTTCGATATCGTGTCTCTTGGGCGCGGGGGCAGCATCACCCTGACATTTGCCACGCCGATAGTTGATGGCGCCGGATTTGATTTTGCCGTTTTTGAAAACTCATTCAGCGATGCATTTCTTGAGTTGGCGACTGTTTCTGTTTCTTCGGACGGGATCAACTTTGTGCAATTTGATGCACTCAGTACCGTGCCTGCTCCGGTGAACGGGTTTGGTGCAGTTGATGCCACTGATCTTGAACAGTTAGCAGGAAAATACCGCGGTGGCTTCGGCACACCCTTCGATTTGGCTCAGTTGGCCGGTAATCCATTGCTGGATGTAAGTAGCGTCAGCTACGTGCGTTTGCAGGATGTCGTCGGAGATGGTTCCGCGACCAATGATCTGAGCCCTGCGACACTGGCGCATCGTATAGGCGTGGATGTGTCTGATCTTTCTCCGGCGCTAATGAGCATTGCCAATAATGCACCTGCGGCAATCTATGACCCTTATCCCACTACCGGTAGCGCCGGCTTCGACCTCGATGCCGTAGCCGTGATGAACCAATTGAAAACAGTGGTTATGGATGTCGGCCCCTGGGATCCGAATAACGAAGTACAGCCCGACTCAACGGCCATTCTTGCTGTTGGATTGATGGCAACGAGTATTGCCGATGGTGATGTTGTTGATTTCGACCCGGCCACTGTTAATCCGGCATCACTTCGCTTTGGCTATACCGATGCGCCGTTGGCGACCGGGATTTCACCTGTTGATCTTGACGGCGATGCCGATAACGACGCTCTGCTTGGTTTCCGTACACAGGACTCCGGCATTGTGTGTGACGACACTTCGGTTGAACTGCATGGCGAAACACTGGGTGGCGAGCCGTTTATGGCCACTGATTTTATTACGACCACTGAATGCGACAGCGGTGGTTGTCACTAGTCTTGCGACTGGTGGCAATCAATGCGGTTTTATAACGATATAAAAGGAATTAAAAAATGAGGAAGCAATTATTGGCAGTACTGGCTCTGACCATGGTCAGCGTCTCGGCTCAGGCCGCAGTTATTACTTTTGATGACAATCCCCTTGGTCCGGATAGCTACTACGATCCGTTGGCCGCGGTAACCTGGACCAGTGGCGGCGCAAGCCTTGACCACGGACTTGATTACGGTTGCTGCTGGAGCGGATTTACTTACTCAAATGCTGAAGATACGACTACACCCGGCTATACCAATGACCGCAGTGCTATCACCGGCGACGGTGTAGGTGCCGGTCAGGATAACTATGCGGTTGGCTATATTGGCGGTACTGCTCCGACCATGAGTTTTGCCAGTGCCCAGACGGTTGTCGGTGCTTATTTCACGAACACAACCTACGCTTATCTCGCTATGGCGAATGGTGACGATGGTAACGGTATTCCTTCGCCTTACATTAAAGGGCCTTTTGAAGAAGGTGACTTCTTCAAGGTAACGGCTACCGGTCTTGGCGCGGGCGGCGAAGCCATCAGTACAGTTGAGTTTTTGCTTGCTGACGGCGCGAATGTTGTAAATACTTGGGAGTGGTTTGATCTGACTGGTCTGGGTGAAGTTCACGGCGTGGAATTCAGCCTGTCTTCATCTGACAACGGTGCTTTTGGTATGAATACACCGGCGTACTTTGCTATGGATAGCGTTACCGTCGTGCCGGTTCCTGCTGCGGTTTGGCTGTTTGCTTCTGCTTTGGGTTTGCTGGGTTTTCGCAGAAAAGTTAAAGCATAAAGAGACTTTTAAGTAATAAAAAAAGCCCGGCTCAGGCCGGGCTTTTTTGTGGGCTATATAACCTTAGCTGTCTAATGCAACACTGTCTGTCACCCAGTTCTTTTCTGTGCGTCTGTCGGGGCAGGGGATAGCCGTCGCTTTGACACCCCGGTTCTCTATTAGCTGTTTGCGGTTAATTTTCCAGCCTTTGTTCTCCCAGTCCTTCAGGAACTCCCGGTATTTGATAACCGGCGTGTCAGTCATGATGAGCAGTTCATCATTAAGTGTGTCCGGGGTGATCTGCGGGTAGAGCTTCTCAAGAATAACGATGTCTTCTTCAGCTACTTCCCAGTTGGTGTCTATGACGCCCTGGTCATGCGATGGGTCGAGAATGAAGCAGCGCGTGTTGACCAGAAAGTTACGGGTTGTTGTTTCATCAACTGGTGCCTCGAAGCTGTATTGATGAAATTTGTTGTCTTCGTTGAAATGCAGCCAGGTGATCAGAACCCCCGGCCCGAAATGTCCGGAGCCGGCGTAGACTGTTTTGCCATCATTGACGGCTTCTTTGTTCATCGCCGAGTCTTCGGGTTTTGCCAATGAGAATGGCACCATGAAGCCGCTGCCATAGTCACCTAAGGGATTAATCTCAATAGGTGTTTTCTTGAAATCCTGTTTCATGCCCGGCGAGCCCTGTTTAGGGTGCACGAACTCGTTGTGGGCGGGATCCAGGCCGTTCTCTATAACGCGCTCGAAGTAGGCTTTAACTTCATAAACGAAGGGCTCGGTCGCGCGCCAACCGTCAGAATCATATTCTTCTATCTCAAAGAGCGGGGGCCGTTCGCTTTCCGGAAGATCACCGAGAAATGCGAAGACGATGCCGTAACGTTCTTCGGTTGGGTATGCGTCAATTTTAGCCCGCGCGGGTGGTGCATCGTCCGGCAGTACCGGGATATGGGTGCATTTCCCGGCAGCGTTGTATTGCCAGCCGTGATACGGGCACTGGATGTTGTCACCAATCACTTTGCCTTCGCCCAAAGCGCCGCCACGATGCACGCAAGTGTCTGCCATGACATGCGGGACGCCGTCCGAATCACGATAGGCGACCAACATGTGCCCCAGCACTTTGGCTCGTGCGGGTGCTTCATTGCTTACTTCTTTTGACGTGGCAATGGGGTACCAGAAGTTTATATACATGGTGACCGATCCGGTTTATTGAATGATTCGTTAACACTACTCCCGGGCTGCAGTAGACACCAGATATCAATTCGATAGCTCCACCGTGCAGTGATTTTTCTGGGTGTCCCGTGGCCTGCGGGTTAAGATACGATGATGAGTATTCGTGAGGTTATTCGTATGGGGCACCCGGTATTGCGTGAAGCAACCGCGCCGTGTGAGCCAGAGTTTATCGGATCCCCTGAATTTGCCGCGCTGATTGCCGATATGACGGATACGCTCCATGAGCAGGGCGGTATAGGGCTGGCAGCGCCGCAGATAGCCGTGTCCAGGCGGATTGCGATTATCGAGATACCCGGCGGGCCCACGCGCTATGGTGAGCTTGAGAACTTCCCGCTGACGGTGTTCGTGAATCCTGAGATCGAAGTGCTTGATCCTACTCCCGCAGGGCACTGGGAGGGTTGCCTGTCGGTGCCCGGGTTGCGCGGATTTGTCGAGCGCCCGCAGCATATTATGGTGCGCTATTTGTCAGACCAGGGTGTTGCGATGGAACTGGAGTTGACCGGTTTTTATGCCACAGTATTTCAGCATGAGTTTGATCACCTTGATGGCAAGCTGTACATCGATCATATCCGCGATACTTCGCTGTTGATGTTCGAGGAAGAGTACACACAGTTTCATTCAGACTAGCCGCAGTAATGTTGTTACAGACTTACGTGAGGGGTAGATCAACGGTGAAAACCACGCCGCTGCCGTCGCTAAGGTTTTCCGCTGTAGCGTTGCCACCGTGAAACTCTGCAACCAGACGGACGATCGTTAGCCCTAATCCTAAGTGCGGTGATTCGGTTTTGGCTGTGCGGATTGACACCATGGAGTCGAATAACTGTCCTGCCATCGAGTCAGGTAGCAACGGACCGTCGTTGCTGACAGTCAGTGTTGCCTGACCGTTTCCTGTATCCAGACTCAGCCTGATGTTGCCGCCTTCGGGGCAGAAATCCAGTGCATTCTCAAGCAGTTTATCCAGCAACTGGGCCAGAAGATCGTCCGAACCCTCAATGATAGTCTCGCTTTCGGGAGTCCTGCAGTGAATGTTGTATTCAGGATGGGTGCTGCGAAAGCTGTCGGCATAACCTTCAATCAACTTGTTCAGGTTGATCTGTTCGGTGTCATTCGCAGCGATAGCCTGTTCCACGCCTTTGGCTTCATTCAGTGCAGTGAGAATGCGGGACAAGCGTTTAGCACCGTCTTTAGCTCTGTCGAGATATTTCTGATCCGGTTGGTCCGCAAAGTTATCCAATGATCCGCCGATCATGGCCAACGGCGTGCGCATCTCATGCGATAACTTGCCGGCAAGCGATTCAAGATAATCGGTGTACTCCTGCACGCGATTAAGCAGGGTGCCAAACCGGCTACCCAGTTTGGCAATCTCATCATTGCCCCACGGCCTTTCGACAGAACCGACGATAGTCCCGTCGGGCAATACGGCCTCGTTAATCGACTTGTTGAGTTTCTGAATACGCATCGACAGAAAACTGGCGTAGCCAAGCAGGAGGATCACGATGATAAACACAGCACCGAATGACGTGGTGATCATCCGGAGCATCGCGGTGTTGGTAACTGCAAGGAGTTGATCAGTCGTTTGCTCGGCTACCAGTACCGCATCTGTGCCGCCGTTCACCCAACTGTATCCCAGTGGTACCGCTGCGGAGATTACTGCACCGGGCGTGTCGCCGCTGCTGGCATACCATTCGGTGGTGGCCTGTTGAGTATCACGGGCCCTCGCTATTTCCGGCCGCATGGTGTGGTCATCGGATGACGCGGGTAGACGATTGACCGCAAGTTCGTCCGGCATGATCAGCCGGTAGAGATAGCCTATTAGCCAGCCGCCCGGCGGCAGGTCCTGTTCCTCCGCAGGTCTAAAACTTGCCGTCCCGACTTTTGCCAGAATCCTGCCGCTACCGTCGACGATCATCAGGCGCATGTCGTCACGATTAAATTCGCTGAGCGTCCGGTTCAGATTCTCATCCTGAGCGATTAAGCGCCCCATGCGGTTTTCATTGTCTTTAGAGGTGATGGTCCGGCCATCGCTGGTGATATCAATACTGAACAGGTCGCCTAACATGCTGCGTGGGAATTCCAGTTCGACCTCATAGCCAAGCGGGGTGATATTAAGAGCACCTTTCATTCGTGTTTCAAAAACGATGTTGTCGCGGGAGCGTTTACGCACTGCGATCTTGCCGGGTGCGTCCACCGGGATGACAAATGCGTTGGTATTGAGCTTACGGATGCGCAGGATAATGTGGTCACCGTTGATCAGACCCGGCAGTGTCGGGTTGTATGGGACGATACTGTCAGTGATGACGCGCAGGACGAGCCATGCAGTTTTTTCGTTGGCTACGAGGCTGTAGGAGGCGCTGAATCCCTCGTGTTGCGAGGGTATAGCGGCTTTGGGCTGATAGGCTTCCAGATAGCCGTCGGTCTCAATGGTTTCCCTGATTTCGGTCAGGTAAACGGGAGCGGGGCCATCATTTTGCTGTCTGAGTACCTGTTGCACATCGGGTGTATTTTCGAGTGTTTTGCCGACCGATTGCGCAGTAGCCAAAACCATTTTCTGCTGGTTTTCGCGCAGCACATTTTCCATATCTTTAAGATAGGTGCAGCCGGCCCAGGGCAGTATCAGTGTAACCAGACCGATAAGAATAAGTTGTAGTCGGAGCCTCACAGTAGTTTCTGGCTATATTTGCCAGCGGTAGCCCTTGCCATACTCCGCCTTAATCGGATCAGCATCGGGGTCGGCGTCGCGGAATTTCTTGCGTAGCCGTTTAATGTAGGTGTTGATGGTTGCGCCGCTTACGGTGAGCTTGGCAGCATCCATTAGTTGCTGGCGGGTTTTAATGTGGCCGGGGAATTGCGCCAGACACTCCACTATCCAGAACTCGGCCAGAGCTACATCAATGCGGGTTCCTTTCCAGAACAGGCAGAACCGGTCGTTATTGATGGTCAGGTCGCCGCGCTCCATCACCGTTTCGTTTGCAGGTGCTTGTTGGAAGTTGGCAATCATTCTGAACATGGCATCAATACGTGCCAGCAAGTAATCGAGCGACTCATTCTTTGTGAGGTATTCGAATCCCCCGAGCTTGCTGCCCAGAATCTTGTCTACTTCATTATCTCTGGCTGTGACGAAGATAATCGGTAGCGCTTCGGACTTCTTGCGCAGCCACATACAGAGGTCGAAGCCGCCGTCATGTTCATCGCCGAGTTCGATATCGATGATCACGAGGTCCGGAAGTTTGCGGGCGAATGCGGTTTCAGCATCGGGCCTGTTGCGATACAGATGGATGTCATAGCCACGACGTTCCAGAGCATCCCGGTAGTTCTCGGCGATACTGACCTCGTCTTCAACAATGGCGATGCATTTTTTCATGTGGCGATCCCCCCTGACTTATTAATGTAGCATCAAGCAGCAGGTTAGTGACTGACCGGATGCGGAAAAGTTCGGCAGGCTAACAGCGGTTGGTAGGGAGCAACCTGGAGCGCGACCCGTAAATTGGGTTGCGTGTTCAGGCTGTGGGACGGCCAACCGCTGTTTTTAGGACGCCTGCCTTCGCCCTCTAACCACCCGTCCCATAACAATCATTCAGCCGTTTAGTTGCTGGCAAGACCGGGACCGCCGGATTCCGAGATTAGCTCGATGCTGACTCTGCGCTCGAAAGCATAGGCATCGGTATCGCCGTCATTCGCAGTAGATTTTGAGGCGCCAAAGGCACTGCTGTGGATACGATCCGGCGCAATACCCTGCTGAGTAAGCAGCGCCGCCACTGATGCGACGCGGGCTTTCGATAACGAGAGATTGTGCTGATCGCTGCCGCGGGGGTCGGCGTAACCGCGTAATTGCACCTTCAGATCATCACGCGAGCTAATGAATGCGGCTACTTGTGAGAGCCTGTTTGCCGCTGCGGGCGTGAGTTGGCTTGTGTCAGTGTAAAAGAGTATTTCGAGTTCAAGGGATTGCGCTGCCAGAGTGCGGTACTCAAACAGGTCGGCTTGTAACTCTGCGAGTTGTATCTGCAGTTCGTCGGACTCATCGCGTGCGATAGCCAGTTCTTGTTGTAGTGCATCTGTGTGTTCCACCTTTTTTCCAATCCAGCTACCGGCGAGTGCTCCGACTACTGCGCCAACCGGCCCTGCAGCCGCAATGCCGACCGCAATGCCTCCCACCACACTGCCGTCATGTTTCCAGCCCTCGCTTTGTTGGTCTGCGCTGAAAGCAGGTGCAGTTATCAGAGTGACGCCGGCAACAGCCAGCGGTAAAAGTTTTCTGTACGTAAAAGTTGGGTTGTTCATGTTGTCCTCCGGACATTGTGTGGAGCATTTATTACAACGCTGCAACAAGGCAGGCACGGGTACTGAAAAGGGCAATCCCGGGGACAAAAAATGACAAAAAGTGGCAGGGCAGGCATGAACGGGCAGCGCGCCACAATTTGCCTTTTTCTGTCCTGCTGTTTGTCCTCTATCAAGACTTCTAATAGCTACAGTTCACGCACTTTTGAGGATCTGTCTATGTCTGTTGCTACGTTTGGTTTGCTGTTCCGGCGCTTGTCCGGTGTTTTGTTGTTGTTATTGCCGCTGGCTGAAGCCACCGCTTTGTCTATGAATGAGGTCGCAGGTGGCGAGATGCTGCTGCGTACTGACAAGCCGGGTGCTTATGATCCTGCCATTCAGTTAGGTACTGATGTTGATATTCAGGTCAACGGCATGGTCGCTGTTGTGAGTGTCCGGCAGCAGTTTATGAACCCCGGTGCTGACTGGGTGCATGGCGTCTATGCATTTCCCCTTCCGGAGAGGGCAGCCGTTGACGGTATGCGCATAGAGGTGGCCGGTAGGGTGATTATCGGCGAGATCAAAGAGAAGCAGGCTGCACGTAAACAGTATGAGGCTGCAAAAACGCAGGGGAAAAAGGCGGCGTTGGTCGAACAGCAGCGCCCGAATATGTTTACGAGTTCAGTTGCCAATATTCCGCCGGGTGAGTCGGTGACGGTAACGCTGACTTACACCGAGAAGGTGGACTATTCGAATGGGCAGTTCCGTCTAAGGTTTCCTATGACGATTACGCCGCGGTATATGCCGGGGCATCCGCTGGAATCAGGTCTGCCGTCCGGGGATATAACGATAGGAGCGGTCGGTGAACACGGTTGGGCCATGGCGACCGATGAGGTGCCCGATGCTCCGCACATTTCACCCTGGCTGGAGTCGCGACAGCCTACTCCCGGCGAGCCGGTAAACCCTGTTGTTATAGATGTAGAGTTGAATCCGGGGCTCGCGCTGGCCGATGTCAGTAGTTCGTATCATGCGATAGACGTGCGGCGCCGGGGCGATGTTTATGAGGTGGGTCTTAGTCAGGCCGGCATATCAATGAACAAGGACTTCGAGCTGACATGGATCCCGACTTTGAGTCAGATGCCGCAGGCTGCTGTCTTTGTTGAGCGGTTTGAAGGTGAAGACTATGCGTTGGTTATGGTGGTGCCGCCTGAGCAGCAGACGTCCGCAGAAGTTATACCCCGGGAATTGATTCTGGTGGTGGACCGCTCCGGCTCGATGTCGGGTGAGTCTATCCGTCAGGCACGCCAGGCGGTATTGGAGGCGATCTCACAATTGCAGCCTCAGGACACTTTTAACGTTATTCAGTTTGATGATTCCGCACAGGCCCTGTTTGACACTGCGCAACCGGCTGCAGAGCCGTGGCTGTCACGCGCGAAGGATTTTGTTCGCCGTATCGACTCAGGTGGCGGCACTGAAATGTCTGCAGCGATCGAACTGGCGTTACCTGATGTAGAAATGCAGCTGAACGGCCGTTTGCGTCAGGTCGTATTTGTGACGGACGGGGCTGTCGGTAACGAGCAGGCGCTGTTTGAACTGATCAACCGTCGTTTGGGTAATAGCCGCTTGTTTACAGTGGGCATCGGCTCTGCACCCAACAGCTATTTCATGCGGGAGGCTGCAGAGTTCGGCCGGGGTACGTTCACGTATATCGGTAAGACTTCGGAAGTGCGCAACAAGATGTCTGCGCTTTTTGCATTACTGAAGCAACCGGCCTTGCGCGACATTCAGCTTGGCTGGCCGGCAGACGTCGAGTATTTCCCGTCGCCGGTGCCTGACCTGTATCAGGGGCAGCCATTGGTGGTGACTGCAAAGCTGAAAAAACTACGGGGCACTTTAGAAGTGAATGGTTTGACGGCTGACCAGAGTTGGCAGCAAACACTGCGTCTGAGTAGTAGCGTGGGTGAGTCCGGTATTGCCCGGCTTTGGGCCAGAGACAAGGTGGCCGGTCTTGAGAAAGCGATAGCACTTGAAGGTGAAACGGATGAATTGCGTCAGGGGATTCTAACGCTGGCACTTAGGCATCAAATCATGTCGCGCTACACCAGTTTTCTGGCAGTAGAAAAGCAGCCATCGCGCCCGACCGGCAACGAACCTAAAACAAAGAGCGTGCCCAATGCGCGACCGGCGGGGCAGGGACCGCAGTCATTTGCTTATCCGCAAACCGCGACAGGTATGCACGTTAGCCTGCTATTGGGTTTGCTGAGCCTCTACGGCTGGTTTCTTAGCCGGGTAGTTCGCCGCAGGGTGTCGAAGTGATGCTCCGCTGTGTCTCTGTCATTTGTTTATTAGTGACCGGATGGTTGTGGGGTGACGCTGCGTTGATTTTTACAAAGGCGCAGTTGGCTCCGGTGCTGATCCGGTCGGCGTGGGCGGACTCTCTGCAGAACGGGGGCGCGATGAAACCCTGGCCGTGGGCGGATACCTGGCCGGTTGCCCGTTTGCAGGTGCCTGAATTGAATGTCGATCAGTTCGTTTTATATGGAGCGAATGGTGCGTCTCTGCCATTTGGTCCCGGACATCTGACCGGCAGTTCTGCACCCGGGTATGGAGGTACGGTGATCATCGCCGGTCATCGCGATACTCATTTTGCATTTATGCCGGACTTGGAGCCCGGTCATGAAATACGTCTGCAAGGCAGAAACGGGCTGATCAATGTGTATAGGGTGAAGAATCAGGAGGTGATTGATGCCCGTCAGTCGCTGCTGGAATCACACAATGATGTTGATCAGCTTATTCTGGTGACATGTGAGCCCGCAGATATGCTGGACTACCGTGGTCCGTGGCGATTGGTTACCGTCGCCAGGCGGGATTAAAAAAAGCCTCCGGTGAATCACACCGGAGGCTTTTTATCATGCGTTATTAGTGCTGGAAACGGAGCTGAAACGTCACCGGCACTGCGGTGCTGATACTCGGCAAGCCTGCAATTTCACGAAGCTTTTCGACACCCTCGGCCAGTTCAAAATTTGCAGCATTAATAACGACCGGTCGGCTGCTGATGGCCAGTATTTCTGACTGGCTAAGACGTACAACAGTAATTGCCAGTGTCAGCGGCTGAGATTCCCCATGCAAAGTGAGTTCGCCTTCAACAGATACGTCGATGGTTTCACCGATGGTAAGTGCGTCAATCTTCTGCTCATCTATTTTTGCGCTAAGCACGGCTACAGCGTAGCGGTCTGTTTCAAACAGCATCTTGCGCATCCGTTCGTTCCGGATTTCGATGTTGGTGTTTACACTGGCAAGGTCGATAGCAATCTCAACCTGTCCCGAGTCATCAACTTTGCCTGATAGAGTATTGAAGCGGTGAACTTCAGCCACCTTATCGGCTTTAGTGGAAATAAAATTCAGCTCAGAGTTGTCATTGTCCAGAGTCCACTGGGCCTGGGCACTAATAGCGATGAAAGGCAGCAAAGTTGCTGCAGAAACAAGAATCTTGCGGAGCATGAGAATCCCTCAGAACATTAGGAGTGGAAGCGTTGTTATCTGTAGCCTTACGGTATCAGGTGTTTATGCCGATTGTCAGTAGCTACCCGTTAAATCCATTGCCGATAGGGGCGGATTTAGCGGGTTAAGTAAAAAGTAGGTATATGTCGCCAATGAATTGCTGCATGGTGTGTACTACTGTCTTGCTCCTGCATGTATATTCGGACGAGCGATTCGCAGGTTGTTTTGCGGCGTAATATCGGATTATCAGGTGTTTGGCTTAATTATTTAGGAATCTTCAGATTTCAGAGGCAAGTTTCAGTGTTTAAAAGTACAAAACGTTTTGTCGGTTTTAGTTGTGCACACAGGCAGCCGGCGCATGATGGCCATTGCAAGTATCTGCATGGCTACTCCCGTTCTTTCTATTTCGTGTTCGGTGCGGATGAGGTGGATCCCAAAACTCACTTCGTAATGGACTTTAGTGGCCTTAAGGGTGTGAAGGCCTGGCTGGATCATATGTTTGATCATACCTGCCTCATTAATGCCGATGACCCGGAGCTTGAGTTGTTTAAGCAACTGGATGAGCGCGGTGTCATCCAGCTCAGAGTGTTGCCGAACGTGAGCATGGAGGCCACCGCTAAATATGTGGCCGAGCATGTGCAGGGTATGCTGGATGAGGTTACCGGCGGGCGCGTTTTTATTCATGCGCTTGAGTGTCGTGAAAACGAGAAAAACTCCGGTTGGTTTTACCCGCGTGGTGCCGGTGATGAGATTCCGCAGGCTACCAGTGAGATTGGTGATGCCTGATCCGGGCTTAAAGTTGTACAAAAAGGGCGCTGTAGCGCCCTTTTTTATTGCCTTCTTTCAATGTTTGCCACTTCGTTCTATGGTCTGTAGAGATTGGTAAGTATTTGCTGTAGCACATAAGAAGAATTTAAGGGGTGAGAGCGATGAAGCAGTATTGGTTGAGCAGTTGTCTGTTGGTGTTATTTTCGATGGGCGCAAACGCCGACTTTCACTTTGACGCATCGAAGAAGAATGAGATATCAGCCGAAGAGCAGCAGTTGGCCGCTGAGATCGCTGAGTTCCTCAAGGTTTATGAAGAGGCCTACAACAATCAGGATTACCGCACAGTAAAGAGTATGTGGGTCGATGATGGTAATCCTATCTATATGGCCGAAGAGGTGCCTTTCCCCATGTACGGCAAGGGCCGCATGGATAACTATTTTAATCCAGTGCCGGGCAAGAAAATTCTTGAAGGTATTGATAACCGCTACTCAAAAGTCAGGGCCAAATACGTTGCACCGGGTGTCGCCGTGGCGACCTACCGTCTTGATTACGACTTAAAATTGGTTGGTATGTCTGCGGTCGGCGGCTGGGATCGTGTGATGGCGGTGTTCGTTAAGGGCGATGAGGGCTGGAGGCTGTCGGCTTACACCGAGGCACCTATGGCGCCCGGTACGATGATTCGTAAAAAGATGAAAGAACATCCGCCGCTTACGGATGAGCAGAAACAGAACTACAAAATAACCCGCAGCACCGTTAAAAAGCTGAGCGAAGACAGTGTTTCAGAAGGTTTTGATGAGTTCCTCGAGGCCAGAAAGGATCTTGACCCGACTTACTGAGTGTTGCTATTGACCTGATATTTTTGTGCATGGATGCAGAGCGTTTTTAGGAGACGATTATGACTATTAAGAAGGCATGGTATTTATGTGCAGCAATACTGCTATTACCATTTACCGCTCAAGCCCAGAACGACAATGGAGCTGCAGAAAAGCCACCGCATATCGTTGTAATCTGGGGTGATGATATTGGTCAGACCAATGTAAGTGCTTATAGCCGCGGGATGATGGGGTATCAGACCCCGAATATAGATCGTGTGGCCGCAGAAGGTGTCTTGTTTACCGATTACTATGCCGAGCAAAGCTGCACGGCCGGGCGCTCTGCTTTTATTACCGGGCAAAGTGTTTTCCGCACGGGACTGAGCAAAGTCGGTTTGCCCGGAGCCAAAGAAGGCATGCAAAAAGAAGACCCGACGATTGCGGGGCTGCTTAAACCCCTGGGCTACGCTACCGGACAGTTTGGCAAGAACCATCTCGGTGACAGGGATGAGATGCTGCCTACGAATCATGGTTTTGATGAGTTTTACGGCAACTTGTACCACCTGAATGCCGAAGAAGAGCCGGAGCATGAGGATTATCCGAAAGACCCTGAGTTTCGAAAAAAATGGGGTCCGCGCGGTGTGATTCACAGCTATTGGGAAGATGGTGAACTGGTTGTAAAAGACACCGGTCCGTTAACCCGTAAGCGCATGGAAACGATTGATGACGATACTGCTGATCGTGCAGTCGTCTTTTTGAAAGAGCAGGTGAGTGCCGGTAAGCCCGTTTTTCTTTGGGTGAATTTCACGCATATGCATTTCCGCACTCATACTAAAGCCGAAAGCGTGGGGCAGTCGGGTCGCTGGCAGAGTCAGTATCACGACACGATGATAGACCATGATAAAAATGTCGGAACTGTGCTCGATGCCATTGATGAGCTGGGCATAGCTGACAATACGATCGTCATGTACAGCACCGATAACGGGCCGCATATGAACACATGGCCTGATGCGGCCATGACGCCGTTCCGCAACGAAAAGAACTCTAACTGGGAGGGCGCGTACCGTGTCCCTGCGTTAGTTCGCTGGCCCGGTGTGATTGAGCCGGGAACCGTGTCGAACGATATTGTCTCGCATCTCGACTGGTTGCCAACATTTATGGCGGCAGCGGGTGTTCCTGATGTGAAAGAAAAGTTACTTAAGGGTTATCGTGCCGGCCGTAACGGCAAGACCAAATACAAAGTTCATTTGGATGGCTACAACCAGATACCTTTGCTTAGTGGTGAGACCGATGAGGTGGCGCGTAATGAATTCTTCTACTTTTCTGATGACGGTGATCTGACCGGGCTACGCTACGACAACTGGAAAATTGTGTTCGCTCAACAGCGGTCTGAAGGCACCCTGGATATATGGAGTGAGCCCTACACATTTACCCGTATACCGTGGCTCTTCAATCTGCGCACAGACCCGTATGAGAGGGCAACGGTCACTTCAAACACCTATTGGGACTGGTATATCGACCGTGTGTTCCTATTGGTGCCGGCACAGGCATACGTGGCTCAGTTTTTGCAAACATTTAAAGAATATCCGCCAAGGCAGGAAGCGGCGAGCTTTACGATCAACAAGGTGATGGAGCAGCTGAGCCCTCCCGGCCAGTAATCTGACACATAACTTTCAGCCCCGGCTGCAGGATGTATTTCTGCAGCCGGTGTTGTAGGTAGATTCCCTAGCGTTACCTATCTCCCGCGCTCTTTATACTTCAGGTATTGAATGTAGGTTAGTTACCCGGAGCGACAAATGAGTCTTCATCACAAGTCCCAGAAAACCCTGACTGCGCTGTTTGCGCATCCCATTTCTATGAACATTGACTACAGTAAAGTAGTGCATTTGTTTGAGGAGTTGGGCGCCGAAGTGGAAGAAACCAAAAAGCATCATCTTAAAGTGAAGTTGAACGATCATGAGATGACGTTTGCACACCCTCATCATAAGAATATTGACGATAAGAACCAGGTTGTTGCGATTCGTGATTTCCTTAAGGAATGCGGCGTGTCACCCGAATAGATTTCTGCGTGGGCTGGTCCTGCGCACTCTGAACACAACAACAATAAGCGTTACACTGTTCCGGCCCGCATAGCGGGCCGTTTCTTTTTTGGCCGGAACAAGTTGAATGTCGCAAACAGTATTAGTCACAGGTGCCACCGATGGTATAGGGAGAGCGCTGGCGTCGCGGCTGCTTGACGCTGGTAACACGGTTATCCTGCATGGTCGCAATGCTGACAAGCTTGCCGCCTGCGCTGCCGAGTTGGAGAAGGCTTCTGGTGCTCCGGTGGACACGGTGTGTGCTGACTTTAGCGATCTCGATCAGGTCGCAAAGCTTGGTCGTGAAATAGAACGTGATTATCCGGCTTTGAGCGTGTTGGTGAACAATGCAGGGCATCTTACGGATCATCGTCAGGAAAGCACCGACGGTTTTGAGCTGACATTGGCGGTTAACTATTTGGCGCCTTTTCTGTTGACGAATTTGTTGTTGCCTCTGCTTAAAGCTAACGCACCCTCACGCATTGTGAATGTTGCCTCATCTGCGATGGGTGGCGGCCACATTAATTTTGATGACCTGCATCTGCAGCAGGCCTTTGACGGTTGGCAGGCCTATGCCAATTCAAAATTAGCAAACGTACTGTTCAGTAATTATTTGGCTGAGCAGTTGGGTGATACAGGAGTGGTATCGAACAGCTGTTGCCCCGGTTTAATCGACACTAATTTCTTTCATACCAATACGGTGTTTGCTGATGGTGCGTATGAAAGAATGAAGCAGGGTATGCGCCCGCCTGAGCAGGGAGCCGATATACCGTTCTTTATGGCGGCAGAAGAAGCCCCGACCGCCAACGGACGCTTTTACTTACGCCGGCGGGATTTAGGCCTGGGTGATGATATCCGGTCTGTACCGCTTAATTGGGACCGTGAGACCGCAAAAAAACTGTGGGATGAAACTACAGCCTTGCTGTCAGTCTGGCTGGATTAACCCGGTTTCGAGTATCAACGTCGCGAGACCTTCGGCGGCAAGATCGTTGCCCAACTGTGACCAATGGAAGTTGAAACCTCCGACCCTGAATACGGGGCCTTCCTCGGGATATGCTTCAAAAGCCGGTGTCGGGTTATAGACCCTGATTCCGTTGGTTTTGCAGTATGCGCTGATCACTTCATTATATTTCTTAGAGCGTTCACTGAACTCTCCGGAAGGCTCTTGTTGCGTGACCAGCATGACGATTAATTCAGCACCGGCATTATCGGTTGCTGCTTTAAGTTTTTGCAGCTCCTCTGCGTATTCAGCCATCTCATGCTCAACCGAGTCATAAACGGGTAGCTCCAACGGTTTCTCGATAAGCGGTGCCATTTCTAGCAGAATCCATGCCCCCAGTTTGAAGTTTTCCATCATCCAAAACTGGGTTTCAACCGCTGCGACGGGCGTGTCGATCGCTTTGAGAAAGCCTTGGTCGGTCATTTTCAAAAACGGCAGTGTGTGTTCCCGCAGGCTGTAACCATTAAACATGACATACGGGCTGAATAGGCGGTTTGCCCCTTTGAGGTAAGCCCCGGCTACAACAACGTCGGGTTTTAAACTCAGGTAGTCCTCTGCGGCAAAACGAATTTGCCGGATGCTGTACCCGGAAACGCCGCCGTTCAGAACCCGCTGCACACCATTACTTTGTTTTTGCAGATGGTGCTCAAGTCTTGCAGGCCAGGCTTCATCGGCGCTGATCATGTAACCGGCGGTAAATGAGTCACCTACGGCCAGTACATCAATAGGTTCACCAGGCGTGACATCGTCATCCCTCATGCCCAGGTTGTTGATAGACAGTTCGATACGATTTCTGCCGCCTGCTTCGCCTATGTAGCCCGGGTTGTAAGTGTAGCTGCGACGTTTTTCACTTGTTAATAAGTCAGGTGAATAAGGTGGGAACGGGGTGAACCCGGGGTCCGGCAGTGCGATACGCACGGCAACCTCTGCCAATAACAGGCAAAGAAGGAGGCTTACCAGAAAGGCTGCAAGATTACGCAAGTGACTAACTCTGTATAGATCGTGAGGAGTTAGAGACTAGCACACAAAAAACCCGGGTCGCGGGACCCGGGTCATGAAAAGTTGCTTTGTAATACGTGTCAGACTTTTGGTTTGCGTCTTAGCCAGCCTAAGCCTGCAAGTGCCGAGCCGAAGAGCCATGCAGCCGCCGGGATTGGCACGGTGTTGACCACGATATTATCGGGTACGCCGGCTTCAAAGTCGCTACCTAAATCAAAACCGATGTCTACGGAGACAAGGTCAGCCCAGCTGGAGTCGAATAACACAGTTGTGAGCGTGCCGGAAGTTTGGGTGACCATAGACGTTAGATTGATTTGTTTCTGCAACACACCGCCATTGGCCGTGCAGCCGGTAAAAGTAAAATCAAAATCATTGCTGCCGATAATGCCGATATCCAGTGACAATAAATCGAAGCCGTAGCCATTGGAGTTGGCCAGGTTCAGTGGCGGTGAGATATTGCCGCGAGCCAGTGAGCTTCGGTGTCACATGCTATAAAAGTAAGGCTGAGCAATTTGTATATTTACCATAACGCAGACTTGGATCGCTAAGAAAGTTGTTCCTGTCTTCTAATTGATGCTATAACAAATACTTACGGGTTCGGAGTGGTCCGTAGATAACAACAACGCAGGTTCGTGCCAATCGGATACTGCGATATTAGCCGGGTGGATTACTGAGGAGTTGCTATGAAGAAGTTACTGTCACTTTTTGCGGTGGGTTTGTTTGCCATTTCAGCACAGGCTGTAGCCGTTACCATTGATTTTGAAGAATTCAGTGTGGGTGATAGTGCTGCATCAGCATTTGTTCCGCTGGTATCAAAAGGCTTTGATATCTGGAGTTATGAAAATCCTTCGCCGGCACCTATGAGCATTATTAGCGGTACCAATGGTACTAATGCATTGGGTGGCTCTATTACCGGTCCTGGTCAGGACAGTTACGGCTATGCCGTTCAGATTGAACTGGAACGCAGCGACGGTGGTGCCTTTGCAATCTATTCTTTTGACTTATTTACTGATGTGGATCCGAATGGCTTTACCAATATCAGAGGTTATCTGGCAGCGGGTGGTCTTGCAGACCTTAGCTCTCCGGTAGGTACCGGTGATTGGTTGCTCTTGGACAAAATCGAATTCCGTGCCGAAGGCAATGGCTTTGGGTTTGGTTATGCCTCGCTCGAGATCGACAATATTGTTGTGAGTGCGGTACCTGTTCCAGCAGCCGTTTGGTTATTCGGTTCGGCTCTCGCTGGGCTTGGCTGGATGCGTCGCAAGTAATCTAAGCTATCCGTCTACGAAAAACCCGCCACTGATTTTATCAGTGGCGGGTTTTTTATTATCTCTAATAAACAAAAAAGCCGGCGCATTACTGCGACCGGCTATTCTTTTGCAGCAGAACTGAATCTGCTGAGAAGCGTTAAATGTTACTTAGCTTCTTTGCGTGCTTTAGCGTCTGCAATTACTTCTTCAGCCACGTTGCGTGGTGCAGGTGCGTAGTGTGAGAACTCCATAGAGAACTGACCACGGCCTGAAGTGATGGTACGCAGATCACCGATGTAACCGAACATATCGCTCAACGGGCAATCGGCTTTAATGCGCACGCCTGTAGGCCCTTTGTCCTGTGACTTGATCATGCCGCGACGGCGGTTCAAGTCACCAATCACATCACCCACGTTATCTTCAGGTGTGAACACGTCCACTTTCATGATCGGTTCCAGCAGCTGAGGCGATGCTTTGGGGATAGACTGGCGATAAGCATTACGGGTTGCAGCTTCGAAAGCCATGGTTGATGAGTCAACCGCGTGGAAAGCACCATCCTGCAGAGTGAACTTAACGTTCACCAGCGGGTAGCCTGCCAGCGTACCTTCGGCCATCATCTTTTCAAACTGCTTACCGATGCCACCCCAGTATTCACGGGGAACGTTACCGCCGGTTACGGTAGATTCGAACTCATAGTTCTCACCGCCGGCTTCGATAGGCTCAATGGTGTAATCGATCTTACCGAACTGACCTGAACCACCGGACTGTTTCTTATGAGTGTAGCTGTCGGTGATCGGTGCAGTAATGGTTTCGCGATAAGCCACCTGAGGTTTGCCCACTTCAACTTCAATGCCGTGGGTACGTTTCAGGATGTCGACTTTAATGTCGAGATGCAGTTCGCCCATGCCTTTCATGATGGACTCGCCGGTTTCCTGATCAGTTTCAACCTGGAACGACGGGTCTTCTGCAATCATCTTGCCCAGCGCGATACCCATTTTCTCGGTACCGGCTTTATCTTTAGCGGCAATAGCGATAGAGATAACGGGATCAGGGAAGACCATAGGCTCAAGTGTGGCCGGGTTCTTTTCATCAGCGAGTGTGTGACCGGTCTGAGTATTCTTCAGGCCTACCAACGCGATGATGTCACCGGCAGTAGCCTGGTCCAGTTCTTCACGTGAGTCAGCATGCATTTCTACGATACGACCGATACGTTCGATTTTGCCGGTGAATGTGTTGAGTACGTTGTCGCCTTTCTTCAGCGTGCCAGAGTAGACGCGGGTAAAGGTCAGTGCACCGTATTTGTCATCCATGATTTTGAATGCCAAAGCGCGCAATGGACCGTTAGGATCGACAACCGCTCTTTCACCTGTTTCGTTGCCTTCCAGGTCAACTTCAGGCTGAGGTTCAACTTCGGTCGGGTTTGGCAGGTAGTCAACAACGCCGTTCAGTACGTTCTGTACACCTTTGTTCTTAAATGCAGAGCCGCAGAAAGTCGGGAAGAAGTCCAGATTGATGGTGCCCTTACGGATACATTTTTTCAGGTCTTCGATAGAAGGCTCGTTGCCTTCCAGATACGCTTCCAGCAAATCATCATCCTGCTCCAGAGCAGTCTCGATCAGTGTTTCCCGGTATTCCTCTGCTTTAGCCTGCAGATCTTCAGGGATGTCTACGATTTCGTAGTTTTCCGGCAGGCCAGTGTCGTCCCATACCCATGCTTTCATGGTCAGCAGGTCGACAACGCCTACGAAGTCATCTTCGATACCGATAGGCAGAACCATAACGAGTGGGTTCGCACCCAGAACGTTCTTAACCTGATCAACAACACGGTAGAAATCGCCGCCCATGCGGTCGAGCTTGTTGACGAAAATGATTCGTGCAACTTCAGATTCGTTGGCGTAGCGCCAGTTAGTTTCTGACTGAGGCTCAACACCGCCGGATGCACAGAATACGCCAACGCCGCCATCGAGTACTTTCAGTGAGCGATATACTTCAATAGTGAAGTCAACGTGTCCCGGGGTGTCGATGATGTTCAGACGGTGACCGTCCCATTCGCAGCTGGTTGCAGCAGACTGAATGGTGATGCCGCGTTCCTGTTCCTGTTCCATGAAGTCGGTGGTTGCAGCACCGTCATGTACTTCACCGGTCTTATGAATTTTACCGGTCAGTTTCAGAATACGCTCTGTAGTGGTCGTCTTACCGGCGTCCACGTGGGCGAAAATACCAATGTTTCTATAATGGCTCAGGTCACTCATGACTGCTGCTCTTAAAATTGAAATGAAAAAAGTTGTGTTTGCACTAGCCCTAATAACAAACCGGCGCGCTGGGCTTTGACTGAAAGTCTGGGGCCAGGGCGCCGGAAGCTGGTGCTCTACGTCAGGCTTCACCTTTATATAGGGAACCCTGTCACGGGGCGCGCATCATAGCAGGTGGGCAGGGTCTGGGCTAGCGCAAAACGATGAAAAATCGACCAATATTGGCTTTTGGATAGCGGCGCGCAGAGTGCAAAACAGCAAACCGCGCATTGCCGGGTGTCAGGAGCCACATGCCGGTAGCCTGAAACCCTTAATTTATGGGTTGTCCGGAGGTCTTAACGGGTTCCGGGGCCTGAGCTGTTTTGCATGTCGGATTCGAGAGGGTTTTGCCCGATGACGGTCGGCGGCGCGGCATTCCCTTGCAGCAAATCTTTTAAATGCTGTGGTGCGATGAAGTGGCAGTAATGGACGCCGCGGAAACGGGCCGGTGCCTTGCTGTAGCGCGGGTCAGAAAATTCCACGACAAAGCCTTTGGTTTTAATCAGCAGTTCGCGGTCATTGCCGGGGTTGGTTTCCGCCAGTGTGAATGGCTTGAGCCATTCCGGGCCTGTCATGCCGGGATTGTCCGGGTTGCCCGGAGATTCGTCAGGATGAAACAGGACTGCCCGGAAGCGGCTATAGGCCACAAGACCCAACTCGGCACCGAGTAATGCCAATACCTGACGGTTCATTTCCTGACAGGCGCCCTCGGGGCCGGCGCTGCCGGGTCCGAAGGTCATATTAAGGTGGTCGGTGTTTTTGAGCTTGCAGGAAATCCCCAGTATCCGGCCATCATCCGCACGCCAGTTGTATTGCTGAATTGCGGGCTTGCCATCGGGGCCGTCGATGATGGCCTTGGATTTTACGAAACTGTTGAAGTCGTCATGCAGTGTGAGGTCTACATCAATGTTTGTTCGCACGACGACACGTTGTGCATCCAGGCAGTAGCTATCTGCTGCAGGGAGATCTTTAAGCCGGATGCTTTCCGGGTTCGCGTTGGCATGTGTTGATAAGAGTAGCAGTGCCGGCAGGTATAAAAGACGATTCATTGTTGTGTACTCGGGTTAATTGCCGGCGGTCCGCTGTTCGCCGGGTTGTAGTGTATCCAGATGCCAGTCACCGACACTGAAGCGGATGAGTCTTAGAGTGGGAAAGCCAACAGCCGCTGTCATGCGCCGTACCTGCCGGTTTTTGCCTTCGCTGATGGTGAGCTGAATCCAGCTGGTCGGAATGTTAGCCCGGAAACGGATGGGCGGGTCGCGCTCCCACAGGTGCTCCGGTTCATCAACCAGATGTGCCTGAGCAGGGCGGGTCAGGCCGTCTTTAAGTTGCACACCCTTGCACAGTTTCTCCAGGGCAGCATCGTCCGGTACGCCTTCTACCTGAGCCAGATAGGTTTTCGGTTTTTTGTACTTGGGATTGCTGATTTGCTGAGCCAACTTGCCGTCATCGGTCAGGATCATCAGACCTTCGGAATCAAAATCCAGCCGCCCGGCCAGCCTCAGCGTTTTGTCATCAACAAACCGGGCCAGCGTGTCTTTGCCTTCATGCTCACGGAACTGTGAAAGTACACGGAAGGGTTTGTTGAAAAGGACGACCTTGCTCATTAACCAGTACTACCAGCCATTTTGTTCAACGACATAGCGCGAGACTTCACGGATTTCCTGATCACTCAGGCGTGGGCCGAAAGCCGGCATGCTCATCGCGTTGTTGCCGCCGTTCTTGATAGTTTCGAATAAGGTCTCTTCATCCTTACCGTAAAGCCCTTGAAACTGATCGCGGTTTTGGTGACAGGCAGCGCAGTTATCATTAAACAGTGCCTCACCTTCGCTGGCTGCGTTATCGGGTCGGCTATTCCATTCGGTGGCTGCAAGCTGAATATTGTCGCTTGCACCCATAGCGACGCGAAAACCCATGTTGCTTGCCGCCCCGGCACGGGGGCGTCCGGCGCGTACTGTAGCGCTGGACCGTTCAGTCAGATTCAGATATGAGCCGCTGCGGATAACGCCAAATTGACAGTTGTCTTCCTGCCAGGCGCTACCGTCAGTTGGCGCGCCTTCATAGTTCTTGTGATTGCAGTCTGTCACCCATTCCCAGACATTGCCCTGCATATCGTAAAGGCCAAAAGCATTCGGTTTGAAGGAACCGGCCGGCGAAGTCTGGACAAAGCCGTCGTCACAAGGAAAACCTTTTTCGTCAGCTTTAATTTGTCGCTTGCTGATTGTATAGGCGCCGGTACTGCGAACATTGGCGTAATCACAGGCCGATGCGGTATCACTGCCCCAGAAATAAGGTCCGGTAGCGCCGGCACGGGCAGCATATTCCCATTCTGCTTCGGAGGGTAAGCGATAGGGTTTGCCGGTTTTTTCAGCCAGCCAGTTTGCGTAGGCCTGAGCATCAAAGTACGACACGCAAACAACCGGCTCATCAGCTGTTTGCTCAAATCCGGTGTTGTCCCAGCTGGTTTTGTCACTGATCGTAAATGAACCGGGCTTGCTGAACTCCATGCATTCTTCATACGTTTCATGATCGGTTGCGTCGGCAAACGCAGAGAACTCGGCTACGGAAACCTCGTAGGTGCCAATAGCGAACGGAGCGATATTCACCTTGTGTTGTGGGCCGTCATTCTTGGCCGGCTTGCCTGTACGGGGGTCGATCAGTCTGTCGCTTTCGGCAGTACCCATCAAAAATGAGCCGGCCGGTAATGAGGTCATTGCGGGGCACGAATCGCAGTCGCTGAACCCGTTTTTATCCTGAGGGTTGCTGCAACCGCTGAGCAAAATAGCGCCCGTGAGTAGGGCCGGATAAACGATGGTTCTCAGCATGGGATTTGTCTGCCTGTCGTTGGTCGTGAGTGCGCCTGAAAAACTACTATTTAACGTAATACGACAGGTATAAAGCCCTGCCGTTTTCATAAGAATCAAAGCTTACACAGTTTGTCATGATAACTGTGGCCATTTTGTAAAAAACCCATATGTGACAGGCATCACATTCGCAATGTCTGCAAATGTGAGGGTGTTCGCAGCGCTTATGTCTCGTCCTCCGTAGTATCGGCTGCAGACGAAATCGGGTAATGCCCGAATTAGATCCGACAAAGTCGGTATTGGGATTAGAGTTTTATGCGACTACTACTTGTAGAAGACAACATCAGCGACGCGCAGTTTTTGGAAGCATCTCTGCGCCGTAGCCGTGCGTTGGGCATCAAGATGACTCACGTCACCAGTTTGAAAGATGGTGTTGCAGCGTTACAGACCGGCGAGTATGACTGCCTGTTGCTTGATATGGGCTTGCCTGACGGTAGTGGTCTGGAATGCGTTGAAGCAATGCAGGATGCAGATGCCGATATTCCGATTGTCGTTTTATCCGGCCGTGATGATGAAGACTTCGCGGTGTCGGTATTGAACAAAGGTGTTCAGGATTATCTGGTTAAGTGGGAAGGTAAGGGCCGTACGATCTTGCGTGCCATCCGTTATGCGATCGAGCGTAAGCGTACAGAGACCCGACTCAACTATCTTGCCCAATACGATAACCTGACCGGTGTTCCAAACAGAGAATTCTTTACTGATCAGATTAACCGGGCCATCGCACGGGCACGTCGTGCCGGTCGTAAGCTGGCATTGTTTTATATCGACCTGGATCAGTTCAAAAGTATTAACGATACGCTGGGCCATGAGGCGGGTGATTTACTGTTAAAAGCCGCTGCCGACCGTCTGAAAGAAGCCGTGCGAACCGGCGACACACTTGCCCGTCTGGGCGGTGATGAATTTGCAGTAGTGGTTGAGAATCTTGAACGCGCCCGTCACGCAGAGGCAATTGCCAGGCATCTGATCGACTCGTTTGAAGAGCCCTTTGTGATTGATGGCCGTTCGGTTTCTATATCTTTGAGTATTGGTATTACCGTTTATCCCGATGACAGTACAAACTCTACAGCGCTGCTGAAGAATGCCGATATCGCGATGTACAAGGCTAAGGAAGACGGTCGCAACAACTTCAAGTTCTTTACTGAACGTATGCATAAAGACCTGATCAAGCGCCATCGCATCGAAGAAGATATTAAGCAGGGTCTTGATCAGGATGAATTTATCCTGATGTATCAGCCGAAGGTTGATATGCGTAACCATCGCCTAAAAGGCATGGAAGCACTGATCCGGTGGAATAACCCGGAACGCGGGCTGGTATCTCCTGCGGAATTTATCCCGGCAGCTGAAGAATGCGGCTACATCGTGCCGTTAGGCTATTGGGTTCTGAGTGAAGTATGCCGCACGTTGAAAGACTGGGAAGGTCAGGGCCTGATGGTTCCGCCTGTATCGGTCAACGTGTCTGCACGCCAATTCCAGCAAGCTGACTTTGCAAAACGGGTCGGCTTTATTATTGATGCACATCATGTTGACCCGTCGCTGATTGAGCTCGAGCTTACCGAAGGCTTGTTGATGGAAGATACTGCGTCAGCGAAGCGCTCTTTGACGATGCTGAAAGATCTGGGATTGAGAATCTCAATTGATGATTTTGGTACAGGTCATTCATGCCTTGCTTACCTTCGTAAGTTCCCGATCGACGTTCTGAAAATTGATAAATCATTTGTTGATGACGTTACTCAATGCACCGATAGCGATCTTATTTGCCGTGCCATTATTTCTTTGGCCCAGAGTCTGAAACTGGGTACGGTGGCTGAAGGTATTGAAACTAAAGATCAGCTTGCATTCCTTAAAGCCAATGGCTGCGAAACGGCTCAGGGTTACTTGTTCGGCCGGCCAAAACAGCGTGAGCGCATTGAGGGGCTGCTTGATCAGGGCGGCAGTGAATTTAGCGTGTTGGCACCGACGGTACCGTTTTCCACCGGTGACACACAGATTACCCAGATGACGCAAATTATTAAGGAAAACCAATGACTTCCATAGTGCCTAGTATTACGGAAACTGATCGCCTTATGGCGTCGGTTGGTGTGGGTCAGTGGACCTGGGACGGTCACAACAACAAGCTGACTATGGACCCAACCTGTAAAGGTTTTTTCGAGGTCTCCTGGGAAGAGAAGGTAACTGACCAGACGATTTTGGAGCGAATTTTTGAAGCCGATTTGCAGATGTACCAGGACGCAATTGCCGCTTGTCAGGAAGATGGTACTTTCTTTTGCGAATTCCGCGTTAAGCGCAACAACGGCCAGTTTCGTTATCTGAGTGGTCGTGGCCACACGATTCAACAGGAAGATGATCTGTACGTCATCAAGGGCGTTTTTATTGATGTGACTCAGGCAAAAAACCTTGAGACACAGCTGACCCGGACCCGGTCCCGCATGCAGGATCTGGTTGATGGTATCCCCGGACTGTTTTCCTACATAGATACAGATTACAACGTGCAGTTTATGAGCTCGCAGTACCGCGAGATCTTTAACATGGACTCTAATCAGGATTTGGTGGGCGTGCCCATTAAAGAGCTGATTGGCGAGGAAAGTTTTGCCGATCGCAAGCCACGCTATGATGAAGCCCTGTCGGGTGAGACGGTTGATTTTGAGGCCGAGCGTGTGCTGCCTAGTGGCAAGAAACGATATTTCACTGTGACTCATAAGCCCCATAGAGATGCTGACGGCAATATTGTTGGCGTTATTACTCTGGGCATCGACAGTACTGACCGCCGCCAGATTGAAAAGGAATTGTCGGCCAAGCAGGAAGAACTGGTTCGCTCAAATCATGACCTTGAACAGTTTGCTTACGTTGCATCACACGATTTGAAAGCACCGCTCCGGGCTATGGATGCTCTGGTCGACTGGTTGCAGGATGATCTGGAGGACTATCAGGAAGGCGATGTTCAGGAGAACCTAAGCCTGTTAAGTAAGCGCACCGGACGTCTGGCTCAACTGCTGGATGATCTGCTGGCCTACTCACGTGCCGGACGCAAAGTGGGTGACGTTCGTGACACCAACCTTAAAGAATTCACCGAGGATGTTGCAGCACTGATCGCACCGCCGGAAGGCTTCCGTATCGTCGCGGATGACTCATTAAATATTAGCCTTCCTGTGCATCATGCACCACTGGAGACGGTGTTGCGGAACCTGATGAGTAATGCAATCAAGCATCACCCTGAGCCGGAGCAAGGCCTGATTCATGTTTATGCCAAGGATCAGGGCGACTCGGTAATGTTTGGCGTGCTCGACAACGGTGCCGGTATCCCGGAAGAGTATTCCGAAAAAGTATTCAAAATGTTCCAGACATTGCAGCCACGTGATGATACCGAAGGCAGTGGCATGGGACTGGCAATTGTTAAACGAATCATTGATTGGCAGGGCGGCCGGATATGGTTTGGTGCAGGCCCGGAAGGTAAAGGAACGGTATTCAAATTTACTTGGAATAAACGCCCTACCGATATGCCGGAAATAGAAAGCGAAGAGGACGAAAGTGATGAGCGAACTGAAAACGAAGTCAGTCAACATACTGCTGGTTGAAGATGACAGTATTGATGTCAAGGCGTTTCAACGCGCCATGGCGAAGCAGAAGATTGGTAATCCTGTGCATATTTGCCGGGATGGCCAGGAAGGTCTGGAATACTTACAGGATAAGTTCAATAACGATATCGACGGTGCTCCCAGCCTGCTGATACTGGACATTAATATGCCCCGTATGAGCGGTTTGGAATTGTTAAAAGCCATTCGTGAAGACGATAAGCTGCGCCACCTGATCGTGTTTGTTCTGACCACATCAAATGATGAGCGGGATAAATTCGATGCATACAACCTGAATGTGGCTGGTTACATGCTGAAATCCGATATGGGTAACAGCTTTATCCGTGCTGTAGAGCTCGTTGATAACTATTGGCGGGTTATTGAGTTCCCTGAGCCTAGTTTTGTACCCGGCGCAGAGTAAATCGCAAACTAAGCTTAACTAAGCTTAACTAAGCGCATTAAAGCCTGATTGAAGTTTCCGGGCTTTGTAACTAAACGCGTAAGACAGGAATAACCAAATGAGTGAAGCAAAACCCGTCAATATATTGCTTGTTGAAGATGATGAGATTGATGTAAAAGCCTTTCAGAGGGCTTTCAAGAAGCTGAATATAACTAATCCACTGCAGGTGGCTCGTGATGGCAAAGAGGGCCTCGATTTTCTCGAAGCTCATGCCGGTAGTGAGGACATGCCCAGTTTGGTGATATTGGATATCAATATGCCTCGCATGAGTGGTTTGGAATTACTGAAAAAAATCCGTTCTGATGAAAGGTTGCGGCATCTGGTGATCTTTATGCTCACCACATCGAATGATGAGCGTGACAAGTTCGAAGCCTATGACCTGAATGTTGCCGGCTATATGCTGAAGACAGATATGGGCCGTGGCTTTCAGCGAGCTATCGAGCTGGTTGACAACTACTGGCGTGTTATCGAGTTTCCGGCAGCAAACTTTACGCACAACGCCGCCTGATACCAGCTGTCGTTCTCTTCGAAAAACCGGTCGCCGTCTGGCGACCGGTTTTTTTGTGCCTGAGCGAAACGCTACTCCGTGATCGTGAACAGCAGCAGAACCTCATCACCATTGATGCCGGTTAATTGCTCACCTTCAACTATGAAGTCAGAAACACTTCCGAGCGTCTGCATGAAACGGGTCTCAATATCGGCATTGTCGATACAGGCCATCATGGTCGTCGCCAGCGGCCCCAGCTCTACTTTGCCATCTATCTTCTCGTAGCTGCCGTTAAATCTGTTGCAGCCCGAGAAGCCCATAATCCGCCCGGCGGCAGAGTCGACTTTAATGAAGGGTGTTTGTTCTTCAGGCAAATCGATGATGTCGCCATTTAATTCAGATAGCAGCCACTTGGTTGGCGCAGCATCAGCTGCAGCTTGATTGCCCACCGCGACTAATACCAACTCGGCAGTATTGCCGTTGTCGTTGGTTAGAACCGGATTAACGGTGTCGCTGATGAATCTTAGCTCTCCCCGCTCAAAAATCTTAGCGCTGACCGAGTAGGTCATGCCGGATTTTATTATGTCGGGGTTGTACATGAGTTCAAACGCAATGGGCACCTGACCCGGTGTTGACAGGGTCTGTTCGGCAATGATGATAGCCGGAGCATCGGCTTTGGAAATATCCAGCAGTTGAACGTTAACTATGGCCTCAGGCGTAAGTGCAATACGTTGTCTGTAAGTAATGGAACCGGTCACTGATTCCATTACTGGGATGATTAATACATCGGGCTCGGGATTGTTGCTGCAACCGATCAGGGTCAGGCTGCAAATCAGGGTAATAAGCAGGGCGGGTTGACGCATAGTGATCCTCTGGAAGATAGTGTGTCTCTTGGGTTAGTGAGTTATATCATAGCTCCGGATAGTATGTGATAGGGCAGGGTGCAATGGACAATTATATGACCACAGGCCGCGTACAACTGATGGCAGCAATACTGTTATTTGCTGCGTTTCAGGTGGTATCTGCAGAAATGGTTTTGGTCGGAGGGGCGACCGGGCGCCAGGGCAATGCGGTGCTTAAGGAACTGCTGAGCCGGGGCTATGAGGTTCGTTGCCTGACCCGCAAACCTGAAGGTAAGAAAGCGCAGCGAATTGCGGGAGAGTGCACTGAGATCGTGCAGGGTAATTACGGCGATCCGGCATCTTTGGATGCTGCCATGCAGGGGCTGGACAAGGTGTTTTTCTACAGCGGGTTTTCGATGCATGAGGTGGCTGAGGGTAAGCACGTCATCGACGCGGCCCGCAAAAATGATATAGAGCATTTGGTGTATACCTCCGGAGCTGCATCAGAGCCCGGTAAGGGGCTGGATGATTCGGCAAAAACTCAGGTAGAACTGGCACTGCTTAGTAGTGGTGTGCCCTACACCGTGCTGCGTCCTGTTGCTTTTATGGAGAATTTTGACCGGCAGCAAAAGCGCACGCTGGAGAAGGGTATTTTTGATTCGCGGGCACCGGATCGGTTTGTACCGTTTATTTCGATTGCCGATATCGGCTTTTTTGTCGCTGAAGCCTTTGACCACCCGGATGAGTGGGTGAATAAGGGGGTCAATATCGCCTCTGACATTATGACTGTGGGCGAGTATGTCGATACCTATAGCCGTGTTATGGGCACAGAGGTTATTTACCACCAATTACCATTGGACGAATACCTGCAAATGTTCCCCAAACCGTTGCGCCCTTTGTTCCGTTGGTATGAAGAAGTCGGTTATGAAACAGAGGTGACCAACCTGCGAACACTAAAAAGCCGGTATACGAACTTAACCAGCCTCGAACAATATTTACGTGCGACAGGCTGGGAGAATTACGCGATTCAGTAACCAAGTACGGAACAAATCAGTATGATTAGGTTCCCGTTGAGGAGGACAACATGAACGACAATTGGACAAGTAAGAAACACAGCCGTCGCGATGCTCTGCAGTCTATGCTGGGTGTTGGTGGCTTGGTCACCGGTGGCGCAATGCTTGGCGCTTGCGCACCGAAGGAAGCTCCGGCACCTGCGCGTGAAGCGATCGACTTTGGCGATCCGGCTCAGAGCCTGCGATCATTTATTAAGCTGACCGGCGATCTGAATCCGAAAAATGAAACACCGGGTTGGTTTGGCGGCATGGTATTCGGCGATACCCGCCGTGATCGCCCTTTGAAACCGTTGTTCGGTGTGCAGGGTTTCGGTGTAAACCGGATTGAGCCTCAGGCTGACGGTTCATATCGTGTCTTCAATCGTGAGCTCGCATTTTATACCGATCCTAAGACCGGCAAGATCATCGATAAATGGAAGAACCCGTATACCGGTGAGATGTGCGATGTAAAACCGATTCACAACATGACAGTGAACGCGCACCTGATCGTTAGCGAGCGCTTCGGGGCTGCTATTGAGATGGATTTTGATGGCACATTGATGGAAGTACCTTTGCCGTTGGGTTGGGATGTATTCGGCGATTCCGGTCGTGTGTTTTCAAACTTTGAAGTGCATACCGCATTCCCGAGTGAGTTGACTCCAGCCGAATGGCCACGTGAATCTGCCGGTTCGGTTTTGCGTATTGCTGAGATTTTCCAGCGTGTCGCCAACCTTGCTGAACTCGAAGATCCTAATACCACCAGTACCTATTTTGACGGTACCTGGACACGGGTTGGTCCATGGTTGCCATGGATGCGTCAGGGTCAGGCAGACGGTTCTTTGTTGTTCCGTACATTTATGAACAAACTGGACGATGTTGAGCAGATTCCTGCTGATTTGAAAGCTGCGGCCCGTGAGCGTTTCCCTGATTACTTCCAGGCTCCGCCTTCGGATACCTGGGGCAGTAAAAATGACTCGAGCTTTAGTGTTTATGCTAAAGAAAACGAGCCTTTGCCTGCGTTAGACGCCGAATAGTCCGGCACAAGCTGATCAGCCCCGTGCATCTGCTGATGTGCGGGGCTTTTTTTTGCCCGAAACCAAGCCCTTCTTTACATAACTGACTTGGTTTGGCTGGCTGTTTAGGCGGCCAGCTGCTATTTTTAAATCAAGTTTGCGAAACGTCGTATACAACAAGAATTAAAAACGAATGACAGTCGCAAGGAATCCTGCTTCGGCGGGGTTTTTTGTGGGCTGAATATACAGTTTCTAAGATCATTCTTGTTTCCCCGCAAATACCCTCCAAACCCCGCTGTGTGTTGCTTCGCTTGAAGTCTTAGCCTGAGCACTTCTATTCAGGAGGTGTCACAGTGAAGTTTTCAAAAGTAAAAATACTATTAACCGTTGTGTTGTCCGGTGTGCTGTCTTCGGCAGGTGCAACTACGGTACAAATTCACGAAGTGTTGTATGACGGTATCGGCGGGGATGCTGACGATGTATTCACCGAATTAACAGGAGCTCCAGGTCAGTCGTTAGACGGCTGGTCGCTAAAGGGTGTCAACGGCGGAAACGGCAGTGTGTATCGCACTGTTGATTTGTCCGGTGTGCTCATACCCGACGACGGCTTGTTGTTGATTGTTACCGGCTCAGCTTTGGCCCCGCTTGCAGCTATGGCCGACTTTGTTGCCAATGTTGATTGGCAGAATGGTCCGGATGCCGTGCAACTTTGGTTCGGTGATCTATTGGTTGACGCCCTGCAATACGGTGATGCCGGTGTTTATAACGCAGGCGAAGGTCAGCCGGCCGGCTTGGCAGCGGCTGGTCAGAGTCTGGCGCGGAATATTCAAGGTAGTGATTCCAACAATAACGTTGTTGATTTCAAGGCAGGAGTCGCTACGCCGGGGATCGGACCCGATCCGGTGCCGGTACCTGCCGCAGTCTGGTTGTTTGGTTCGGCCTTGATGGGTTTAGGCTGGATGCGCCGCAAAACCGGTGAATAGTCGATTCAGGGCGTATATTGTGCAAAGCCCGCCCCGGTGGCGGGCTTCTTTATCGGGTGTGATCGTGTCGGTAATGCTGTTCTAATCCATCTGGCAGACTTTACCGGCGTTTGAATTCTTATTTGGTGCAGGTCTTGTGACAATCAGCCTACTGATTGTGGAGACCTAGTTTATGCACCACCTACGTTTATTTCTTTCGGCTGCTCTGGCCTGTTTATCCCTGCATGCTGCTTCCTTGTCAGCACAGGATTTATCCGAAGAAAAGTTAAAAGCAGCGGATCTCATATCCGGCGAGCAGACCTGGCAGCAGTACTGTGCTTTCTGCCATACCGTGCTGGAAGGGCAGGCCGATATTACCGGGCCTAACCTGCATAAGCTTTTTAAACGCACTGTAGGCAGTAAGCCCGGCTTTAAATATTCCGATGCTTTGGCGAAAGACGGTCGCCAGTGGACACCTGAGCTATTCGCTGCCTACGTGCAAAACCCCGGCGAAGTTATTCCGGGCAATGCTATGCCTGCGGTAGATATTCCCGCCGACAAAGTGGTGCCGTTGGTGGCTTACGTGATGCGTACCGGCAAGTCTGTTGAATGGGATGAACCGGCTCCGGCGGCAGCAAGTGCTGCCAGTGGCATGGATGGCTGGTTACAGGCTAATCGCCCCGAATTCTGGGAATTGTTTATGAAGAATACGGTTAAGTTCACTATGCCGTATGAAGACCGTACCTACAGTTTCGTTGCGTACTTTAACGAAGACGGGACTATTACCGGCAACAACCGCGGGCTTACCGGCATCTGGCGATTGAAAGATAAAAGAAGTTTCTGCTTTGCCTTACAACGAATGGCATTACATCCGGTCGAATGGCTGCACTGTATTTCACCAAAGATGCCGAAAGGCTTTGCCTATGGTGAGAAGGCGATGACAATCAGCCCGGTAAAGAACTATGACTTCTCAGTAGACATTAGTTTCATCGAAGGCCGTCCTCACCCGCTAGAGGGCGATGCCCATCCTGACTACTGGACGTTTTTGTTTAACAACACCATGCGCTACGAGATAAAAGTGAATGGTGATGTGGCTATTGTGAATGCCCGCTTTGAACGTGATGGCACTATTAACAGCCCTGAAGGGGTTACCGGCAAATGGCGCACCGAGGGTAGTGCCGGCAAAGACGACCGGATGTGCTACAGCATGAGTGGTGTCGCCGGAGTCAATGGAGACCTGAGTGAGTGCTTCGCATTGGTGCTCATGTTTAACCCGAGAGTGGGGGCCCGCTGGCCTGCCCGCTTTGAACAGGGCAACACTTATTGGGCCGAAGTATTTAAAGGTCGTGAACGTACTGACTGAGTCAGTGCAGCCGATCACCGGAGTAAGAAATGAAAATATTAACGAAAACTATAGTCGTGGCACTGATGTCCTTGCTCAGTGCGCCGCTATTTGCAGCGAGTGATGCAGAGCACGCAGTGCTGGTAACCGGTGCAAACCGTGGCATCGGTATTGAGTTTGTTAAGCAGTATGCCGACATGGGTTGGTTTGTCATCGCTACGACACGCAAGCCTGAGAAGGCCGACGACCTGAATGCGCTGGCTGCGCAGCATGAAAATGTTGTCGTTGAGTATCTGGACTTGAGTGACCATGAAGGTATCGATGCTCTGGCAGAAAAATACAAAGACCAGCCCATCGATGTACTGATGAACAATGCGGGCTTGATGAAAGGGCCGGATAAGGGGCAGATGGTCGGTTCTATTGATTACGAAGAGTTCATCTGGTTTTACCGCGTCAATGCTATGGGCCCGCTTAAAGTGTCAGAAGCTTTTTATCCGCATGTAAAGGCCAGCGAACACAAAGTCATGGCGGCTTTAACCACAGGTACCGGTAAGCGTGGCATTCCTGTGCCTGGCTTTACTTTGTACAAGACCAGTAAGGCAGCACTGGACTCTATTCAAAAAGAGATCGCTATTCGCTGGGGACGTCAGGGTATTAAGGTGGTTACTCTGATGCCGGGGCGGGTGCTGACACATGGTGAAAAACCAAACCCGCGTATGGCCTCTGTGCCGGTTGAAGACAGCGTTGGCGGGATGATTGCCGTTGTTGAGAATCTGACTATGGAGCAAAGCGGTCATACTGTGCAGTGGGATGGCGAACAGATTGATTGATTAAGTATTGAGTCTGGACACGGGTTCAGGTTGAGTATGGGTCTTTGCTGTATTGAGAAAAGCCAAACGGGGTTAGATGATGTTGCTGCATACCTTTGCTATTACGCCGAACAATCGAAAGGTCGTTGCGTTTATTAAGCATTTCGATTTGCCGGTTGAGATACATCAGGTCAATTTTGCTAAAAAGGAAACTCAGTCTGATGAGTTTTTTGCATTGAACCCGATGCGTAAAGTTCCTGTGCTTGAGGATGGCGATTTTTCTTTGTGGGAAGGGAATGCCATTCTGACCTATCTCGCGCAGACTTATCCGGAGACGCGTGCGTTGCCGGAAGGAATCCGTGAGCGGGCCGATGCTGATCGTTGGTTGCATTGGCAGAGCTGCCATCTGATGCCCCAGATGGGCCGCTTTAAGACCGGTGATGACACCGACCTGACGGTCATTAATCCGTTGTTTGATGTGCTCGAGGTTCAGCTGCAGGACAGAGACTACATTCTCAGTGAGTTGTCTGTAGCTGATTTTGCGATTGCCGCTTATCTGATGACCAGTGTCGGGAACAAGCTCGATTACACCGGGCATCCGAATCTCGCCGGTTGGCGCGAACGTATTAGCGGCTTGAAAGGTTTCGTCGAGTCCGAAGTCAAAATGCCGCCACGCCCGCCAGCCGCTTAATTTCTTTCGCCGAGGTCCGGTATGTCAGATAAACAGGTTCCAGCGTTTCCGTTAATCCCTTACTTTTTGCTTGCTTATGGTTTGAGCTGGGCGGTCATGGTGCCGCTGCTGTTATCGGTTAAGGGGATTATTCCGATAGCGTTACCCCATGGTCTCGAAATGCTGGCGGCGTTTGGCCCGTTCGCTGCGGCCGTCATCGTGGCCAAAAAGTACGGCGGCAGCGAAGGCTTGAGCTGGTTATTTAAGGGCGTATTGGATTGGCGGGTGGGTGCAACCTGGCTGTCATTTTCTATCCTCAGTCCCTTCGTTTTGCTACTGCTGGCACTGCTTGCCTTCAAATTAAAAGGAGGCGTCTGGCCTGACCTTGGCAGCGAGTCGATGCTGCAGCTAGTGACAGTCACCGGTTTATTCAATCTGATCGTTGCGGGTGGTCTGGTGCAGGGGGTTGGTGAGGAGCCGGGCTGGCGTGGTATTGCCCTACCGGTATTGCGGAGCCGCTATGGACCGTTAGTCGCTTCTCTGGCGCTATTTCCTATTTGGTTATGCTGGCATTTGCCCCAGTTTATGTCGCGGCCCGGGTTTGGGCCGTTGCAGTTTGTCTTGTTCGGGCTGGGCATACTGTCGGCGACGATTTGGTTCACCTTTCTGTGGGACAAAACCCGCAGCATTCTTACTGCTATTTTTTGGCATACATTCGTAAACATTGCCCGTAATTTGGCGCTGGCCTTATCACCGTCAATATTTATGACGTTCAATATGCTGATCACTATCGGCGCCATCGTGATAGTGGTCTACTGGTTAGTAGTCCGGCAGAAATAGCAAAATTCAGGCAATAAAAAAGGCGGATCAAATGATCCGCCTTTTTTTGTTATCGCTGCCGGCTATACAAATAAAGCTTTGTGATCGGCCAGAAACTCATCGATAGAGCGTGGTGGACGACCGAGTAATTCAGTCATTTTTTCGTCAGCTTTATGCGTGATCATGCCACCTGCGATACCGCCGAGTTCGCCGCAAACCGCCTCAACACGCCATGCGGGGAAACCGACTTTGCCCAGCACCTCGGCATAGGCCTCAATGGGCGGGCTGATATGCTTGTATTCACGGCCGAGTACTTTGGTGAATCTGTTGGCTACTTCGCCCATGGTGATTAACTCGGGACCGGTGATGTCGTAGCTTTGGTTTTCGTGGCCGTCTTCTGTCAGCACTTTCGCAATAACCTCGCCAACATCTCTAAGATCAGTGGGTGCCAGGCTGCCTTCACCTGTCGGCATGACAATGTTGCCTGTTTCTTTGATTTTGGCGGCAGATCCGACAAACAATTGCATGAAGAAGGTCGGGCGAATCATCGTGTAGGTCATGCCTTTGTCCCGGATGTATTCTTCAACACGGACATGCATCTTGGTTACCGTGGTCGTGCAACCGGGAACCGATTCCATAGAAGACAGATAGACGAGGTGAACATTGTTGTCAGCACAGACGTCGGTGAACAGTTTCTCGATGGCTTCCTGCTCTTCGGTATTCGGGAGTACCAAAAATGCTTTAGTTACACCCTGCATGGCCTGTTCGACGCAAGCTTTGTCACTCAGGTCGCCTTCGACTACGTCGGCGCCCAGTTCTTTCAGCGGTGCTGCTTTTTCAGCACTGCGCACGATTACGCGAAAAGCGACTCCTTGGGCTGCCAGTTGTTTAGCAACTTCACCACCGGTTTTACCGGTTGCGCCGGTTACAAGAATCATGATTTTTCCTTTTTGTTCCGGGTTCGCTTATGCAAACCGCTGTGAATTCTGACCGGTGATTATGCCATGAGGGGAACCCCCGTATGGAAGGGGCGGTCTATTGAAGGTAAAGTTGGTCGAAGTGTCATGCTCGGATGCAATGATGAGATATTTGAGTTTCTTGTTTTTAATGGGCTTTTTGGCTGTTTCAGGCGCCGCTGAGATTATCGGGACGCCTGACAGCGATGCTCTTGAGGGCACCGCTGCCGCCGAGGAAATCATGGGTGGTGACGGAGATGATGTCGTCGACGGTGGCAGTGGTGACGATGTCGTCGACGGTGGTCAGGGCGATGATGAGTTGCATGGCGGCAGCGGCAACGATGAACTGATCGGTGGTTCAGGTAATGATGAGCTTGTCGGTGGTGATGGCGTCGACGTCATGATCGGTGGTTCCGGTGCAGATCGTTTTGTGATTGATGTGCCGGCCGGGGATATGGCGGACTGGCAGCCCGATCAGATTTTTGATTTCAGACCCGAAGAAGGTGACACGGTCGTGTTGCGCTACCTGAACGTATCTGACCGCAAGTTAGGTGCCAAGAATATTTATCTGAACTCGCGCGGTGAGTTGCGGATGAACATTGCGGACGCCACCGGTGGCGGTCTGGTTAATTTGTACCGCAGTGACCTGAACTTTGAATACGAAGCCGATGACCGGGAAGTGACGTTGAAGTTTAAACGCAACTTTTAACCGGGAAGCTCGTATTTAGTTACTGAACCCTTGAGTTAATCATCATCCAGCGAATAGCGGTTGAGAATCAGAATGCTACCCGAGTGGAGTAGTGCCGGTACCAGGATGTATGCAAAAGCGATCCATTGATTCACTGAATCTGTTTGTTGTGGCATAGATCCGTCGCTGGATTCGACAAAGCCGATGATCGACAGAAAACCTAAGAACAAGGCCGAGCCTAAGGCATTGCCCACCTTATCCACCGCTGAATACACTGACGACAGGGCACCCTCGCGGCTGATTCCCGACTTTATACGGTCGTAATTAATGGTGTCGGTCAGCACCGAAAACGACATCAGAATGAAGCCGCCGTTGAACAGGCCTACGGCCACGGCCACGAGATAAACGATCCAGAGTGAGTCTTTGTCCGCCAGGAAGTAAGCCTGAATGCTTATTGCGTAGAGAATCAGGCACCATTTGTACACCGTCATCTTGCCGAATTTTGCCGAGGCCCAGACCAGAAGAGGCATCGATGCAATGGAGGCAATGGATATGACGATAATCCATACGGCGATCACGCTAAGCGATTGGGCACCGAGGTCCATCGCGTAGGCAAAAAAGAACAGGCCGCCGGCATAGCCGATGCCCGCACTGATGTACTGCACGATGTTGGCAGTAATCAAGGTAACAAACGGTTTGTTCCGCCATGCAATTTTTAGCTGCTCTATTAATGGCACTGTGACATCGGCAGCTTCTGTGCCGCGTGCGCTTGCAGTGCCGAAAAATACCCAAAGCGTCGAAACAGCAATCGTGCAGCCGACAATTAACGCCATGGATTCGTAGCCTTCACGGGCGGTGCCGCCGGCTTCCAGTGTCCAGGCAATAATCTGCGGAGCCAGCGCACCACCAATTAATAAGCCGATTGCCAGTGCAGCATTACGAAACGAAAGAATCGTGGTGCGCTCATCCGGGTCATCCGACATTTCCGATGCCATGGTCAGGTAGGGCACAGAGAACATGGAGTAGCCGGTGTTCAGCAGCAGATAGACAGCGGTCATGTACAGAAACAGTAATTGCTCCTGCACATCCGGAACAAAAAACAGCAACACAAAACAGAGTGAGGCGATCAGGCCGCCCGCCAGAATGAAGGGGCGTCTGCGACCCCAGCGGGTATTGGTTTTATCTGAGATAACACCGGCAATAGGATCGGCGATGACCACCCAAAACTTGGCGATGAGGATGACTAGCCCGGCGAGGGCGGGTTCCAGCCCAAGCACTGTGGTCATGTAGATAGGGAGGATCAGGGCGGGGGTGTCGCGGAGTATTTGCCCGCCGATCTGACCTGCGCCGTAACCGAAATACGCTGAAACCGGTAGCCGGCCTTCGGGCCGTTTAAACAATGCCAAGTGTTTTTCTCCAGTAGGTGATGCCCGCAAGATAGCAGACTATCCTGCGGGCAGATACCGGAATGCGCGGCGGTTCTTTACTGTGGCTGTGCTGCGGTCAGTTGTTATAGCCGAACTGCATGCCGCACATGCGACCGTTGCGGTTTACCGCGTAGTAATGGGGGACACCGAAGATATCTCTGGGCGGTAGCGCATACAGCGGGGTGCTGTCATCGGTTGCGTTGTTGCAATACCCCTCCAGCGTCCAGTTGTTGTTTCGTAAGCCTGCCCTTAGGTTCAGGATGCCGCGGTCCGGTGTGTAACCGGCATTGGCTTCATCGATGTATTGCTTGGATTTGTAGGAGTAATCAATACGGCTGATAAAAGCCCAGTCCTGACGGCCCACCGGAACATCGAACCCGAGACCTGTAACGATACTGTGCTTCGACGTACCTATGACCTGCTTGCCGGAGATGTCACCCGTGGAGCTACCGTCAGGCGCATCGCAGGGAATACCGACAATTTCACAGTCAATGAGGCCTTCGAGAGTGACTAAAGTGCCTTCTGTGTACTTGGGGTCAACAAAGGCATACCCGAAATTAAATGACAGCCAGTCGGTAAGGTTGAAAACACCGTCGAGCTCCAGACCTTTGATTTCTGTTTTGGCGATGTTGGTCACCAACGGATTGGTGCCGTCCAATGTGCTGACAAACTGCTGGTCGGTCCAGTCAATAAAGTAAGCAGCCAGATTCATCTGTGCCCTTTGATCCCAGAAGGTGTACTTGGTGCCAAACTCATAGGTCCAGTTTTGTTCAGGATCGAAAGATTCGACACCCTCCGGAGCACCGGGGTTGAAGCCGCCTGATTTCACACCCTTGGAAGCGGACATGTAGAACATGACCGGTTTCGCGGGCATGTAAGACAGGATAAAGCGCGGTGTCAGGTAGTCGAAGTTGCGTGATTGAAGCCCGGTAGCTGTGGCAGTGCTGGGAAAGTTGTTTTCGGTTTGGTTAGTTTGTTTTTCTTCACGCGTAGCACGAAGTTCTGTAGAGAAGTCCCAGCTGCTCAGGAAGTCGATGGCCGCCGAGCCATAGATCGAGTAAAACTTGTTGCTGATGTCATTGTTGGTGTTCAGGAACGGTCCGCCATCAAGAGCGTAGACAGTGCCCAGGCCACTGACAACATCGCGGTCGGCAGTACGACTGGTCTGGTCAGTGAAGTCTTCGTTGCTGTAGTACAGGCCGGCGCTCCAGGTGAAGGGTGAATCGGCTATCGACTGAATTCTTAAATCCTGACTGAATTCTTTGCGGTCTTCATGGGTGCCAAGCAGGGTGTTCACAATCATCGGGCCGCCAATCAGCAGGTTGCCGTTGGCCGGAAATGCGAAAATGCCGCTGTAGTAAGTACCGAATTGATTCGGGTCTATAGAATTACAAGCTGCTGAACGGCTCTCCTGCCGGCAGGTATTCAGGTCTGAGATGGCATCCAGAGTGCGGGTTTGATAACCGGTGCGACTGATTAACTGGAAGTCGTCGAAGTTCCACTCAAGAACGAGACCGGCACGGCGGGTATCCCTGACACCGGCATTGCTGCGGGGGTCAAAATTGAATGTGTCGGACTGTTCTGTCAGTTCGCCACTGTAGAGTATGCCTATGCTCTGACCGTAGCCGGCGCCTAACTGGT
>Ga0070729_10000820_pt1 | contig 57435 bp, 48 predicted proteins | sample tdDd472_FD_66725 | JGI IMG/M metagenome (GOLD analysis project Ga0070729, IMG submission 66725) | Marine sediment microbial communities from the Atlantic coast under amendment with organic carbon and nitrate - tdDd47.2 | ecosystem: Environmental > Aquatic > Marine > Coastal > Sediment | place... | reverse complement strand
TTTTTTAAATTAATATCAGATCAATTCCACTTCTACCACATCTCCATTATTGATTTTTTCCACTTTAACTCGCAGCAGAGCTTGTGAATTTGCAAAGGAAACAGTGTCTCCACTGCTGTTTGATTTTATTTCACTTGCAATAAGCAGATCTCCATCTCTTCTCAATTCAATGCTGATAAAGTGATCTCTGTCTCCTTCTTTGGAATATGTTCCTGAAAAGATAGCGGGAATCATAATCGGCAGGAAGTTTTTCTGTCCATATAATTTTCTGACAGCGGGCATAAGAAATTCTCTGAAACTGACCATGCATGAAACTGGATTTCCTGGAAATCCAAAAATAAGAGTACTATCTTTTTGACATACAAGTAGAGGTTTTCCCGGTTTTGACGCAACTTTGTAAAATAGTTCCTTCGCTCTGTATCGGATCAAACCCTCTCTAACCAGATCATAATCACCGACAGAGACGCCACCGGAAATAATAATGATATCAGAATCACTGCAATCTTCAATTTTTGAATTGAATTCCTGAAGAGTATCTCCCGCCGTACCGACATAGTAGGCATCGAGATTGTTTTCTTCACACATTGCGAGAAAAGTCCATGCATTGGAGTTGTAAATCCTACCGGTTTCCAATTTGGAATAGGGAGAAGAATTCTGGCTGCTGTAGGAAGGTTCCTCCAGTTCATTCCCTGTTACAATAATTGAAACCTTCAATTTCTTTTTGACTCTGATTTGAGCATATCCGGCAGAGGCTATCAGTGATATATGATGACCATTGAGCACTGTCCCTTTGGAAAGAACGTTCTGCCCCATTTGTATATCTTCACCCTTCCTGGCGATATTGTCATCCTTTTTTACGGCTTCACTTATTACAACACAGTCGCCTGTTACTGTGCATTTCTCTATCTGAAGTACAGCATCGGCACCTTTTATGACCGGAGCTCCCGTCATAATCTTGTATGTTTCAAATTCATGTATATTATCATCAATGGAATAGTCCTCTGTTCCTGTAAAGGATTCTTTCAAAGCTCCCGCCTGAAGGTATCCCGTGATTTTGAATTTTCCCGGTGTATCTTCTGATCGAATAGCCCATCCATCCATCTTTGACCGGTTGAATGAGGGCATATCGAGGGGGCTGATTATATCTTCATCGAGAACTCTGCCCGTAGATCTTTCAATGGGAACATACTCCTCTTTCAAAGACTCGCTGATATTATCAAATATAATATTTCTGGCATCATCTATTTTTGTCAATTTCATTTGTTATCCTCAGTTCTATTTTTTTATTACTTTTTAAATTTAGTCAAAGTAATTACTATTAAAACCGTACTATAATTGTAAATAAATCTGATATCGGGAGCTTTTTTTGGATGATGTTAAGGTCTATCTTAATAGTTTAGGTATAGAATATACAAAATCAGGATATTATGAAAAAGCTCTGGAATCTTTTACCGAAGCCATATCCGTAGATCCGGAAAATCCTGTTTTCCACTTCAATCAGGCACTGGTCTATGAAAAAATGGGGAATTTTGCTGAAGCTGCCAAATGTATCAATATTTCTATCGGATTGAATCCGGAGAACGATGAATATTGGAATGAAATGGGCCTGGTGAGGTACAAACAGGGAGAACGGGACAATGCCGAAAATTGTCTGAAGAAAGCACTGTCTATAAATAACTCCAGTTCGGCAGCCTGGAATAATCTCGGTGTTCTGAACTTTACCGGAGGCAAGATGAAAGAAGCCTGTAACTGCTTTCAGGCATCAGTGAAATATGACAATAAAAATTCTGACGCCTGGTTCAATCTCTCAGATGCATGGCTGGAACTGGGTGACCGGAGGAAAAGTTATGATGCACGAAAAAACTATGACAAACTCCAGGAAAAGTGAAAATGAAGAGATTCGGGCAGAAGAATTAATTATAAGCATTTATAAGAAAAAAATAGATCTTCAGGAAAAGGGAATAACAGCTGCGCGTATAATTATGCCAATGGTTTATTATAAAAAAATTAAGAATTATCATCTTAACCTCGGTGAGATGCAGGGAAAATTCTCAGACTATATAACTGAGGACGAGATCTTCGGCATCCCTGTATTTATCGATCAGACAGATGATATTCTTGTGGAATAAAGATACCCCGAAGCAAGCTTCGAGGTATCTGTGTTCGTATAGGTTGCGGCAAAGCCGCGATGAATTCAAAGCCTTCATACCCGCAGTAAGCTACGGAGTATTCTGGCTCGTCGAATAGAGAGGTGTTTTGTGAATAGGAATATTGGATTTATCGGATCGGGAAACATGGGCAGGGCAATGATCGGAGGGCTGATCAATAAAAATACTGTAAAAGCCGGACAGATCTTTGTCAGTGACAGAAGCGATGATTCTCTTGAAAGTCTTCAGAGCCAGTGGAAAGGTGTTCACTGTTCTCATGATAATATATCGACTGTAAAAGATGCCGATATCATTGTTCTTGCTGTAAAGCCACATATCTATAAAGCAGTTATTGAGGAGATTTCCTCTTCTGTTGATGATTCTAAAATTATAATTACCATTGCAGCAGGTATTGCCATAAGTCAGGCAGAAGAAATGTTCGGGAAGAAGATTAAGATGATACGGACTATGCCCAATACACCGGCCATGGTTGGTGAAGGAGTTACGGCCTATTGCCCAAATGAATTTGTCAGTACCGACGAGGTTGATTCGGTTCTGCCCCTACTGGAAAGTTTCGGGATAGTTGAAAAAATAGATGAAAAATACTTTCATGCAGTCATCGCTGTAAGCGGTAGTTCTCCTGCATATGTCTATATGTTCATAGAAGCTATGGCTGATGCTGCTGTATTGCTGGGGCTTCCCCGTACACAGGCTTATAGAATGGCTTCTCAGTCTGTTCTGGGAGCATCCAGGATGGTGCTTGAGACGGGAACTCATCCAGGGGCTCTGAAAGATGCGGTCTGTTCTCCCGGGGGGACAACGATAGAGGCAGTCAAAGTCCTTGAAGATTTCGGTTTCAGATCGGCTGTAATAAATGCGATGAAAAAAAATGCGGAAAAATCAAAAGAAATGACAAATGAAGTTTGATACATTAAAATTGAGCTTGAATGAAAAAAGATAACGTTGAACTGATATGCAGTATAAGTGAATTATCCAATCTCTTCAAAGGAAAAACCAATATACAGGGTTTTCTATCAAAAGTGACCAGCACTGTCGCAGAGCATATGAAATGTGATTCCTGTTCTATATTTATTGTCGATGACCTGGCTGATGAATTGATTCTGGAAGCGACAGAGGGATTGAATAAAGATTTTATCGGTAAATTGAGATTAAAGCCCGGTGAAGGTCTAACTGGACAGGCCTTAAAAGAGGAAAAGACAATTCTCGAGAAAGATGGAATTAATAATCCTAAATTCAGACAGATCGAAGGATTCGGGGAAGAAGCTTATAAATCTTTTATGGCTGTTCCGATTTTAAGTGGATTGTCTAAAATCGGAGTTATTGTTCTCGAGCATTCTGAAAAGGATTTTTTTAACGCTAACGACCAGATGGCCCTAAAGGCAATAGCCTCTCAGATGGCGACGACTCTGGAAAATGTAAAACTGCTCATTAGTCTCAATGAAAGCCAGTATATAGAAAAAAGTGCGATTGTCGGCAATCTGCATATCCGAGGCATATCAACCGATTCGGGAATAGCCTACGGCAGTGCTTTTATAATGGGAGACAGTCATAATACTGTTTTCCTCAATGTCGATGATATTCCCTATGGTACGGAACCTGCAGACTTTGAACAGTCACTGGATAATACTATTCTCCAGGTGGAGAAACTTCAGAAGCAGATGGAAGAGGATCATTCTGATGTCGCTTCAATGATTTTCAGTACCCACCTTCTTATGCTCAATGATTCGAATTTTACCGGTGAGATGATGAACCTTATAAATATGGACGAGTTGCCATCGGAAGCTGTTGTCACTATTGTAAATAAATATATTTCCATATTTAAAGACAGCAATAATCCCCGGCTTCAGGAAAAAGTTCAGGATATCAAAGATCTCGGTCACAGATTACTGAGAAACTTGAGCAAAAAGGAACATGAAGAAGGTGATTATTCAGAACAGATAGTCATCGCAAGAGAACTTCTTCCATCGGAATTGATTAAAATTACAGCCCAGCATGCAGAAGGTCTGGTCCTCTTTGGAGGGGGAGCAACTGCTCATATTACGATACTGGCCAAATCTCTCGGAGTTCCTATCATTTTCACTGACGACAGAAGAATCTTTGATATTGAAGAGAATGCATCGCTTATTATTGATGCCAACGAAGGGCACTTATTCATCAATCCCGATAAGGGAACAATCAGAAAATACGAAAGGCATCAGACGGGAGTCGATATTCCCCAGGAGCAGATAGATCAGATAAAAGAGAAAACATTTACAAAAGACCGGGTTCCGGTAAAACTTCTCGCCAATATCAACCTTCTAAGCGACCTGAAAAATGCAAATCTTTTCAAAGCGGAGGGTGTTGGCTTATACCGCAGTGAATTTCCTTTCATTATCAGAAATAATTTTCCTTCTGAAGAGGAACAATATCAGATTTACAGGAAATTAATTGAAAAAGCTCCCGGAGACGAAGTTACTTTGAGAACTCTCGACATCGGCGGAGACAAAATATTATCCTATATGAAGGATATTGAAGAAGAAAACCCATTTCTCGGTTTAAGAGCTATCCGTTTTCTTCTGAAAAACCGGAATATATTTATCACCCAGCTGAAGGCCATGCTGAGAGCCGGTTACGGACGTAAACTTAGAATAATGTTTCCCCTTGTCTCTTCTCTCGATGATCTTTTGATGGCGAAAGAGGTTGTCGACGAATGTCTCGTCTCTTTGAAGCAGGAAAAAGTGAAACACAATAAGAAACCGGAGATCGGCGTCATGATAGAGCTGCCCTCGGCAGTATTTGTCATCGAAGAGATATGCAGAGTAGCTGATTTTGTCTCTATCGGAACGAATGACCTTGTTCAGTATCTGATTGGTGTTGACCGGTCGAACGATCATGTGGCCTGGTTGTATACAGCAAAACACCCGGCTGTATTAAGGGCATTGAAAGCTGTTGCTGAAGGGGCTTTAACAACGAGATGTGATATTTCTGTGTGTGGAAATATTGCCGGTGAACCAGAGTTGATCAAAATGCTTATCGGCATAGGAATCAGAAAGTTCAGTATGAATCCCGCAAAAATTCCTCTCGTTCAAAAAACTGTGGAACTGATTGATATAAAAGAAGCAGAAGAATCAACAGCTTCTCTCCTGATGTTGGGAAAAGTCAGTGACGTTAAAGAGTATTTCGAAAATGCAGGGAAAGGAGTCTAACCTGTCATTTGATAATGCCATAAGACTGGCCTCCAAAATTGTGGACCACATGTCGCTGGTTATCAAGGGAAAAAGAGAGTTCCTTCAATATCTCACAACGGCATTTCTGGCGGAAGGCCACGTTCTGATCGAAGATCTTCCCGGGACGGGAAAGACTACTGCTGTTAAAACAATGTCTCATATTGTCAGAGATTTAGATTTTAAAAGAATACAGTTTACTCCTGATCTGCTGCCCTATGATATTACAGGGGTTGAGGTATGGGATCCCTCCAGTTCATCATTTATTTTGAAAAAAGGTCCGGTTTTCGCCAATATAATTCTTGCAGATGAAATCAATAGGACTACAGCTAAAGTTCAGTCGGCACTGCTCGAGGTAATGGCGGAAAAGCAGGTCACCATAGGAAGCCGTACCTATCCTTTCGAAGGAATCTTTTTTGTTGCCGCTACAGAAAATCCCATTGAATTTGAGGGTACATACCCACTTCCGGAAGCGCAGAAAGACCGTTTTCTTATGAAACTTTCTATTGGGTATCCCGATGAGGAAAGTGAATTTGAAATTATTAAGACCAACCCGTCAAAAAATATTCTCAATAAGGTTTTACCTATCTGTGAACCTCAGGAGATTCAGGAAGTAATTGAATCGGTAGATTCTGTATTCTGTGATGATAGATTAATTCATTGTGTTATTAATATTGCAAAGAAAACCAGAACCCACAGTTCAGTCGAAATGGGGGTCTCTCCAAGGGGATCTCTTATGCTTATCAAAGCCTGCAGAGCTTATGCTCTTGTTCTGGGGCGGGATTATGTCATTGATCAGGATTTGATAACTCTGGCACCTCTCGTACTAAGCCACCGCATGCGTATGAAAAATGTAAAAAAATCTGCTGAGAATTTGATAATGGAGGTCACTTCTCTTGAAATTCAGAAAATTCCTCATTAAATTTCCCGTTACAATAAACGGACTGGCTTTTTTTTTGTCCCTTTAGCTATTGCCTATAGCGGATTTCAAAGAAAAGAAGCTGTTTCTCTGATTTGGGGAAGCTCCTTTGTCCTCCTGTTTATTATTCTCTTTTTTCTATCTTGTTTACAGTTTCTGATTCAGCGACGTTCTTTTAAAAAGAGTCTCCCCGATTTTCCTCTTCCCGCTGCAGTTAATGGCGGAGAAAAATTCAATGTCCCTCTAGAGGTTTTTCTACCGGTGTTATTTGCCGGATTCCGCTGCATCTGGAGTACCGATTTGAACTGGGAAGAAGGTCGAAGAAGCCTTTCTTCCGTCCAATGCCTGAAGAGAGGAAATAAATTATATAATGTCATATTCGAGCCCCTTTTAAGAGGGTTATATAGTGGGTTTTCAGGGACTATCATCGTGGAAGATCTTTTTGGATTTACCCGTTTTGTTCTCTATAGAGGAGAAGAGCTTTCCCTTCTCGTGTTTCCTGAAATAGAGAAAAACGGATTTAACCGGGAAAAGATTATTTCCGGTGGTGAGGTCGCAACGGCAGATGTTGAGAGAGTCCGCTCCGATGAACTTCTCGAAGTGCGAAAATACTACCCAGGAGATGATGCGAGGAGAATCAACTGGAAAATGTTTGCTGCAAGCGGCGAGCTTTTTCTGAGAATCGGTGAGGAAATACCCCCTCCTACAGGCGAAGTAACGATTGTTTTAAACAGTCATTCACAGGGTGTCGGTTCATTAAAATTCTCATCGGTATATACAGATTTTTTGATCGGCAGTTATCTGGCTCTTGTCTATGCCTTTGTCGAAAAAGGCTGTGTCGTCAATGTGCTGGTTCCCGGGTTAAAAGAGCCTTTTATCTTTGATCAGGGAAAACCGGACAAACTTCTATCTGCTCTTTCTCCTGTTACATCTGATATGAAACCGGCACAGTTAAACGATGGGGGATTCTTCTATATAGTCTCTCATCCCGGATCTGAATTCCTATTGGAATATGCTGTCAATTCAGGTAAAGATATGAAGGTCTTTATTAAAAAACTGCCCGAAATGAATCAGAAAAGATCAATGAGGCAACTTTTTTTTAAAGAAAAGGAGAGCTCTGATTCCGCGATAACAGAGTCAAAAAAGATTCTCAAACTGAGGTTCAATGCGGAAAACGATTTAATAGTCCTGAAGCAATCGGGAAAAGGGAAAATCCATGGCGAGATTATCTAATATCCTCCGGTTTATCATTCATTCGGGATTGGTTTTTTTCTATGGATTATACCTGAAGGAGGTAATCAGTTTCCCCTATCTCTTTTTTTCTTTCATTCTGTTGAATCTACTGGCCTATATTCTATTTAAACTTGGATTCCGGTCACTGGCGGCTATCCCTTTAATACTCTTTTTCCCATGGCTGGTCAGGTCTTTCGTAATAGCGATCAATTTAATTTCGCCATCTTTTATACAGATCTCTTTTGATATGAATTTCTATCTGATACTATTCCCTATATACATCAGTTCTCTCCTATTCTGGTTTTCTATTCACAATGTAAGGTTTCGAAAATATGAAGTACTTCTCAACGGATTCTTTTTGTTTTTACTGTTCTGGAAACAGAGTAACTATAAAATCACTCTTGTACCTAATCCGGCGTATCTGGCTCTTTTTGCCATAATTTTTCTTCTTCTTGAACTTCTCGTTCTATTTCTGTCTATTTCAATGGAGAGGAAGATAAAGAGGAATTTTACTGATGGACTGAAAGAATTTTCCCTCTTTTTCCTTCTGCTGACACCTTTGATCTTCTATTTTCTGCTCCCCCTATGGCAGATTTATGAGGAGGGTTCAGTAGCCGGTGGTGGCGGGCTGTTAAAATCATCTATGTTCCGTTTTGATTTCTCCGAGTATATAAAACTGGAAACTGAAATCTCCATGAGTGATGACCTCGTGCTGATGTACAGAAAAGAAGGTCCCGCTGAGAGATTATTATTGAGACGATATGTGCTTTCCGGTTATGAGAAAGGCCAGGGTTTTTACCGGGATGACATTGATAAAACAAATCCTCCGGACAAACTGATTCCCCGTTTCACGGAATATGAGGATCCTGAATATCAAAACCGTGAGCTTGTGAATCAGGAATTGTTTCTGGTGAATATTGATCCTACGGTCTTTATGTCTCTCAATCATCCTGTGAATTCCCAGCCCATTTACAATTGGGATAATTCCTCTTTTGTCAGGATTTACAAATCAGAAGCCATGGTCTCCACTTTGCCCATTAGAGAAATTGATCCTCTGATTGAGATGGAAGACGATATTTTTGAGCATTATACCTATACTCAAGAAGATGAAGAGATCAAATTGCTGGCTGAAAATGTCACAGGAGATGTCCCGGGATCTTTATTGAAGGCTATGACTATCGAGAAGTTTTTTCACAATAACTATTTCTATTCTCTCAAACCCGGAGTCGCTCCTGATGGTGACCAGTTATCTTACTTTATCAACGAAACGAATAAAGGTTACTGCTCTTATTTTGCCTTTTCCATGGCTCTTATGTGCCGCAGCCTGGGGATCCCGGCAAGGGTGGCCGTTGGTTTCTGGGTTGATCCCGATGTTTCTGTTTTGAACTTTTATCCAGTGAGAGCAGATCAGGCGCATGCATGGGTGGAGATTTACTTCAATGATTATGGATGGATAGAATTTGATCCCACATCGAGTACTATGTTCCCGGGAGAGCAGTATCCCTTTGCCAGTTTTACCATTGATGAATTCAGTCCTCTAATCGAAGAGATTCTAGAAAACGAACTAATACCGGAAAACCTTCAGAACAGTGCTTTTGAATCGGAAGAGGAAAAGGTGAGTGATAATCCTTTTGCTCTTATAACAGATTTTGTCAGCCGATGGTGGTATCTTCTTCTTTTTGTATTCTACACAGTATATGTTTTTGGCGTAAGATATTTTTACTTTGTTCTCTTCCGCCTGTTTCGTGTAAAAAGAACAAAAGCACGATTTCTCTATCTCTCTGTTAGATCGCGACTATCTTTTGAAAGAAAACGATACAGAGAGTCTGTCAGTGAATACGCAGAGAGAATTGAACAGAAGTATGGATTGCCTGTAGTGGTTCTAACGGAATTATATCTCAAATCAGTATTTTCCCGGCAATTTACAAATGAAGATTTAAAAGAGCTGATGCTCAGAGAATCAATGTTCAAAGTGGAATTTAATAAGAAAATCGGACCGGCAAAACGATGGATTTTATTTTTATTTCCCTTCTTCAGGAGTATGCACAAATGAAAAAGATTTTCGCTGTACTGCTGCTTCTGCTGACGGTTTCTATTATCTATGGTCAGAGTAAAGACGAAATATGGTATTTTGAAGAAGCAGAAAAAGCCATAGAAAAAGAAAATTATGAATATGCCATCTCCATACTGGAAGAGGGGAAAGCAATCTATCCTTTCTCCTATCGCATAGTTGAGAAAATCGGAGATCTATATTTTGATAAGGAACTTTACAGTCTGTCTCTGGTAGCGTATAAGGAAGGAGAATCAATAGAACCGGATAAGGGGTCTATCATTTATAAAATCGGTTCAACTCTCGGTCGGCTCAACGAAAATGAGCAATCTATAATCTATTATGAAAAACTGCTTGGATATGATGATTTCAGGCGTGTGGCAATAGATGATCTCTCTTGGCTTTATTACAAAGTACACCGTCTTGAGGAAAGTGAAAAACTGCTGCTCGATGAAATGGAAAAGTCATTCCATAGAAATCTGGCGATTACCCTGGGAACAGTCTATTCGGATATGTACAACTATGAAAAATCTAAAGAATACTACCTGATTTCAATTGAAGACGCCCGGCAAAATAACGCCCGCTATTTTGCCTCTGTTGCTTTGTACAATTTATCACTCCTCGAATTTTCCTTTTACAATTACGAGCAATCTCTTGATTATACTGAAGAATCTCTCGATTCTCAGGATCGATCGAGTGGCCATCTGGCCCGGGGAGAAATCCTGCAGCTTGCCGGAAGGTATAGAGAAGCAGAAGAGGAATATCTCAAAGCAGAATCTATGGATGATACTCCTCTTTCAAGGATCGCCCTGGCGGGATTATATCAGAAAACAGGCCATCTGACTGAAGCTATGGCTTATATCAATGATGTTCTGTCCCGTCGTGATATGAGTTGGATGTATTTTTTCGGTACTGATAAAAACAGCTATGCCATGGATATCAGCCGTCCTCTGAGTGATATTTATAAATCTATGGCCAACCTTGAGAAAGCACGGCTTCATACTAATACCATTGACTGGATAAAAGGAAAAATCAATCAGATCAGTTATTCTATACAGTCTTTTTACCAGGAGCAGGTATATAAAAAGGCAGCCAGAATAGTCGGGGAAAAGAATCAGGGGAAAAGCGATCTGAACAGTTGGTGGGCTTTTTCCAGAGCTTCCATGGGCAATGAACCGGTATTTATGAAGTATATTGAGCTCTGCGAAGCATTTGAAAAGGAACTGACGTTAAAATCTGTACCCTGGTATATGCTTGAAAAAGGGAGAGAACAGTCAGACTATCAGATGCTTAATGAAGCACTTCCTCTATTCCGGTCGGAATGGGAAGTTGAACCGATAATGGAAACTCTGGAAAACCTGATCCATTTGGAAGATCGGAAAAATATTGTTCTGAAAAGGAAAAGGCTGAATTATCTATATTCTCTGAATAACGGTGCTCTGATAGGCAGTGCTCTCAATCTTCCGATAATTCTGGAGCACAATGGGCTCGGCAGTGAAAGACGTTTGAAAAACTACTTGAAAAGAACGGGTAGCGAAGTAAGCCTCACATCTGATGAGGGTTTCTCACATAAGTTGATTATCAGCATAGATGAAGAAAAATATTCGTGGTATTTACTGAATTCGGAAGGTGAGATCCTCTACGAATATAAAAGCGAATATGAGCATTTGAATACAGCAACCTACAAAGAGATTGTAATGTCTGTCGTAGATAGAATTTACAGTTATCCCTTCTGAAAAAGCCATGTGATGCAATTTTTGACAATGACAGTAAAATTTTTATCCCGTTGCTTTAATTCATAAGTGAGATCCCTTGAACAGTTCTGACAGCTGCCTAAGCCATTGTGTCTTTTGTAACATATGCGGCTGACAAAAAGATGGGGCGAAAAATCTCTTTCAATTCTTTTCATAGCACCGGGATTACCTTTGTGGTCTTCGATCCAGTAATAAGAGAATAATAATCTTGGAATCCGCTCTAAATAAAATAACCGACAGGCATCATTAGCCATATATGTGCAGTAATCGGTAAAAAAGAGAATACGTTTTTCCTCTCTGTACCTCTCAACGAAGTGAAAATGAGAAACATTATTCAATCCCAATATTACTGTTGTTTTCGGATTCGAGAGTAAATCGTCAATATCTTTTTCCAGAGCATCAAAATCTTTTATATGAAATAGAAGAGGATTCAGAGGAAGAAACAATTTGTCTCGAGAATTATATTTCTGCCCGGAATAAAAGGGAATCTCATTACCCGCAGGTATCATCTCCTTTCTTTGAGGTATGTGTAAATCGGGAAAATGTTCAGATTCGAATGAGTTCAAATCTTCTTTGATCAGAGATAGAATCGCAGTGGTTCGTTTCTCTATTATTTCAATGGAAAATTTCTCCAGCTTTCGATAAAAATTCTTTTTTAATTGTTTTATTTCTGAAAGGGGAATGAAAAGCCCAGTATTATCCACTCCTGTTTTGTTGATTAGGTTCAGTTCTGATATTGCATAATATGATAATCCGCTTCTGGACATATTCTGCAAAAGAATCTCGCTGATATCTTTACCGCTGCTGGAGTTTTCCACTGTGACATTTTGGGATATCTCTACTGTTTCACCAAATATTTTTGATTTTATTTTAAAGTCATTTGGGGTCAATTGCACTTCTATATCAATGGGAGTTTTCCATGGCTTCCAGGATTTTTCATTGTACTCTTTCAACTGAAGATCATGACCTGATATCTTATGAACAGATGTTCCCTCTTTAATTTTCCCTTTGTATAGGATTTTTACTGTCTCCCCGGATTTATAGTGATTCTTATTTCCATCACTCTTCAGAGCGAACTGTTCTTTTTCTCCCTTTGATATAATGAGCAGCCCGTCGCGATCGGAGAGATCAGTTTCGCATTTTAAGGAAAAACTCCTGTTATCGGAAGAGATCACCTTTCCCGCAATAACTCCTGTGTGAGAGGCATATTGGTTGTTGATGAGATTTATCCCTTTAGGATCATTGAAAAAAGCCGTTGTCTGATCTCGTGAAAAGGATAGGGATGAAAGTCTCTCCTCTTTTTCAGAAGTTTTTCTGTCACTGCCGTCAATAAGAGATCTGTAATAGGAAACAGTATGAGATACATATTCAGGACTTTTAAGACGGCCTTCTATTTTCAGGGAATCTATACCGATCTCCTGAAGATCTTTAACCAGTTTTCCGGCTTTTAAATCGTTGGCGGAAAACTGATATCTATTCCCTTGAGAGCTCTCAAACCAAGTTCGACAGATCTGACCGCATTCGCCCCGGTTTCCCGAACGGTTGAGCAATGTTCCTGAAGCAAGACATATTCCGGAGAAACTGTAACACATGGCTCCATGGATGAATACTTCGAGTTCCACATCTTTATGTTCTTCTCTCAATTTGCCGATTTCTTTCAGGCTCAGCTCTCTCGCTAGTATGATTCTTGTAAAACCTTCATTTTTAAGAAATGCAATGCCCCGGGAGTTGTGCACAGCCATTTGTGTAGATGCATGGATTTCCAGCTCGGGAAATTCTTTTTTGATAATGTATGCCAGTCCGGGATCTTGAAGAATAACAGCGTCTACAGCAATAAGAGACAAATTGTGGAGAAGTTGAATCACATCATTCAGTTCATCATTTTTTAAGACTGTATTGATTGCGGTGAATATTTTCCTGTTCTTTTTCCGGGCATAAGCAGTAAGACGTCTCAATTCTTCGAGAGTGAAGTTTTTAGCTCCTTTCCGCGCAGAGAAAGCGCTCATGCCGATATAAACAGCATCAGCCCCGGCTTCAAATGCATGAATTGATGAATTAAAACTCCCTCCGGGAGCCAGTATTTCCGGTTTGAACATATTTTGAATTATAACATGTTTGGCCAACATGTTATATATAACCTATTTTGGGGGATCGCAAATCATTTCAAAATAAGTATAATTATAAATTATGGTGATTTTAAAAGAACCTCAGGTTTCTGAAGGTGTCTCCTGCCCCTATCTGGAAGGGCGAATATTTATTCAGGAGTATTTTTTTGCCTATGAGCTGAATGAGCGGGATTTTGATGAGTTTCTCAGTGCAGGATGGCGCCGTTTCGGTTTGTTTTTTTTCAGACCTGCCTGCAAATTGTGCAGCAAGTGTGTTCCAATAAGAATCCTCTGTTCTGATTTTGAAGCGACAAAGAGTCAGAGGAGAGTTCTTAAAAAGAATTGCAAAACAGAAGTTCGGTTGAGCCCCCCTTTGTATCGTGATGAAATATATGAGTTATATCGAAAACACTCAAAAATAAAGTTTGGACAGGATAGTGATCTCTCCCGATTCAAAGAGAGCTTTTTCACAGCTGCCGTACCGTCGGCACAAAGTGAATATTATATAGATGGCAAATTGATCGGCGTTGGTTTTATAGATATCAGCCAGAATTCTTTGAGCAGCGTGTATTATGTTTATGATCCCGATTATTCATCTTACAGTCCCGGTGTATTCAGTATTCTCAAGGAGATTGAGATTGTTAAGGAGTTGGGGATTCCCTATTATAATCTGGGGTATTGGATAAAGGAAAATACAAGAATGGCGTATAAGGGGAAATTCAGCCCTTACCAGACTTATCGATGGGAAGATAAAACCTGGCATGATGGAGACTGTTATCAATCAGACAATCCCGAAGACCTTTCCGAGATAGAAAACATAAAAGGTTAAAAGGAGAATTCCTTCAAAACGAAATACTTTCTTATCTGAAGTGATGACAATTAGCAATAAAGTCGCTCCGAGAAACATCGGAATATATAAGGTGACCAGTTCAGCGGGAATGATCAGTTTGCCGAAGAGTGCCGGTATCCCCATTACGGCCAGAGTATTGAAAATATTGGATCCGATCACATTTCCAACTGCCATTTCCGGATTTCCTTTTCTCGCCGCCTGTATGGTTACCATAACTTCCGGGAGGGACGTTCCCAAAGCAACAGCAGAGAGAGCAATCAGTTCTGTTGCGAATCCGAGAATGTTGGAAATCTCAATGACCGCATTTACTGTCCACGCCGCACCAAAAGCTATCAGCGCAGGAGATAAAAAGAGCATAATCCAGGTTAGGATTGTCAATTTATGTTCGTGAGTCTCTTCGAACTCTTCCAGTTCCTGATCGATTGTCCCGTTTTTAAAGGAAGTATAAACGTATAAAATCAACAGGGCTATACAGATGACTGCTTCGGGGATGGTAAAGTTTTTATCCATGACCATCAGGCTGATTAACATGGCCGATGCTATGAGAAAAGGTATGTCAGAACGTAAAATATCAAATTTAATCTCAAATCTCTTTCCGACAAAAGCGCCGATTCCGAGAACCAGAAATATATTTGTAATGTTGGAGCCGATAGCGTTTCCGACAACGATTTCAGAATTCTCTTTCAGAACTGAAGCAATTGAAGATGCAAGTTCGGGAAGAGATGTTCCTATGCCGACTATAATAACCCCGATAACGAAGCTGGGGATCTTGAAATACAACCCGATCTTTTCCGCTGCATCGATAAACCAGTCTGAGGCAAATATGAGTAAAGCGAGAGCGGCTGCAAAAACAGCAATCCAAAGTACAATCATTTAAAATCCTAAATAGGCAGTTTCTATTATTCTAATGAATTTGCTGCTTTGGATAAATAGAAGATTTAAAAATATGACTTTATTGCAGAACTCGAAAAAAATAAAGCTTATTGCCAATATCGCTGGATGTGATCTATATTTTGTTATATGAGTGTAACCATTAAAGATATAGCAAAAGTTTCAGGTTTTGGAGTCGGGACAGTTTCAAGGGTCCTAAATAACAGTGCTTCCGTTAGTGATGAAACACGAAAAAAAGTTCTGGATGTAGTCGATAGATTAAAATATAAACCCAATAAAATGGCTAAAATGTTAGTGACAGGGCAATACAATAATTCGACTATCGGTATAATTCTTCCGAAAATCACACATAAATTTTCATTAAAAATCCTTGAGGGGATATACTCGTGTCTGAATGATCTCGGCTACAGCTTATTGATCTTCAATGTTGGAAAACAGAGAGAGGAAATATTCCGGCAGATTATGTATACTGACTTCACCGGACTCCTTGCTCTGGTAGATCCGCTAACGGGAAATGAGAAGTTAAAGCTCAAAGAACACAATAATAAATTTATATATCTCGATCTTCATGAGAACGGGGAGAACTCCATATATTTTAATAATGAATATGGGGGATCATTAGCAGCTGATTATCTGATTTCCAAGGAATGTAAAAATATCGCATTTATTGGAGACCTCTCTGTTTCTCAGCAGCAGAAAGAAAGACTGTCAGGATTTAAAAGAGGCCTGGATACGGGCAACATGGAATTGCATGAAGAGCATTCGATATCTCTCGATGAAGACGAAGCATGTAGGCTTACTAAAAAACTGATCAGTCTAGGGAAGATCGACGGAATATTTTATTATTGTGATATTTTAGCTATTGGTGGTCTGAGAGCAAAAAAAGAGTTGAAAAGTGATATCAGGATAATCGGTTATGATGATATTTCACCGACGGAATATCTGAATCTTTCTACAATCAGACAGGATGGGATTAAGCTGGGAGAATTAGGTGCCAAGCGAATAGTCAATCTAATTGAAAAAGTACTAAAAGACAATGAACCTGTTATTCATCAGTGCTTATTACCGGAATTAATAGATAGGGGAAGTTGATTTTTTTATTTGGAATTAAATGGAAACGCTTCCAAGTTCTACTGCTATCTAATTATCAGTTTAGAAATAATTATATATTATATCGGAATATAATTGACAATTATTGATTACAGGATTATCCTGCAATTAGATGGAAACGTTTCCATCCGTTAGTTGGTGTCCAATAAGGTGTAATTTATGAATGTTGAATCGAATTTTAAATCCAATAAAGCCCCTCACATCATTATGATAACCAATCATGGAACTCATGAATGGACAATAGTGCCCGGATTAACAGATACGGGCGGGCAGAATCTCTTTGTTAATCAGTTCACTGATTGTCTGGTCTCTTTCGGATTTAAAATTACAATAATCAATAGGGGAGGATATTTTCATCCTCTGTCTGGTGAATTGCTGAAAGGGATTGTGTACAAAGACGAATTCAGAAGAATTTACTATCTGGAAGATGATTGCAGGAAATTCGTTCGTAAAGAAGATATGCATGAGCAGATATCCCGTCTGTCTGAAAATCTTTTTGCTTTTATAAAAAATGATAATATTGATCCGATCATGCTTATTTCCCATTACTGGGATGCGGCTGCCCTGACACTTTCTCTTCTGGAAAAATTAAAACAGGAAATACCACATGTCTGGGTTCCTCATTCCCTAGGTCATATAAAAAAACGAAAAACTGATAATAAAGAAAATATCCGCTTGAGAATGGATGAGCGAATACTTGCTGAAACAAAATTACTGACCATGATAAAAACAGTTGTTTCCACATCACAAGCTGTTGAGGACTCTCTGCGGAATGATTATAACTTTAACGGAGAAATTTTGTTTATACCCCCCTGTATAGATATTGAGAGATATTTTCCAAAATCTATTGATCAGGATCACCCTGTCTGGGCTTTTCTATCTGATAATCTATATGGTGAAAAGAGGGATGTTAAGGGTTCTATTCTGATTATGGAAATAAGCCGTACAGATGTAACAAAAAGAAAGGATATTCTGATAAAAGCATTTTCTAAAGTTTCCGGTAGAGTTCCGTCAAGCCTACTTGTTATATCAGTAGACAGGCAAAACCTCCAATTGTCGGAACATCTTTTTTCTCTTATCAGAGAATACGGAATTGCCGATCAGACAGTAATTCTCGGTTCTGTCTGGGAATGGCTTCCCACTTTATTCTCTATAAGCGACATTTACTGTTCTCCTTCTGTTATGGAGGGATTCGGTATGTCGGTTCAGGAAGCCGCATCATGTAAAACTGCGATAATCGCCAGCGACTTGATACCCTTTGCAACAGAGTATCTGATTGGTGAAAATGCGAGGGTTACTGGAGAGGGGGCGATAATCGTTCCCTCCGATGATATTCAGAAATTTGCTGATGCTATGGAATTACTCCTTTCAGATAATAAAGTTAGAGAAGATATGTCGGAGAATGCTTATAAACGGACTGTTCCTCAATTTACCTGGAAGAGAGTTGTAAATCTATTTTTGTCGAAAATGGAATTAATATAATGATCCAGTTAACTTTGGAGCAATGCAAAAAGCTTATCCAGAACAGAGATATCACTACTCTTGATATAGATGAACTGATTCGGTTCTTTCATACGGAAGAAGAAATAAAACGTTTCCTGCCTGAAGAGACTGCAGCACAGGATCCCCGAACATTGGATTATATTATTTTTAATTCAAGGCGGGCTTCGCGGCCTATAGATTATAACCAGACAAAAGGGAAAAATGCTCCATGTGTAATCTGCCAGGGGAAAACGACAGGAATTCTTGATTTTGTTAATTTGAGTGAAGGATTTACATTTATCAACAAAAATCTATTCCCCATTGTCTATCCCCACAATTTGAACTCAATGAAAACCCAGGCCAGAGGATTTCATTTTCTGCAGTGGACAAGTTCTATTCATGAAAATGACTGGTTGAATATGCCAATTAATGACTTGAACCTTGTTGTAAAAAGGATGTCTGAAATTGAAGGATATTTATTAAGCAATAAAGGAAAATTCTTCCCTGAAACTGAAAATGGTTATGTTTCGATAATCAAGAATTACGGATCGAAAGTCGGGGGATCTCTTAGCCACGATCATCAGCAGATAGGATTCAGTAACCTCATGCCGCGGAGAGTGAGTGATAATCTGAAATTTAATTCGAAAAAGAAGCAGGTCTTTACTGAATTTCTATTGAAGGAGAATCCCCGGAATCTGATTATTAAAGATTATGGCCCGGTTATTCTGATTGTTCCTTTTTATATGCAGCGCCCGCTTTACATGACCCTTGTTATCAAAGATGGACATAAACAGTTTCTCCATGAGCTGTCTGAAGATGAATTACAGGCTGTTACCATTGGCTGGATTGATGCAATCTACGTGATCAATAAACTTATGGCCAAATTGGGAAAAGATATAGCATACAATGTCACGACCAATACCCAAAGTGGTGTTTATTTTGAATTTTTACCCTATACACAGGAATTCGGCGGCTTTGAGCATCTAGGACTTTATTCGTGTCAGATGTCTCCCGACCAGGCTGCTGAACTTATACAGAGGACACTTAACGACAGGAGTATAGCTCAATGATAGGCGATAAACTTGTGATAAAGGCGGAACATACAGAAAGGGCAAATGATATATTCCTCTTTGTTAAAGATAAATTTAAACAACCTTATGTTATCTCTATTGCAGGAGAGTCGGGATCGGGTAAATCTGAAACAGCTTATGAAATTCATAGGATTCTTTTTCAGCATAGTATCAATGCCGCTATTCTTCAGCAGGATGATTATTTTGTATTCCCACCGAAAACAAATCGGCTTATGCGGATGAATAATGAAGACCAGGTTGGACTATATGAGGTGAAACTGGATTTCCTCGACTCGAACATCCGTTCGTTTAAGAGAAGAGAAAGTCCGATATATAAGCCTCTTGTCGATTTTGACAAGGATCTTGTTACTCATGAGGAGATGGATCTCAGCAATGTCGAAATACTAATCGTCGAAGGTACTTATACATCAATCCTGGAATTTACAGATTTAAAAATTTTCCTCGAAGGCGACTTCAATGACACATTGAATAACAGAAAAGAGAGAAACCGTGAAAAATCCGATCGGTTTATTGAAGAGATACTCCAAATTGAACATCGGATAATAAGCGAACACAGTCAGTTGGCGGATATAAGAATCAGTTCGGATTTTAAGAAAATGGTAATTGAAGCTGAAGATAATTGATCTATCGGCTTTCAAAATAATGGAGGATTAAGAATGAAAAAAGTTAGTATGTTTTTGTTGGTATTAGTCATGGTTTTTCCTGCTTTTTCAGGAGGGCAGTCAGATGCGGAGAGTGATGGTCCTGTTACCGTTGATGTCTGGTTTCATTCGGGAAAAGGGGAAGAACGTGAAGTTCTGAATACTCAGATAGAAGAGTTTAATTCTATTCAGGATGAAGTGTTTGTCAAAGCCACAATGCTTCCCGAAGGTTCCTATAATGAGCAGGTAAGTGCTGCAGCTCTGGCCGGAGATCTGCCGGATCTTCTCGATTTCGACGGTCCTAATGTTTATAACTATGCATGGTCAGGTCACCTGATTCCTATGGACGGTTATATCTCCGCTGATATGAAATCTGATTTACTGCCTTCAATTCTTGCTCAGGGAGAATATGACAAGAAGATTTATGCTTTGGGTACTTTTGATTCAGGATTGGCTATCTGGGCAAATAAAGCATATCTTGAGAAAGCCGGAGTCAGAATCCCGACAGCGGTAGACGATCGCTGGTCATTTGAAGAATTTAAAGATGCCCTTGTTAAACTGCAGGCTCTTCCGGAAGTGGAATATGCTATAGATTTCAAGATGAATTACGGCCAGGGAGAGTGGTACTCCTACGGATTCTCACCCATAGTTCAGGCATTCGGAGGAGATCTGATTGACAGAAACGGTTACAAAACTTCGCAGGGGATTATCAATGGACCTGAAGCCGTAGCGGCAATGGAATGGTTTCAAAGCCTTTTTCAGGAAGGATATGCAATAGCTGAACCTGCCGGAGATGATGATTTTTATGCAAAAAAAATAACAGCTCTGTCTTTTGTCGGGCATTGGATGTGGCAGCCCCATAATAGCGGACTCGGTGAAGATCTTGTTCTTTTACCAATGCCGGTAATGGGAAAAAAAGCTGTAACCGGAATGGGATCCTGGTGCTGGGGTTTAACTTCACAATCTAAAAATCCCGAAGCAGCATGGAAATTTCTGGAATATATCATGCAGCCGAGCCAGACTTTATTTATGTCCAATGGAAACGGCGCTGTACCGGCTCGACTTTCGGCTCTTAAGAGATCTTCTCTTTTCGGAGCTGGTGGATCACTGGAGGTTTTTACTCAGCAGCTAAGTACCGGTGTTGCTGTTCCGAGACCTATTACTCCGGCTTATCCCGTTATTACAGAGCTTTTTGCCGAGGCAGTTCAGAATATTGTTAATGGTGCGGATGTTCAGTCTGAACTGGATAAAACTGCAGCTGCAATAGATCAGGATCTAGCAGATAACCAGGGTTATCCTGTTAAGTGATTAATTCAGAAAAGGGACCTGTATCAGACCTTCTGATACAGGTCCGGTTGTTAAAGGAAGATGTATGAAAAATCCAGTCGGACTGGGACAATTGAGAAAAAAAGAAGAACGGTCAGCGTGGTTATTCAGTATGCCTGCACTGATACTCCTTTTTGTTTTTTTAATTTTACCGTTTATTCTGGCTCTCGGCTTTTCCTTTACTGATCAGAGATTGATACCAAATCTAAATTTACCTACGAGATTTATCGGACTGCGCAACTATATTCGTCTTGCAGCCGATTCGAATTTCCACATAGCGCTGAGAAATAATTTCCTCTTCGTTATTATCGTCGTTCCACTTCAGACAAGTCTGGCTCTGTGTCTGGCCATGCTGATTAATCGGAAAATCCAATTCGTAAATGTATACCGTACAGTTTTTTTCAGCCCAGTAGTCACGACGATGGTCGTTGTTGCCATCGTCTGGTCCTTTCTCTATCATCCCGATTCGGGATTTATCAATAAAATGCTGAATTTTCTCAGTTTTGGAAAGATTTCAGGTATCTCATGGTTAAATGATACTTTCTGGGCATTGCCGGCAATCATCATTCTTTCTATCTGGCAGGGTGTAGGATTTCAAATGATAATCTATCTCGCCGGATTACAGGATATCCCCCTTGAACTGTATGAATCATCAATGATGGACGGTGCCGGACCATGGAAAAACTTCGTTCATATAACATTGCCTCAGTTGAAAAATACTACTATCTTTGTGGCTGTTTCTACCACTATCCTGGCATTCAAACTTTTTACACAGGTCTGGGTTCTGACTAAAGGCGGGCCGCAGAATGCCACAATTACCAGTATCGTCTATCTATACAAACAGGGTTTTAAACAATTAAAAGTAGGTTATGCCGCTTCAATTGCCATAGTGTTTTTTATCATCGTCCTGCTTATTTCACTAATTCAAAGACATTTTTTAAAAGAGGAGCGTTCCGTTGACTAAATCAAATTTATCGATCAGAAGAATACTTCTTTATTTCCTGATGTCGATCCTGGCTTTGTTTTTCCTGTTTCCTATCATTTTTATGTTTGTCTCTTCATTAAAAAATAATGAAATGCAGATTATAAGGGATATGAGCAGTCTCAGAGGTATTCTACCATATGGAGATATAGGAGTTCAGAATTATATCGATGTTTTCGTCCATATGAATTTTTCCCGTTTTCTATTCAATTCGGTATTAATTACGAGTCTTGCTGTCTTTTGCGGTCTTGTCGTAAACAGTATGATCGCTTTTGCTCTTGCCAGATTGCGGTTTAAGGGCAGAACGATTGTTCTTTCAGTAATCGTTGCATTAATAATCATTCCAAACGAATCGGTCGTAATCCCTTTGCTGTTTATTGTTAACTTTCTGGGCTGGATCGATAGTTATCATGTTCAGATTATTCCTTATATAGCCGATCCGTTTTCGATTTTCCTGTTCTACCAGTTTTTTATTAAACTGCCTAAATCACTTGATGAAGCAGCAATGATCGACGGGGCTTCACCGTCAAAAATATTCAGAACAATTATTGTGCCTCTATCAAAGCCGATTATTGCAACCGTGGCGATATTGCAGGGGATCATACGGTGGGGTGATTTTTTATGGCCGCTTATGGTCACCAGGGGAGAGAGTTTTCGGCCTCTTCCTGTGGCGATTCAGCAGTTCTTCAGCCAGGATCCGAAAGTCTGGGGGGACATTTTTGCTTTCGCTTCAATGATTACAATTCCCCTGCTTGTTCTTTTTCTATTTTTTCAGAAATGGTTTGTCCAGTCTGTAGCGTCAAGCGGAATAAAAAGCTAGTTCTAAGCATTACAGAAAAAGAGAGTAATTTTGTTTGAAATGGAAACGTTTCCATGGTGTTGGTTGTACTTTCTGAAAAGAAATGCTCAATAGCATTCTTATATATTTTAAAGGAGACCTTATGAAAAAAGTTGTACAGTTTATCGTTATCCTGTTGTTTACCGGCATTTTATTTGCAAAAGGCGCTGAGGAAAGTCAGGAACCGGAACCTCTGAAAATTGTTGAAGTGGAAATGTGGATTTATGATGAGATGGCCTCTTCTGATGACAAAGCTATGGTAAAGGCCGCCCGGGATTTTGAGGCAATTAACCCGGGAATCAAAATCGTATTTCAGAATGTTCCCCATCGCGGTCTGATGGACAAATTTATTGCCGCCTCTGTTACGGGAGAAGTACCCGATGTCCTGCATGTCGCATTGGCCTGGTCAATTGAACTGGGGGCTATGGGTCATGCGGAGCCATTGGACAGCTATATTGGAAAAAAGAGAAATGAATTACCTCCCGGAGCTCTTGCATCAAGTACTTATGGAGGTCAGCTCTACGGTATTCCATGGTATGTGGATACGACGGCGCTTTTCTACAATAAGGAAATGTTTCTAGATGCAGGTCTTCCTCTTCCTGGAGATAAGCCCATGAGCTGGTCAGAACTTCGTACTACAGCGGAAAAGCTTACCCGTGATCTCGATAGTGACGGGAAGATTGACCAGTACGGTTATGCTATGCGAAAAGGTCGGGGAGCTTCTATTGCCTGGTTTCCCTATTTCTGGGCAAACGGAGGAGAACTATACACTGAAGATGGGCTTAGCCCCAATTTCAATACTCGTGAAGGACTGGAGTCATTCCGTTTTCTCAATGATATGTTTACTGATGGTATAATGCCTCCCGGTACAGTTGCCTACGATCGCTGGGATGATGTTCGCGATGCTTTTGTATCCGGAAAAATGGCCATGTATGTAGCCGGGAACTGGGAAATCGGTCCGATAACCGACGGAGCTTCATTTGAATGGGGCATAGCTCCTCATCCGAAAGAAAAAGTCAGAAGTTCTTTTTTAGGCGGTTCTAGTTTTATTATACCGAAAAAAGCCAAACAGAAAGATGCCGCATGGAAATGGCTGGATTTCCTGACAGATTCGGAAAGCATGAAATACTTAGCTGAGTATGACCGCATCCCCGCCAGGCTTGATGCGGGAAAGGCTGAACATATAATGGCTAATCCTCTTTTCGCACCTTTTGCAGCAGAAGGTGCCCACGCCCGTTCTCATGCTTCAATTTATGCGGGGATAATCAGATCCGAAGTAGGTGCAGCTTTTGAGGAAGTCATGGTTACTGGGAAAGATCCGGAGCAGGCGCTATCAGATGCTTCTGACAGAGTTAAAGCTGAAATGCGCGACGATATGCCGGGGATTTAAGGAGCTATGAATTTATCCGGCACAGATTATTCTGCGCCGGTTTTTCCAATCTGGAGGAATCTATGAAAGAACGGAATGTTGGAGCAATCTTTCTGTCGCCTACAATCCTCGCCCTTTGCCTCGTCATACTTTTACCTATACTTTTCAGTGTCAGTATGGCTTTTTTTCAGTTTGACCTGCTCAGGGTCGGCCGGGGGAATCCTTTTGTCGGAATTGGTCACTTTGTAACATCTATCAATAATAAGCTTTTCTGGAATGCGCTTGGAAACACATTTCTGTGGACGGCGGCCAATGTAATACTGCAATTGCTCACAGGACTTCTGTTTGCCCTTATTCTCAACCGGAAGATCCGGTTCAAGGTAGTTTATTATGTACTGATACTGATACCCTGGGCTACACCATCAGCTGTAGCGGCCCTTATCTGGAGGTGGATGCTTCATGCCGAGCTCGGAATTATCAATGCGGTTCTGATCAGATTGCATATTCTGACAGATCCGAATCCATGGCTGAGCATACCGGGATGGGCTATGGTCTGGGTTGTCATTGCCCGTGTCTGGAAAGAGTATGCATTTTGTACTGTAATTATGACTGCTGCGCTTCAGGGTATACCTGCCTCCCTGTATGAGGCGGCTATGGTCGACGGTGCCGGTAGTGTGACCAGATTTTTCCGGATTACACTTCCCTGGTTAAAACCTTCGATTCTCATTGCTACGGTTCTGGTAGCAATCGGAAGTTTTAACGGTTTCAACATGATCTGGATGATGACTAAAGGGGGGCCCGTCCGAACAACAGAAATAATCTCCACCTTTATCTACCAGACGGGTTTTGAACGATATCAGATGGGACGTGCCTCGGCTCAATCCCTGGTCATGGTTCTGATACTCGCTTTTATGATTATCACTTATATCAAGCGCATGAAAAGTGAGGAGGAACCATTCCGATGATCGCTAAAAACCCAAAGGCAGCTTTAATCAAATCACTTCTGACGCATATATTCCTTATTACTTTTTGTCTGTCTGTAAATTTCCCTCTGATATGGATGGCGGCTACTTCGCTTAAAGCCGGTTCGGAGGTCAATCGATTTCCTCCGAAGATAATCCCTGCAGAGCCAACTCTGGAAAATTACAGCTATGTATGGAATGACATGAAGATGAGTTCATATTTTTTAAATTCCGTATATGTTTCCGTGCTGACAGTCGCTACGGCACTTTCGCTGGGAACTACCGCCGGTTATGCTTTTGCCAGGTTTAGAATTAAAGGGAAACAGGGGCTGCTGGTCTCCATTCTCTTTTTCCGGATGCTTCCCCCGATCCTTTTTATCATTCCTCTGTTTTTTCTTCTTCAGAAGATAGGTCTATACAATCGTTTGGAAAGTGTCGCACTGAGTGTTACAACAATATCGCTCCCCTTCGCAGTCTGGATGATGAAGAATTACTTTCAGACAATTCCCGGAGAAATTGAGGAAGCGGCGACAATAGATGGATGCAACAGATTTCAGGCTTTCTTTCGCGTTATGCTGCCATTGGCCCGTCCCGGTATGGCTGCGACAGCGGTATTCTGCTTTCTTTCTGCATGGAATGACTTCCTTTTTGCCAATGTTCTGATTCATTCAGAAGCGAGAAGAACCCTGGTTGTGGCGCTGTACTCTTATGTAGGAGAATTTTTGATAGAATGGAATAAACTTATGTCGGCATCGATACTGACCATGATCCCCGTAATCATATTTTTCTTCCTTATTAACAAAAATCTCTTCAAAGGAGTCTCCGCGGGAAGCATAAAAGGATGAGATTACTTGTCACCCTCTTCGGGAACGATGCACATAAAGGAGAAATCCTCATTTCCATTATTCTTAAACTGGTGTTTTTCATTTCCCTGTACATAGGCTGTATCACCGGGAGAAACAGATTTTTCCTCTCCGTCAATAAACAATGTTCCGCTTCCGCTTATTATATAATTGATATGAGGCCACGGGTGTGTGTGGAATGGGGTAAACCCGTCCTTTTTAAGTGTGAAAATCCTCATGGACCATCCATCCCATCCTTCGCGGGAAGTGATGGCTGTCTGCTTGAAAACATTTTTTGCGGCATCCATATTGATTTCAACAGGTTTCATATCATCGCTTTTCAGTATAGGCATATTGAACTCCTTAACAATAATGTTAACACATGAGATGAAAACGGGGCAACGGATTGCTAACTTGACACTTCGCGTATTACATTATCTAATATTCAAAAGGAAATTATATAAGAATAACAAATGGGAAAATGATTGGGAGAAATATATTGAAAACAACAACTGAATCGGGAATTATCTATAAAAAATGGGGTGGTTCTGAAGAACTTGAATTTACCCGTCTACCATCACGAATTACGCGCAATCGTGAGAAAGTAAAACTGAAATCTGACGAATTGCTCGTCAGTGTAAAATCAATATCAATCAATCCCATTGACTGGAAGATCATGTCGGGCTCACAGCGTTTTGTTGCCAGTAGCAGATTCCCGAGAATCTTCGGATCGGATTTTTCCGGAGAAATTATCAAGACCGGCTCAAATACCGGAGATTTTCAATTGGGAGACCGTGTTATGGGTCTTATTGCTCCATTGAATGACGGGTCCGGCCGCCAATGGCTAAAGGTCAAAGCCAGCCATTGTATAAAAATTCCACAAGATTTGAGTTATCAGGAAGCAGCATCTCTGCCTGAAGCTTGTATCAGTGCTATCGAGGCAACGAGATTTTCAGCAAAAAGAGAACCGGGAAAAGCTTTGGTTATAGGCGCCGGTGGCGGTGTTGGTTCTATTGCTGTTCAGATTCTCTCTACCTGGGGTTGGGATGTCAGCGCTGTCTGCCGTGAAGATCAGCAGTCTGCTTTAAAGGAATTCGGCATTACGAGATTTTTTGACAGGAATAACTGGAAGGATGAAATTCACTCGTCAACAGAAAAATGGGATCTGATTATAGATAGCCCGGCCGCGATTATTAAAGAAAAGCCTGCCCGTTATCTGAACCGGGGAGGATATTATTCTCCTGTATTTATCCCCGATCCCTTTATACCGGCACAGGTTGCCAGAATTGTCCTATGGACATTTCGGTCTGTCTCTACGGGTATTCTACTGGGTTATCCGAGTCAATCGAGAATGGAAACTGTAGAATATCTGATCAATAAGGGAATTGTCAAACCTCTTATTGATAGTGTCTGGAAAGCTGAAGATTGTGCGAATGCTGTAAAAAAATCCATTGGCGGCGGTGTAACAGGCAAGATTATTATTAACTTACCTGATTCCATTGAGGATTAAGATTTCCGGTCTGTATTCAAAATGTATCGTGTCGAAAAAAAGCCACTTTCCTCCCCAGATAAAACCATGTTTTTCGAATGTTTGGATAAACGTAAGAGGGGGGGAGAATCTTTTTTCATAAGGTACATCATACCAGTCCAGCCCTTTGTTTTTAGCCCATAACCAGTATATTTCTCTGTTTGAACTATTGCCAAGAATCAGGTCGAGGGCGATTCCATAGGAGTGAACGCTGAGAGTTTCCGTTTCAGCGATTCTTCTCCAGTTGTATCCGTCTACACGCTGGAGAGACTGAACAAATCTTCTAAGCTCACTGTCAACGAGCATTCTTCTCTGGATCTCCTCTTCCACATTGGCCAGATCTTCAAGAAGATCTCTGTGAATCTGTAATTTAAATCCGAGAAAATATGTCGTTTTAACTCTGTTCCAGCTGGTTTCCCTGTCATAAATTCTCCATAGGCTGTTGAGAAATCCGGGATATCTTTCCAGCGGATCGGTTTTTCTATTTTTGAGCATATCGTCGAGACGGTCTTTGGTCTCCTGTGGTAATTCCTGAAATACAGGAAGATCTTCCGGATAGTTGTAATATGGATAGGAATTAAACTCATCTTTTCTGCTGATCATATTCTCGGGAAGCAATTTACCATCTGCCCAGTAATACCATTGATCGTAAACTTTCATAGCCCAGTCATCACCTCGGTATGATATCTCTGATATCCGGTCGGGATAGGCGCTCTGATATGAACGTATTATTTTCTCTGATGAAAACCGCTCTTTGGGAATAAGAAGGGGATCTTCCATAATTATTTCACTTACGGGCATCATTGATTGATCGCTTTCATAATTTAACGGGATTTCCTGTGATCGATTAGTCAGGAGTTTAGTCCCTGTCTGGACACAGGACGAAATAAAAACGGATAGAAGAAGCAATAGAAGATATTTTTTCATACATTTATAATATACATCGAATATAATAAAATCATGGCTCAAATATATAGTAAATTAAATAACAAAAAAGTAGAGAGTATTCTTGATCTGGCAACAGGCCAGGGAGGATTCATTGAAGAAATCTGTAAAGAACTTCAAGATTTCACTTCAGCAATAGCAGTGGACAGTAGCTCAAAAGCAATTGATGCTGCATTAAAAAAGGATCTCGATAATAGAATATCTTTTAGAGAAATGGATTGTGAGAATCTTGAATTTGAAAAAGAAAGTTTTGATATCGTTTCTATCTGCAATTCTATTCATCATCTGAAAGATAGGGATAAGGTTCTCGGTGAAGCTCTGCGCGTTTTAAAAAAGGGCGGTTTTTTCATAGTTTCTGAAATGTATCACTCCCATCTCGAAAGACCTTCTCAGAGTACTCACAGTGATTTTCACCATTGGTGGGGTGACGTCGATTCTGCTTTGGGCAATTACCATGGAAAAACCTTCGACCGTGAGACATTATTAAATATTGTGCAATCCCTGCCTCTTGATTCTGTTGAATTTGAACAGTTTGATGGTTTGGATGAAGATATATACAGTGAAGATATTCAAAAGCATTTAACAGATGCATTTGAAATGTATAAAAAAAGAGCAGAGAATCTTGAAAACGCTTCAGAACTCATAGCAAAAGGTGAAGGACTTATTAATAAAATGAAAAAAGATGGATTTTCGCCTGCTTCGAGATTGGAATTTATCTGTCAAAAATAGACCAAAGGACAATTCAATGTTAAAGAAAATGATTCTCATTGTTATAACGGCAATATTTTTTATTTCATGTGGTGAAAAAGCATCGGATATCAGTCCTGCTACTGAAGAAACTATTGAATCAGCTATCACCGATCAGAAGGAGATGCTTATTTCGCCAGATGATATGGATATCGATCCCTCTGTTCCAATATTGGATGACACTGCATTGCTTGCCAAGTTGCCAATGTCATCTTTCGATGGTGAAGCTTTTCAGAGAATATTCAGCAGTACAGTGGATAATGAAAGAGAGCAATTGAAAAGTTCTCTCGATTATTCCGGTCTCACGGTTAATTATTTTGAAGCCGATGATTTTGATCCATCTGCATTGTTGAGTTCAGATTCTGTCGGTCCGTTGAAAATAGTCGACTTCGGACCTGTAGGAGAACTGCCAATTGAGATGAGGAAACCGACGATATATGTTCTGTTTAATCAGCCTATGGTTCCTGTAAGCAAATTGGGAGAACCGGTCAAAGACAGCCCGATTATGTCTGTCTCTCCTTCCGTTCCCGGCACATACCGGTGGATGGGTACAAAGATGCTCAGTTTTGAACCGGATGATCCAATGCACAGAACGCGAGATTATAAAATCACTATCAATAAGGGTAGCAAGTCAATCTTCGGTAAAGAGCTTCCCCTCGATTTCAACTATATCTTTCACAATGAATTTCTTGAAATTGTCAGTACTGTATTCGGGACTGTAGATGAGTTTCACAATTCAACAAGAGAAGTGCCGCCCGAGCAGGCGAAAAGGATTTTATTGACCTTTAATCAGGAAGTGGAAGCCTCAGTCCTAAATGGATTTATTGCTGTTAAAGATGATTATAAAAGTTATCCTGTAACCGTTGAGGCTGTGGCGAAGGAACATGAAGACTGGAATGCACATACATTGAAAAGAACTGTTGCAGTCATTGTCGACGGAGATCTCTCTTTTAATAGTGAAATCCAAATACAGCTGTTGGCCGGAGCAAGAGCCAACGGCGAATCCAGTCCTAGAGAAGATGAAGAAATAGAAACATATAAAACACTCAGCCCTTTTGCCTATGAGGACCAATACCGCTATAGTTACAATTTCCCACAAGATCCGGAAGGAGTGAAGAATCCCGTATTTCTTGAGTTTTCCCACCCTTTAAATAAAGAGACTGTTCCCGGTAATATTTCAACCAGCTTTTCTGAAATTGATATGGAAAAGCACTTAGAGGTTTACGATTACACAATCCGCATTGCCGATCTCCCTGTGGATTATGATTCTGAATACCAGGTGTTTTTGAATAGCGGAATTGAGGACATATATGGAAGAGAGCTGAATGTTGAAAAGACTTTAAATGTAAATGTTCCCGAAGCTGTTAATTATTCCAGGTTTCCCGGATCTGACGGATTGCGAAGCCTCGAAGCACAATTCGGACCGCGGCTCATTTATGAATATCAGAATATAGATAGAGGAACTTTTGCTATAAACGGTGATAAGCAGGATCCCGGTTTTGATATGGCCAAAGGCAATGAGGCAAATTACAAACTTGTCGATCTGACTCCTTATCTCAATGGGTCGGGATTTGGAATGGTCGATCTCAGCTGGGATTTTGAGGAATCTTATACCAATTGGAAAGATGAGGAAAAAGTCCGAAATAATACAAGAGATATGACTGTGCAGGTAACGGACCTTGCAATCAGTACCCGATATTCATATAACAAATTTCTGATCTGGGTGAATCATCTGTCATCTGGAGAACCGGCGGTGGGAGCTGATGTCTCACTATCGGGTTTGCGTGGTCTCTATGGTTCAGCAGTTACAGATGAGAAGGGATTTGTCGCAATAGACTTGAATAGTGGTGATATGGCTCGTCATTTTTATGATAAAAGCCGCTATAGATATACGATTAATATTACAGCGGAACTCGCTGGAGACAGAGTTGACCTTCCGGTGAGAAATACTCAGTCAGGATGGCGATTCGGAATCAGCAATTCCTCTCCTGTTTATGCAGAAAACAATGTGGCAAGAGTATTTATGTTTTCAGATCGGGGGTTGTATAAACCGGGAGAAACCATAACCTTCAGAGGGATGGACTGGAATCAGAAACTGGGAGAATTTTTCCCTTACAGCGGTCCCTATAAGATTACAATTGAAGAGCTGCAGGGCTGGGACTCAAAAGAAATCACTTCATGGGAGGGAACGACAACAGAATCTGGAGGATTCTATGACACATATGATATTCCCGAAACTCAGGATCCGGTAGATCTCCGTATTGTCTATGAACGGGGAGGATTTAAATTCGAAGAGCGCATTAAGGTGGCTTATTTCAGAAGGCTGAACTTCCAGGCTGAGCTGAAAACTCCTGATAGAAAATACTTTATCGGTGATAAAATAACCATTCCTATAGAAGCCAGCTACCTGGCAGGTGGAGCACTGGCTGAAGGTAACCTTTCCAGTTTCTGGACAAGAAAACCAGTGCGTTTTTATCCGCCTGGAGAAAATTGGAAATTTTCTGTTTTCGGACCTACAGTGGGCTGGCTTAGAGAAAATGTTCTTTCCTCGAGTACTGAAAAACTCAGTATTCAGGGACGGGCGACTCTCTCAACTGAGAGTAAAGACCACAGTTTGAAGGGGATGCCCTACCGCTATGTTGTTGAAGCCACAGTCGAAGATATCGACAGACAGACTGTCAGTGTCGCTTCATCGGTTATAGTTCATCCTGCGGCATATTACATCGGTGCATCGATAATTGACGGTAGCTCCGGACGATGGAGACGTTTTGTACCCGTCGATAAAGAGATCGACTTTTCTTTCGTTCAGGTTGATGTCCATGGAGATCTTTATTCATATGGAACATCTGCACAGATTGAAGTTATCAAAGGTTCATATAAAGCCGTTCAGCAGAACAGTATAGGTGGAAGAGTCAATACCCGATATGAATGGATTGAAGATACTCTTTTTACCGATTCAGTCAATTGGGAAAATGGCCGCTCGGGGATAAAATACACACCCTCCGAAGCTGGTAGTTACCGGATCCGGATCAGCAGTCGTGATAAAAAAGATAATGAAGTGCTTACGGATCTGGAGTTTTATGTGAGCGGTGGTTCCTGGGTGCGCTGGGCCAGTCAGAATGTGGAGGATATCACTCTTGAAGTTGAACAGGAGCTTTATTTTTCTGGTGACACAGCAAAAGTCCTTGTGAAATCTCCACTTGAAAAAGGTAAATATCTTCTCACTATAGAGCGAGAGGGAATTCTCGAGGAAGAGCTCATCGATCTCGATCCTTTAGATCCCTTTATCGAAATTGAGATTCTCGAGGAGTGGGTACCTGTTATGTATGTCACTCTGACATCTTTTATGCCGAGGACAGACCAACCTGACTCTTATTTTGATCCGGATTTCGGAAAACCCAAAGGAATCTTCGGGGCCGCGGAACTCAATATATCAACAAAAACAAGAGAACTGGATATCGAAGTGTCCAGCGACAAGGCTGTATACAGGCCGGGAGAGAAAGCCCTTGTCACAGTTCGGGTTACCCAGGACGGAATCCCGATACCCGAAACGGAGATAACCTATCTGGCTGTGGACCGGGGTGTTTTGGATCTCATTAATTACCATATTCCTAATCCTGTGAATTATTTCTACAATCCATACCACTTCAAGCTTTATGGAGCCGGAGATGACTCTAGAAGATTATTATTAGCTCCTGTTACTTATGATGTCTCCAATCTGACCGGTGGTGATGGAGAAGAGGGGAAACTGAAGCGCCGCGAAGATTTTACTTCTCTTGCGGTTTTCGAGCCATTCCTGACAACCGATGAGAAGGGAGAAGTTCAGATAGAAGTTAACTGGCCCGATACACTGACAACATACCGCTCTACGGTAATTGCTCTGAAAGGTGACAAAATCGGTTATCTGGAAGAGGAGCTGTATGTTAAAAATCCAATCAATGTAAGAACGGCACTGCCCCGGCAGATGCGGGTGAGAGATACCTCTTTTGCAGGAGTGGTCATCACCAATATAGATGGTGTAGACCATGAAGTAACCGTTCGAATTGAATCGGAGATTCTGGGTCTTCCAGGAGATGTTGAAAAGACTGTTACTGTTCCCGCCGGTAGAAGCTATGAAGTTCCATTTGTTCTTGAAGGGAAAATTGCAGGAGAAGGAGAGATTCTGTTTACAATACTTTCTGATGTACTCAATGAAGAGCTTGTAAAAACGATCATGGTGGAGAAACCTCTTATCAAAGAGAGTTTTACAACTACGGGCATTGTTGGTTCTGAGAGTGAATTCGGAGAGGAAGCTCTTATCGTACCTGCAAATATCGGTGAATCATTCGGTTCTCTGAGTCTGTCAGTCGATTCCAGTCAGGCTCCTTTCCTGAGGGATCAATTGATTTCTCTGAGCGAACACAAGGTCTATGATTATACTTTTGACTATCTCTACAGTGCTCTTCCCGGAATAATAGCACCGGCAATCACAAAACAGATTAGTTCCTCCTTTGAATCAACTGCCAAATCCAATCTGATCAGGTTTCTGAAATATCTGAGAAATAGACAAAGAGAAGACGGTGGAATAGCCTCATCCCATTATATGATGAATATCGCCAGCAACCCTTTCTGTTCTCTTGTATCCATGCACATGCTGCAGATATTAAAGCAGCAGAATCAGTCTTTTGAGTCTGTTGTCAATGAAGAGAAACTATTTTCTTATCTCAATGATTATGCAGCCCGAAACAGACAGCAGCAGTACTTCAATATATATCTGCATTATGTAAATACTCTTGCAGGGAAATACAACGAATCAAAAACTGATGAGTATTCCGCTCTAGAAGATGAACTGGGCATAAGCGGATATGCATTGCTGGCTTATGTTTATGAACTGGAAGGTCGTCGGGAAGATGCGGAAAAGATCTACAGAAGAATTAAGAATTTCGTCTCCATGGGCACAAGATCTGTTGATATCAGGGAGACTTATGAAAGCCGATACTATTTTGATTCTTCTTATCAGCAGCTATCACATCTTCTGAGGTTGGCCATTAAAACCGGAGAGGAACCGGAAATCATCAGCCGATATGTTTTCAGTCTGAATCAGAATAAAAATGACAGAAACTGGCTGAATTCACATGACCGAATGTGGATAAGTATCGCTTTGAGTGAGCTTGTTTCTTCGGAAAAACCGGGAGACACTAAATTTGAGGCAGAAGTTGTGCTCAATGAAAATACCTTGATGAAAGGCCGTTTTGAAGGATTTTCAAGAGGTCCCCAGGAGGAGAATCTCGATTTATTTGATGAGGTTATCCCTTTGAGCGGGCAGAATGAACTATCGAGTCTGCAGTTCAGAAAAATCGGAAGGGGAAATCTGTATTATTCCACAACACTGAAATACGCTCTTCCCAATGAAGTGGCCATGATGCGCGATGAAGGGCTTTCTGTTTTTACAGAGATTGAAACCCTCGAAGGTGAGGTCGTCAGCAATAATGAGTTATCTCTTGGTGAAACCTACAGGATGCGTGTTCTCTTAAACACATCGAAAAGCAGGAGTTTTGTGAATCTGACAGTTCCAATTCCATCTGGCGCTGAGATTGTAGATCCCAGTTTTTCAACCACCTCATCATACATGAATAAGGGGGGCACCAATAGTGAGGAATGGACGAGAGAAAGTGAATATGGAGATGAGGATTCATATATCGGAGAGGGGTATATAATCGATGGATACTTTTATCCCTTTACTCCCAATCAGCTGATTTTTAATCAGGAGATTCGCTATTCCTGGGATAATCTATATTACGGACAACGTGAAATTACCTTTTTATTCCGCTGTACAACTCCGGGAATTTATCCTACACCGCCGGTATCGGCTGATTTATTGTTTGAACCGGAAGTATTCGGCCGCGATAGAGGGCGGTTGATTGTCATTCACTAAAAAGAGATTAGTTCTGATCTCCCTGTTGGCTGTTTCCGGAGCAGTTTTTCTGCTGCTTCGGTTTTCGCCTATCAGAGGATTGGATTTATTTGAAAAATCACATTACAGTATTCCAATCTATAGTTCTCAGGAAAATTTACTCGCGATTCTTCCTCTTGAGAATGGATTGCGAAGGCAGTTTACTCCCATAGAAAACCTCCCGGAGGAATTGAGAAAGATCGTGTTGGAAAGTGAGGATAAACGGTTTTATTTTCATCCCGGATTTGATATTTTTTCATTGATCAGAGCTTCATGGCAGTATTTCACAACCGGGGAGATCAATTCCGGGGCATCGACAATTACCATGCAGCTCAGCCGTATAATTTCTCCCGAAAGAAAGGGGGTTCGGGAAAAAATTTTTGAGATAATCAACGCAGTAAAGCTGGAAGTGCGTTTTAGTAAAAATGAGATTCTCCAAGCCTATTTAAATCATCTGCCCTTCGGTTCAAATATTGAAGGGATAGGTAGTGCATCGTATTATTTTCTGGGAAAAGATATCTCCCGGTTAAGTCGCGAAGAACTGCTTATTCTGATGATGATTCCAAGAAGGCCGGAAGTTTTTAATCCTCTGAACGACTCAAGGGAAAACCGGGCGGCCATTGAGCGCACTTTACCGAGAATTACCGGGGATATCTCACTTGAAAAAATTGATTCTGTTTATCGGGAAAATAAAGACAGCCCTTTTTCCTGGCCTTCTAAAGCGCCCCATTTTGTTCAGATGATTCGCTCATCAATTAGTGATGATCTGTGGCAAAGCGGAGAGCCTATTTACAGCTCTCTCGATGAGGAATTCCAGAAAGGCGCCCAAACATATCTCAAGGATATTCTTTCAGGGACAGCGGACAATAGAATCTCCAACGGCTCTGTTCTCGCAATAGATAACAAAACTGGAAAAATCCTGGCTTATGTAGGATCAGTGGATTTTTATAAAGAAGAGATACAGGGACAGATTGACGGCGTGAGAATCCTTAGGCAACCGGGATCTACTCTGAAACCTTTTCTATATGCAAAAGCCATTGAGAGTGGATTCGGAGTATCGATGCCTCTTCCCGATATCCCTATGGAATTCGGGAACAGGGAAGTATATATTCCTGAAAATTATAACGAACGTTACAATGGACCGGTCAGGTTGAGTGTTGCTCTCGGATCATCGCTCAATGTTCCCTCCGTTTATCTTCTCGAGAGGCTGGGAGTTAAACACTTCCTTGAAAAACTTCTCAAGTGCGGTTTCATATCGTTAAAAGACAAAGAAAATTTAGGTGTTGGACTGGCTTTGGGAAATGGAGAAGTCTCTCTCTGGGAACTGGTTCAGGGATTTTCCATCTTTTCCCGAAAGGGGCGTTTTCTGCCTCTGACATTTGATAACGAAAATACGAAAATAGAAGAACAAGCTGTTTTTTCACCATCTGTGGCGGAGCAGATCAGAAACATCCTTTCAAATAAGAAAAACAGGATTCTCGGATTTGGAAGAAGCAGCCCTCTGGATGTCGGTTTTGATGCATTATTTAAAACAGGGACTTCCAATCAGTTTAATAATATCTGGGCACTGGGTTCGTCTCAGGACATCACCATTGGAGTGTGGATGGGGAATTTTTCAGGAGAAACGGTTATCGGAACTCCGGGAAGCTCATACCCTGCGCGGATTGTTGTCTCTCTACTGGAAGAATTTCATCAGGTTGATGAGTTCCGCAGGCAATCTGAATTTGTCAGTTGGAAGATTTGCTCATTGAGTGGAGATAAAGCGGGACCACAGTGTTATTATAGAGTTGATGAGTTCATTCCTACAGACAGCCAATTAAGCGAATGTGACTGGCATCGCGGCGGGGAAACTTTTTTGCCGGTGGAATACTCCCGATGGATTGATTTATATAGACAGGATTATCAAATTGACAATAGCCGTTCTTCCCTTGATATTACGCAACCAAAAGATGGTGCCGTGTTTTATCTCGATCCTACTGTTCCTGAAAATTCTCAGGTTATTGCAGTAAGAATAAATGGCAGAGGCAAGGTTTCTCTCTATATTAATGATAAACTTGTTAATGAAGGTGAATCGCCTATAACATTTTTTCAGAATGTGGAAAGGGGATTGTTTCAAATCAGAGCCGAAGGGACTTCTGATGTTAAAGAAGCCAGTATCCTGGTGAAATAATGGAGTATTTTTTGCGTATTAATAAAGATCTTATACTAATTGTTTTAATCATATTGATTTTTCCCCTGACTGTTTATTCCTGGGACAGAAAGGATTCCACTGGTTTTGTTCAACCGGGTAGAAGGGTGAATGCTTCCATTGATCTTATTGAAGATTCTATCTCATATAGTTATAGAACTTTTAAAGTCCGCGTACCGGAAAATGCCTTTAAGATGGAAATTAAAATTGATAATTCCCCTGCTGATCTGGATATTTTCATGAATCATGATCGGGAAATCGAAGTTTATGATGATGCTGATTATTCCAGTACTGAGGATATCTTCAATGAAAATCTTTCTATAAGCAGAATTTCATCAAGTCCCCTTTATTCAGGAGTGTATTACATTGATGTTGTTTATCCTCTGGATTTTTTCCCCATTGTCAGAAATAGTGAAATCTCAACCATACCTTTCGGTTTTACTGTTAAATTTACCATTCTTGAGACTGCTCAGCTGCTGGAATCAAATAAGATTGTCCATTCATCCCTATCGAGAAAAAATAATATGATGAAGCTATATGCTGTAGATGTATCAAGTCAAAGAGAATCCCTCAGGATTGATCTATTCGATACGAAATCAGATCTCGATATGTATGTCACTTATGATTATCCTGCGATGACGGCTGAAGAGGCTGATTATATAAGGGAAAGTTATCTCGGGCAGGAAAGCCTGGTAATAGATTCAAACTCGGTAAAACCCCTCAGGGCTGGTCGCTATTTTATCTCAGTCTATGACAGAATTGAAGATTCTTTCAGTGATGACTTTTCGTTGATCGCATCCTTTTCCAGCCAGGCTCCGGATCTTCTTCTTCCCTATCCCGAACTGCCTCAATGGGAAAGCCCTCTTGAAGAAGCTCTTTATAGTACCGTGGAAATTTCCACTGAAACAGGTTCCGGTTCAGGTTGTTTAGTTTCAGGAGATGGTTATATTCTCACAGGCCTTCATGTAATCACTGATATATCGGGAGAAGTTTCAGAAGACATTTTTGTTTCCATGAATCTTTCAAATTATTATCCTCCCCGCGAACTGTTCAGAGCCGAATTAATTGATATTCGTAAAGATGAAGATCTTGCCCTAATAAAAATTGTTTCCGGTTTGTACGGTCAGAGCTTGCCGGAAGAATATATATTTCCTCATTATAAACTGGCAATAAATAACCCCGTTTCTATCGGTCAGGAATTGAGGTTTCTCGGTTATCCTCAAATCGGCAGTGAAGGATCAAGAGCTTCAATATCGCTCACCAAGGGAATTGTCAGCGGTTTCGATTCTATGGATTTCGGATATCTTATTAAAACAGATGGAGAAATAAACAGTGGTAATTCCGGCGGTGCCGCTTTTAATGAGAATTACGAACTGATAGGACTGCCTATGTCGGTAATTTCAAATGACGGTGGACAGATCGCCTACATTCATCCTGTTGCGCTGGTCCCTGAAGAGTGGCTGGAGAAAATTTATGCTTCTCTTTCTCGGCGATAAGTTTTTTCTGGTTTTTCACACTCTACTTACTCTATTTAACATTAGCGGATGGATTTTCAAAAAAACAAGAAAAGCCCACTTCTTGACTATGGCTGCTACGGCTTTTTCCTGGTTTTTCCTGGGCATCTGGTATGGAATCGGATTTTGTTTCTGTACAGAATGGCATTGGCAGATTCGGCTCATGATGGGAAAACCCATACAATCTTATTCGTATATTCACTTTCTAATACTGGAAATCACAGGAATAAATCTCAATCCCGATATTGTTGATACTGCGGTTATGCTTGTTTTCATCGTGGTTATATTGCTGACAATGATTGTGAACTTTAGAGATTATTTGATTTCCCGAAGCTCATAACTTAAAATTACTATTGTTTATGAAATATTATTTAAAGAAGTTATCGATTAAGGACTTTTTAATTATCAATTTACCAGCTTTTTCATTCTTGTTGTTATTACCGGCAGGATATTTAGTCTTGTTGCATATCAATACAAATTTCAGATTTTTCGGTATCCCTATAATCGTGTGGGGGATTTCCGGTTTCATATTGCTGCTCATTGATTTTATTTACCGCAAGAGAGCTTTGTATATACGACTTTTGCGGCTCAATGAAAATCGTGATGCATTAAAATATTCTATGTATTTGCGATCCACAGTTTGTGGATTATGTCTTCTGTGGGCACTAAGTACCCATAACAATTAAATTTTTTTAGGGAGATTCTACATGAAAGGACGTTTTGGTTTTTCAGGTAAAGGTGGAGAGTTCTTCAGCTTATTACTCGTACAGATGATTTTGACTTGTATAACCATAGGGATTTATTATCCCTGGGCTATTGTTAAAATTGAGAAATTCATGATGGATAATTTAACACTCGATGGAAAGAAGTTCGAGTTTAAAGGTGAGGGGGGAGCCCTATTCAGTTTGCTTCTGGTTCAGGGACTGCTTACGGTCATTACACTGGGTATATATTATGCCTGGGCTATGGTCAAAATTGCGAAATACTTTATGGAAAACACAGAGTATGATGGAGAAGCTTTTGATTTCGAAGGAGAAGGCGCTTCATTTTTCAGTCTTCTTTTCATTCAGGGGCTATTGTCTGTTATTACATTCGGTATCTATTCACCCTGGGCTATCGTTAAAATATACCGGTATATAGCTGAGAATTCACTCTATAAATCTAAAAACTTTAAATTTGAAGGTGATGGCGCGCAATTATTCAGCTTACTGTTTATTCAGGGATTGCTGACAATGATAACTTTAGGGATTTACGGCGCCTGGGCTGCTATGAAAATATACAGTTATCTCTGCGGAGAACTGTCATATGATGGAAATACATTTGCTTTTGACGGAGAGGGAGCAGAGTATTTCTCACTGATATTAAAAGGCTCTATACTCACAGCAATTACCCTGGGTATTTATGCTGCCTGGTATGAAATGGAATTGACAACATATCTGGCTGGACACGCTTCTATCGGCGAAGCTTAATGGTTTTAAATTAAAACATCTTAAACCCCGGTTAATAGCCGGGGTTTTTGAATTTTATGCAGTAAAATAGGAAAAATTCTTATATAAAGAATGAAATATTACTGCTATTATACTAGTTCATGACAAATATTGATGTTGAAAAGATCATATATAATATAATTGTTATTATTTGTTTTCTCTTTGTGGCAAACCTCTTCATATTCAAGGTTAATGAGGTCTATTCTCCTCCTGTAGATTCCATTGTTCTTGGAGAGAACTGGTATTTTTCCCATGAAGGAGAAACGGTTTATTCAGGATCTACCAATAATGTTATTCTCATGGAGGACCGTGTTAAATTTCCTCCGGGCATATATGAGATGACAACAGATTTTACTGTCAATAATGAAATGACTGATCCTGTACTGGTTATTCCGGCAATGGAAGGGAACGGTCTTCAGATCTACATCAATGGTCAATTGCTTGCAATCTACGGGGATATGCAGCGTGGGAGAAGTTCCCGCTGGAATACGTCACATATTATGAAAATCCCGAAGAATCTGTTGAACAAGGGGCGGAACTCACTGCTCATAGAGTCATTGACATTGTATAAACTGGGAATTCATTCGACTCCCTATATTATCGATGGTATTAATGGCGGATTCCAGTTGTTCAGTCTTCAATTTTTCAGTAATTACTCAATACTGTTTATCATCGGAAATGTCGCAGCTCTGGGATTTATTCTGATCCTTCTTGGATTCAGTTTCAGGAAAGAGGGAAAATCCCAGATTGTACTGGGAATAGGATTAATTTTTTTATCCCTCTATCTCCTTGATTATCAGTACATTGAACTGCTCCCGGTTGACTATGTCCTGTTCAAAAAGATAATCGTTTCTTTCTCCTTTATTTCTCCGGTTTTTCTTCTCGCTGGAATAAATTTATATCTGAATGATAAAATTGATTTTCTGGGTATTATATCCATGACCTTATTGTTATTTTCTGCCGGCTATATTTTAACAGCACCTCTTGATTCTGTAATTCATGAAATCCGCTTTGGAAGAGTTAACTGGTTTTATGGAATGACTCTGATCGACTGCATCTGGTTATTTTTTAAAAATTGGGAGAAGAAGAACCTGTTGATTCTTCTCAGTGGTGGAACTTTTATCAGTGTAATTATGGTTCACGATATCAGTGCATACCATTCCAACGGGCAATCGGTCCTCTTTTTTCACTATGGAATAATCTTTCTTACCCTCTCCATCACTATTACTATAGTGAGTGATACAGTCCATTTCTACTCTGCTTTCAAAGAAGAGGAAAGAAAAGCGGCTCTGGCACATAAAAAATCAATGATTGATGCTCTTACAGGCGCTTTTAACAGAAGGGTAATACAGAAAATAGATAACCTGCCATGCGAACATTATTCTCTTTTATTAATAGATATTGATCACTTCAAAGAGATTAACGACTCTTTTGGGCACTTTTGCGGTGACAATATACTCAAATCTCTGGTGAATCTCTGTAACCAGTTGATTAGAGAGGAAGATTACTGCATCAGGCTTGGTGGTGATGAATTTGTTTTATTTCTTCCTCATTGTCGTATTGAAGGGGCAGTTACTATAGCCGGAGATCTGAGGGAGAGGATTAAAACTCTCAGGTGCCCACACAATTCAGAGCAGATTTCTTTCAACTGCAGCATCGGTGTCTCTGAGCATGGCAATGTTAAACTGACTGAAGCATTAAAACTTACAGATCAGGCACTTTATCGCGCAAAAGTTAAAAGAGATACAATTTCTGTATAAATACATTTTTAAATCTTTCCGATAATAAGATTAGTACTTAGAAATTGGGAGATTATATTTATGAAATATCAGATAAAAGGCACACCTGGGACAACTATAGTAGTTTTAGATGAAAAAGCGGACAACATGTCATTGCTGGTCACAAGAGATTTTGACGGATATAAAGAGCACAAAAAAGAGATAATGAAAAAAGATATGTTCAATATGTGTCTTAGAACCGGCTATATCCAGCCTGAAGAAACTGCAGTTGCCGTTTAAGGCGAATTATTCAAATCGTCCATTGTTCCGTCACGTTTCATCTCTTCGAGCGCAACAATCAATCTGTCCATAAGGGGAGCTAGCAAATCAGCTTTTCTTCTGGATAGTGCAATAAATTCTTCATCGGACCCAAGTATAAAAGGCTGCCCGAATTTATCCATATCTTCATGTATATTTTCAACGCTTCTTTCAAATTCTTTTAAGGGAATGAATATTGCAGTAACCCGACTGGTTGCCAGAATTTTCACAAGAGAATCATAGTGCCTGGCTTTTTGAATTCTTGGAGATATGGTAAAACGATCGAGTAATTCTGTATTGAGAACCGGTTCATCATCGACAAACACAGCTACAGTTCTCAAATCCATCATATTGTATTCATTGATCATAAACCCGCTTTCCCCTATGAGTGCGAAGGTTCTGCTGAATACGGGGCTTTGGATTAGAGCTGCATTAAATGTATGCTCGTTGTCCGGTACGATGGCTATATCAACAATTCCCTCTTCAAGTGCTCTGACGACTTCCTGTCGCAAAAGGGGAACCTGCTGAATTTTTATATTGCTTCGCTCTGAGAGGATCTGATAAAATTCGACCAGCTTAACAACAGGATCATGAATTATTGCAGCTTTGATGGTTTGGGAATTAAGTGAATTCAATGATAGGACTGAGAACAGTGTTAGTGCGAACAGGTGAATTTTTTTCATTGATTCCTCCATATAACTAAATTCTATCATCTATTATCTGAAAATCAATTTTAATGACTGATCAGCAACTTAATCATAATGTAAATGTTTTGAGTAACAAAAGAAAATTCATTATATTTTCAGTAATGGATCGAGTTTTTTACGTTATAGCAGAATTCTGGTGGCTGGGCATTTTTTCAATAGCCACTTTTACTCTTACAATATTGATACTGCCAATTGTCATCGTCAGACTGCCTTCGGATTATTTCATCGTTGAGAAAGCAGATGGATTTATCAGTAGACAGAGTCCGGGAATGAGACATTTTCTTTTATTTATTAAGAATCTTGCAGGATCATTTCTGTTTATAATGGGTATTCTTATGTTGTTTATGCCCGGCCAGGGTATTCTGACAATTATAGCGGGTTTATCTGTTATGAACTTCCCCGGTAAAAGAAAAATGGAAATAAGGCTGGCATCGAATCACAGAGTCTTGAAGAGTCTGAACTGGATCAGGAAAAAAGGGAATAAAGATCTATTTCCCGATATTCACTGCCTATAGATTCTTTTCGGTGAATTGCATTATTATAAATTTATGACAAATTTCCACCTAATGGCAAAACCTGCCGGACCCTCGTGCAATTTGAATTGTACCTATTGTTTTTACCTTGAAAAAGAAAATTTATTCCAGAATCGGAAACAGACTCTTATGTCTGATGAAGTTCTCGAGGCATATATAGAGAAATATATCAATTCGCAGATGGGAAAAGAGATCAATTTTGCCTGGCAGGGTGGTGAGCCCACAATGGCAGGGCTTGATTTTTATAGAAAAGCTGTGAAGCTGCAGAAGAAGTTTAACCGTGGGAAAAAAATATCAAATGCAATTCAGACAAATGGAACTCTTATCACTGAAGAATGGTGCCGGTTTTTTGCTAAGCACAACTTCCTTGTGGGATTAAGCCTTGACGGACCGGAAGCTCTGCATGATACCTATCGCAAAAATAAAGGTGGCGGGCCGACATTCGGAAAAGTGACAAGAGCTCTAGGTTTATTTAAAGAAAACAAAGTTGAATACAATATTCTCACTACAGTAAACGGGAAGAACTGCAGCGAACCGCTTCAGGTCTACAACTTTCTCAAGGATTCCGGTGTAGAATTTATTCAGTTCATTCCAATTGTTGAAAGGGAAGCCGATGAATTATCCAGTGAGCTTGGATTAAGTCTCTCAACACCCTCAGAGTCCTGTGGTGAGGACACTGTAACAGAGTGGTCCGTCGATCCTGAAGAATACGGTGATTTTTTAATCAGTATTTTTGATGAATGGGTCCGCAACGATGTGGGTAAAATTTTCGTTATGAATTTCGAATGGGCATTGAGTTCTGCAATTAACGGGATTTCCGGAGTTTGTCAGTTTTCACAGATCTGTGGAAATGCAGGAATAATCGAACACAATGGAGATATTTATTCCTGTGACCATTTCGTCTATCCCCAATATAAAATAGGGAACATTGTCGCAGACGATCCAGCAGTCCTTTTTGAATCGGAACAGCAGATAAAATTCGGTAATGATAAAAGGGATAAACTCAGCGATGAATGCCTGAACTGCTCTGTACTGCCACTCTGTTATGGCGGTTGTCCGAAACATCGTTTCCTTCCTGATCCAAGTGGAGCCCGACCGGGAAATTATCTCTGCAGGGGGTATAAGAAGTTCTTTACACACCTCCTGCCATATGTCGAGATAACCAGAAAACTGATTAGTGAGAGAAGGCCCATTACAGACATAATGGAGCTAGCCGATACAATTTCTAGTTGAGAAATAAATTATATGCTATATTGTCGGTAATTTCCTTATACCTGTAACCGAGCTTGGAGAGGTATTCTTTAACCATATCCACTTCTTCCGCTTCAATCTGAAGTCCTGCCAGCACTCTACCATAAGCAGCGCCATGGTTTCTGTAGTGAAACATGGATATATTCCAGTTGTGACCGAGACCGTTGAGGAATTTCATCAGTGCTCCCGGCCTTTCGGGAAATTCGAAACTGAAAACTTTCTCATTATTGATATCAGGTGCTCTGCCCCCCACCATGTGCCGGATGTGAAGTTTGGCAATTTCATCATCAGATAGATCGTTCACCTTATAACCCATCTCTTTCAAATCAGAATAGATAAGGGACCTGCCTTCATGAGGATTTTCAAGCTGTATTCCCACAAAAACGAGGGCTTTTTCCGGATCGGAATAGCGATAGTTGAATTCAGTGATATTGCGTTTCTGCAGCGCTGTGCAGAACTGCTTGAATGATCCTGATTTTTCCGGGATCTCCACAGCAAAAATAGCTTCCCGTTTTTCACCGATTTCTGTTCTTTCTGAAATATGACGAAGCCGGTCAAAATTGATATTGGCACCGCTGTTTACAGCCAGAAGAGTCTGTCCTTTTATCTTTTCATTCTCTACATATTTTTTTAATCCGGCAATGGCCAATGCTCCTGCAGGTTCGGTTATGGCACGTGTGTCGTCGTAGATATCTTTTATGGCGGCACAGATTTCATCTGTACTGACAGTAATAACCCCATCAATATTTTCTCTGATTACACGGAAAGTTTCCTCTCCTATCATATTCACGGCCACACCATCGGCAAAAATTCCGACCTGATCGAGTTTCACTCTTTCACCTGCATTCATGGCAGCTTTAAGGCAGGCAGAATTGTCCGCTTCGACTCCGTAGATTTTTACCGATGGATTGAGAAATTTGATATAAACAGATATTCCCGCCAGTAATCCTCCTCCACCGACAGGTACGAAAACTATATCGGGAATTTCTGAATATCTTCGGAGTATTTCCATACCGATTGTTCCCTGTCCTGCAATGACATCTGGATCATCATAGGGGTGGATAAAAGTCAGTCCCTCCTTTTCCATTATTTTGACTGCATGAGTGTAGGCTTCGTTAAATGTGTCTCCTTGTAATATAACGGTACTTCCCTTTTCCCTGACAGAGTCTACTTTAATCGCCGGAGTTGTCACAGGCATGACAATAGTTGCCTGTATGTTTAACTTTATAGCAGCCAGTGCCACGCCCTGTGCATGATTTCCAGCTGATGCGGCAATGACTCCATTTTTCTTCTCTTTTTCATTGAGCTGGGCCATCTTATTGTAGGCGCCGCGAATCTTAAATGAATATACTGGCTGCAGATCTTCTCTTTTTATGAGGATGCGGTTCTCCAGCCTTTTAGAGAGAATAACTGCTTTATCTATAGGTGTTTCGACAGCCGCGTCATAAACTGGTGCATTGAGGATTTTCTTTATATAATCTACTTTCATATTCTTATTATTCTTAAACTGAAGCTAAACTGCAACAACTTCAGTGAGAATAATTATAAAGATTGGCAGAACTGTCGCCCTTTATGTAATGGCAGGTAAAGCAATTGTCGTGAGACTGATGAACAATGGTCCGCAAAGGAGTCGGGGCTATTGTTCCCTTTTCTCCTGCTGTATCAACACTATGGCATAGAAGGCAGTCATTGATGGACATCATTTTTTTACTAATGTCAAAGTTATGCTCTTCCCACTGTTCATTTGCTTTTGCAGCAAGAGTCTGTTCTAATTCTTCCCGGTTATTGTGACAGTCTCCACAACCTGGTTTGTCGGGATCAAAGTGTATTTGAAAAAATGGAGCAATAGGTTTTGTTTCGTCAGTTTGAGGTACTTCTGTTTTCGTGCAGGAGTTTGCAAGTATCAGAAATAGAACAACTGTCAGGATTTTAAACCGCTTATTCATATTATAAATTATGATATAGAATCTGCTGAATTTCAGCAGATTCATACATTTATTCGTTTATAGTGAAGAGGATTTCCTCTAAATCGGACTTTCTCGAAGAAGAACCAATCAATAAATTGAAATCTCCGGCTTCAACCACTCTTTCTCCTGAAGCATTGACAATAGAACATTCTCCGGCACCAATGGATATTTCAATTTCAACAGTTTCCCCGGCTTTTATAAAAGTCCTTTTGTAACCTTTTAATTCTTTGTCTACCCAGGTAGCTGAGGTTACAAGATCGGAAATATAAGCCTGACTAATCTCCACACCATCCCTGTCTCCACTGTTTGTAATGGTGAATATGGCTTTAATATCCTCATCTCTGGTGAAGGTTTTTTTATTGAGTTTCACTTTTCCATATTTAAATTCTGTATAACTGAGTCCGTATCCAAAAGGGTAGAGGGGATCCTGAGTCATATCGGCATATTTGTCTCCATGCTGTCCCCTTACCTGTGAATAAAATATCGGCTGCTGTCCTACATGATAAGGGAAAGATACAGTAAGTTTCCCACAGGGATTTATATCTCCGAAAACAATTTCAGCCAGAGCCTGTCCTCCGAGCATTCCCGGAGAAAACTGTTCTATTACCGCTTCTGAATTATAAACGGATGCAGGAAGAACAAGTGGCTTTGAGTTAATCAGGACTGATAAGACAGGGATATTCAGATCTCTCAGAGCATTCATCATCTCAATCTGTCCATCGAGTAATTCCAGAGTTGCCGTGCTGCAGTATTCTCCGACGAGGTCTTTCCTGTCTCCGATTACAGCTATTATTACGTCGGCATTTTCTGCAGCTTTTATGGCGTTTGCAATAGAACTGTCACAGCTGTAGGATATATCTCCTTTGAACCGTTCTCTTATTCCCTGCAAAACAGTAATTGTACTCTCTTCCGGATGTTCTCCGTTGCTTTCAGCAGCCTGGCCTGTTCCCAGAGACCAGTCTCCCAGTTGATCCAGTCTGTTGTCACAGTTGGGACCGACAATGGCGATTTTTTTTATTTTCTTTTCATTCAAAGGGAGGAGTCCACTATTTGCAAGTAAGACCGCAGATTCTCTTGCCGCCTGAAGAGCTTTATTCCGATGACTTTTACAGCCTATTATATCGAGAGTTTCTTTGATATCTGCTCTCCTGGCATCTTCAAAGAGACCTAGTCGGAATTTAATTCTCAGAACTCTTTTCACAGCATCATTGAGATTCTCATCGATGATCAGTCCTTCTCCGTATGCATCTACAGCTCCCTGAAAAAACTCGGGAGTCGCCATCATCATATCGTTACCACAGTTAACAGCAAGAGCAGCGGCGTTTTTGAAGTCTTTACAGGTTTTCTGTCCGGTAACCATGGTTCCCACATTGTTCCAGTCCGTAACCAGAAATCCGTCAAATCCCCATTCCTCTTTCAGAACTTCTTTGAGCAGCCATTTATTTGCAGTTGACGGGACACCTTCCATAGACTGGTATCCTGTCATAAAAGATCCGGCACCGGCTTTGACTGCCTCTTTAAAGGGTGGAAGGAAAAAGGATTTGAGTTTTCTTCTGGATATATCTGCTTCAGAAGCGTCGCGGCCCCCTTGAGTCTCAGAATATCCGGCATAGTGTTTTGCTGTTGCCAGCACTCTATCAGGAGAAGACATGTCATCCCCCTGGTATCCCTTAATCATAGCAGATGCGAACTTTCCTATTAGATAGGGATCTTCACCAAATGTCTCTCCAATACGGCCCCATCGCAGATCTCTGGTTAGACATAATACGGGGGAGAAGGTCCAGCTAACACCTGTATTTCTCATCTCTTTTGCCGTTATTTCGGCAATATCTTCCATAAGTTCTTCATTCCAGCTGCAGGCAAAGGAAATCTGTGTCGGAAATATTGTGGCACCTTTCCAGAATGAATGTCCATGAATAGCATCAACTCCGAGAAGAAGAGGAATTCCAAGTCTGCTTTCTTCTGCCAGTTTTACAGCTAAATCCGTATCCTCTCCCAGAATCTGCAGGAATGAGCCCGGGTGCTGTTCGTTAAAATTTTTCTCCAGTTCAACTCGCCCATCGAGTTGTGTGAGCTGACCGATTTTTTCCTCTACAGTCATTCTTGAAAGAAGGTCATCGATTCTCACTTCAATGTCCCGGTTCTTGTCTCTATATATATCATTCATAAGTATTATCCTTTTGGGTTGGTTGGAAAATAAGTCTAACCTATTGATGAGATATAATATAGTGAATAAAAATAATGAAAAGGTTAAAAACTCTCTATAAATGCGGCAATTCTATCACTATCGAGTTTTGAAAAGCTGTGTTCTTCGCCGGATATCTTTTTCATCATTGATTTTTCAATAATATTCATATTTTCAAACTTTACAGCGCCACCAAACAAGCCGATTGTATGGCAGGCATTGAGGACTTCCCCGGGAAATGTCTCATTAATATAATGCTGGGCATCTTTAGGATCTGTCAGAGTGCAAAGAAATACGCCGCTTTTTTTCTCTTTGAAATAGTGGGCGTAGTGCTTGCAGAAATTGATCAGTTTTCGTTGAGCTTTCCCCATATGAATAGATCCGCCTACGATAAGAGTGTCGAATTTGTCCAGATAGGAACCTGTAATATGAGAATTGATTTTTTGTGTCTCGACGTTTTCACCGGATATATTCTTCATCATTCTGACGACTTCTTCCACCGTACCGTGTTTGGAGAGATATAATATTAGAATACTCATAGAGAACTCCTTAAAATCAATTTTGTTAATGATAGCAAAGAAGATGGGAATTGTATATTTACATTTCTTTATGTATATATTAATATCGATAAAAAATAATTTATTATATTTTTTACTCATGTATTTAAAGTCCCCTTGCGGAGGGGGACTTTTCTTTTTTTATAAAACAATTAGAAATGCCAACTCTCCTGTCCTATTATTAACAATAGCTATTTAAAATATGGAGATAATTATGGGACTATTTGATAAATTAAAAGGTGAATTAGTAGATATCATTGAGTGGCTCGATGATAGCAGTGACACTATGGTTTACCGTTTTGAACGTTATGGAAATGAGATTAAGAACGGCGCAAAACTGACAGTGCGTGAATCGCAGGTCGCTGTTTTTATTAATGAAGGAAAGCTGGCTGATGTCTTTCAACCGGGAATGTATGAACTGACAACTGAAAATCTGCCTATTCTTTCGACGTTGAAAGGGTGGGTTCATGGGTTTAACAGTCCCTTTAAGGCTGAAGTCTATTTTGTAAATACCAAGAGATTCACTGATTTGAAATGGGGTACTCCTAATCCAATTATGCTACGCGATGCAGAATTCGGACCTATCCGCTTAAGAGCTTTCGGATCCTATTCGATCCGTGTTACAGACGCGGGAACATTTATGAAAGAAGTTGTCGGAACTGATGGAGACTTTACGAAAGATGAAGTTGTGGAGCAGCTTAGAAATATCGTTGTATCACGATTTACAGATGCTCTCGGCGAGAGCAAAATCCCCGCTCTTGACCTGGCTGCCAACTACGATGAACTCGGTAAGTTCATGGAAGAAAAAATCGGGGGGGAATTCGGAGAATATGGCCTTCAGCTTGTAAAACTGCTTGTTGAAAACATCTCTTTACCTCCAGCTGTTGAAGAAGCTCTCGACAAACGTTCCAGTATGGGAATACTGGGCAACCTCAATCAATACAGTCAATTTCAGGCAGCCAATGCCATGGAAGCTGCAGCCAACAATCCCAATGGAACTGCTTCCGGTGGAATAGGAATGGGAATGGGTTTTGCCATGGCTAATCAGATGGGTCAGCAGATGTCCAATAACCAGCAACAGCAGAATCAGGCTCCTCCTGCCGGTGGTCCGCCGCCGATTCCACAGGCTGTTTCATTTTTTATTGCTGTCAATGGCCAGCAGACAGGTCCCTTTGATATGAATACCCTTAAGCAAAAAGCACTCTCTGGTGAGCTTACCAGAGAATCAATGGTATGGAAAAACGGTATGGCCGCCTGGTCTGCTGCGGGATCTGTTGCAGAATTAAGTTCTGTTTTCGGTCAGGTTCCCCCGCCTCTGCCACCACAATAATACATAAGGAGACATTTAGTTAATGAGTGAAAAAAGTAATAATTTCCCCTGTTCCGATTGCGGAGCTGATTTAAAATTCGAACCGGGGCAGAATGCTCTGAAATGCCCATATTGCGGTGCTGAAAACAGCATTGAATCCGATGAAAATGTTGAAATTGTCGAGAATGACTTCCTCAGTAAATTACGTGAGTTAAAAGAAAATGTCAAAGACTCTGATATGATTGAAGTCATTGCTGTAAAATGTGATAATTGCGGAGCTCAGGTAAGCCTGGGTGAAAATAAAACTGCCGGAGAGTGTGTTTTCTGTGGTTCCCATCTGGGAGGTCAGGGGCATTCGGTAAAAGAGATTAAACCGGAGTCAATGCTTCCCTTTAAAATCACCAAAAAAGATGCAGCGGAGAATTTCAGAATATGGCTCAAAAAGAGATGGTTTGCTCCCAATAAACTGAAAGAGTTTGCCCGTATGGATGGTCTGACTGGAATATACTCACCGTACTGGACTTATGATACGAATACAATGACACAATATAGAGGACAGAGAGGAGAGTACTATTATACAACTGAAACTTATACGGAAGAGGTAGATGGTAAACGTGTAACCAAAACCAGGCAGGTCCGTCATACGCGATGGTACCCGGCAGCGGGAACTGTCCACAATACATTTGACGATGTTCTCATTACGGCTTCTGGAAATCTTCTACCTAAATACACAGAAGCTCTTGAACCGTGGGATCTTGAAAATCTTGTTCCCTATAATGAGAAATATCTATCGGGATTTCAAGTTGAGAGTTATTCTGTGGACCTCGAAGAGGGTTTTGGAAATGCCAAAGAGCGAATTGATCCTGAAATCAGAAGCTCTATCAGAAGAGATATAGGCGGTGATGAACAGAGAATCAATTCTACAAACAGTTCATATAATGACATCAAATTCAAACACCTGCTGCTTCCTGTTTGGATAAGTGCCTATAAATTCAAAGATAAGATTTACAATTTTATGGTCAATGCCCGAACCGGTGAGGTTCAGGGGAACAGGCCTTATTCAGTCGCTAAAATACTATTGGCCGTTCTCGGGGCAGCAGTTGTCATTGGTGCCGGAGTCGTTGTCTATCTCTATTTTGAGGGTAACAGTTGATAGATCAATTGATGAATTTCGGTCTTTCCCGACTCGAAGCGTCAGCCTATGTGGCGCTTCTGCAGGAACCTGGAATTACCGGATATCGCCTTTCCCATATTCTCGATAAACCGACAGCCAATATCTACAAGTCCCTTAAAAGCCTTGAGCTCAAAGGGCTTGTGAATATTGATCAGAGCACAAAGGTTCAGGTCATTCAACCCGTTGCGATTGAGGAGTTTCTTCACAGTCAGGAACTTCTATTTAAAACGAGGAGCAAAGATCTTCAGGAAAGCCTGAAAGAGTTATCTATGGAGAAGAGCGATTATCAGATCTCCCGGTTGAGTTCCTTTGAACAGGCTGTGGGGAAAGCTGTTCAGATAATCGAAAAAGCAGAATCGGTTATTGTCATAATCGCATTTGCTGAAGTCCTGCAGGAACTTGAAACGATTTTGATGGAAAAAGCATCAGAGGGTATTGAGATTCTTATTTATACCTATTCCGATTACGAGCTGGAAGGCTGCAGAGTATTCTACTCAGAAAGGGATGCGGCAATCTGGAGAAAAATTCCGGAAAGGGCATTTGATATTGCCGCAGACGGCAGTGTTTTTATGATTTCAAATTTCAGGAATAACTATTCAGAAGTAATCGAAGCTCTTTATGGAAATCATGTTTATCTCAGTCTCATGATCTTCAACAGTCTGAGCAAAAATATTCTTATGCTTGAGATGCATGAAAGCGATTTCTTCAGCCACTCTGCCAAAGAAGAATTAAAAGCCTTTTTTGAGAAACACCAATCATTCCTTATTGAGAACCTGCCGGGAGTACAGAATTTTTATAAAAGGCACAATATTTCAGAATATATAGCTGGAATTTGACCTCTACAGAAATTCCTCTGGAACATGTACTGCAAAACGGCACCTGTCGTCACCATCGAGTACAGTTTCCAGAAGATCTACCTGAACTTTCTGCCTGAAAATAGCATTGAATCTCTGTTGTATATATCCAGAGGTACAGTTACACCAGGATCGGGGCATTTTCTCATCGGAGTTTTTCAATATTTCCCGAGCCATTGGGCAGTGGCAGGCATAATATCTTTTTATCGAAGGATCCTTTTCAAACAGCCACTTTTCAACATCATAGGGAATTTTTGTCCAGAGGATCTTACCGTCTTCCAATATTCCGCCCAGGACCTCTTTATTCTCTTTTACATAATTGACAACAGGTTGAGTTATAATCTGTTCAAACCAGACTTTCCCCGAATCTGAATGCTCCTGTAAGGTTCTGACTGAACGTTTATGGGCATTATCCAAATAACTCACGAGATCAGTGGCGTTGGCAAAGTATTCAACTTCAGCCTGAAATGCTTCCGGCGGAATTCCATGGGCATTGGCTGTCAGAGCTTTGCGGCATTCATCGGCAGACAATTCTGATTCAAGCTTTTCCACCAGTTGTTTAGTGTATCCATATGCAGCTTCAGGAGAGGCTCCATTTGCTGGCGAAGTCAATGTCTCAAAAATAGAATCTGATTTACCTTTGCCTATTGTCTCCTCAATATGACTGCGCAGGTTTTCGATGATGTTCTCTCTCTCAACTATCTGCGTAAAATAAATATAGACCTCTCTGTTTTCTGCCAGATAACAGGACCTGGCCAATGCCAGCAGGTTTTCAGATGAGTTTTCATTGTTTTTTATTAAGAGTTTTATATACTCTTTCATCATTGCCACAGAGCAATTCTCAATAGTTCTGTTATGTTCTGTCAGAAAGATGATACATTCTTTGAGCGCGCTGACAGCAATCTCCGTTTCAGACCGGGATATTCCCCTTTTGTCGTAGTAGCTTTTTAATACTAGTGTATTCATAATATCAATATATTATTCAATTATCGGACTGTCAATAAAGAGATTCATTCCACAAGATTTCACCTGTTCCTTTTTCGATAAGTCCGGGGAGTTTCTCCCTTAATCTTTTTAAACTGACGGGAGAAGTAATTGCTGTCATTAAAACCTGTATCATAGGCAATCATTGTTATACTCTGGTCCTTATCCACAAGAAGTTCACAGGCTTTTTCAATCCTTTTTTTCAAGTGATAATCGAGGGGAGAAGTTCCTGTTATTTTTTTAAATGCCCGGAGTAGGCTGCTTTCTGACATATGAGATAGTGCCAGTAATTCTGTTATACGTATATTCCTATCGAGATTGTGTTCTATAAAACTGATTGTCTCTCCCAGTTGATAGAGACCCGGTTGTTCCGAGTCGGATTTTTCTGAGTAACAGCGGGAAAGGAATGCTATCAATTGCATAAAAAGAGAAACAGTTAAATAACGGTATCCCTCGTTTTTTTCCTTGAGCTCTCTTTCCATTCTGCTTATCAACTCTGTGACAAAATCTATCTGATTGTAATCCAGCCTCAGACGACTGGAGAATTTTGAATCTTCTCTCAGTAATGGTTCAATGGTGAATAGAGTGTGAAATCCCGGTGATCGGCTTATGTCAAAAGCTGGAAGTTTCAGAGTCTCTATATCAAAGAGAATATTAATGAGAACAAGATTGTCCAGATCTTTGTAACCATGAGCAAGATCTCCATTGATGACAAATAGATCTCCGCTCCGAACCTGGAAATCATTTTTATGTGTAAAGTGAGTTCCCTGACCTTTTAGTACTATTACCATCTCTGAAAAATCATGGGTGTGAATGGGATATTCCCTTTGAGGATCTCTATGAAGGATGTTTATGGGTAGATCATTATTCGAAAAAAAATCTTTTCCCATTAAATGATGGCGTTCATACATGGCGGAATAGTGCTATTAATTGACGGAATAATCAAGGTGAGAAGAACTTTCCCGATTTAATCTTTTAACATAAATGAGAATACGGGAGTTAAATATGGGAAATATCTATGATTATGCAAAAGAACAATATGCTGAGATCGGAGTTGATGTGCAATCAGCTGTTGAGAAACTTAAAAATATATCTCTGTCTGTTCACTGCTGGCAGGGAGATGATGTCGGTGGTTTTGAAACTCCCGATGCCGAGCTTTCCGGCGGAGGGATTCAGGTAACAGGGAATTACCCCGGTAAAGCGGGAAACCCCGATGAATTGAAAAAGGATTTAGAGAAGATGTACAGTCTTCTTCCGGGAAAACACAGGTTGAACCTTCATGCCATATATGGTGATTTTCAGGGACAAAAAGTAGATAGGAATGAAATAGAGCCAAAACACTTTCAGACCTGGGTGGACTGGGCAAAAGAAAACCAGGTGAAACTGGATTTTAATGCCTCGTGCTTTTCCCATCCTATGGCTGAAAGTGGATTTTCATTGAGCAGTAAAAACAAAGAAGTGAGAGATTTTTGGATCGATCATGTTAAGAGAGCTCGAGAGATTACTGCTTTTTTCGGAAAAGAACAGGGATCTCCTTCGGTTCACAATCTTTGGATACCCGATGGAGCTAAAGATAATGTTGTGGGCAGGATGGATCATAGAACCATTCTTAGAAATTCTCTCGATGAAGTTTTCTCTCTTGAATTAAGTGATAAGGAAATCAAAGATGCTGTGGAATGCAAGCTCTTCGGAATAGGCAGTGAGTCTTTTGTTGTGGGATCCCACGAGTTTTATATGGGTTATGCCTTAACCAGAAATAAACTTCTCTGTCTCGATCTTGGACACTTTCATCCCACTGAATCAATAGCAGATAAAATCTCATCGGTTTATCAGTATCTTGATGAAATCCTCCTTCATGTCTCCCGGCCCGTTCGTTGGGACTCAGACCATGTAGTAACTCTTAATGATGATATTTACTCTCTTATGCAGGAACTCGTTCGATCGGGAAAAATCAATAATACTTATATCGGTCTTGATTTTTTTGATGGGACCCTGAACAGAATCGGTGCCTGGGCTGTCGGTGCCAGAGCTTCATTAAAAGGTATTCTCTACGCATTGCTGGAACCTTATTCCCAGCTTAAGTCTTATGAGGAAGAGGGCAATAATTTTGCCCGTTTGGCGTTATTGGAAGAATCAAAAACAAAACCTTTCGGAATCATCTGGGATCAATACTGTCGCGAAATGGGTACAGTTACAGATGGGGAATTAATAGCCAATGTCCTGAATTATGAAAAAGCAGAATTGTCGGGGAGAAAATAAATGAGTATGGATAAGCTTATTGAAGCATCCAACCGGTATGGCGCGAATATTGAATATGTAATCGCCGGCGGTGGCAATACTTCGTGGAAAACTGATGATTTTATGTATGTCAAAGGTTCAGGTACAGAACTGGGAACTATTAAGGCTGATGGGTTTGTTAAGGTAGACCTTAAAAAGCTCGACGGGATTTGGTCCAAATCTTATTCCGAAGATGAAGATAAGAGAGAGGAAGAGGTTCTGGTTGATCTCATGGCATCGAGATTTCCCGAAGAAAAGGATAAAAGACCCAGTGTGGAAACTCTTCTTCATGGTTTGCTGCCATACACTTATGTCGTTCATACCCATCCTGCACTTATAAATGGAATAACTTGCAGTAAAAACGCTGAGACATTAATCTCCAGGCTATTTGGTGAAAAAGCATTATGGGTATCAATTACTAACCCAGGATACATTTTGGCGAAAGTGGTAAAAGAGAAAATTAATGAACATATAAAATCGGGGAAAGAATTTCCCCTTATGATATTTTTACAGAATCATGGTGTTTTTGTCTCAGGTAATACAATGGAAGAGATCGATTCAATTTATGACATAATGTTTGAAGAAATTAATAAGAGGATCAATAAAAATCCTGTGACAGTCAGAACGTCCGTTGATTCTCATGCTCGGAAAAAGGCAGAACAGGTAATAGAAGAGGCTTTGGGAAAAAATCTTTCGGTTCTTGGATTTTACAATAGTGATATTTTAAGGTTTGCCGAATCCCAAGAAAATTTTGCTCCTCTGACTTTATCATTTACTCCCGATCATATCGTTTATTACGGGTTCAAACCGGTGTATTCTGAAGATCTTATGTCTCTTGGAGACGAACTAAGAAATTATGTCAAAACAAATGATGTTAATCCCCGTCTGGCAGTTGTAAAAGGCATTGGGGCTTTTGCTATCAACACAAGTGATACATTAGTGGAAAAATCAGCATTGCTCTTTGAGGATGATGTAAAAATCGCTGTTTATACAGATAGTTTCGGAGGGTATCAGTTTATGCCTCAGGATAAAATTGACTTCATACGGAATTGGGAAGTAGAGAAATATCGTGTTTCTCTTTCTAAGTAAAGAGGATAAATAATATAATGAACAGTAATATGAAAAAATACGTCGATTACATCAACACTGTAAGCGGAAACGTGATGCTCGGATGCGACGGTTTCGTTGATGAAACCTACGAGATTGTCGAGGTTAGAGAGAGTCTGACTGAGTACTCCACCATGGACAAGTTGAAGGATTTCGGAGAGCTACTCGTGGCGAGAGCTGATGGTGGCGTCGGCCTTGAACTCGTGCCGACCCGTCGTTGTGAGGGGGGATTTGGTATAAATACTGGTCGAATTCTGGCGATTTTGGGAGTGAAGCCCACACTGCCTGGTCTTTTCGGCAAGAGCGAACTTGATCCGGCTTTTGTTGAGTTTAAGGA
>Ga0070729_10000818_pt1 | contig 57532 bp, 43 predicted proteins | sample tdDd472_FD_66725 | JGI IMG/M metagenome (GOLD analysis project Ga0070729, IMG submission 66725) | Marine sediment microbial communities from the Atlantic coast under amendment with organic carbon and nitrate - tdDd47.2 | ecosystem: Environmental > Aquatic > Marine > Coastal > Sediment | place... | reverse complement strand
TATATTAAAAGTATGAAAAATGATTACTCAATCGATGTGGATCTGATAAAAACAGATTATGATGGCAAAACAGAATACACACAGCTCGCAGGTATCGGGCTCGATGCTCATATTCTTGAAATACGGGATAACGATAAATATAAAACCGGTCGCTTAAAGGGTATAATAAAACCGGGTTTATGGAATTATCTGACTGCTGTTATCAAAGCGATATTTGAGAGAAAAATCGATAAAAATGGTGATATTTATGATCTTGAAATGTATTTCGGAAGATATATCTTCCAGGGAACCCGTGTCAATGCTGAAATTAAATTCGATCATCTTGAAAAAAAATGCAATCCGCTCATCATAGAAATCGGGAACAGACCATATTTTGCAGCTCTGTTCAAGATCTGTCCACATGTTGTATGCAATAGCGGTTCTATGAATCTCTATGTTTATCATAAAATGACAAGAGGAACCATGATCAGGAACCTCAGATATTTCTGGATGGGTCAGCACAACAGAATCAATGACCGCTTTGCAGTCAGAAATAAACAGATTATTGAGAATTTTGAAGTAAAAAACAGCCAGATAAGCGCTGACAAACCATTTTACTTCCACCTCGATGGCGATTTAAAACAAGTTCAGCATGAGGTTAATGGGAAATATAATTTGAAATTCACGATATTGCCTAAGTCTATAACATTTCTCGTACCGGAAATGTTTTTTAACAAGTTTCATCCTCCGGGATTGGAATAGGATGATTTGGATGGCAGCTGGAGTATGATGTTTCTTTGTTAAGCAGACTAATGTTGAGTAGTAGACGGAATACGATGTTATCGGCAGTAGATTTCAGGGGGGGGGTATAGTAGTTTTTCCACTGCTCTTAACACCCATTTTGTGAAGCACTTAAACCCTGTTAGGCACCGTGCGCTTCTGTATTAAATAGAAATATTAAGCACTGTATGTCTCATTTTATCTTCTTACCTCAGCCAAGACAAATCGCTCAATATTAAATTCTTTTATCGTTTTAAGTAAATCAAGATCTACAAGTTTTTCATACCGTTCCTGCATTTTAACTGAATCAATATCTTCAATAAGAGTTAGGGAGTATTTTGCACAATAATCTTTCATCTCTACCGGATCAAAACCAGATATAAAGATAGGATTATTCTTTTTACGAAATCGTTTAGCTTGTTTTTTTATACCATCATTAGAATATTTTCCGTCAAAAAAACTTTGAATAACATAACTAAATACAACTTTTGATCCTGGAGCTGCTTGCGCTATATACTTAAAAGTACCCTCGGTGGCTTCCTTTGAGATATACTGGGTAACCGCTTCCCAGATAAAGAGTGTCTTCGAGGATAAATTGTATCCGGCATTTTTTAATGCTTCATCAATGGTTTGAGTCTGAAAATCGATGGGAATATAGGTAACATGATCAGGAAGTTTTCCCAGTATTTTTTCCATCTTCTTCATCTTGCTTTTTATTACAGTGGGATGGTCAATCTCATAATATGGAATTTCTTCTATGCCCGGAATATTGTACGCTCTGCAATCCATTCCGCAACCAAGGTTCACAACAGCCTCTACTTCTTTTTTTTCAAGACTTGTTTTAATGATATCATCTACGTAACGATCACGGCAAAAAAACCATCCCATAACTCCAGGAGAATTTTTTTCACCTTTTTTCATCATTGATTCCAGTTTTTTAGGATTACGCATTTTATTTAGAAAAAACCTGTAAAGTAAAGGTAATAGCTTTTCAGAATAGTGGTCTTCATAAAGTCGTTTTTCTTGTGGATACAACATCATCATAGCCCTTACCATAGAAACTGCATCACTTGTTTTAATAGCTTTCATGATTTAGCTCCTTATATTTTGCATGGCGCCTAACTCAAATATACGAATTCAAGTATAAATTTACAAATGCAAAGCAAATAACAACTATTTGGATCTAAGTCGACAGAATCCCTGTTATTATGATAATATGCAGTTACATCCATTACACCTAATTAATACAAAAAAAACAACACAAAGCTGTTACTAAGGTTTTATGGGCCTTGAGGTTCAAGTCCCTGAGTTATAAATAAAAAAAGAGAAACAGATACTGTTTCTCTTGCGTTATGGGCGTTGAGGGATCCGCCTGCGTTCGCTTGTTTCCTCGCACTTGCTTGGCGCTCTCTCCGGTTCAAGTCCCTCGGGTTATAAATAAAAAAGGAACAGACAGTATGCTGTTCCTTATGTTTTATGGGCGTTGAGGGACTTGAACCCCCGACATCCTGCTTGTAAGGCAGGCGCTCTCCCAACTGAGCTAAACGCCCTTGTGTCGAAAGCTGTATCTTTAAAGTCCCTGCTTCCGATAGGGACTGCGATAACGTGCTTGCTTCTTAGCAGCTTCACTCTGAAGCCAAAACAAGGTGATACCTATGGGCGTTGAGGGACTTGTGGCCGCCTCCATTCGCTTGAGTCCTCGCTATTGCTCGGCGCTCTAAGAACATTTCAAAACGTGATAAAACGCTCTCTATGCATTTGCCTGCAAAATACTGCGAGTCTCGCATTTTATGTTTCAAGTCCAACTTAAAACAAAACCATAATGTTATGGGCGTTGAGGGACTTGAACCCCCGACATCCTGCTTGTAAGGCAGGCGCTCTCCCAACTGAGCTAAACGCCCTTTCAACGAAGGTGAATATATCATGAGATAAATTTATGGTCAATGGGTCTCAGTCAATAAATTATCTGGAATATAGAGAAAATCTGTGATTTTTTTCTTCCCATCTGATACCTGATAAACAGGATACAATATTGGCAGATCCTGAGTCTGAAACTGTAGAAAAATCGAATCCGTTTCAGCAGGATCTTCACTGGGAATCATTTGAATATTGACCAACAAATCATCTTCTACACCAGAGTATTTGATTTCAGCGATTATCGATGTGGAAAATAAAACTACAGCTATGATAGAATTGCCAATTCTGGTTTCAGCAACACCAATCCGCATCCACTTTGGATTTAATATCATTCTCTTATGAGATTCGCTCTCTTTCCAGGCCATGAATATTTTTTGTGAATCTGTCGATGTCCCTAAAATTTCTCCTGCTTCAGCAGCCGTCCCTCCTTGAGCTCTATATCGATCGAGGACTCTGTGCCCGTTTCTGTCTATATGACTTATTCTTTTTTCTATCCCTAATACCTGACAATATGCAGATGCAGTCTCAATCAATTCTTCTTCGATTACCAATGAACCTATACCATTCTCATTTCGGTATTCATTTATCATTCTGAATAAATCATAATCCTGAGAAAATAACATCAGATTGAGAAATAAGAGTAGAAAAGAGAAGCTGATTTTTTTCATTTCAACCTGGAGGCCATTTCATCTGTCGCTCACCTAGTATATGTGCATGGAGATATTCTACTGTCTGCTGACCGATTGTTCCGCAGTTCATAACAATCCGATATCCATCTTCAGCAAGTCCGAGAGATACTGCAACATGAGATACACCTTTCAGAAATATTCCGGTTTCTTCCGGGGATATATCTTTCAGATCATTAAAGCTCTCAACTTTCTTTTTGGGTATTACAAGAACATGTACCGGCGCCTGGGGATTGATGTCCCTGAATGCAAGTATATTATCATCTTCATAAACAACATCAGATGGCAGGTCCCCTCTTAATATTTTGTCGAATATTGTATCTTCCATAATAGTTCTCCTTTATTTCTTTGATTATAAATAAAAAACCGTCTGAATGATATTCTTTTTTCAGACGGTAATTTTATTATTTGATGAATATTAGGAGCATTTACTCCAGCCGCATTCCTGACAGACTACGCATCCATCTCTGAAAACAAGTTTTCCATCACATTCACTGCACATTTTTTCTCCGGCAATGACTTCTTCACCATCAATTAGATATTTTTTCAATACTCTTGAAATGCTTCTCTCACAATCGGCAAAGTTGGTATCTTTATTCAACTGATCAATTACGAATTGAAGAGGTGTACCATGTCTCAAAGCCATTGAAATAAATCTCGCCAGAGAGGCATTGGGAGAATCGAATGTCTTTGTGAAGTTCTTCATGGTCGTTTCAATAGGACCATTTGCCATAACCAGGTCATATCTCCCTTTGGATGTCTTCTTCACATGACCGGTAGGGAATTTGGAAAGATCGAGAACATCTTCAGGATCATCAATAACAAAGATCTCATAGAGACTCCCGTTATACATACCGGCAATAACAATGTATTTTTGCCCTTTTACACGAATCTGATGGATATCGCATGGCAAGTCTTTCGGCCGTATTGGAGCCAGATGTCTGACAAGTGTTTCCTTTTCAGCTTTCTCACTGTATTCAAGGATACCTTTCATACTTCCATCAGGGTTGAATGTGGTAAATCCTTTTAAACCTTTTTTGTAGGCATACATAAAAAGATTTCTGTATTCTTCAAAACTGGTACCCGGAACAAGATTCAGAGTTTTTGAAATACTGTGATCAATATATTTTTGTACTGCCGCCTGAACATCAATTGCTTTGTAGGCATCGATCTTTGCAGTTGTAATAAAATATTCCGGAGTTTCAGCAGAATCACCAAACATATCCTTATAGAGAAGCCATGCGTAATCATATACAGTTTCTGATATCGTATTATCATCAACTCCAGTTCTTACTTTTCTATCATACTGAAGAGCAAAAACCGGTTCGATACCGGAAGAGCAATTCTGTCCAACAGAGAGAGAAGTCGTGCCCGTTGGTGCTACTGTATTTAGCTGTATGTTGCGCATTCCCTGTTTTCTTATCTTCTTCTGCAGCTCTGCAGGAAGAGTCTTGATAAATTCAGCATTAGCAAGTTTTTCATTATCACAGGCAGGAAAAGCGCCCTTCTCCACTGCGAGATCAGCTGATGCATCATATGAAGCATCTCTGAGTATTCTGGCTATTTCACCGGCGAATTCAACGGAATTTTCCTGCCCGTAGACAATCTTCAGCATGGCCATAGCATCACCCAATCCTGTGAATCCCAGTCCGACACGCCTCCACTGACGAGAGAAATCTTTGATTTTATCCAGGGGGTATTCAGTAGTTTCAAGTACATTGTCGAGAAATCTGATCCCTGTTTTTATTACTGTTCTATATTCATCAAAATCGAAATATGCGTCTTCAGCGAAAGGATTTACAACAAATTTAGATAAATTGATTGCAGACAGACAGCAGAGTGAATAGGGAGGCATAACCAATTCACCACAGGGATTTACACGGTCCATTTTAAAAGCCCAGTAACCATTGTTGTACTTCGAAACTGTATCAGAATTAAAGATTCCCGGTTCATTATGTGTATATGCGTTTTTTGCGAGTAAACTGTATAAATACTCAGCTTTTACCGTTTTGTAAACTTTCCCTTTAAAAGTCAGATCCCAGTCTTCATTATTTTCTACTGCTTTTATAAATTTATCAGTAATTTTTACAGAGATATTGAACTGAGTTAGTTCCCCATTGTTTTCACCTTGTTTGATGGTGATGAAATCTTCAATATCGGGGTGGGAAACATCGAGAAGAGCAATGTGTGCAGAGCGTCTCTGACCACCAGTCATTATGGTTTTTGCAGACTGATCGAAAATTTTCAGAAACGAGATCACTCCCGATGAAGCCCCTCCTCCCGATAGAGCTTCCCCTTTCGGTCGCAGATTGGAAATATCAAAGCCGACACCACCACCCATTTTGCTTATGAGTGCATCTTCTTTCAGGGATTCATAAATCCCCTCCATGGAATCTTCAATATCGATTGTAAAACAGTTATTGTAGTTTTTCATATCGCTATCAGGTCTGGCGTTGGCCAGAATTCTACCAGCAGGAATCAGTTTCCCACTGGATAAAGCATTGTAAAACTCTTCTGTTACTTTTTCTTTAATTTCTTTATTTTCAACTGAGGCAATTTCCTCACTAATTTTCTTAAAAACATCTTCCGGTCCCGCTTCTCCATTGAGCATGTATTTATTTTCAAAAATTTCTCCGCTCAATTTCTGCATCCATTTGTATTCTGACACGTAAATTTCTCCTGTTATATCTATCAATAGCCATTATTGTCTGAAAAAACTGTACAAGAAATATACCACATATAGTGTAGTACTAGCAACAACAACGCTACAGAATGTGTATTCTTCCTTATCGTAAGGTTTTTGGCAATAGGTTAGAGAAAAGTATTTTTACATTTTGTCTAAATCTTAGAATGATATTCATTACAGAAAAATTCAGGATATTATTGTAAGGTGCAATTCCTTTTCGGAGTTATTGAATTTCAATGTTTTTTTATGCTATATTCTCATTTGTCTACAGGAGAACTGAAAATGTCACAAAAAAAAATGCGGAATATCGGAATCATGGCACATATAGATGCCGGTAAAACGACAACAACTGAAAGAATTCTTTACTATACCGGGAAAAGCCATCGTATTGGAGAGGTTGATAATGGAAATGCAACCATGGATTGGATGGAGCAGGAACAGAATAGAGGAATTACAATAGTTTCCGCCGCGACAACATGTTACTGGAATGATAATCAGATCAACATTATCGACACTCCGGGACATGTGGATTTTACAGCCGAAGTTGAGAGATCCTTAAGAGTCCTCGATGGAGCAGTTGCCGTATTCTGTGCTGTCGGTGGTGTTGAACCTCAATCGGAAACAGTCTGGCATCAGGCTGATAAATATGAAGTACCTAGAATTGCATATATAAATAAAATGGATAGAACCGGAGCAGATTTTTTTGAAGTCATCAAAGAACTTACTGAAAAATTGAAAGCCAATGCTGTTCCCCTCACACTTCCCATCGGTGCAGAAAACGATTATGAAGGTAATATAGATCTATTAAAAATGAAAGAAATCCGATGGAACCAGGAAGACTCGGGAGAATCCTATACTTTTACTGATATAGCTCCGGAAAGGATTGAACTGGCTGAAGAGTGGCGTGAGAAGATGATTGATTCACTTTCTGCTTTTTCCGATGAGATAACCGAGCTTTTCCTTGAGGGGGAAGATGTTCCTCTGGATTTACTGAATACAGTTATCAGAAATGAAACCATCAGCAGAAATATAGTTCCTGTCTTTACAGGATCATCACTCAAAAATAAAGGTGTACAGCCAATTCTGGATGCTGTTATCGATTTTCTCCCGGCACCGGATGATCTACCTCCAGTCAAATGTCACAACTCTAAAAAAGATTCTGATATTGAGTTGGCTCGTGATGAGAAGGGACCTTTGGCAGGACTTGTTTTCAAGATTCAACAGGATAAAGAAGCCGGACCACTTTGTTTTATTCGTATCTATTCAGGGGTTCTGAAATCGGGAACAGCTGTCATGAATATCAACAAGAAAAAGAGAGAACGTGTTAACAGGCTTCTGCGTATGCATTCCAATAACCATGAGCAGATATCTTCTGTTGCTGCCGGAGACATAGCTGTGATCATAGGTTTAAAGAGTGCCCAGACAGGTGACACAATAGGCTCTGAGGGATTTCCGGTTCTGCTGGAAAAAATGGACTTTCCAGATCCTGTTATTTCTGTAGCTATTGAACCCAAAACAGTGAGCGATCAGGGGAAACTCAAAGCAGCTCTCGATAGCCTGAAAATGGAAGATCCCACATTCACAGCAAAAGAAAATGAAGAAACAGGTCAATTGATCATATCCGGAATGGGAGAACTACATCTCGACGTTTTGATAACAAGAGTCCTAAACGAATATAAAGTCGCCGCTAATATTGGTAAACCTCAGGTTACTTATCGGGAATCGATAACTGAAACTATTACCCATACTGAAACATTCAGTAAGGTTCTTGGTGGAAAAGAGCATAGTGCTGAGATCACAATCAAAATAGAACCTGTAAAACGCGGTACGGGAAATCAGTTTTCAAGCGAAATTAAGAAAACAGTATTTCCTGATGAATTCCTGAAAGCCACCGAAGCGGGTATAATGTCTTCTATGAATTCGGGAACTCTTCTGGGATACCAGACCATTGATATAGGTGTGACTCTTATTGATGTTGCCTACAACGAACTGACTGCCAGCGAACTGGGTTTTCAGACTGTATCGGCACTTGGATTCGATAATGCCTGTCGAAAAGCATCACCGATTCTCCTTGAACCTGTCATGAATGTCGATGTTATGTGCCCTGCAGATTATGTTGGAGAGGTAATCAGTTCTCTTACACAGAGAGGTGGACTGGTCAACAGCATCGATTCCAGACCAGCTTATGAACTTATCATAGCTCAGGCACCACTGGTAAAAATGTTCGGATATACAACAGCATTGAGAAGCCAGACACAAGGCCGTGGAACATTCGCTATGGAGTTCTCGCATTTTGCGAAGAAAGAAGGCTAAATGCCCTTTATTATACAAAGCTCCCATATGGGGGCTTTTTTTTTCTAAACATGTTCCCCCTTCTTCACAGATTTCTAATTCTTTCTGCAGAATCAAATAACAAAAAAAAACAGTGATATTAACCTGAAAAAAATTATGGAGTCAATAGTCTGCCCCTTTTTTTTATTTGACCTTTGAATATTACGGGTCTAACATTGATTCTAAGATTACATATAGAAAGGGAGGAACATAGGATGGCACTAACCACCAATAGTATCCGAAACATTGCGATTTGCGGACATGGAGAGACTGGTAAAACCACATTTGTAGAACAAATTCTTTACAATGGTAAAATTATTAGCAAAGCAGAAACAGTTGAATCCGGCCGCACAGTAAGTGATTATACAGAAGAAGAGATTGAAAGAAAGATTTCAATTCATTCCACATTATCAAATGTCATGTGGAAAGATACAAAGATAAATATCTTTGATACACCGGGATCTTCAGATTTTGTAGGAGAAGTTGTTTCCTCCTTCAGAGCTTCTGAAGCTGCCGTAGTCTTAATTGGAGCCCGATCGGGAATCCAGATTGAAACAGTCAAATTGAGAAGAAGACTTAACGACAGAGATATGCCAAGGATTGTTTTCGTTAATAAAATGGAAAAAACCAGGGCAGACTTCTATAAAGTCGTACAGGAAATTGAAGATATCGGTAGAACGGCAATTCCAATAACAATACCAATGGGTCAGGCTGAAGAGTACAAGGGAGTAATCAACCTTCTAACAATGAAAGCCTATCTCAAATCCGGTGATGGTAAAGAGGAAAATGCCATTGAAATACCTGAAGAATATAAAGAGCAGGCAGAAGTATATCATCTGAAAATGATTGAGATGGCTGCTGAAGGTGATGATGATCTGACAGAGAAATATTTCGATGAAGGAACACTTTCTTTAGAAGATGCTATTAAAGGATTGAGAGAGGGTCTATTTGATAATAGATTTACACCGATGTTCTGCGGTAGCGCACTGGAAAATTCCGGAATAACCCCATTGATGAATTTCATCATATATGATGCACCGGCACCTGGTCGGGTTGAGGAACCCTGTGTCAGCGGTGAGAAATCAGTAATTATTGATGAATCCGGTGATTTTTCGGGAATTATTTTTAAAACTGCAATCGACAAATTCTCTGGTAAAATGTCCTATATAAAGGTAATAACAGGTTGCCTGAAACAGAATATGGATATTTTTCTGGCAAGAGAGGAAAGCAAAGAGAGAATTGGGAAACTCTTCCTGGCTGAGGGAAAAAATCTTAAGGAAGTTCAGGAATTGTGCGCAGGAGATATCGGAGTTATTACAAAAAAAGACTCTTTCAGAACCAATGATACTCTTTGTATGCCTGGTAATCTGATCCATTTCCAGCCTCTGAAATTACCGAATCCTGTTCATTCACTGGCAATAAATGCTGAGAATCAGAAAGATGAAGATAAACTTTCACAGCTGCTGCACAAAGTTGCTGAAGAGGATCTGACTTTTTCTATAGAATATAATGATGAGACAAAAGAAACTGTTATATCAGGAATGGGAGAACAACATATTTCCATCATTCTCGATAAGATTCTTAAGAACTATAAAATTAATGTAAACAGAAAAGTTCCAAGAGTACCTTACAGGGAAACGATTACAAAATCTTCTGAAGCTGAATACACTCATAAAAAACAGTCCGGTGGTCATGGGCAATATGGCCGTGTGGCTATTAGAGTTAAACCTCTTCCGCGAGGTGATTACTTTAAAATGGAAAATGAAATCAAAGGTGGATCTATCAGCAAGGGATATATGCCCGGTATCGAAAAGGGTCTTCGCGAGGCTATGCTTGAGGGTTATCTTGCCGGATACCCAATGGTTGATGTTGGAGTCACAATTTACGATGGTAAAGAGCACGATGTAGATTCTTCAGAAATGGCATTCAAACTCGCTGGTAAACATGCATTAAAAACAGCTTTTGAAAAGTGTAAACCTACACTGCTTGAACCTGTAATGAATCTGACAGTTCTCGTCAGTGACCAGTATCTGGGTGATGTTCTTTCAGATCTATCTACAAAACGTGGTAGAGTTACCGACCAGGACAGCATAGGTGGAAGTATTCAGGCGATTAAAGCTCAGGTTCCTCAGGGAGAACTTATGCGATATTCAATAGACCTGAGATCAATTACATCGGGAACTGGTGCTTTCGAAGTAGAATTCAGTCATTACGACCCTGTTTCAGGGAAAAATGCACAGGATATCATCAAGGCATCAAAACCTGCTGAATAGTATAATTTGAAGTAATAATTTACAGCCCCGGATTTTCCGGGGCTTTTTTTATGCTGTCTTAAAATAGATAAATGGAAATAGGAAATATATTATTGTAGACTTAACACATGATAAACTGATAAAAGAAGCATAAGATAATACTTGATAATTTGGAGATTTTATGAGCATTCGTTTTAAAACATATACAGATATTGATACTATTCCATCAGATATATGGAATTCTTTTTCAAATACTCCAACCTTTTCATTCGATATAAATTATCTTAAATCTGTCCAGTATTCAAAAATAAATAATGCCAGCTTATTTTATCTAATAGGTTTCTCAGAGGACATACCTATAGGGATTTGTCACTTCTTTATTATTGATGTCGATTTCTCTTATTTTATAGATTTCATCAAGAAAGAATTTCTTGAAACAATAAAAGAATGGCAACCTGGTTTTATGATAAAGAGAATTGCAGAATGCGGATTTCTTGGAACGACAGGAAAAGGATTTAATATTGCAAAAGGATATGAAGCAGATTTCATAGATGGTCTGCACAGGGAAGTAGAAAAAATCTCATATAATGAAAAAGCACAAATTATTTTATTCAGAGATATTTCCATAGAAGATTATTCCTATACAAACCAATTAGAAACGCTGGACTACATGCCCTTACTCGGTTATCCAAAAGCCACAATGGAGATTTGTTGGAATGATTTTGATGAATATCTAAGCAGTTTAACATCAAAAAGACGTGCTGATATTAAAAGATCAATTAGAAAAGTGGCAACTCCTTTGATCAAGTTTGAATGGGTAGAAGATATAGAAGAAATATCTGATCAAATTTTCCTTCTCTGGGATAATGTTGAAAAGAAAAGCGGATATCAACATGAGAAATTAAATGAGACATATTTCAATTCTCTCTTAGAATTAGCCCCGGATAATTGCAGAGTACTTTTATTAAAGGAAGATAATGAAATAATAGCTTTTTCCTTATTTATTGAAACTGAGAAAGAGTGTTTCTGTTCATATGTCGGTCTGGATTATGAAAAAAATAAAAACTACGACATTTATTTCAATTTGGTTTACAAAGCAATTGAAATTGCAATTGAGGGGAAAAAAGAAATTCTGAATCTGGGAATTAGTTCTTATGAGAGAAAATTATTAGCAGGATGTGAAATTGAATATTTAGCATATTTCATAAAAAATATTGAGAATACAGAAAATACAAATGGAGTAAAATCGCTATTTGAAGAAATTTTTATTCAGCCTGATTTTAGTTATAAGTCCTTTAAAAACAAAGACTATTCAAACCGCAGAACCCCTGATGAAATAAGAGATCAATTGTTCGAAATAAACGCCGGCAATGATATCTTCAAAAAAATATTAAACTACAGAAGATCAGACTTACATAAAATGACTGGATTATATGCTTTTTTTCCCCCTTTCGAAAGTGCACAAGAAGCAGAGGTTTTATATAGAAATAGAAAGATAATCATGATGGGATCGAATTCTTACCTTGGTCTTGCTTCCAGAAATGAAATTAAACAGGCAGCAATTAATGCAATAAATACATACGGGACTGGATGCTCTGGTTCCCCTATTCTAAACGGTACTCTGGACATACATGAAAAATTGAACCATTCCTTATCAAATTTCATGGGTAAAGAGGATTCAATTATTTTCAGCACAGGTTACCAGACAAATTTAGGAGTTGTCTCAACACTGGCAGGTCCCGGAGATGTGATAGTAATGGATGAGCGTTGCCATGCAAGCCTTATAGACGGAGCACTTTTATCCAAAGCACTAATAGTTAGATTTCGTCATAATGATTTAACCAGTTTGGAAAAGAAATTATCTGCATATCAGCATAAACCAAAGATCATCATTGTTGATACACTATACAGTATGGAAGGAACAATTGCGAAACTGCCCGGTATAGTAAGTTTAGCGAAAAAATTCAAATCCCGATTAATGGTCGATGAATCACATGCTATTGGTATATTGGGAAGTAGTGGTGCTGGTGCAGCTGAAATGTATGGTCTGACCGATCAAATAGATATTATAATGGGAACATTCAGCAAATCTTTTGCAGCACAGGGAGGTTTTATTTGCGGAGACAAACTAATTATTTCTGCGCTTAAACACTTGTCCCGATCTCATATTTTTTCAGCTAGTCTAACACCTGCTATGGTTTCAGTTGTTGAAAAGGCAATTGAGATCATTAAAGAAGAACCGGAAAATAGAAGTTTGCTACTTTCTAATGCTCGCTATCTAGCAAAAGGTCTACAGACACTTGGATACGAGGTAGAGGATACTGGTGGAGCGATCGTACCCCTCTATTGTCGCGATGAATTATTAACATCGGCATTTTTTCACAAATTATTTGAAGAGGGCCTGTTTGTGAATCCCGTTTTGTTTCCTGCTGTTCCCAAAGGTAGTGAATTATTGAGAATAAGCCTTATGGCAACAACAACAAAAGAAATGATTGATAAAGCACTAAATATATTTAAAAAGATAAGGACAAACTCATTTCCAATTAAGAAATGAGAATAATCTCTTGATCGCCATTATCTATCAGAAAGCATTCTGTAGTCTTTTTTCAAACTGACATTTTTATATGCTGGCCTGATGATCCGACCTCCGCTGACAATTTCCTCAATCCTATGGGCACACCATCCGGTTATCCTCGATACGGCAAAAATCGGAGTGTATAATTCATTCGGTATATCAAGCATTGAATAAACAAAACCCGAATAAAAGTCCACATTGGCACAAATAACTTTACCGTTTTTCTTGATTTTATCAAAAATCTGCTGACTTAATCTTTCAACCAGACAATAAAGCTCATATTCTTCTGTTCTACCAGCTTCTTTTGAAAGGTCCCCTGCCCTGTTTTTCAACAATACCGCTCTTGGATCAGAGATTGTGTAAACAGCATGCCCCATTCCATAGATAAGGCCTTTTTTATCATATTTTTCTTTTTTCAGCGTTGCTGTCAAGTAAGCGGTGACTTCATCTTCATCAGACCAGTCTTTCACTTCAGCCATAAGGTCTTCCATCATTCCCCTGACCCGGATTGCCGCACCGCCGTGCAGCGGTCCTTTTAAAGATCCGACCGCAGCTGATATAGCCGAATAGGTATCTGTTCCGGAAGAGGAAACGACATGAGTTGAAAAAGCCGAGTTGTTACCACCACCATGTTCTGCATGAAGAACCAGAGCGAGATCCAGAACTTCCGCTTCGAGAGGTGTAAACTTTTTGTCCGGCCTGATCATTAGAAGAAGATTTTCCGCGGTACTCAAATTAGGTACGGGAGTATGGATATAGAGACTTTTATTGTTAAAATAATGTTGTTTTGCCTGAAAAGCATAAGCGACAATTGTTGGAAACTGAGCAATGAGTTCAATACTCTGAAGTAATACGTTGGCAATTGAATTATCTTCTGAATTTTCATCGAAACTGTACAGAGCCAATATGCTCCTGGCCAGTTTGTTCATGATATTGCTGCTGGGCGCTTTAAGAATCATATCTTCTGCAAAACTATCAGGTAACTGACGTCTTTTTCCGAGATCAGTATTAAAGTCTTCGAGGTCCTGTTTACTTGGGATATCACCGAAAAGGAGAAGAAAAGCTGTTTCTTCAAAACCATGGCGTCCACAACTTTGAAAACCGGAAACGATGTCCTTTACATCATAACCTCTGTATCGGAGCCGTCCTTTAACAGGGATTTTATCGCCCTCTTCCATAATGTATCCGTGAACATCACCAATTTCAGTCAGTCCCACCAATACACCGGTACCATCTTTATTACGCAAACCGCGTTTCACACTGTATTTCTCATATAGATCATAGGGAATCTTGCTATTGCTGTTTATTAATTCCATATATTCATCTAAATGTTTAATGTCATAGCGATCTATCATAAATCTAAACTCCTGGTTTTCTATTCTCTGATGAAGAAAACCTCCCTGATAAGATGATTTTTCTTCAACCCTTTTCTTTCAAATTTTGTTTCTGTACGCCATTCTTGCGGTTCAGCCCAACCATTGTATTTATTTCTCAGATTTTCTGTTTGAGAAAAAACTTCAAGTATCTGATCAGCATAATCCTCCCAATCAGAGACCGCATATAAATACCCGCCGGGTTTTAATTTCGTAGTTAATAATTTGGTAAAATCGGGCTGTATCAGCCTTCTTTTTTTATGTTTTTTCTTCTGCCAGGGATCGGGGAAAAAAATATGGATTCCATCAAACGTATTATCGGGAATCATATTTGTTAAAACCTCTACTGCGTCGTGTTCTATTGCTTTCAGGTTTGTGAGCCCTTTTTTATCAATTTCACTTAACAGTTTCCCAACTCCGGGAGAATGAACCTCTATTCCGATATAAGCATTCTGCTGATTTTTTTCAGCTATTGCATGAGTAACATCTCCCATGCCGAAACCTATTTCCAGGTAATACTTTTCCATATCGGGAAAGGTTCTTTTTAAATCTATCAGTTTATCTTCATATTTTATACAATGAACATCGATCAGTTTTTCGTAAGCTGTTCTTTGCCCGGGGCTCATACGTCCCGCACGGAGTACATAGCTTTTAATAAGTTTTTTTTCACTCATTTGCTAATTTTATGTCAATAAACGATAATATTCAATGTATCAGAAAATCGGAAAAAAGGAACTACTAATTTTAAAAAAACATTAATTTACTCAATATTATGTTTATTTTTATATCTATTTGTAGAAAAAGAGCAATTATGAAGCAATTTCTTTCAATTATTTTATTACTATTACCAATATTTGTCTATAGTGATGATTTTATCGGTTGGAAAGAACTGGAGACCGAGCATTATAGATTTATTTTTGAAGAAAAAGATAAAGATACTGCCTTTGAACTGGCCGGTTATGGAGAAGAAATATATAACATTGTTTCTGATTTTTTCAACTATTATCCAAAGCGGATAAATATATACATCAACGGAAGAATTGATACTCCCAACGGTTTTTTCTATCCCATTCCGGGATCTATAAATCTCTACCCCGCATACCCGCTAAATAGTGAAAATGCAACGAAAAGTGAATCCTGGTTATATGAACTTCTTCTACATGAAATGGTACATTATATCTCCCTTGAAAATCCCAGAGGGTTTTTCGGTGGATTGAGTTATATTTTTGGCAAAGACCTTGCCGCTGCTAACGGAGCATTTCTACCGGCATGGTTAATTGAGGGAATTGCTGTGTATCTTGAAACAAAATACACAAATGGTGGACGTGGAAGAAATCTTTATTTCCGGGCTTTTAATGACGCAGCCGCATTAGAGGAAAAATATCCCAATATATATCAACTTGCATATTCGTCAGATTTTCCTCCTTATAATAGAATATACTCCGGTGGATATCTCCTGACAGAGCATCTGCTCAAAACTTATGGTGAGGATATTTTCCAGAGAGTATATCTGCGATATACCAAGTTCCCGTTTTTCGGCCCCTTTCATGCATTTAGAAAAGAAACAGGATACAGTATCAAAGAAATTTACGAGTCTCTGAAAGAAAAAGAGATTTCTAAGTTTAATTCCCGTAGATCTCTTCGTGAAGAATACCCTTCAGCTAAATTGAGTCCAGCCTCGTACAGCAACTGGACTCATCCTGTAGATACAGATAAGGGGATAATGATCTATAGACGAGCACAAGATGAAAAGTCGTCGATTTTATGCATAGACAAAGAGACAGGCAATCAGGAAACCGTTGTCGAAGTAGAGCTAATTGACAGCAGTTCTTTCAATAGTGATTCAACAGGAAACATTCTGGTTTTTTCCAAAGCTGATTATAGTCTTTATCATATGTACGGTTATTCCATAATTTCTAATTTATATATTCATGAAAATGGAAAAACAAGATTACTCAATGAGAATCAATCGCTTTTTCAACCGGCCATTTCATCAGATGGAGAGAACATTATTGCAGTCCAGAGAAGAGGAGCTTATTCCAGATTGGTTTCTGTAGATAAATTAAATGGCCAGATTACAATCTTATTTGAAAAGGAGGAAACTAATATTATGAACCCTGTTTTCTCTCACTCCTCAGATAAGATTGCCTTTGTATTAAATGATCATGGTTATCAGGATATTTATTTAATCGATGCTTCCAATCCCGGTTCAATACAACCATTGATGACCATAGATATGCATAGTGAATACTATCCAAGGTTTATTGACGATGATACTATTTCTTTTATTTCCGATAGAGATGATGATCTGTCCTTATTCTCATTTAATCTGCAGAATAGACAACTGAAATTGAGATTTAAAGATCCTGTCGGAGTTGCTGATGCATATATTCAAAATAACAAAGTTTATTACAATAGCTACAGAACAAATGGATATGAACTACGTCAGGGGGAAATCGGTCTTTCAAAGGACTATTCTCTTTTTGACAGTAACACCAGTCTGCCCTCCATAACAGAAAAGACTGCTTATGAAACAAAAAAATATATAGACTGGACACTTCCCTATTTGTGGCTTCCTAAACCGGAGCTGAAAATCACAGCAACAGAAGGAGTACAGACAGGAATCGGTGCAGTTGTATTTGCAGGATCATACGGGCAATCAGGAGAGTGGATATTCAATTTTAACTACACTCCGGGACTGGGGCAAATGAATGGAAGTTTTGATTTTTCACAAAAGCTGGGCACTACCTCCCTGGGATATAATTTTCTGCAATCGTACGATGAGATATATAATGGAAGCAATTATATATGGAGGCAGAGTACCGATCAGGGTTTACAGTGGATAATCCCTTTATTCGAAAAAAGCCGGTTGAACTGGAGAAATGTTATAAAGACTTATTTATCCATCAACCATAAACTGCAAATTACAAATACCGGAACATTTTCATTTACCGACTCATTCTCAATGAATCCTGAAAATTTTCTCTATAGTGGTGCCGGATTTATCTACAACGGATTTAACATCAATTATCCTGCTAAATCTCTTTTTGGTGATACATCGATACAAAACAGGATTGACTTCTCTATTTTACTACCTCTGTTATCGTCGGAGATAACAACTTTCGTTATAAAGGATTCCCTGATACTGGCACTTCCTTTCGGACCCGAAGGGTTTCTCCTGCAGACAAGAATACAGGGAGCTTATCACAGCGGACAACTATCATCATCTGCTCTCAGTGCCCGAGGGTGGACTCCCACCTATGTAAATTCTGATATTTCTATGTTGTACTCAATGGATTATTTAATGCCCCTGGCTCTCCTTGATGCCGGTATGCCCTTTGGTTTCAATATTCAGAATATCGCCCTGGCAGTTCATTTTGAGGGTATTTCAAATTTCAGTTTTTCAGGATCAACTTATAATGAGCTATTCTGTGGTCTGGAATTCATCGGAACCTATGGATATAACTATGGAACCACTCCCATAGGTGCCGGTATTAATTTTAGAGTCTACAGGCAGGGCAGCTCTTTTATTCCATCAGAAGATATCAAATTCTACTTTTTTCTCTCTCTGAACAGTCTCTATTAGATCAGATTGGAAAGTTTCTCTCTGAGAAATTCCGACTTCTCTTTCAATCCGATTTTTCCGGTTTCTATAAGGATTCCAGCCTGGCTGGCGGGATTAAATTTAACAAGCCCACCGCTTTTTCCTGTCATTCTCATAACTTTATCAATAGATAGTTTCGCAATCTTACCGAATTCTACTGAGACGATTCCTTTTCTCTCTTTCATTGAAGAGATCCAGAGTTTTCCACAGATTATTCTTATCTCAGCGAGAGACAGCAGACTCTGAACTTCATCGGGAAGCGGTCCGAAGCGGTCATGCAATTCACCATGAACCCGATCGAGGTCATCATCAGAGATAACCGAGGCTATTTTTTTGTATACTTCCATTTTTTCAGTGGGATCTTTTATATATGTATCTGGAATAAATCCCGTATAATCCAATTCGAGATAAACTTCCGGCGCCACGTCTTTTTTATCATCATCAGTTCTTTCGGCGACAGCTTCTTCCAGTAATCTGAGGTACATATCAAAACCGACAGATACAATTTCTCCCGACTGTTCACGGCCCAGGAGATTTCCGGCTCCACGAACTTCCATATCTTTCATTGCGATTTTAAAACCCGATCCCAGTTCTGTAAAATCGGATATAGCCTGCAGTCTTTTCATAGCCAGTTCGGAAAGTGCTTTCTGTTCGGGATAAAACATATAAGCATAAGCCATTTTGCCCGATCGTCCGACTCGTCCTCTCAACTGATAAAGCTGCGAAATCCCATACATATCTGCTCTATCGATAATGATGGTATTCACATTGGGAATATCAATCCCGTTTTCAATAATCGTTGTCGCGACCAGTACCTGAAATGCTCCGTGTATAAAGCGGTGCATAACATCCTCCAGTTCTCTACCGCTCATTTTCCCGTGGGCGACTTCAATAAATACCTCGGGAACAAGTTCCTGAAGGAAAAGTTGAACGCTATCCAGGCTTTCAACCCGATTGTGGAGGAAGAAGACCTGACCTCCCCTTTCGACTTCCCGTCGTATGGAACTGGCTATTATTTCGGGATTATACTCCTGAATGAAAGTTTCTATTGGCTGCCGGTTATAGGGAGCCGTTTTTAAGACTGACATATCCCTTATTTTTAGCAGAGACATGTGCAAAGTTCTCGGAATAGGAGTGGCCGACATGGCAAGACTATCAATTGATGCCTTCAGGTTTTTCAGTTTTTCCTTGTCTTTGACACCAAAACGCTGCTCCTCATCTATGACCATCAATCCCAGATTCTTGAATTTGAGATCTTTGGACAAAATTCTGTGAGTTCCTATAACGATATCACAACTGCCTGCTTCTATAGCTTCCAGGACCTTTTTCTGGTCTTTTCTGGCAACAAAGCGCGACAGATGGCCGACTTCTATTGGAAAACGTTTAAATCGATCACAGAAATTCTCATAGTGCTGTTCAGCTAGTATTGTAGTCGGGCAGAGAATAGCCACCTGCTTTCCGCCCATAACGGCTTTGAAAGCTGCTCTCATTGCTACTTCGGTTTTACCATAACCGACATCACCACAGATCAGCCTGTCCATTGGAGAAGGTGATTCCATATCTTTTTTGACTTCTTCAATACTGATCAGCTGATCTTCTGTTTCCTGAAAAGGAAAAGAGGCTTCAAAAGCCATTTGAAAATCATTGTCCGCAGCGAAAGCAAAACCCTTGGCATTCAGTCTTCTCGCGTATAATTTAACGAGCATATCTGCAAGATCTTCTACAGACTTACGAACCTTATTCTTTTTGTTGTCCCATGTTTTTCCACCGATTTTATCAAGGCGTGCAGAACGTCCTTCATTTCCGATATATCTCTGAACAAGGTTAACCTGCTCGATCGGTACAAAAATGGAATCTTCACCGGCATATTCGATGGATATATAATCCCGTTCATTCCCTGCTGCCTTAATTCTTTCAATACCTCTGAATCGTCCTATACCATAATTGACATGAACGACCAGATCGCCGGGATTTAATTCGATGAAAGAATCGATTACAGCACTTTTAACTCGCTTAACAGATGATGGAACTCTTTTTCGTCTTCCAAAAATCTCATTTTCCTGAATAACAATAATGTTATTGTCGGGAAGGGCAAAACCGCTGGAAATACTCTCGGGAATCACTTCCAGATCAAATCCATTGAGCATATATTTTATTCTTTCAGCCTGAGAATCGGACTCGGCAAAAACAAAACAGGAATAGTTATCTTTTAATAAAAGTTCAAGTTCCTCTTTTAAATAACTGATATTCCCGAAAAAAGATCTGCCAGGTTCACATTCCATCTCATATAAGACTTCATCCCGTTGCTTATCCTGTTTCAGTGAATGTAAATTTATCTGTTTGGGTTTGGAAAAGACACTATTGTTGCTGAGAATGTATTCGGGAGAAGGGACTGATAATCTCTGTCTCAAAGCTTCGACATATAGCTCTTTATACTCTTTCTGCAGAATTTCATATGAAGAATCAAGACGTTCTTTCTGAACGAGAAATAGAGCTGATTTATCTGAGACATAATCGATGAGAGTTGACGGTTGTTCAAAACTCAATGGGAAAAATAACTCTTCCCCTCTGATTTCCCTGCTCACTTTCAAAGTTTCCAAAATTGGCTTAAAATCCACTGCATCAATTTTAGATGAGGAAATTTCTTCCAGATTTTTCTCTAAAACGGAAATTCTCTCATCTGTCCAGAGAACTTCTTTTACAGGATAAAAAGTAATTTCATCATTAGATGCCGTACTGTTCTGGTTTATAGGGTCAAAGAGTTTGATCTCTTCTATTTCATCAAAATCAAATACTATTCTGACTGCTTCTTCCATTCCCGGCATGAAAATATCGAGAACTTCTCCTCGAAGAGCGAACTCTCCGTTAACTGTTACACGGGGAACCCTCGAATAACCATAGGACTGAAGTATATTTTCGAGATTTACAGGATCAAACTCATCGCCTTTTTTAAGTGTTATCTGATTTGACAGAAGATACTCTTCAGGAGGTAAATAAGAAAGCGCTGCTTTTTGTGAAGCGACAACGATTGATTTATTTTTACTGATTTCTATTAGAGATTTAACTCTTGATCCAAATATGGATGCCTGAGCTGAAATCCCTTTATAGAGCATTGTCCCCCACCAGGGAAAAAGAATCGTATTATCAGTAAAAAGAGCCAGATCACTCAAAAGCTCCTCAGCATCCCGTTCAGATGGGGTCACTATCAATAGAGAATCTTTAGTGTATTTGTAGAGATCCACCAATATAGCCGCAAGATAGGGACCTTTAGGTCCCGAGAGGTTTAATGGGGTTCCTGAAGTGCTGCAATAGGACTGTAAAAGGTCCTGCCAGGGTTTATTTTTTTTCAGAGACTCTGAAATTTCATTTATGAATAATGTAATCATTGTTAAATACCGAAGATAAAATAGTATAATTATAACCGGCCGGAGTAAAAATGTATTTTAGAAAACTGTTACTTTTAACAATTATTCTCTCAACATTTCATGTTTACGCAGCAGAATATAACAAAATTGATTTCAGCATAAGATATTTCGATAAGAAAATCTATTACCCTGGAGATAATGTTCAGATAAAAGCTTCTATTATAAACAATAGTCCAGAGGAATTCATTTTCAGTCTTTCCGAGAACAAAATTTTCAATATCAAACTCAATGTGAAAACAATGAACAATCAGCTTTTAGATCCATCAGAAGCTTTCATAATCAACAATAGCAGAAACAGCAATACCTTCTATCGGCAGATAGCTCTGGATCCAGGCGAAGAATTCAGTTTCATTGTCGATCTCAAGGATTACACTCAGATCAGTAAACCGGGAATGTATATTGTAGATGGTATGTTTACTGCAGATCTCAATAATCCTGGAGAATTCCTACTTATATCCAATAGACTTCCCCTCTCCATAAGACCGAGCAGTACAGAAAAAGAATTTACAGAATTTCTCGATTATGAAACAGGTGAAATCCTCAAAGCTAATCCCATACCGCCAGATGAGGCAGTTAAATATATGCTGGAAGCCCGGCAGAAAAGTATATGGCCGCGATTTTTTCTCTATCTTGATATACTGGAATTAATGTTGCTCGACAGCAACGTCCGCAGACAGTATGAAAGATCGACAGAAGAAGAGCAGCAGATTCTAATCAGAAATTTTAAAGAGCAGATGGAACATGAAAGACTACAATCTGATCAATCCATTGTTATTATCCCTTCTGATTTTGAGATTCTTCATACCTCCTATAGTGCTGAAAATGCAACAGTAATTGTTAGAGAGGAATTTCTTCAGACCGGTTTTACTGCCGTAAAAAGTTATACCTATTATCTGCACAGAAAAGACGGAATATGGAAGATCTATAATTATGAAGTAAAAAATATCGGGACAAAGTAAATGAAAATACTTCTCATTGCTGATGATAGCGGTTTAAAAAAAAGGATTTCTGACCATTTCAAACCAAAAGGATTCTCAATTATTCATTATAATAATCCTCTGAAAGGAATGAATAACTATGAAGAAATTGAACCTGAAATAGTTATTTTTAATTCAACCGATTATCCAAGGCACTGGAAGATTGCCAATAACTTTCTAAAACACGATATTCCACATATAAATCCTGTCTTTTTCCTTATGATTAATGAAATATTTCCCATGGAAGAGGTCTGTAAAGCTGTATATCTGGGAATCGACGCAATCATTTCAGATGAATATGAAAGTGAAAACTACCTTGAACATATAGAAAATCTTATTGGAAGGTTCTATTCGTCTCAAATTTCTATAAAGACACCCCTACTACTTGAAAGTCCGGAAAACCGGATTGATTTTATGTTTATGAATCCGGAAAATTTCCAATTGGCGACAGGTTCTCTTTCAGAGCTGTCCCTTTCAGGAGCCGGATTCAAACCCGATGATCCCGAAACAGTGTTTCCTCTTGCAAAAGGTACAATTCTTGAAAATTGTTCATTGAGTACTGACGAAGGAATAATTACAATTAAAGCAGAGATTGTAAATAACAGCGGGATAATGGATCTGAGTTTTCTTTCATTTTCTGAAAACGGTGAAGATCTATTGGAAAACTACATAAAAAACAAGGAGTAGGATTTATGAGTGATTTGAAATATCTGACAACGACTCAGTTGAATGAAATTATCAAATTTAAAACCTCAACTGATTATGAAAAACAATGCGTCCCTATTACGGGGAATCCGAGAAAACATCCTTACGATAAGAACAGACTGATCCTGATACTGGAAAGTCATGATGATAAGACGATTTTTCATGACTTCAAATTAAGTGATATAGCTCATATTGAAGAACTTCCAAACATATCCACCGGTGAAGGTGGAAGTCTTCGACAGGTCCAGTTATGGATTATAAAAGACAGTTGGATTATCCGTTCTGAAGCATATAAATGTGTTAAATGAAGAACCCCGCAGCAAGCTACGAGGTATCTGCGTTCGGAGAGGAAGCAGCAAAGCTGCGAAATATACAAAGCCTTCACCTCCGGAGCAAGCACCGAAGTATTCTGGCTCGCCGAATAATCAAATCTCTTCTATATTGACAAAGATAGTAGAGATTATTATATTTTGTGTTATATTTATTGAAAATAATTGTTGGAGGAAAGCTTGAAAGATAGGCTGAATTATAAATTTACTTCTGAGAGTGTCGGTGAAGGACACCCGGATAAGGTATGTGACCTGATATCCGATGCGGTTTTAGATAAAGCTCTGGAGAAGGACCCCGAATCACGAGTTGCCTGTGAGACATTTGCCTCAACAGGTCTCGTACTTGTCGGTGGAGAAATAACTACAAATTGTTATATTGATATTATACAAACTGCAAAAGATACACTCCATGATATTGGATACACAAATCCTGAATTCGGTATTGATGCTAAATCCTGTGCTGTAATGTCCATGATCAAACCTCAATCTCAGGATATCTCTCAAGGTGTGACTGCCGGCGAGGGTCTCCATAAAGAACAAGGTGCCGGGGATCAGGGTATGATGTTTGGATTCGCCTGCAGAGATACAGCAGAACTAATGCCTGCGCCTATACAGTTTTCACATTCGATTATGCGTCGTGCGGCTACAGTGAGAAAAAACGGTGTTCTTGAATTCTTAAGACCTGATGGAAAATGCCAGGTAACTGTTGAATACAAAGAAGGGAAACCATTTCAGATATCAACTGTCGTACTATCACATCAGCACAATGATAATGTCTCTTATGAAACCATTCGCGAAGGATTGATTGAAGAAGTCGTAAAGAAAAGCCTTCCACAGGAATTATTGACAAAAGAAACAGTTTATCACATCAATCCCACAGGACGCTTTGTAATAGGCGGACCTGAAGGAGATGCAGGATTAACAGGTAGAAAAATAATAGTTGATACATACGGTGGTGCCGCTGCACATGGTGGTGGAGCATTTTCCGGGAAAGACCCTTCCAAAGTTGATAGATCCGCAGCATATATGGCCAGATTTATTGCTAAAAATATAGTAGCTGCCGACTTATGTGATACATGTGAAGTTGAGCTGGCTTATGCCATTGGAGTCGCTGAACCTGTATCGATATTTGTGAATACCTATGGAACAGCTAAAGTTGATGAGATCCTTATCGAAGCTGCCGTCAGCAAACATTTTGATCTGACTCCGGCAGGAATTATCAGAACTCTGGACCTTAAAAGACCTATCTACAAAGAAACAGCTGCATATGGACATTTCGGAAGAGATATTTTCCCATGGGAGAAAACAAGTGTTGTCGATGCCCTTCGAGCTGACCTTCTTTAAAATATAAAATTGAAAAAGCAGACCGGATCACCTGATCCGGTTTTTTTGACCTAAAATATACAACATAGTTGACATAAAAAGCGTCTTGAGATAAATTAAGCAACGTTGATAAAAGTATTCCCCTGTAGCTCAGTTGGTAGAGCGGGTGACTGTTAATCACTAGGTCAGGAGTTCGAGTCTCTTCGGGGGAGCTAAATTAAAGGTTCAGCAATTTTTGCTGAACCTTTTTTGTTTATAATGGATTTCCGAAGAGACTCGAAAATTCATGAACGCCGAGCCAGCGAGGATTAGGGTCCATGGATGGACCCGGCAGTGAATGAATCGACCTGGAGGGAGAAATCAGGATGATTTCGAATGTAAGGCGAGTCTCTTCGGGGGAGCAAGTTAAGATTCATGTGTAAGCATGGATCTTTTTTTTACCCGAATATTCGAAGAGACTCGATCCATGAGGTCTTGATGACAGGATCAAACAAAGAATGCAAAGCAATCATCAATGGCTCCATGGACGGAGCCGGCAGTGAACAGATTGACCTGGAGGGAGTGGAAATGGCATGCAGAATTCCGCCCCCCACTTGTTCAAATCTTATGTCTGTAAGCATATTTTGCAATCAAGCTGATTAACGATGACATTGTTTCTGCTTCAGAAATTTCAAGTGGATTATTAGCCCGTGTATATTTCAAACCTATAAGAAGACCATGATTCTTCTTCCCCAAATCTATTGCTACATATACATTCCATGCAATACCGCCTTTACCGTAATGCGGTATTGCAGGCAAGTTGGTGTTGATTCCCACATATGAATAACCAATAGATGCACCAAATTGAATAAGTGGAATTGGATAGAAAATTATTCCGGGACCTATCAGAACCGAAGTACACTGCAGATCATCGAAACCCTTAATCACATGCGTTATTCCACTGAATTCCCCCACAATGTACAGAGATATTCCAGCAATAGGTCCGTAACCAAGTTTCAATCCGACTTCACCACCGAATTCTTTAAATCCCAAAACCATAGAATCAGTAACATTGGTTCCATCTATCTCAGTTTGTCCAAATCCGAAACCAAGTCCTATATCAAAATAGATTCCCTGCGCGGAAATAGAAAAAGTAACTAATAAAATAAATAAAAAAGAAATCCAAGCTCTTTTCATAACTGACCTTTCTAAATAATTTTATGGTGAAAGTCTCAACTTAACCAGATCCAACAATTATTTTTTTTGCCCTCTCTGATTATTTTATCAATCTCGCAGAATTAGTTGTTCAAATTCTTATGAAAAAGAGTTTATTCAGATTTACAAAAAAGCTGAAGATTTCAATAAATAACTTCTTTTTAAAGATATTGGATGAGATAATTAAGAATAAACAAGGAGATAATAATGAAAAAAGTAATTCTTATCTTGGCTGTTTTAGTATTTTCTTCAGGATTTTTATGGGCTGATGGTTTTGGTCTGGATTCACGGATAACATTTGATTCAAATAATGAAACAAATCTAATCTCTACATCGATATCCTTAAGACCGTATTTTTCAATTATGTTGGATGACGCAACAGAGCTGACTCCATTTTTATTATTTTCAATGGATTATAGCAGGACCAGTGGCACAGTAGATGATCGTTATAGTATCGGTGGTGGAACGGGGGTGTATTTTCACTTTGTTCAGGGAAAAATTATAGATCTATCTACTGGAGCTAATCTGAGTGCTGCTTATACATGGCATCCAGATCTATACTTTGGAATTGATTTGAATGTAGGTGTGCCAGTTGTTCTTGATATTAAACTTTCAGAAAGTTTCCTGATAAGAATTTCACTGACTATTGCGCAGTTGAGTTTTTATTATATGAATATAAACATGATTACTACTTCAGGAGTACTTATAAGTTATAGCAACACGATTACTACTTCAGCAAGACTTAAAACTTTTTGGACTTCCCTTTCTCCAACATTCGGTTTTATGTTCCAGTTCTAGACAAAAAAACAGTATCCGGTTTTACAACCCCACCTTTAACATTCCAGGGTAATAATTTATTCCAATCTGAATCAGATTCTGTTTAAGGTGGAGTACTCAAAGGTTCGAACTCTTTATCCGGTTCCGTATACGTGACCTCAGACATCAACCCTTTATTAATTTATGGAAGAAGTCGCTCCACCTGCTGAACCAGATAATGAGGTAATGATAATAATTGATACTTCACCTCTCCTTTGGGAGTGATTCTCTTTTCATTAAAAATAGAAGGTTTATCAGAATTAAAGCGAATAGCCAATGACAATCCTTTTTCTTTTGTTATAGTTTGTAATGAGCGCAGACTTCCCGTCTTTCCGGATTTCACTTCAATGGGAATAATTCTTCCCTGTCCATCTGCTATAAGGTAATCTACCTCTGCAGAAGAAGCCCTGCTCTCTCTTGTCCAGTAATATAATTCGGGATCCCTATAGGGAGGATACAAGTGAAAGAGCTGCTGTCCAATAAATTGCTCCGCTAGAGTTCCCCGATTCACAAGGTTCAGATCTTCTGCATTTTCAGTTTCCATAGGATTCAAGCGCAATTGTGTGAGAAGAAGCCCGATATCTAAAAGAAGCGGTTTAAAATAACGTTCGTTTTTTTCTGCGGCCAGAGGGATTCCGTTGGCTGACGAGTGAAATACCCTGGAGAGAACTTTAGCCAGACAAAGCTGCTCAACAGCAGATGAAACATCTTTTGCACGTACATGAGGGTCTATATGGGAGTATATAACTTTTTTCCCGAGTTGAGCCGGCAGAGAGTCAAAAACCTTTCGCAATAGTGCAGTATTGATTTTCCCTTTATATTTGTTGAAATCAAGAATAAATGTTTCAATAATATTAGATTTAATCCGCTCTACTTCCCGAAGGCTTCCCGATTCTCTGTAGATGGCTATTGCCTCGGGCATACCGCCAATGATCGTATAAAGTCGAACCAACTTGTTTAGTTGCTGATGAATAACATCGGGAATAACCTTATCAAGTGAAAAATTGTTAATAAATGCCAATGCTCTTTTATTATCAAGAGCTGAGATAAATTCCTCAAAGGAAAACGGCCCCATATGATAAAGTTCTATCCGACCGACAGGTAATGAAAAATCCGGTTCAGCCAGAGTAAACTCCAAAAGGGATCCTGTTGCGATGACAGCAATGTCAGCCATTTCTTCATAAAAATAACGCAGTATACCGAGGAGATGAGGAATTGCCTGAACTTCATCAAAGAAAAGCAAAGACTTCTCAGGTTTTATATCTTTATTGAGTTCAAATTCAATCGCTTCAATCAGTTTTCGGGGATTGTTCGTATCGATTTGAGAAGTAAAAGACCAAACTTTCTCCATATTAAGCTCAATTAACTCCAGGCCTGCTTGTTCGGCAAATATTCTCACAGCTGTAGTTTTTCCTATCTGCCTGGCTCCGCGAATGAGCAGCGGTTTTCTATTCTTCCCTCTCCGATACCACTCATCAAAATACTGAAGACATTGTCTATGTAGATGTGTACTCATGATTTTTGCCCTCTCCAATATCAGGTGATACGATTTTTATATACGCAATTATAGCATTATTTGTGCTATATATAAAGGCAATATAATCTGTTTATGTTTTTGCACTACTTAGTAAAAAGCTGAATTATAAATATGATTGCATTTGGAATCCTCATTTCATTCAAAACATTTTTTGCCAGCTCCGGTACTGTTAATCACTAGGTCAGAGTTCGAGTCTCTTCGGGGGAGCAAATATCAAACTTCTTTCTACATTTCTTTTTTACTTGACCGTCGGTTAGTATTTGTGTTTTAATATATTAACCATCGGTCAGTATAATAAAGGAGATGATAATTTGCCTTTAAAAAAATATGAGAGAGACAAGATCCTGAAAATATGTTTTGAAGAATTTGTAGAAAATGGATACACGAATTCTTCAACATCCAGCTTAGCAAAAGCTGCAGGGATATCGAAAGCGTTAATATTTCATCACTTTGGAAGTAAGAAAAATTTATATATTGAGATTCTTGAAAAACACTTTGATGAGATGGCTTCTGAATTTGCTAATGAGACGCATGTCGACTATGACAACTATTTTGAAGCAAGAGAATCTAAGAGTCTTGATAAACTCGAATACCTGAAGAAACATCCCAAAACTAACAAAATTCTTTACGAGGCATTCTATGCTACCCCGGAAGAATTAAAAAAAGAAATACCGGAATTACATAAAAAGATTGAGAAGAAATATGCATCTCATACTAAATCTGCAAATGAAAACATATGGAAGCTTTTTAATGAGATAAATTTCAGAGAAGGAGTTGATCCGGGAGAAGCCTTTGAGCTGATAAACATAGTTACTGAACACTTTAGAATTAGTCTGGCATCTGAAATAGTTGATGAAACTATAATGTCAGATGAAGCATACTGGGAAAATTTCATTGCAAAAAAAAGAAGATTCATGGACATGATGCGCTATGGAATAGAGAAAAAGAAGGAAGAAAAATGAGTAAATATATCATAGATTTTAATATCGATAAAGCTGTCGCTATAACAGAGGTTGGTGGAAAAGGAGCAAACTTAATAGAATTATCAAAACTAAAAAATATACATGTTCCAAAAGGATTCTGTCTAACAACTAGCGCATTTAAAGAAGCACTCGAATCAAATGTCAAAATAAAGTATTTAATTGATAAGCTTAATCAACTGACATTAACAGATAAAAAATCAATAGCAAAGCTCAGTATTGATATTAGACAGGAAATTGAGAATATAGAAATAAGCGATTCTCTTAAGACAGAAATATCTGAGAAAATTACATCTTACGGCAGTGAAAAAGCATATGCCGTTCGATCAAGCGCTACTGCTGAAGATATGCCGACTGCGTCTTTTGCCGGCCAGCATGACACCTATTTGAACGTTATCGGAATTGAATCAATTTTAAATAACACAAGAAAATGTTGGGCTTCTCTTTTTACAGAAAGAGCAGTTATATATAGAATCCAAAATAGTTTTGAACATCAGAATGTTCAGTTATCAGTAGTTGTACAGGAAATGATACTGCCTGAAGCTTCAGGAATTATGTTTACTGCTGATCCAAATACATCAAATAGAAAAATTGTCTCAATAGACGCAAGTTATGGTCTGGGGGAAGCTTTGGTTTCCGGTATGGTGAACGCAGATAATTATCAGGTACGCGATGGGTTAATTGTCAAAAAAATCATATCAAAAAAGGAAATGGCTATCTTGCCCCTCTCTCAAGGTGGGACTACAGAAAAAATCATCGACGACAAATCCAAAAAAGAACAGGCAATTTCTGATGAAAGAATACTTGAACTTGAAAAGGTTGGAAGGGCAATTGAATCTCATTTCACATGTCCACAGGATATTGAATGGTGTATTCAAGATGGAAAGTTGCACATTGTGCAAAGTAGACCCATCACAACTTTATATCCACTACCGGAATCAACTGATGGTCAGAATCATGTACTCATGTCATCGGGCCATTTACAGATGATGACATCGGCTGTCAAACCTCTTGGTCTTACATTCTTAATGATGCAACTCGGCGATGCTCCCTACCAGGTAATCGGAGGGCATTTATATAATGATTTAACTGGTGATTTATCAACTCCAATGGGAAGACTGATAGCTAAGAGTTTATTAGGATCTATTGGTGATAAACTAATGACTGATTCAATTGTTAAGGTAATCAAAAATAAAAAGCTTCTCAAATCTCTGTCCAAGGGCATGGAAAAAACCTTTAAGGTCGATAAAACACCGAATGGTCTGAAAGTAATGGTCAACATGTTTAAACAGTATAGGGAAAATGATCCCAATGTTATAAAGCAGTTTGTTGAAAGAGAAGAAAAATCAATAAGAAAAATGGAAAACGATATAAAAGGATTATCGGGAACAGAGCTCATGGAATTTATATATGATGATCATACAGATAGAAGATTCAAATTAGTTGATGATGATAATGCAGCTGCATTAGGTTTGCCGCCATTAGTTTCTCTGTGGTTTAACCGCGTTATTAAAAAGAATTGTGGAATAACAAATGCTGCTGACACAATTATGAAATCAATACCAAATAGTATTACTTCAGAATATGGATTTGCCTTACTGGATGTATCTGACGAAGTTCGAAAATATCCTGAAGTACTTGAATATTTTAATAAAGCTGAAGATTCAACCTTCTATGATGATTTATCCAAATTAGATGGAGGAAAAGAAGTAGCTGCTTCAATTAAGAATTATTTAGATTTATACGGAGTAAGATGTTCTGGTGATATTGATATCACTATACCCAGATGGTCGGAAGAACCAACAAAATTAATACCTTTAATACTTAATAATATTAAGAATTTTGAACCAAATTCAAAACAGGAAATTCATGAAGAAGGCATTATTGATTATAGGAATAAAGTTGATCAATGGTGTAAGAAAATTGAATCAAAGCCAGGCGGAAAAAGAAAGGCTAAAAAAATCAGAAAAGCAGCAAAAGTTATACGTAACGGCTTGGGATATCGGGAATACCCCAAATTTTCATTTTTGAAACGATATCTGACATATAAAAAGGCTATGCTCAATGAAGCTGATAAATTAGTTGCAGATGGTCAGATAAAAGACAGAGAAGACATATTCTATCTATACCTGGAAGAATTAATAGAAGCAGTTAAAAATCGAAAGGTGGATTACGACTTAATATCTAAAAGACGAAACCTGTACAAAACATACGATAAACTAACACCTCAACGTGTTATTACATCTGATGGAGACGTTATCGTTGGTGAATATGATAAGAAAGATATACCCTCTGATGCGTTGATTGGAGTGCCTGTTTCAGCTGGAGTTATCGAAGGACGAGCTAGAGTAATACACAGTATGAGTGAAGCGGATTTTGAAAAAGGAGATATTCTGGTAACTGAATTTACTGATCCAAGCTGGACACCCATTTTTGTATCAATTCAAGGTCTAATCACGGAAGTAGGAGGAACAGCAACACATGGCGCTGTTATTTCCAGAGAATACGGTTTACCTGCCATTGTCAGCGTTGAAAATGCTACAAAACTAATTAAGGATGGTCAAAGAATTAGATTAGATGGATCAAAAGGATTTGTAGAGATTCTATCTGATTAAAATTATGGGGGGGAAAGAATCGAGCGCAGACTTTCTGTCTTACCTGATTTCACTTCTATGGGAATAATCCTACCGTGTCCATAAGCAATAAGGTAACCACTTCCGCCTCCATGATATTGGATGATAGTTATTGAATAAAAAACCGTAGGGTTGATAAAAGGTTGTATTCCGGTTGTATTTATTTTTTACTGGTATCAAAAATCTGATATAGAGGCTATTGATCACTAGGTCAGGAGTTCGAGTCTCTTCGGTGGAGTTAATAAGGTTCAAACATAGCGTTTGAACCTTTTTTTATTTATATGTTTGAGACTCGAAAATTCATGAACGCCGAACTGGTGAGGATAAGACTCTAGGGATGGAGTCGTCAGTGAATGAATCGACCTGGAGCGAAGGAACAGGATGTTCCTAAGTGTAAGGCAAATCTTTTCGTTAGTACTAAAAAAATAAAAAAAGGGACACGTGTCCTTTCTCTGCGAAATTTCATAGATCATTATATTACTCATTGTTATACAAAATAAAACAGGAGAATTTATGAAAAAGAAATTTATTGAATTGGTAAACATTTTTTCTATTGTAACTTTTGTGGCCGGATTGATGTTCAGTTGTGCCGGTGCAGCATCCATTTCTGAAACTCTTCAGTCAGGACCTGATACAAAAATTACTATTTTTCACACAAATGATACACATGGGCGAATTGTAGAGGGCAAATACGACGGAATGGGTTTCGCAAAAATTGCGTCTCTGGTTGAAGATGCCAGAAAGACTGAAAATGTATTACTATTAGACGGCGGAGATACATTTCACGGTACGACTTTTGCTGCGCTTTCAAAAGGAGAAAGTGTTGCCCAGGTTATGAATCTTCTTAAATTTGATGCGATGGCATCAGGGAATCATGATTTTAATTATGGAACAGAGCGATTATTGGAACTGGATAGTCTGACAGATTTTCCTGTCCTTGCCGCTAATGTATACAAAGACGGGAAACTGTTATTTAAACCCTATATTATAAAAGAAATAAACGGTTTAAAGGTAGCTATCTTCGGTCTTGCAACACCTGAGACAGCATTTAAAACCCATCCGTTAAATATTGAGGAAGTAGAATTTAGAGATCCTGTATTTGCTGCGGCACAAATGGTGGAAGAATTAAAGCAAATAGCCCATGTAATAATTATGACTGCACATCTTGGTATTGATGAAGATAGTGAGGTGACAAGTTCGCAAGTTGCAAAAATAGTTCCCGGGATATCTCTAATTGTAGATGGACATAGCCATAGTCCCATTGAAAATGGCCTTTTAGTTAATGATACCCTTATTGTCTCTGCAGGATGGCATGATAAAAACCTGGGTATTGTCGAACTTGACTACAAAGATGGTAAAGCAAATGTTTCAGCACAGCTTATCTCAAAAGATGATGCCGGAGATATTATTCCCAATGAAAGAGTTATGGAACTGATCTCAGATATTGAAACTGATAATAAGATAATAACTGAAGTTGTTGTTGGAAGTAGTCCAATCCATTTGCAGGGAGAGAGAAGTGATGTGAGAACGAGGCAAACAAACCTTGGAGATCTTATTACCATGTCTCAAATCTGGGTATCCGGTGCTGATGCGGCGATATTAAATGGAGGAGCAATACGAAAAAGTATAAATGTCGGAGAAATAACCAAAGGTGAAATTATTTCAGTGATCCCTTTTGGAAATACTGTTCTTGTTATTGAGGTAACCGGTCAGGATATTCTCGATGCAATTGAAAATGGTATATCAGCATATCCTGATACAAGCGGAGCATTTCCGCAAGTGGCAGGAATAAAGTTCAGTTTTGATGAATCACAAGACGCCGGCGGTAGGATTACAAGTGCTGTAATTGCCGGCAAGGATATAGATCCATTACAATCTTATGAACTTGTTACAAATGATTTTCTTGCTGCAGGTGGTGATAACTATAAGATGTTGACGGGAAAGAGAATCGTAGCCGAATATGGAACCATGGACGAGGTTTTTTTGAAATATATTAACACAATGGAAATTAAATAATTCATTCTGTATAGGTCTATTAAATAGGTCTATACAGAAGTTATTATTCTATTGATTCTTTTATTTTTGAATATTGAATTTCTGATATTTGAATTTTCCCTTTTACAATGGTGATCATTTTTTCATTTTTCAGATCAAGTATTGCACGGTTTACCGATCTTACACTGATGCCTAATTCTTCTGATATTTTCGGACGGCTTTTGTGAAAAAGTATATTTGCATTATCAGCAATCCTTGATTGAAGTTGTTTAATTAAATACAGCTTTAAAAGATGTTGTGTCGGGTACACCCTTTCTATTCCACGATTTACTGACGCTTCATAATTCTTTTTTGCCAAGGTATATGTTAAAAAATGAAAAAAATTATTATCATCCTTTATCCATTTATCGAGAACAGTCAGAGGAATCTGCAAAGTTATACATTTTGTTTCTGCTATGCATGTTGCTGCATTTGTTTTTTCCTTTGCCAAATACTCTATTTCACCGAGAAAATTTAAAGAATATTGTTGTGCAAAATAAAAACGATCACCTTCTTCAAATTCATTTAAAATATTGACAGTCCCTTCAAGCAAAAGATAAACATGTTCTAATACATCATCTTTTCTAAGAATAAAAGATTCAGCAGCAAATTCTTTGATCCGGCAGTTGCTCTCAATATATGAAGGTATTTGGGTAATTATCTCATTTAACTGATCATTATTCTTCAATAAATCTGAAATCATCGAATATTTCCTGCTCTGACTATAATGCCTTCAACAAATCCACCGGCTCTGGTCTCTTTTAATGATGCATATATCTTATAATTATGATCTGTTTCTTCTGCCAATTCCAATTTCAAAGTTTGATATTCATCTCTTGCCAAGTTATTTTCCCGAAGGAAATCTCTAAATACAATATGAGGATTAAGTTCATCATTATCTTCAAGGATCTTACTCATTTTTAGAAACATATCTTTCCATTGAGGATTGTATTTCTGAACTAACATTTTAATTCCCTTAAACTTAGCATTAGTTCATAAAAGAAACAGCAGTCCCGTTTGGGTCTCGAAACCTTTTCACATCAGATCCATTAGGCAGAGTAAAAGATTCATATGAAATATTAAGCCTATCAAGAAGCTCAATTTTACTATCTAAGGCATCAGTCTGAAACGTCAGAGTAATGAATGAATCAGAATTATCTACTCTCGGTATATTTGAACCGGATCTATGAACTAATTCTACAACTAATCCATTTTCATTCTTTAACCACGCTAATTCTATACCTTCTGCAGGAGCTACCCTGCGTTCAAGATCAAAGCTCAGGATATCGCAATAAAAAGATAGTGATTCATCAATTGAATTGACTCCAATAGTTATGAAACATTTCTGCATATTTTATTCTCTCCAATTTTTTATATAATATCCATCATCTCACGAAAATGACTGATTTCCCAATCCGGTTCTCTACTGGATGATTTATTGTCGTAATTGTACCAAATTGTCTTCATTCCAGCCTCATTTGCTCCAATGATATCTTTTTCTAATTAATCACCAACTATAATTCAATTTTCAGGATTGGCTGAAAATCGTTCACAAGAGTATAGAAATATATCTTTATCAGGCTTTCTCATATCAACATCGTAATTACTTTACTCATGAAATAATAATTCACATTTAACATTTTTTGTCTTATCTTTATCTTTTTTCTATAATAATTGAGTACACTTAATTTAATTCCGGAGCACCTATGACAATACAGGAATATTATAAAAGCTATGACGAAGATGAAAGATTATTAAAGGATTACTCTCATAGAATTGAATACGATACAACATTGGAGATGATTCGAAAATATTCAGGAAATGTAAAAACCATATTGGATATTGGAGCTGGTACAGGACTTTATTCCATGAAAATGAACAAATTAACACCATTCAAGGTGATGCAAGAAATCTTGGAGAGCTGAAAGATAACAGCTTTGATCTGGTTTGTTGCATGGGTCCAATATACCATTTGGGAACAAATGAAGATAAAATCAAAGTCATCAATGAGTGTAAAAGAGTAGTAAAGAAAAACTGCATTATTACTACAGCATATCTGAATAGAATGGCTCAGTATGTAAAACCTATTTCAGGAGATCCAGATTCTGTTGATGATGAAAAATTACTGAAGAGTTCTGCCTTCAAATTTGATAGTCCGGAGTATATTGATAGACTCCATGAAGAATGTAATATTGAAAAAATATCAAATGTTGGAACTGATGGCCTTAGCTATTTGCTCAACAAATCAATAAATAATTTCACCTCGGAACAGTACAAAAAATGGTTTGCAAATCATATTACAACTTGTGAAAATGCGAGTCTTCCGGGTTAAAGCCTTCATGGATTGCTTATAGGAAAAAAGAAATAAAATATAAAATCAGTTACCCCGGGATAATTTGGAAACGAACAAATCAAAGACCGGTTTCAGATAATTCTCTTCTGAATAATTCTGTATTTGTAAAAAGAAAGATGCGAATTCCCAGTTCCCTTTCAACGACTATTCCGTTATTTCTGCTGAACCTCTTCCAGAAGTCAACGGGAGTCATCGTTCCCTCTTGTATGGGAATAAGATCTTCCCGGACATAACCAAGAAGATCGTTAAATGACTAACCCATTACAACCAGAACTTCGTTGACGGATCCCGGCTTCTGAGGCGGAATAGCTCCGGAAATCTCAGTTCCGTTAAGGGAAACAGAGCTTATTCCTTTCTGCACAGAATCGGGATTCTTCACTACAATATTGTACTCGGCACCTCTCCATTCCCGATGAACTTCAAACCCCGGCCAGTCCGAAGGGATGCAGGGATCGATAACAAGACCGGCAAAGGACAACTGTATTCCCAGCATCCAGTTTGTACAGGCGACATAGGCCCATCCGGAAGACCCCGTTAACCAGGGATGATTAGCACGGCCGTGATCCTTATGGTCTTTTCCCATAACAAACTGAGTGTACGAATAGGGTTCGGCTATACGCGTCTCTATATTGTCATTCTGGTTATAGGGAAGCAGAGCATCGTAGAATTTCATTGCCAGATCTCCGCGGCCGACTTTGGCGGCAGCGACCCATGCCCAGGGATTGGGATGAGAGAAGATGGCGCCGTTTTCCTTTACGCCCTGATAGACCCGGGTTACAAAACCGATATCGTCATTGGGTGTTGCAAAAGAAGGGTAATTCAGGTGAAGTCCATATTCGGAATAGAGGTACGTGTCGATGGATTCGACTGCTTTTTCAGCTCTTTCCCCATCGGCGCATCCCGATAAAACAGCCAGAGTATTGGATTCCATATGAACACGGCCTTCAGCCTGTTCTTTAGTACCGATCTTTTCACCGTTTTTTGTTATTCCCCGTATAAACCATTCACCGTCCCAGAGGTGTTCATCACAGACTTCCTTGATTCCCTCTGCCATCTGTGAATACTTTTTAACATCATCGTCACGGCCGAGGAATTTAGCGGCATCGACAAATTCAGTACAGGACCAATAGTGAAGGAATGTAGTCATAGCCGATTCACCTCCCCCCAGGTTCAGACAGTCGTTCCAGTCGGCACGCAATCCTTTGCAGATTCCCGTCTGTCCAACCTGAGAAGCCGAAAATTCGAGGGCTCTGATCATATGTTCGTAGACTGTAGCCTCGCCGCCGTCGGCAAAGGGGATGATTTCTTCAAAAAATGAGTTTTCTCCCGTTTCCATAATGTACCGGCATATTGTGGGGACAAGCCACAAGTGATCGTCGGAGCAGGTATCTTCTATTCCGTGAATCTTATCTTCATCGCTTGGTGTCGGAACAACTGTAGGTGATTTTGATGGAGTAACATCGGCTACATCGGGATCAAACCAATCGGGATCGAAGAGATGCAGACCATATCCGGCCTTTACCTGGCCTCTCAGCAGATCGACAATCCGTTTTCTGGTCATTACAGGGTGAGTATGAGGGCAGGCCATAGCATCCTGAGCCGTATCGCGATAACCCAGGCCGGTCCTTCCTCCCACCTCGATAAAAGAGGCAAAACGGGACCAGACCACACAGGTTTCCGCCTGGTACAGTGTCCAGGCATTGATCATTGTATCGAGTCCTTTGCTGGGAGATTTAACCTGGAATTTAGAACATCTTTCATCCCAGTGAGATTTAATGCCTGCAAAAGCTTTATTCACTTTTTTAAGATCCTGATATTTGGATCTCAGTTCAGCGCCTTTTCCTTTACCGACACCGAGAATGATAGCAAATCGAATCTCTTCACCGGGCTCGATCGTGAACTGCTTGTGCAGTGCCCCGCATTGATTGTAACAAGTCTGTGCACTATTGCTGCACCGGCCGTTCTGAACAGCTTTTGGTGTAGACTCATCATTGTACATACCCAGAAATGTATCCCTCTGACTATCGTAAGAATCGGGATCAAAAGTCGATGCCAGGTAGTAAAATCCTTCCAGATCACTGGTATTGTAAAATAAATCGTATTCCAGAACACCTTTATCATAAGATGTTCCGGCAGAGTAAAGACTCATCTGGTGGTTCTGATTATCAGACTGAATATGGCTGTAGGAAAATTCGACATAGGAAAAGGCGCTGATTTTCCTCACGGCATCGCTATCGTTTTTAATACGAACATCCCACAATTCTGCATTTTCACCTTTGGGGATAAATAAGGTTTTTTCTGCTTTGATTCCCTTATATTCACAGAAGAATTTTGAATAGGAAAGTCCGTGGCGAATTTCATATTTTGCCTCGTCAAGGCTCTTGGCAACGGGCTGCCATGAGACTGACCAGTAATCGCTTGTCTCATCATCCCTCAGGTACACATAGTGCCCCGGGCGATCCTGTGTAAAATTGGGCCGAAACTTGGTCACACGGTTGTGTTCCGGAGAATTATAAAAAGAATATCCCCCGGCATTGTGCGAGATTACTGTGGCGAATTTCTCTGTTCCCAGATAATTCGTCCAGGGAGCCGGAACATCGGGGCGGGTAATTACATACTCGCGGTTTTCATTGTCAAAATAGCCGTATTTCATAATTTTATTTTCCTTTGTAATATGTTTTTAACCGTCAATACTATTCAAGTGCCCGTTGTATCTGACAAAAAGCTCGATAGCTTCGTATTCGGCAAATCCGAGATCGTTATATTTTTTTGCCGTACCGCGGTTTCTCGCTTCCGATCTCTGCCAGAATTCACGTTCATCGGACCCGGGAAAGACAATGCCGTCTTTTTGCGAGATATGTTTGAATATGGAAACCCTTTTTTTCATTAACTCTTCAGGACTAATGGGAACGGCCATGTCCGCTTCATCTATAGGCCACTCCGCCCAGGCTCCGCGATACAGCCAGACTCGGCAATCCTTTAACCACTCTTCCCCTTTTAACTGGTCCAGTGCAGCGTATATGGCATTCAGGCAGACGCGATGCGTTCCATGAGGATCAGAGAGATCTCCGGCGGCGAAAATCTGATGAGGTTTTACCTTTTGCAGAAACTCTTTCACTATCTCTATATCATCCTGGCTCAAGGGCTTCTTCCTAACCTCTCCCGTGTGGTAGAAAGGAAGATCGAGATGGTGATTTCTTTCAATCGGTATGCCGACATATCGGCAGGCGGAAATGGTCTCTACCTTTCTGATCAGTCCTTTCATAAACTGGACATCGGGAGTATCTGACGAGAGGGGATCTTTTGCAGAAATAAAATTTTCCATACTTTGAAGTCTGTGGTCATCAACAGAAACAGTGTTGTCGAACTCATTTTGAAGAGCTCTTAAAAAATCAATAGAGTGCTGAACTTTCTCATCGGCTACAGCGACATTTCCATTTGTCTGATATGCGACATGGACTTCATGATTCTGAGTAACAAGTCTCGCCAACGTCCCGCCCATGGATATGACATCGTCATCGGGATGAGGACTGAAAACCACCACTCTCTTTACTGCAGGCTCAGCCCTTTCGGGCCGTCTCTCATCGGAAACTCCCGGTTTTCCGCCAGGCCATCCTGTAATGGTATTCTGGATTGTATTAAACAGCTCGATATTCAAGGAGTAGGCAGAGCCGTATATATTAATCAGATCTCCCATTCCATTATCCATATAGTCACGGTTGGTGAGTTTGAGAATAGATTTTTTAGTATGCCTGGAGAGCCAGATAACAGCTTTCCTTACAAATCTCTCATCGGACCAGTCACAGATATTTTTTGTCCAGGGGCATCGGATTCTGGTCAGTTTCGATGCGGCAGCATCATCGAGTACCACAGTAGCATTGTTATGTGTCTGAATTATAGACGCGGGGACAAGGGTTGAGACATCTCCTTCTACAATTTTTTTGACAAGAGAACTCTTACCCTCCCCAAAAGCCAGGAGGATGATCTCTTTTGCTTCCATAATTGTCGCCAGCCCCATTGTCAGAGAAGAATGGGGAACATATTCCTCCCCTTTAAACTCGCTGGCTGCTGCAACTCTTGTAACCCTGTCCAGGGGAACTCTTCTGGTCCTTGAGCTGATGTGGGTTCCAGGTTCGTTTCCTCCGATGTGGCCTGTTCCTCCAACGCCGAGTAGAATGAAGTCGAGACCTCCGGCTTTTTTTATGTTCTCCTCAAACTTATGGCATTCCTCATCGTAGTCATCAACATCTCCATTGAGAGAGAAAATCTGATCTTCCGGAATATCAAGGCCTGTAAAAAGTTTATCATTCATTTCGATTCTTTTGCTCTGAATAGCTTTTGAAGAAATGGGATAATACTCATCGAGAAGAAAGATTCTGACCTGCTCCAATGAAATCTCTCCGCTCTGATGCAGACGGATAATCTCTTTATAGACATCTGAGGGACTGGAACCGGCACTTAAACCTAAAACAGCATTGCCTTTTTCCCCTATTAGAGTTTTTATTTTGTTTGCGATTGAAGTTGAGGCATCGCCAAACTCACTGAATACCTGTACCGGACATTTTTCAATCCCTTTTAACTGTTTACTGTTCATATCACTTCTCCCAATTCTGCCCATTATTGTAACATACGTTGGTTTTTATTCCAACCAACCCTTATGTAATTGTAGAATATATGTTGATACAGGAGGAGCTCAAAGGTTCAAACATAACGTTTGAACCTTTTTTTATGAAAGTACTACCCAGAGAGCATGGATGATACCGGGAACATAGAAGAATATACAGAGAATAATATTGATCAACAGATCCTTTCCGGCACCTTTACGCAGATATACGGCGACAAAGGGGAGTAGCAATGCCAATATAACCAGTAGAAGTCCCGCTTTCTTTTTACTACTTTTTTTTCTAGTTTTTTTCTTAGCCATATTTCATCCTTTATTTTATTAATTTCGAAACTACTCCAAAACACCTTTTGCAGCAATCAGATTCAAATCATTGACATGAACTTTTCCCTCATTAGTATACATATAATCAATTCTGTCCTGATAAGTTTCCGTAATTTTATATCTCACCATTTTCATAGTCGAATTAATCATTTTATTCGCTTCACTGAATGGTTCTGCAATCAGCTGGAATGTAGAAGGAGTCCATAAAGACGGGAATTTTCCCGAACCGGATCCGTCATTTTTCCAGGCATTCAATTTATCCCAGATATGGTTGAGTAGTTCTTCTTCATTATTGACTTTAAGAGCTTTTACAGCCATAGGATCAATAGTGAGCAAACAACTCGTGTAGTTGTTGTGATCGCAGTAGAGCATTATCTGGGCAATAAGGTCCTGAGTACTGACTACTGTCTCTTCGATCTCTTCAGGAGAATATTTCTCTCCATCCCGGGATATCAGTAAAGCTTTGGCTCGTCCTGTTACCTGCAGGAAATTGTCACTATCCATATATCCAAGATCTCCCGTATACAACCAGCCGTCTTTAATGGTTTCAGCTGTTGCCTCATCATTTTTAAGGTAACCTTTCATCACGTTATCGCCGGCGATGACGATCTCACCCTTCTCTCCCGCAGCTGCTTCTGATCCATCGACTTTTACAATTTTTAATTTGATGTTTTTGAGAACATTTCCCGAAGAGCCGAATTTATGGCGATGTGATGCATTTGTTGAAATAATCGGAGTAGCCTCGGATAATCCATATCCCTGATAAACGGGGGCTCCTATAGCATTAAAAAACTCCTGCTGGTTCACATCGAGCAATGCTCCGCCACCAATGCAGAAGTGGAAATTATTTCCGAAAACTTTCTGCAGTTTCGGATAAATCAATAACTGAGATAGCCGATATGCCCACATGCCTTTTACGAAATGCTTTTTCCTGCCATATCCATCACCATGATATTCGATTCCCGCCTTCAAGCCTGTCTCAAACATATCTGCGATAAATCCGCCTTTGGCTTTTACACCTGATTTCATTTTTTTCATAAATTTGCCGGTTATGGCCGGTACTGTCAGGATAAAATAGGGATTTACTTCCTCCAGATTAATCGGGAACTTTCTCAATATTGAACTGGCACCACCGCGGGCATCGACAAAATAGATGGAGAGTCCAACAAGGTAAGCGGCATAAAGAGCGACAGTATGTGCAAAGGAGTGATCAATGGGCAGTATGACGAGTGTTGATACTTTTTCCGGTAACTGAGCCATTTCCACGCCACCGATGCAGTTTGCCCAGTAGTTTTTATGTGTCAGCATAATTCCCTTGGGATTCCCTGTGGTACCTGAGGTGTAACAGATTGTAATAACGTCATCTTCCTCGACAGAATCCATTGCACTATTCAGTTTCTCTATGACAGTGTCATCAGCAGCTGAACCCTCTCGAAGCAAGTCCTTAAAAGTAACAAAATTTTTGCCATGTTCCAGACCGTTTACGCTATTTAATCTGTCTATATTCTTCTGATCATTATCGAGATAAATAAATAGTAGATCCTGTTCAAATTGATCTTGAACGGCAAGGATCTTATCTATTGTGATATGGGAGAAAAAAATGGCCCGGCTTTCAGAGTGATTTACTCTGAAAGGGATTTCTTCAATAAGAAGTTTAAGAGAAAGAGGAACTGATATCCCACCCAGCATAATGGCTGCCAATTCACTGAGAACCCACTCACTGCGGCCTTCAGAAATAATCGAAAATGGATCATTTTTTTTAAATCCTCTTTTTACCAGAGCACGAGCCAGTGTCAGAGCCAGTTTTTTTGATTCTGAGAAACTGATTTCGCTCCATCCATTATCAGATTTATCTGCCAGGTAAGTATGGTTGCCATATTTCTCAACAGCATTATTCATCATTGTTAAAATTGTCTGTTTCATATATTCCTCTTGAAAAAAGATTATCACTATTAATTGATAATGAATATAAATTATTTTTAATTGTTCCCTGTGCGATTCTGATTTAATCTTAAATCAGACAATATTAAATCATTGGAGTTTATTATGTTAAATATCGCATTATTCGGCCCTCCGGGAGCGGGTAAAGGGACACAATCTGAATTTCTGATCAAAGAATACAATCTTTTTTATATCTCCACCGGAGATATACTCAGAAATGAAATTGCAAATGAATCAAAGTTGGGACTCGAAGCTAAAAGCATCATTGCTTCAGGTGGATTGGTTTCAGATGAAATAATTGTACAGATTATTGAAAAAACCATAGTCAACAATCCTTTTTCCAATGGTTTTCTATTCGATGGTTTTCCAAGAACATATATTCAGGCGTACATACTGGAAGGCCTGATGATAAAACTGAACACTTCGCTCAACTGCCTTATCAGCCTTGAAGTTGATGAAGAAGAATCTGTGAGCCGTTTGCTCAATAGAGGAAAAACATCAGGTAGAATGGATGATAACGAAACGGTAATCAGAAACAGATTGAAAGAATACAACGAAAAAACTCTGCCCGTTTTGGAATTTTATAAAGACAGAGGAATTTTACGTGAAGTAAATGGAGCCCAGGAGATTGGGAAAGTAACAGTTGATATTAAGAACGTTATCAGAAATGAGTTAAAAAACAGCCTTTACAATGTAGTGCTCTTCGGTTATCCCGGTTCCGGCAGAGGAACCCAGGGAAAGGCTCTGGCGGAAAAGTTCGGTCTCGAATATGTTGCTACAGGAACTATGCTCGATGAGGAAATCAGCAAAAAAACTGATATCGGGAAAAAAATTAAAAACCTTTATGATGAGGGACAACTTGTTCCCGACGAAATTGTTGTTCAATTGATTGAGAAGAAACTGGAAGATTCAAAAGATGTTAAAGGTTTTATTTTCAAGGGATTCCCCCGAACGCTTGTTCAATCATATATATTAGATGGATTGGTGAAAAAACACGGATCCTTCATTTCTCAGGTTATTGAAATAGAAGTACCAACACTGGATTTAATCAGCCGTCTCGATGCACGGCGCAAGACCGATGATAAAAGACCTTATGATAGCGAAACAACAAAAATTGTAGGCCGCCTGCAGGATCATCAGGAAAAGACGGTTCCTGTAATTGAAAAGTACAATGAACAGCACGGCGTGAAAAAGATTGACGGACGCGGTACTTTTGAAGAAGTTTTCGAGAAAATTTCTATCGATATTAAAAGAGGTCTTGAGAACATGAGATAAAAAAAATGCCGCCCGATTTGTTCAGGCAGCATTTTTTAAAGTTTAAATTACTTGTTCAGCACATGCTGAGAATAGACAGCACTGGCGCAGAGAGTTAAGAACTTGGTCATGTCGCTGTCACTTCTAGAGGTGAGTATTACCGGAACTTTGGCGCCAAGTACAACATTGGCAACATCGGAGCCCATTGTCATAGCCCATGCTTTATAGAGAAAATTTCCACCGGCAATATGGGGAACGATGAGAATATCAGCTTTTCCTGCAACTGGCAGGTCGCTCATACCTTTGTGTTTCACAGCTTCTTCGTAGAGTGCCAGGTCATAAGACAGCGGACCGAAAACGGTTGCATCTTTCCAGTCCATTTCAGATAGCTGTTTGGCGAAAATACTCGTCGGGATTTTCTCGCTGGGTTTTTCATTTGCATCGAGAATAGCCACATTAGGTTTATCAATTCCCATACTCTGGGCGACATCAATGGCATTGAGAATAATGTCTTTTGATGCCATGACATCATTGGCTACTGTCAAAGCGGGATTTATACCTGGATCTGTCAGGAAAATCAATCTGTCAACTTCCGGTAGTTCAAAAATACTGACCAGGGATAATCTTCTCCCTGTTCCGATTCCTGTTTCCTTATTTAAAATCGCTTTCATAAAGATCGCTGTATTGATCTTTCCCTTCATCAGCATATGCCCTTCACCGGAGTGTATCAGTTTGATCCCTTTTTCAGCGGCACATTTGTCAAACTCAGTTTCCAGAGGATCAATTTCTACAAATTGGTAATATTCAGTATATTTGAGCAGTTCAACAGGATATGTGGAACTATCACCTATAAAATAGGCAGTTTTAACTACTTTTTCTTCGATAGCCCTGTTAACGGCTTCTATTGCAGTAGAGTTAGGCATAATGACAACAACATTCATTCCACCGATTAATTTGGCTCCCTGTATCAAATTTGACATAAGCGGAGTTCTGGATAGATTCAACATTGATTTTTCATTATAAATGGAAACAAGGATCTCAGCATTTCCACCAATTGCATTTAAGGCATGTTTCAAAGAGGAATCGAAATAAAGAGTGTCTCCCTGATTGAGAATATGTTCCTTACCGTCAATGATTATCTTCAACGATCCTTTGATAACATAGTGAAACTCTTCACCTTCATGACTGCTGAATTCAAGATTCTTATCATCCTGTTCAAAAACTTCTACCAGAAACGGTTCCATATGCCTTCCGCTGTAATCGGGAGCAAGGCTCTGATATTTATGGCGTTTTCTCCTCTCTACCACCCGTCTCGTTTCAGGTCGCGTTAGAGTGATTCCACCTTCATTCAATTCCTTGCCGTAGATTAGAGCCGAAATATCAGTGCCCAAAGCCATGGAAATCTTCATTAGATCCGAAACTGATGCCTCCACATCTTTTTCTTCAAGACTGGAAATATACTCAATGTCCCTACCCACCAAATCTGCGAGCTTTTCAATGGAAATACCCTTGTGTTTTCTCAATGTTTTTACATTATTACCTGTATGCATCAGCACCTCTCTTTTTAAATATTTTCGTTAATAATCTTCTATATTATATGGCTGATAGTATTAAAACGCCAGAAAAAACCGAAAAACGTAAAAAATGTTCTGCTGAATGAAAAGAGAGATAACTGAACTGTATTATATGAAGGAAAGTAATCTAAAAATTGAGGAATTTGCTTTCAATATCCGCTTTCAATTTATCGACATTGATATCAATAAATCCATGTTTGGATAACTTGATTGATTGAATAGTTCCCATTGCGGCAGCATAGAAGATTGATTTGTCGTATTTATAATTCATTGCTTTCTGTATATTGATAGGAAGTAACATGGGATTATCGATAATAAACTGAAAAAGATCATTGGCAATTTTTTCCAATTTGGGATATAGAAGTGGTTCATTGATAAGAAGAGACGCCACATCGATATTTTCTACTACTGTATCAAAGAGAATATTATAAAAATATTTAAAGGGCTGAGTCTGATTGTTTGATTCCAGTCCTTCTTTAATACTTTGAAAAAACTCCTCCCACCCATCTTCAATCAGAGATTTGAGGAGTTCTTCTTTATTCTCAAAATAGTTATAGACAGTTCCTACAGAGAAACCGGAATGGGCAACGATATCCTGTATAGATGTTGCAGAATATCCTTTTGTACTGAAGAGAGAAACTGCAGACATCATGACTGCTTTTCTTTTATTATCATCTCTGCTTCTTGCCAATTTCTACCTCAGTAATTTCAGTACTATTTCCAGGGGAAAATTGTATTTCTGAATGTACGTGGTCCAATTTTCTCATTGTCCTCAAGAAATAAGGCTCTCCACGGAATTTTTCGTCCCGCATCGGGATTTTCTTCCAGATAATCATATTTGTAGATGAGTGTTCTCAAATTATTATCAAGCCATAAAATCGCTCCCGCAGGTCCGGGAATTAAAAAGACAGTGACAATGGATAGTACCAGATTAAATATCAGACCTAAAAAAACTCCGATAGTTATAAAGGGGTTATCGAGAAAGATCAGAAAACTTTTCTTAATCATCTTGATAAATGAACTTTCCAATCGATTCATAACAGGGAAATAATAGAGAGATGCCAGAATAACAGTAACAAATATCCAAAATAGGAAAATGGCACCGATCATACCGAGCAGACCGCCGAGAGAACTGTAGAAACGCATTCCAAGCAGTGTCAGAAATATGATTGCTGAGAAAAATAATCCTCCGCCAATCGATTTCTTCCAGTTGCTTTTAATACTTAAGAAAAAAGTCTTTAATTCCGGAGGTCGGAAATCACTGACACCTTTGATATAGGTTGCAACTGCTCCAACATACAAGTATGTAGCCAATAACAGTACTATTAAAAGAATACTTGCCAATACCAGTGAATACTGGGCGACATAAGTAGTTCCGTAAAAAGCTATCATAATCATGGTGAACATTAAATTTACTACTATGATACGCCCCATATTGTCCCATAAATCCCAAAAGGATTTTTTTATTAAAAAACCAAACATGGGGCTATTATATCTATTAGATCAATCAGAGACAACCTCTTTTCTATGCCAATAGCTGGCTATATATATAAAGGGAGTATCTGCTGCTGCTACAACCCATTTCAGAAGATAAGTAGTCCAGAATATCTGCCAGAAAACATCCCAGGGGAAAACACCGGTGAAAGCAATAAAAGAAAAAATGAATGTATCTATGAGCTGACTGACCATAGTACTTCCGTTGTTTCTCAACCATATAAATCTTTCTGCCGGGAATTTCCTTTTTATTAGACCATATAACCAGATATCATTAGTCTGCGATATGAGGTAAGCAGTTAAACTGGCAAGTGCAATTCTCGGCATAATTCCGAATATCGTAGTAAGGCTCTCATGGGCAAAATCTTCAGATGAAGGGACAAATTTTAATGCCAGATACATGAGCAGTGTCATGGAAATCAATGAGAAAAACCCGATTTTAACTGCTTTGGCAGCCTCTTTTTTCCCGTAATTTTCACTTAAAATATCTGTTACAAGGAATGAGCTCGCATAGACGATATTTCCCAGTGTTGCAGTAATCGTAAAAATATCCACTGTTTTGAGAACCTGTACATTGGCAATAATTGTAGCGATAGGTATCCAGATAAACAGCCCTGTTTTACCAAAGAATCTGTAAGCCAGCAATATTGCTGTAAAATTGACCAATAGCATGATTAACCACATTAATTCATTCATACTTTATATATCCTTTACTCTTTCATTGATAATGAAATTCTTTTTCTCTGCATTTCCACATCCAGTACTGTTACGTATACTTTTTGCCCCGCTTTAACAATATCATTGGGATCTCTGACAAAAGTATCTGATAATTGACTGATGTGCACAAGGCCATCCTGATGGACGCCGATATCGACAAAAGCGCCAAAAGCAGTGACATTGGTTACGATACCCGGCAGCCTCATCCCCCTGGACAAGTCCTCCGGCACTGAGACTGAATCGTCAAAACTGAAGTTTTCAAAGTTTTCTCTCGGATCACGCCCCGGTTGTGCCAGCTCATTAATGATATCTTTCAAAGTCGGCAGACCTCTTGTATCAGAAATATAATTCTGCAGATTGATCTGCTTTCTAAGAGCGCTGTCACTCATAAGGTCACCAATAGTGCAGTTCAGATCTTTGGCCATCATTTTAACAACATTGTAACTTTCGGGATGAACAGCGCTGGCATCGAGTATATTTTTACCATTGGAAATCCTGAGAAAACCGGCTGACTGTTCAAAAACTTTGGGCCCGAGACCTTTAACTTTTTTTAAATCAACCCTACTTTGGAAAGGACCTGTCTGATCTCTAAAAGAGACAATATTTTCAGCTATTTTTCCATTACAGCCGGAAACATATGAGAGAAGTCTGGCACTGGCAGTATTCAATTCCACACCAACAGCATTCACACAACTGCTGACAGTATCGTCCAATGCAGATTTTAGCTGTTTTTGATCAACATCATGCTGGTACTGGCCGACACCAATAGATTTTGGATCGATCTTGACAAGTTCTGCCAATGGGTCCATCAGTCTCCTGCCGATTGAAACGGCTCCTCTCACAGTAATGTCATGGTCGGGGAATTCTTCTCTGGCGATTTCTGATGCAGAATATACTGAAGCTCCACTCTCATTAACCATAATGACAGAAACTTTCTTTCCGAAATCTATTTTTCTACAAAAAGATTCCGATTCCCGTCCACCTGTGCCATTGCCAACTGCTATAGCTTCGAATTTGTATTTATTAAATAGCTTTTTCAGGATTTGCTCTGAAGCATCTTGTTTATTGTGAGGAGCCAACGGGTAAATAACAGTATTTTCCAGTAATTTACCCTGTGTATCGAGAACAACCACTTTCGATCCTGTTCGCAGTCCGGGATCGAGAGCCAAAATTGATTTCCGCCCAAGCGGTGCTGCGAGAAGTAGTTCTTTGAGATTGTCCGTAAAAACTGAAACGGCTTTTTCATCAGCTTGTTTTTTCAAGTCATGCTTTATTTCATTTTCAAGTGATGATGATAACAATCGCTTGTATGAATCATGAATAGATTTTTCAACCACAGGATCTAAATTCGTTCTGTTTCTAAAATAAGTAGTCCTGATTCTATCGATTGCCTCCTCTTCGTCCGGTAGAAAATGTACGTTTAGGAATCCCTCATGAACTCCTCGTAAAACTGCGAGAATTCGATGAGACGGCGCACGGTTGATATTCTCAGTCCAGTCAAAATAATCCTTAAACTTCTCAGCTTCTTTTTCTTTCTTTTTTATTACTTTGCTTGAAAAAAGGCTGTTTTTCCTGAAATGCATTCTGAGATTTTGACGGACTGCCGGATCTTCGTTTAAAATTTCCGCAATAATATCGGAAGCGCCTTTTAAAGCCTCTTCACTGGAATGAACGCCCTTTTCTATATCAATAAAAGGGTTGCAGTCGTCTATAGATTTATATTTACCGCTAAGCAGCATATTTGAAAGCGGTTCCAATCCCTTTTCTCTGGCAATTGATGCTCTGGTTTTTCTCTTCGGTTTATAGGGGAGATAAATATCCTCCAGCCGGGCGAGAGAATCGGCCTCATTTATAGCCTTCGCGAGTTCTTCTGTATATTTATCCATTTCTTTAAGGGATTTGATAATCGCTGTGGCACGTTTATATAAATCTTTTAAAACCTGGAGCTGATCCCTGATCTGTATAATCTGAACTTCATCGAGCCCTCCGGTAACCTCTTTCCTGTATCTGGCTATAAAGGGAACTGTAGCATCGTCTTCTATGAGTTTTACTGTATTTTCAACTTGGTTACGGGGGATATTTAGTTCTTTTGATATTTCATTAGCATAGTTTTTTTCCATTCCATCAGTATAACGATGTAAAGTGTTAAGGTCAAAAACTAATCCGTTTCTAATACGCGCTTTGCTTGGATTATAGAGCTATTCGGTGCTGCGAGTCTCGCACCTCAGGTCTTTAGCTTTTTGATTTATTTTCATGGAGCATCACAAGCCTGTGAGCCAGGATTCTAGATAAAAGAATTCCATAATAGGGTTTCTTTTTCATAGCATTGATAAAATCTTCTTTCGTTATTTTCAGTAGTACTCCTGAACTGATTGATTTGACCGTAGCCGAACGTTTGTTGTTCAATAAAAAAGACATTTCGCCAAGAAATAAATCACCCGGGGTAAGTCTGGTGATATTTTTACCATTGGCTATAATTTCATAAACACCGGAAACAATATAATAGAGATAGTTCGATTCATCTCCCTGTTCAAAAACGATATCATTTTTTTCAAAATTGACTTCATCTCTTTCGGAAAAAAATGTTGGGAATTCATTACTCTTATGCTGAATGTGATCTACATGAAAAGTCACTTCATTCCCTTTGTGGTTATAAGAGAGATCTCTCAGATAGTGTTCGGCCATAATGATTCCACGGCCATGCTGTTCTTCAAGTCCCAATTTTCCCGTAGTGGATCTGTAACTCTTCCAGTCAAAACCCTCCCCTTCATCTTTAATAGTAAAAGTTGAGTGATCTGGAGTGATTCTATAATGGAAATTGACCTTTCTCTTACCTGTTTCAGGATCTTTGTTTTTTTTGCTGATCAGATCAAAAATATTACCGTCTTTGCCTAAATATTCAGACTTCTCCTTAAAACTTATGGAACAGTTGCCATGTTCTATTGCATTCATAAATAGTTCCATTATAGCAATGTAAAATCCCTCTTTCTTTTCTGCATCAACAAGGCTGGAATTGTAGAGGAAATTGGCAATCAGATTGGAATAAGTTATCAGATCAAAGGGATCGTTGTTTAATATGAATTCTCCGGAAATTGATGACTGAAGCAGGGAATGTATTTCCCTTTGAAACAAGACCCATCTGTTTTCCCCGATTATTCTGAAAGCTCTCGGCAGATTAAATTCAATTTTGCCAAAAGGAATAAATGAAATAATATTTATCCCTTTCAAATTATCCAGGATCTCTCGTTCATCACTTTGATTATATAAGATTATAGTTCCGCCGAAATGGAGCCAGGGATCTTTTTTAATCAATCGTAGAGCTTTTTTGGGATCCGTATGTAAATCATCGAGATAAATGATATTAATTGAGGGCAATTCAAAATTCAAAAACTGAACAAAACCATTACAATCATCAAAAAAATTGCATTTGAAATCATTCAGATAAGTTAAGCAGTTGCTCTTAATCAGAAAATTAACCTGATCATCACTGCATAATACGGCAATATTACTCATATTTTAATTTTAGGGCAATTTGCGACCTGCCGCTAGGTTTAAAAAAAACGGAGATAAAAAATCTCCGTTTTTTAAATAAATACACTCTATTAGTTATCGTTTTCCATGATCGAATGCTTCACCTGCCGCTTTCGGAGCCTGTGATGATCTTGAAAATAATATCAGTGCAATCAATGTTACTACATATGGGAATACTTTGAGAATGATTCCGGGTATAACTGCAAATGCCGGTATAACTTGTGAGACACTTGCTAATGTACTTGCAAATCCAAAGAAGAAAGCAGCACCGAGAATTCCCAGAGGTTTCCACTGACCAAAGATCAGACAAGCCAGAGACAGAAATCCCAAACCGGCAACCGAACCATTAAATTCACCAGAATATGTCACTAGAATAGCAGCACCACCAAGTCCGGCGAAAGCTCCAGATAACATGACTCCAATATATCGAACAAAATGAACATTTACCCCAGCGGCATCAGCAGCATGAGGATGCTCACCACAAGCTCTTAATCTAAGGCCGAATGCCGTTTTGTAAATAACAAACCAGGAACCTAGTAAAATTAGTAAAACTAACCATGTAGATGCATATGTCTGTGAAAAAAATAATTTGCCCAGTATAGGAATTTTTGACAAAATCGGAATATCAAAGCGAGGTAAACCACTTATAATTTGAATATTTCCACTTCCAGTCATTGTTCTCGCGATAAAAACTGTTAAGGCACCGGCCATCATATTAATAGCTGTACCACTGATTACCTGATTGGCATTGAGATTAATACTGGCAAAGGCATGGAGCAGTGAAAATAGTGCGCCGAAAACCATAGCAGCCAGAATTCCAATCCAAATAGCTCCTTCGGGCATGATCGGCTGTAGAAGAGATATAACGAGTGCACTTGAAAAAGCACCTACAACCATCAAACCTTCAAGACCGATATTGACAACACCACTTCTCTCACTGAAAAGACCACCTAATGATGTAATCAGCAAAGGAATGGTAAATGCTATTGCATATGGAAATACTTGTGAAACAATCTGCCACATATTATTTATCTCCTTTTAACTTTTTACGGACGGTGTTAATTGCTCTCTCAATGAGAATACTGGTAGCTGCAAAATAAATTATAGTAGCAATAATTGTATCACCTATTTCCGGAGGAATGGATGTCATGGCATTCATAAATCCTTTTCCCGAATGTAATATACCGAAGAAAATAGAACCTGCTAATACTCCATAAGGAGAATTGGCTCCTAATAGAGCAACGGCTATTCCATCAAATCCGATTGTAGGCATTTTCCCGATTTGAATTGTATTGGCATAACCGACAAAATATGTTGCTCCAGCCAATCCTGCTAAAACACCAGCGATAACCATGGAAAGCACAATATTTCGATTGACTTTCATTCCGGCATATTCTGCACCAAAACGATTGTACCCCGCGGCTTTCAATTCAAAACCCAGTACCGTTTTATTTAATATGATTGCAATGATGACCACTGCAGCCAAAGCTAGAAATAATCCGATATTGACAAATGAACCGTTGAACAAATCTGTTAGCCATTGCGTTTTTAACGATGCAGAATCGGGAATCGCTCTTGATTCCGTATCATATGCACCAACAAAAAACGTTTGTATAGTATAATAAGTAACCCACAGACTAATATAGTTCATCATTATCGTAGAGACAACTTCATGAACATTGAATTTAGCTTTTAATAATCCGGGGATAAAAGCCCAGAGACCACCACCGATCATTGCTGCCAACATCATAACTGTGAGCAATAGAGGTCTAGGCATATTAAATGTCAGACCAACTGCGGTAGCACAGAGTCCACCGAAAAGCATCTGTCCCGATGCTCCGATATTGAATAAACCTGTTTTAAATGCAAAAGCTACAGATAAACCGGTAAATATCAAAGGTGTTGCAGTTGCCAGAGTATTTCCTATGCGTTCAACATTCATTAAACCGCCACGGAATAGATAGGAAAATCCTACAAAGGGATTATTACCGGTAAACGCCATGAGAACGGCTCCGGCGATAAGTCCCATAAAAACAGTGACTACACCGATTAGTAATTGTTTATTTATCTCAAATTTAAATGATTTTTTCATTTTCCAACTCCAGCCATCATCAACCCGACTTCATTTTCGTTTGTTTCAGATGCTTTAACCAATCCGACTAATTCACCGTGATTAATTATGGCGATTCTATCGGATAAGTCGAGTACTTCATCGAGTTCCAGTGAGATCAATAATACACCTTTACCACTATCTCTCTGTTCGACAAGTCTCTTATGAATATATTCTATAGATCCGACATCAAGCCCTCTGGTCGGCTGAACCGCTATTAACAGATTGGGATTATGATCAACTTCACGGCCGACAATAGCCTTCTGCTGATTTCCACCGGACATTGACCGTGTTATTGTAATTGGTCCCTCTCCGGAACGGACATCAAAATCTTTGATTATCTTGTCGGCATGTTTTCTGATTTCATCTTTTTTTAGAAAACCGTTTTTTGAGTAAGGCGGTTTATTATAGATTTCGAGCACCATATTTTCTTCGAGTGAATAGTCGAGTATCAGACCGTGTTTATGGCGGTCTTCGGGAATATGAGCCATTCCTGATTCTATTCTGTCTCTGATTGTGCTTTTTGAAATATCAATACCATCGAGAATTACTGATCCGCTTTCTATCTTTCTCAATCCTGTCAGCGCTTCAACAAGTTCCGTCTGACCGTTTCCGTCAACACCGGCAACACCTACGATTTCACCGGTACGTACCTGAAGCGAAAAGTCATTCAATCCCATTACACCATGATTTCCCATAGCTGAAAGCTTTTGTATATCGAGAACAACATCACCAGCTTCCTGTTCTTTTTTATCCACAGTGAAAGACACGACACGGCCGACCATCATTTCAGCCATTTGTGCTGTAGTGGTATCGGCGACATCAACAGTCCCTATAACTTTACCTCTACGGATGACTGTACATCTATCGGCTGCAGCTTTTATCTCTTTCAATTTATGAGTAATCAGAAGAATAGATTTCCCTTCTTCTGTAAGATTTTTCATGATTTTCATTAGCTCCAGGATTTCCTGGGGTGTCAATACTGCTGTCGGTTCGTCAAATATAAGAATTTCAGCATTGCGGTATAACATTTTTAAGATTTCTACACGCTGTTGCATTCCGACAGAAATATTCTCAATTAAAGCATTGGGATTTACATCGAGTTTATATTTCTCTGAAAGCTCGTGTATTTTTTTTGATGCGGCTTTCAGGTTAAGAGTCAGGCCGTGCTTAGGTTCAAGTCCCAATATGATATTTTCGGTTACAGTGAAATTATGAACAAGCTTGAAGTGCTGATGCACCATTCCTATACCCAGTTCATTAGCCTGATTAGGATTGTTAATAATGACTTCTTTTCCATTGACTTTGATCAGTCCCCTATCGGGTTTGTACAATCCGAAAAGGATACTCATCAAGGTAGATTTTCCAGCACCGTTTTCTCCGAGAAGTGCGTGAATTTCACCTTTCTTAAGATTGACAGATACATCGTCATTGGCCACGATACCTGGAAATTCTTTCCTGATATTCTGCATTTCCACAACATAATCCATATACAACCTCCTTTTACTTAATTTTTTATTATTTTTAAATATTGGTAAATAAAGAACCTCTGAGCAAAGCTCCGAGGTATCTGTTTTCGGTAAGGTAGCGGCATAACCGCAAAATTACAGAACCATCATCACCAAAGCAAGCTTCGGTGAATTCAGGCTCTCCGAATAGAAAAAGGGGCGAAAATCACCCCTTTTATTAAACGATTAAATAATCATATTTATTTGATCAGATTTCCCTGCTCTGCAGAAACAACTACAGAACCATCCTGAAGAAGTGCAAATACTTTTGCTACTTCTTTCTGAACTGCTGAATCAAGGTTTGGATTCTCAGCCGGGATTCCAACACCATTGTTTGCCGCATCGAAAACTAGAGTCTCTCCACCTGGAAATGTTCCGTCGAGTGCAGCTTTTACCATGTCGAAAGCAGCTGTATCTATTCTCTTCATTGCTGAAGTTAAAATGATAGATTTGTTCCCTTCGTAAATACCATGAGTATACTGGTCAGTATCAACACCGATAATCCAGACTTCATCTCCGGTTTTTACTCTTGTTTTAGCTTCGTTGATAGCACCAACACCTACACCACCGGCAGCAGCGAAGATTGCATTAACACCTTTATCAAACATCTGAGCTGCAATTACCTGACCAGCAGCTACGTCTGTAAATGTTCCCTGATAAATAATGTTTTCTGCGTTAAGCGCAATATTTGTTCCGAGGTTTTTGTTTGCATAAGCAACACCCTGCTGGAATCCCCAGTTAAATTTCTGTACCGGAGGAATTTCCATACCACCAATGAATCCCATTTCACCTTCTTTAATCTGAAGAGCAGCAGCTACACCTGCAAGGAATCCAGATTCATGTTCTGCAAAGAAGATTGAAACTACATTTGCTTCAGCTCTGAATTCACTGTAGTCTGCACTGTGAGGAGTTCCGTCGATAAGCACGAATTGTGCTTCAGGATACTTGTCCTGTGCTGCAAAAATCGCTGCTTCAAATTTAAATCCCGGAGTTACAATAAATTTAAATCCAGCATCGAAAAGGTTTCCGATTTCTTTTACGTAATCAGCTTCTGTTTCACCAACAGGTTTCAGATATTTAGTTGTTACACCAAGATCTTTTTCTGCCTGAAGTATACCTTCCCATGTTCCCTGGTTAAATGACTTATCATCAATTGTTCCTGAGTCTGTAACCATACCAACTTTCATGCTGGGTGCTGCACTGGCTGTGTCCTGTGTACCATTTGCAAATGCAAAATTAGCCACAAGCAATACTGCTAGTAAAGTAACTATTACTTTTTTCATTTTTGCTCCTAAATCCTTTTTTTTCTATTAGACAACTTTTAATTTAGACCTACTCATTGACGTTGTCAAGTAAAATAAACAGACTGTCCGATAATCAGACAATAGGTTTACCCTCTTCTGTTGTTTCAAAGCATCGATTTCCCATTTTTTATAAGGGGAATGTCAAAAAAATCTGCAAGAGTCTGCGCTACATCGGCAAATGAATCTCTTATACCCAGATTACGAGATGCTAATCCGGGGGAATACATCAGCAGAGGTATGTGCTCTCTCGTGTGATCTGTTCCTTTGAATGTTGGATCACATCCGTGATCAGCAGTGATGATCAGAAGATCTTCATCAGACATTCTGCTGATAAATCCCTCCAGGCGTTTATCTACTCTGCCCACTTCGTCACAATAACCTTCAGGATTGCGGCGATGACCGTAGACCATATCAGTATCGACGAAATTAACAAAGATAAACCTATCGCGGTCACTCTCTTCCTCCAGAACGATATCAGTTCTATCCATACAGGCGGGATTGCCCGAATCATGATGACTGATGTCGATTCCCCTCTCATCAAAGATTGAACCGATTTTGCCTATTGCCACAGTCTCTATATTATGGTTCCGGAGATGATCGAGAATTGTGTCACCGGGAAGGGCAATGCTGTAATCATGCCTGTCTTTAGTTCTGAAAAACTCTCC